>ERZ827440.66-NODE-66-length-154478-cov-5.949748_pt1 | contig 154478 bp, 137 predicted proteins | sample MGYA00519774_ERZ827440 | MGnify/ENA primary metagenome ERZ827440 (study PRJEB31778, sample SAMEA3449302) | human gut metagenome | biome: human gut; feature: human-associated habitat; material: faeces | place: United Kingdom | collected 2010/2012 ... | reverse complement strand
CTCTTTTGCTTATTTATACGGCAAAAAACGGCAAAACGTGACAAGAAAATCGTTTATTTTACAAAAAATTCACAAAATACCGGTTCAGAAAAAATGCCTATAATAATATAATACGGTCGCAAAACCAAAAACGTGACAGAAATCCGTGTGAACTTTTTGTAAAATTTATTTTCTGTCAAAAAAATTCAAAAACCTCTTGAAAACGGCATTTTTCTGTGCTATAATCAATCCCAAAGAAAAAGAAGGAGTGTTCTTTAAATGCTGTGTATGTTCTTGCAGACAATAAATAATGAAGAAGACGAACGCGCATTTGAGGAACTTTATAAAAAATATTCAAAAAAGTTACTGGCTTATGCGATAGGTAAACTTGGCAGAAGCGGCAACTTTCAGGATGCGGAAGATGCCGTCAGTCAAACTTTCTGTCGGATAATAGCGGCTTTGCCGCCTCCGAAAGGTGATGATGTAAATTCAAAAGAAATAAAGAATTATCTCTACGCAACTTTAGCCGGTATTTTTTTGGATAAACTTGAAAAAAAGAATAAAGAAAAATCCGTAATGTTTCTGACAGACGAAATTCAAAATTTCAGGCAAAGCTTGGACGAGTTGGCAGACAGCATTATAGATAAACTGACATTGGATAAGGTGATTGAAGAAATTGAAAAATTGCCTTACGAGTTGAAAATGCCGTTTATGCTGCATTTTGTTCACGGTTTGACTTGCAGGCAAATAGGTCTTCTGATGAACATAAAGGAACAAACGGTACGTCAAAGGATCTGCCGAATTCGAAAAATCATTGCCGAGGCTTTGAAAGGGGTGATTTTTGATGACTGAAAAGGAGTTGATGAAAAAACTTGCACAGGGAATGTTTGACAGAATTCCCGACTTAAACGACATTCCTCCCGCACAGGAAGAGTTTTCGGAAGAGCACAAGGCAAAGATGGAAAAACTTTTTTCAAAACCGCAATGGTACATGGTCTTTTATCGCATCCCAAGGCGCGTTTTGATTGCCGTGCTGACGTTCATCATCATTGTCGCCGTTCCCCTTTCAGTCAAAGCTATACGCGAACCTCTTTTCAGTTTTATATCGGGTCTGTTCGGCGGCGAACGTACGGAATATTTCTCCTCGGACAAGGACAAAGAAATCGCGGAGAACAAAAAAATCAATGCATATTTCAAATTGTATTATGTTCCCGAGGGCTTTGAACTTGTTTCGGAGAAAAAGACCGATACTTTGGGTTATTTCGAATATTCAAACGGAAATGAAACGTTCTCATTTGAGCAGAAGCGGGTTTCTTCGGCAAAACCGTACATACCCGAAAACGCGAGGTACGTTGACCCCGAATTTGCGGACACTCCGTGGGAGATAACATATTACAAAGTTGGGAACAAAAACGTCTTCCTTTGGGTATACGGTTACAATGAGTTCCGTTTGACCGCGGACGAGGCAATTCCGCTCGATACTCTTAAAGAGATAGCCGACAATGCGCTTGACGAGACAAGATATAAAGAGCGCAAACAGCTTGAAAGCGACAATATTGCGGTGGCAAATGACGAAGAAATACCGCTTAACCTACAGGAAACGCTCCCGCAAGAGTTCAGATTTGAATTGCCCGAGGGGTTAAAGATAACAGGTTGGGAAGATGATACTTCTTCCTATGGGAAAACTCGGTATGATTTTTCCATAGAATCTGCCGGTAAAGAAAATGCAATGCGTATAAATATGTATGACGCAACCATATCTAAAAAGTTCTCCGTAGAAGATACTGCGCATAATATAATTATAAACAATGATATCGTCCTTTCATACTTTGCGAATGCTAATATCTATATATGGAAAGACGAAAACTTTATATACAAGATAAATGTTTTTGATTCCGAAATTTCTTCGGAATCGGTAATAGACATGATTAGAAATTTATATAAAAACGGTTAGGAGGAGCAATTTATGAGAAAATATATTTCCGGCATACTTGTTATTGCAATAATGATAGGAATTTTTGCGGCGTCCGCGGCAGGAACTTCCGCAAAAGCGGACGCACAATACGACCTTGACGATCCCGAGCAGCGTCTTGCTTATGAGATGACATTTTTAACGGGTTCCCGCGCCATGGAAAGAACTGCGTATATTGTGGACCAAGATGCTGATTTGACAATTTTTTCAACAGGAAAAGCAACCGGTGTAGTCAATGTAATCGGCGACGAAGACATAGTTACGGATATCAGAATTTTTATGTATATCCAAAGATATGAATCGAGAAAGTGGAAGACCGTCTACAGCGACAACCAAATGTTCGCCGATCAATTCACAGCAAAAATGAAAAGAACCTGCACCGATTCTTCCGCAATTATAAAAGGATATGAATACAGAGTTTCCTTTTCCGTATACGCGTATAAGGGAATGACATATCAACAGTCAACAGGCACAAGTCCTGTTGTCCGCTAACAGATCTCTCCTGTAAAAGCACACCCCGAGGGCGGTTTTATACCGTCCTCGGGGTGTTTTATTTGAAAAAATCATGTTGTAAATGCGCAAACGGCAAGCGTTGACGGGTTGTCCGAAAAAGCGTTCGGACGGCTCTTATCTTATAAAATATTATAAACTCAACAATGTAAAAACAAAAAATGCAGCCCCGTCAAGGACCGCATTTTCGGCGTTTTTTAATTATCTTCTTCATGTTTGTTCCTCGCCTGCCACTTTCTGTCCTCTTCTTCAAGTCCTATGCGCTTCACTTCTTCCTGCCGCTTCCAAAGCAGGCTGAAATGCGCTTCATCTCCGCTTTTTATGCGTTTCAGGTTATCGAGATGTCGGAACAGAATTGCAAGCGTTGCAACGGTGAAAGCAAGCGTTCCGAGCGCGTTTTTCGTCAAAACGGCATATACGGCGGTAAACGCCACAGAGGCAGTCATGGGAACAAAGCATATATAATCCGTCACAAGCACAATGACCGCTTCCGCGCCGAGAAAAACAAGGAACAGCCGCCAATCAAAACTTAAAAGAACCCCTGCAAGGCACGCAAGCCCCTTGCCGCCGCGAAAGCCGAGCAGTGCGGGGAAAATGTGTCCGAGAATACACGCGGAACCGCTCAATGCAAACGCAAGAGAACATTCGGGAAAAAGGTATTCCGCAAGCCGTGTTACGGCAAACGCTTTGAAAATATCGAAAAGCGCGGAAAAAATGCCGACCCATTTGCCCATGGTTATAACGGCGTTCGACGCCCCCGCGTTCTTCGAACCCTTTGTTCTGATGTCAAAGCCCTTTATCCTTGCGATAATATACGACGGATTGACGCTCCCGACAACATATCCGCCCAGCACGCACAGCAGTTCTTCCACGGTCTTCACCTTTCAAATGTCCTGTCATGGACATTTTACTATGTCCATGACGAGATGTCAAGATGTCCATGACAAAATGTCGATATGTCCATGATATATTGTCCGAAAAAAACGCCTTTGGAACGGTATTATAAAAATCTTTATCTGTTTTAATACGAATATTTCCGTGAAGAAAAACAGACTGTCACGCACTCTGCTTTTCAATATGGGGAAAAACACGGGAACAGACTTTCGCCTGTTCCCTATCTGTTTATTGCGTTTTCTTTGATTTATGAATTATTGAGCCGAGATAAGTTCGGTGTCCTCGTTCATAAGGTCTTTTATCGCATCTTTTCTCGACAGATTGATTCTGCCCATGCGGTCGATTTCCATAACCTTTACGGTTATTTCGTCACCGAGAGATACGACATCTTCAACTTTGTTGACGCGCTTGCTGTCAAGTTTGGAGATGTGGCAAAGTCCGTCTTTGCCGGGAGCAAGTTCAACGAATGCGCCGAAGTCCATTATCTTAACAACCTTGCCGGTGTAAATTGCGCCGACCTGCGGACCTTCAACGATGGTCTTGATTATTGCAAGAGCCATGTCGCCGCTTGCTTTGTCAACATAGCAGATGTGGCAGGAGCCGTCGTCTTCAATGTCTATCTTTGCGCCGGTTTCGGCAACGATTCTCTGAATAACTTTTCCGCCGCTGCCGATAACTTCTCTTATCTTATCTGTCGGGATCATGTAGGACATGATCTTCGGAGCAAACGGAGAAAGTTCTTCTCTCGGAGCGGGAATTGCTTTGAGAAGAATATCGTCGATGATATGTTCTCTGCCCGCTTTGGTCTGTTCGAACGCCTTTTCGATGATGTCGTAGGTCAGACCGTCAATCTTAATATCCATCTGAATGGACGTGATACCGTTTTTGGTTCCGGCAACCTTGAAGTCCATATCGCCGTAGAAGTCTTCAAGTCCCTGAATGTCAACCATGGTCAGCCACTTGTCGTCCTTGGTTATAAGACCGCAGCTGATACCCGCAACGGGACGCTTTATGGGTACGCCCGCGTCCATAAGAGCAAGGGTCGAACCGCAAACGGAGCCCTGCGAGGTCGAACCGTTGGAAGAAAGAACTTCGGAAACGAGACGGATAGCATACGGGAACTCTTCTTCGGAGGGAAGAACGGGTTCAAGGCTTCTTTCGGCAAGAGCGCCGTGGCCTATTTCACGTCTGCCCGCGCCGCGGCTGGACTTTGCGTCGCCGACGGAATAACCGGGCATATTGTAATGGTGCATATATCTCTTGGAATCTTCTTCGTCAACGCCGTCGAGCTTCTGTTTTTCGGCGATGGGTCCGAGGGTCGCAATGGTGAGAACCTGCGTCTGACCTCTCGAGAAAAGACCCGAACCGTGAACTCTGGGAAGAACGCCGACTTCGGCATGAAGAGGTCTGATCTCTTCAAGTCCTCTGCCGTCAACTCTTCTGTGGTCGTCAAAGAGCCATCTTCTGACGATTTCTTTCTGAATCTTGTAAAGAACTTCGCCGTAGGGGCATTCGGGATATTTTTCGTCGAACTGCTCACGAACTTCTTTTTCAACGACCGCCATGTTGGCGTCTCTTACGTCTTTATCGTCGGTATCAAGCGCTTTTTCAACCTTTTCAAGGCAGAAAGACTTGATGTCCTCATACATATCGTGGTCGAGTTCGGAGGACTGATATTCAAACTTGGGTTTGCCTATCTCTGCGGCGATGTCCTTGATGAAGCGAACGAGTTTTTTCAGTTCCTGATGCGCAAAGATGATACCTTTGAGCATGATGTCGTCGGGCACTTCGTTTGCACCCGCTTCTATCATAACGATCTTTTCTTCGGTCGCGGCGATGGTGACCATCATCTGCGATTTTGCTTTTTGTTCAAGCGTCGGGTTAAGAACGTATTCGCCGTCAACATAGCCGAGGATGACGCCCGCAATGGGTCCGTTCCAGGGAATGTCGGAAATGGCTATCGCAACGGAAGCGCCGTTCATCGCGGTTATCTCGGGCGAGTAATCGTTGTTGACAGCCATCGGGGTCGTGGAAATAACGACGTCGTTTCTCATGTCCTTCGGGAAGAGGGGTCTGATGGGTCTGTCGATAACTCTCGAAGTCAGAATAGCCTTTTCGCTGGGCTTACCCTCTCTTTTGAGGAAGCCGCCGGGGATTTTTCCGACAGAGTAAAGTTTTTCTTCATAGTCAACTGCGAGAGGGAAGAAATCTATTCCGTCTCTCGGTTTTGCGGAAGCGGTCGCGGTTGCGAGAACGCAGGTATCCCCGTATCTTATCATACAGGAACCGTTTGCAAGGCCTGCGAACTTGCCCGTCTCAACAACGAGGGGTCTGCCCGCAAATTCGGTCTTGAACACTTTGTAATTAGCGTAAATGTCCATGTTTTTCTCCTTTGAAATTTATATTTTCGAGGGAGATCCGCCTTGCTTTTTAGCAGTCGTCCCGAAGTGCGAAAAGTTCGCGCTCCCGGATAACTGCTGAAACACGCAAAGCCGAAACCTGACTTTGCCGAACAAGTCGGATATCCCTTAAATAAACAAATTTTAATGCTTCAAATACGAACAAAAACCAAGGAGCATAAGCGATACGCTCCTTGGTTTTTAACTCTTTCTTACTTACGAAGACCGAGTTTCTCGATGATCGCACGGTATCTGGAAATATCTTTCTTTTTCAGATATCCGAGAAGATTTCTTCTCTGTCCGACCATTTTGAGCATACCTCTTCTCGAATGGAAATCCTTCGGATGTTCCTTCAAGTGCTCCGTAAGAGTCACTATTCTGTCGGTCAAAATCGCGATCTGAACTTCCGGAGAACCGGTGTCTTTTTCGTTGATTTTGTTCGCCTCGATAATAGCGGACTTCTTCTCTTTTGTCAGCATATCTTTCACCTCCGTATTTATTCGCCGCAATGCAGGACGCGCGAACGGTGAATATCCGCGCACCGACATTCGGTACCTTGTTATTTTACCACATATATTTGCTTTTGTAAATAGGAAACCTCAAACTAATTTATGAACTATTTCCGACTTTTCAAACAAAAGGGAGCATACTTGCGGTATCCCAGCGGATACAATCAACAACAGTTTTTTACAATCGTTTTCCATTCTAATGAGCAAAATGCCCTTAAAATCACCCTATTTTTAAGGGAATCAATGCGATTTAAGCGAAAATACCCTTAAAATACATATCAAATCAAGGGATTCGGACAAAAAATAAGGGCATACGCATAGTATACCCTTATTTTCTTCAATCAAGTAAAATTCCCCTGAATCCCCCGTGCCGTCATAAAAAACAATTAAGAGCAGACGGCGCATATCAACAAAAGCCTTTTCACGGCGCAATGAATATCATGCGGCGCTGTTCAACGGCGTCGCCGTCAATGCCGTTGAGTTCGGCTAATTTTTTCGGCGGGACGCGAAATTTTTTGGCTATCTCCCAAAGGCTGTCGCCCTCCTCCGCCATATATGAAACAAGTTCCCTGCTCTTCTTCTTTTCGCAGGGCGTAAACGTTATGTCCGTAACGGCGGTTTGAGTTGAAACGGTGATGACGGAGCCGACATGAAGCGCCGAAATTCGGAGTTCTATACCCGTTGCCGTCGGCGTTTTTGTTATCGACGTTATCACAAGGCGGCAATTGCTTTTCATTGAGGTGGGCGCTGTTTCAAGCGGAGTAAAAATCGAAAACGGAACGGCTTTTTCCACGGAGCATATCTCCCCGTCCGTGTTCTTATATATAATGTCGCACCCGAAAACGCCCTCGCTTGCCGCACCGCCGCGCTCCGCATCGTAAGAAACGCTCATAACGCTCGGACGGACAGCCGCGTCCACGAGTTCGACAAAATCGGAAAGTTCCACATCGTTTTTGAATTCAACCGTGTCGTTGACTTTGTGCACGGATTGAAGATTGACGGGTTTTGTTACGCACTCGGCGTTCTCCGTCAGCGAAAAAGCGTCGCGGACGAGTTCGATTTTTTCGTTTTTGAAACATTCGGCGGTTATGTTCACTTCCGCATCGAGAGAAAGCACGTTTTCCTTTTCGGTGCGACGGGTCGAAACCGTTATGTCGGAAAGGTCAAAGCGCGTCAGGCATTCCGAATTCTCGTCAAAGCCGGGCAAATCAAGCAACTGCGAAACGGGAATTTTTGTCTCGAACATTCCGACTTTTCCGCTTTCGTCCGCGTAAGTCAGACAAAGCCGCATATCCGCTTTGACTATAAGTTTTTTGTTTACGGGCTTTTGCTCGGTCTCGAAAAATTCAACGTCAAAGCGAAGCATTTTGTCAACTTTTGCGTCGCCAGCGTCGATATCTTCCGTCAGACGCAGCGTGCGGGTCGAGGATGCGACCACATCGGTCACATCAACGGATGTTTTAAGCAGTTCGGCACGGGATTTTGTTTCGTCGTCTGGCAATTCCGTTGCGACGGGCGCATAAACGCTTGCGGAGATGACCACCGCCGCTTTGGCATAGAGTTTTTGCGGGCTGAGCGCACGGGCGGAGCGGTATTCCACGCTTGCCGAAACGGTTGCGAAAACATTCTCTTCCGAAGCGCCGACCTGCGCGGAATACGAAAACGGCAATCGGTGGCTCACAGTCTGCAAGCCCTCGGCGGCGTCGGAAATGTAAACTATACGAAACTCAACGTTTCCGTCGGCATAAAGTCTGTCCCCTCTCACGGTCTGCGAACGCAAAAACGGCGTTGCGGTAACGCCGACAACTTTCATCACCGTGGGGCAATAATCGGGCAAAAGGATCTCACCCTCTGCGGCGGCTTCTCCCGAGAGGGCTTGTATCAATTCGTTGCAGGTAAATGTTTTCATACGGGTATCTCCTTATGATATATAGATTTACTTCATTTATCAGCCGCAAAAGAACGTGCTGCGGCTTCTCGTTAATCTATATGATATACCTTTGCGAATAATACAAAAAACTTTTTTGCGTGATATATTTTTTTCGAAATAGGTATTGACAAATTTTACATATCGTGATATAATATTCACAAATAAAATCACAAGGGGTGAGTAATGAACAAAAACATCACATTAAAAGTGAGCCGTGGGCTCTTCAATTCAAAATACTTGCCGCTGCTCGGCTGCGGCACAAGGTATCTGGTATTATACGGCGGAGCGGGAAGCGGAAAATCGGTTTTTGCCGTTCAGCGTTTTCTTCTCCGATTGCTCTCCGAAAAAGGGCGGAATTTGCTCGTCGTCCGCGCGGTCTCCAACACGAACCGCGATTCGACGTTTGCGGCGTTCAAACAGGTCATTTCATCATGGGGTCTGTACGACCTTTTCAGGGTGAACGAAAGCGATATGCGCATACGCGCGGTAAACGGCAGCACCGTTGTTTTCAAAGGGCTTGACGATTCCGAAAAACTGAAAAGCATCACTTTTGAAAACGGCGTTCTGACCGATATATGGGTCGAGGAAGCGTCCGAGGTCTCGCAGTCGGATTTCAACCAACTCGATATCCGTTTGCGCGGAAACGGTCCGAAAAAGCAAATAGTTGTCTCGTTCAACCCGACCGATGTCAACCATTGGCTCAAAAAGCGGTTTATTGACCCTTTCGACGCAAATGTGACCGTTGTTCACGGCACTTATCTGGACAACGCTTTTCTGGACGACGATTACAAAAAACTGCTTGAAAGTTACCGTGACAGCGACCCTTATTATTACGCGGTCTATTGCCTTGGGCAATGGGGCGTTTTCGGAGAAAGCGTTTTTAATGCGGAAAGAGTGAACGCACGCTTGGCGTCCCTCGCTCCGCCCGAGAAAAGAGGATATTTTACATTTATATATAACGGTGCTGTGATTTCCGAGCCTCGGTTCATCGAATCCGAAAACGGGTTCATTGCCGTTTACGAAAAGCCGAAAGAGGGCGAACGGTACATCATCGGCGCGGACACCGCCGGCGACGGTTCGGACAGTTTTGTCGCACAGGTCATCTCCGTTTCGGAGGGTAAGCAAGTCGCGGTGCTCCGTCGCGGATTTGATGAAGACGTTTTCGCACGGCAGGTCTGGTGTCTCGGAAAAGCGTACAACAACGCCCTTGTGGCTGTTGAAACGAACTTTTCCACCTATCCGACAAAGGAACTCGAACGGCTCGGATACACAAACCAGTTTGTCCGCGTTGCGGAAGATGAGTTCACGCACCGTCCCATGCACAGCTTCGGCTTTAAGACAACCGCCGTCACACGTCCCGTCATAATCGCGGGGCTGACGGAAGTTGTCCGCGACGGGCTGGGGCTTATATCGGACAAAACAACGCTCGAAGAAATGCTGACGTTCGTCCGCAACAGAAAAGGACGACCCGAAGCGCAGCAGGGCGCACATGACGACTGCGTTATGGCGCTTGCGATAGCGTATTACGTCCGTGCGCAGACCGTGGTCGAACGGTCTTTTGACCTGACCAAGATGTCGCATTGGACGCAGGATATGCTCGAAGATTACGAAAACGGAAATGAAATTGAAAAAAAAGACATGGAGCGCTTGTGGGGGAGTGGCGCGCCGCAAGGATTCAGGAGGTAAAAGAATTGCGCATCCCTAAACACAGGAACATCGACAGATACGTTATAACAAGAATGATTGAAGACTATCCGAAAAACAAGGAGGAACTCGAAAAAACGGAAGACGATACAAACGAACCCGACGCGTTTTTGGGGCTTTGCAAAAAAAGCCGCCGCGAACGCATAAAATTAGAATGCGCGGCGGTTGACAGGGCGCTTCAATGGACGGACGGACAGGATAACAACATAGCATATCGCCGTCTTTTGAAAATGGTCTTTTGGAAAAAGACGCACAGCTGTCTCGGCGCGCGCGACGTTTTGATGATGTCGCGTTACGAATGCGACCGTTTTCTTGACGGCTTCCGCGCCATAGTTGCGGGAGTTACGGGCAGGCTGGAACCAATCGGAGGATAAAGAAACAGCAGTGGCTGTAAAAATACAGCCACTGCTCTCTTTTGAAAATAAGAGAAGAATCTCACTTTATCCCGTAATACTCTCTTATCATATCGAATATCTGCTCATGCGTCACACCTTTTCCGTTAATACGGAGATATATGGTATACTCATATCTGTCATCACGCCAAAACCAGCATGAAATATTCTTGAAATAACTTACCGTTATCTCATCGTTTATACGGACTTTCTGTTCAACATCTTCAAAATAGCGACTACAGTTTGGGCTTTCTGTTTCATATCTAATCCAAAAACCGTCTTCGTCTTCATTCTCAGATTCACAAACAAGAAAAGCAAACAAAGTGTTTTCGGGGTCGTGGCTCCATTGATTCCAATACGCAGCAAAATAACCGTCAGGCAATTTGAAACCAAAATCTGCGGGGAATGTATCCACAGGATATTCCACTTCCCAAAAATATGTTGTATCTTCCGCTTGATTTTCTCCCCTTAAATCAGCCTCAATGACTTTTCTTTCCTCATATCCGCTCTCATCAAGAAAATTTGAAGCAATCTCCTTGACAACGCCGAGATACATCGTATCGTCCGCCTCAAGCCTAAATTCGTAACGGTAATCCAGCCATATAAACAAAATCTTGTTATCGTAGCGATAGTATTTTATGTCCCAAGGCGAGATCTCCATATCATCGCTGACAAGCACCGCCCCGTCAGGAACATACGGAGCAGAGACGGAAACCATTTTTTGCTCTATTGAAAACGTTTTTACGCCGTCCGAAAACTCATAAAAATTGTGAGTGTCGGTATGGTCTTCGGAAACAAGCGAATAGCCGACAGGAATAAAATACGGCTGATAATCGCTCTCGATTTTTGCGTTAAGCGCACGTTGTCGCTCTTCTTCCGAAGCGAATATTTCCGTTCTTTCACCGCCGAACGTCTGCGAGAAAAAGCGAAAGAGCGGTTCGCGTATCGCCTTGACCGAAAGCGGCACGGCAAGCACGGTCAACGCTATGAGAATTGCTATCAAAACACGCTTCGGAATTATGTAAAAGACCGTGAAAACACGCTTTTTTTCAAGAAGTTTTTCCATTCGCTCTTTGTGTCGTTCCGAAAAATCGGGAACGTTGTACGACGGGCGAATCACGTCGAACGAGTTGCCCGCAACAGCACGGGCGACATCTCTGTAAAAAGTCTTGTTTTTCATTTGCTTCCGTTTTTCCAAAGATAATGCAGTTAAGACAAGTCCGCATCGGGCGGAATCTCAACAACATTTCCTCTTTATCATTTTATTCCGTAATACTCTTTTATCATTTTGAATATTTCTTCATGGGATACGGACTCATTCCAAAGAGTTATATCATACACATATTTATCATCAACCCAATGCCAGCACGAAATATTCTTGAAATAACTTACGGTTATCTCATCATTGATTTTAACTTTTTCTTCTACGTCGTAGAATACGGAACTTCCGTAAAGTTCAAGGTCACGTATACTAATATTGATTGTGCTTTCTTTATTCTCATTTTCACACTTGACCTTGATATGTAAATATCCGTCCAAACTTATCGAATAATCCTGCCAATAGGAAACCCTTATGCCGTCAGGCAATCTGAATCCGAATTCTTCCGGCAATGTTTCGGGAGGAAGTTCAACGTCCCAAATATCAGTCGGTCGTTCCGTTCCATCAAGTTCGCCTGTTAAACCCGCCTCAACAATCTTTTTTTCCTCATATCCGCGCTCGTCAAGTACATTGTCGGCTATCTTTTTAAGGGTATCAAGCGAAATCGCTTCGTCCGCTGTCAAACGAAACTCATTGTAACCGTATATCCAAACAAAAACGTTTTTGCCGCCGTACCGATAATAGGTTATCTCCCACGGAGTGTCCGCATATTCAAAATCAATATTTTCCGCACCGTCGGGTATATAAGGTTTTTCGACGGATATCCTCTTCTGCTCCATCGTAAACGTTTCTTTTCCGTTTGAATATTCGAGCAGATACTGTGTTTCGGTCTTTTCCTCCGAAACAAGTTCAAACCCATCGGGAATATAGTATACGCCGAAATATTCCTCGATTTTTGCGTTAAGCGCACGTTGTCTCGCTTCTTCCGAAGCGAACAGTTCCGTTCTTTCGCCGCCGAACGTCTGTGAGAAAAAGCGAAAGAGCGGTTCGCGTATCGCCTTGACCGAAAGCGGCACGGCAAGCACGGTCAACGCTATGAGAATTGCTATCAAAACACGCTTCGGAATTATGTAAAAGACCGTGAAAACACGCTTTTTTTCAAGAAGTTTTTCCATTCGCTCTTTGTGTCGTTCCGAAAAATCGGGAACGTTGTCCGACGGGCGAATCACGTCGAACGAGTTGCCCGCAACAGCGCGGGCGATGTCTTTATAAAAAGTCCTTTTTCCCATTACTCGATGTTCCTTAAAAAAATCCCCAATCAAACGGTCTTTACCTATCGCTCTTTTTGAGTTCCGCCGCCAAAAAGCGTTTTACTCTCGAAGAACGCTTTCTTGCCACCGCCTCGGAAACGCCGAGAAGTTCGGCAATTTGAGCAAATGACAGTCCGTTCATATAATGCAGAACAAACGGGTCGGTTATTTCGACGGGCAGTTCTTTGAGTTTTTCGACGGCGTTTTCATACATAACTTTGCTGAACACTTTTTCGTCCACTCCGTCATCGCCGACGGAAACGAGATCGAGTTCGTCAATACTTCCGACTTCCGTTTGATTTGCCGTTCTGCGGCGGCGCAAAGCGTCAAAGCAAACGCTTCGAACGGTCATGTACAAATAACTTCTAACCTCGTCGCTTTCGGCGTCCTCAGGTGCGGGAAGCACCTTGATCATACGGCAAAAAGCGTCGTGCAGCGCGTCTTCCGCGTCCTCTTTGTTGCTCAGGATACCGAGCGCGTAATGATACATGGTTGAGCAATACAGTTCGTATATTCTGGTAAAACTCGCCTTTTCCGCTTCCGTCGCAAGCGTTTCCAAAAACATTGCAAGCATTTTTAATTTCTCCCCCGGGGTTTTCTTCTCTCTTTAACTTGTATTATATCACACGTCCGCATTTTTTTCAATCTTATTTTCGAATTCTGCAAAAAGCTCCGATAAATATATCACAAAGTTCATTATTTCGCGTGTCACATTTTTGCGTTTCAAACGTTACGGAGAAAAAACTTCCGCATCCGAACTACGAGTTGTCAGCCGGAGCAAGTCGGGTACATTCGCGCAGAATTTCCGTACCGTCAAGTCCGACCAACGTTCAGGTAAACTCAGGCTGACAAAACCTTGCAAAAATATCTTTTGTCACTTATTTTCTCTTGACAGCGCGGGCCTTTTGCGGTATTATATTTTTACAGGTATACAAATATATAACAAAAAAGAGGGACGGAAAAATGAAAAGAAGTTTTTTGAATGTTTTTTGCGCCGTCGCCGTACTTGCGGCGGTTATCTTGACCCTTGCGGCGTGCGGAGGGGACAAAAAGGGACAGACAACGGCGGCATTTGACGCGGAAAAGGCATTTTCGCGACTGCTTTCGGAGGTAAAATACGCAGAAACGCTTTCGGACACAAGTTCCTCGGCGGATTTTATGTTTTCCGACCTGCCGCAGAATGCCGAAATAAAGATGTACACCTGTGAAAGCGGAAGCCATCCCGACGAACTGATAATGATGAAAGCCGCAAAGGAAGAGGACATGCAGGCTCTTGAAACAGCGGCAAAAACGCACCTTACCGAACTCACGGCGCAGTTAAGGGATTACAACCCGCAGGAAGTTCCGAGAGTTGAAAACGCCGTTGTTTGTACAAACGGACTTTATGTTTTTGTCTGCGTTACCGATGACGTCGAAACGGCAAAAGCGATTCTGAAATAAGCGGTACGGAAATGAATGAAAAAGAAAAAACTCTTCTGACGCCGGAAGAACAGGAGCGACGCCATCAGGTTGCGGAACAGCAGCGATGCAAGGCGCGCGCCGAACGGGCACGGAAAAAAAGAAGAGCGGAAAAAATAAAACTGATCATAGGCATTGCGTTTGTTACGTTGCTGACCGCGGCGGCTGTTTTTATAATTATCCGATACGTTTTGCCCGATGCGGGCAAAGACGCGCGGCAGCCGAAAACGTCGCCGTCCGAGGAGCAGACGTCTTCTTCCTATACGACGCAAACGCCGACAACGGCACCGGAACCGACACATGACTATCCCCAACTGAAAAGCAAAAACGGCACGTTCAACACATATTCTTCGGGCGCGATAAGAGTTGACAACGCCGCGTTCAGCGTGTGCGGAACATTGAGCGACAGCGTAACCTCAAAATATGCCGCGCTCGTTTCCGAAGTTGCGGACAGCCTTAACGGAAAAACAAAAGTCTACTCGCTGATAATTCCAACATCATACGGCGTGACGCTCCCCGACGATATAAAAACGCAGATAGCCAACTACGCCGACCAGGGCGAAAACATCACAAAAGTCTTTTCGAAGATGTCCGAAAACGTCACTCCCGTTTATTGTTACGACGACCTGATGACCCACCGCGACGAATATCTGTATTTCCGCACCGACCACCATTGGAACGGCAAGGGCGCGTATTACGCCTACGCAGCGTTTTGCAGAACAAAAGGCATTGAGCCGTACACGCTCGAAGAACGAGAGAAAAAAGAGTTCGATGGCTTCCTCGGCACGATGTATCAGAACAACGGCAAGGACAAAAACCTGCTCCCTGCCGACACGGTCGAAGCTTTTTTGCCCGTCAGCGCAAACGCGACGATGAAATTTACAAACACGGAAGGCACAACATACGACTGGCCCATTGTCAAGGACGTTTCCGAATGGTCGAGCGGCGCAAAATACAACACCTTTGCGGGCAGCGACAACCCGATAACGGAGTTCACAAACCCCGACGTCGCGGACGGCTCCGTGCTGATAGTTGTTAAAGAATCTTTCGGCAACGCGCTGCTTCCCTACCTCGTTGATCACTACTCAAAAATCTACGAGATAGACTACCGCTATTGGAAAGGCGACCTTGTCTCCTTTGCCGAAGAGGTCGGCGCGGACGACCTGCTTTTCGCGAACAACATAATGATGACGTCCACAAGCCTGCTCGTCGGAAATTTGAGTAAAATTATAAAGTAAATAAAAAATTGCCCGTGAATCGCTGATTCGGTTCACGGGCGGTTTTTTATCACAATTCACTCATTTACGGTTTTTCGCCGCTCGGCATATTTCCGCGCGCAAGGTCTCCCGCGATAAACGGAAGAAAACAGAACGGAACGGTCTGCGATTTTTTCGGAGCGGGCGGTGCACTCTGTTTTGATACCGTCGCGGCACAGACCGTTATAAGATTGAAAGACAAATATCCGAAGATAAGGCTGATTCTCGTTCTGCCCTGCACCGACCAAGCAAAATTTTGGAACGAAGATGACAGCAGAGAATACGAGCGTATCAAGAAGTTGGCGGATAAGACGGTATATACTTCCGAAAAATATTACAACGGTTGTATGGCAAAAAGAAACAGACACCTTGTCGATAACAGTTCCGTCTGCGTGGCATATCTGACGCAGAGCGGCGGCGGTACGGCATATACCGTTGAATACGCAAATAAACACGGACTTAAAATTATAAATATAGCAAAAAATATATAAAAGACACATAGCAGCCCCCGAACCGCAAGCGGTTCGGGGGCTGCTATATATTACAATTGTATATTTTTGAGATTAAATATGCTCTGCCTATGAAAAAGTCACTTTCGGCGCAATCAGAACCACGGGCTCCATTCGCCTGGGTCGGGGTCTTTTCCGCCGTCGGTAAGTCCCTCATATTTGACGGTTATATTATTGGCGGAGCAGTACGCGTCGGCGTCAGAACCTTTCGGGCAGGTCACGACAAGCGAGGACGGACAGCCGTCAAAGAGGTCAGAGCCGAACGTTTTGACCGCGGCGTGAAGACGCAGAGCCGTAAGAGACGAGCAGTTTGCAAAGGCGTAATCGCAGAGCGACACCGCATTGTCGGGAATAACAAGCGAGACAAGCGCCGTGCAGTCCTCAAAGGCGGACGCGCCGACAACTTTCAGTGTCAACGGAAGCGTTACGGACGTAAGAGACGAGCAGCCGTCAAACACGGACGGCGCGAGCGTTTTTACGCCCTCGGGAACAACGACGGAAGCAAGAGACGCGCAATTCAGGAATGCGTGGCTGCCGAGGTTTTTAAGGTTGTTCGGAAGCGTTACGGACGCAAGTTTTGCGTCGTTTGCGAACGCGAATCTGCCTATCGAAGTCACGGTTGAAGCAAGAGCGACTTCCGTCAGTTCGGAACAGTTCGAAAAGGCGTAGTAGCCGACGGATGTTATGCCGTCCGACACAACGACTTTCTTTATCTGAGAGCGGTAATCCGCCCACGGAACGGTTGCCGATGAATAACTGTTCATATCACCTGAGCCGCTGACGGTCAGCGTTCCCGACGTGAACGAATAGGTTGCGTTGTTGCCGCATGAACCGGAATAGTTTGCGGCTGAGGTCACGACAAGGCAGACGCAAACGGAGAGTATAATGCAGACCGCAAGCGCGGCGGCAAGCAGTATCTTTGCGCGTTTCTTCATATCCGAATCCTCACTTGATTTTGTTGTCGTTGATTATGTTGGAAAGCACTTCGCGTGCAAATTCGTATTCTTCGCCTTTCGTTTTGCTTATGCTTATCAGGGATTTTTCATTGAAAACACGAACACCCCAATACATCGGAGTTGTCCAATATTTCAGGCTTTCGCTGTTTTTGAATGCAGAACCCTCGGCATTCCAGACCGTGCCGTCATACAGCAGGGGTTCGTCCGTTAAGTCCGAAATATCGCCGAAATAGCCGACTTCCGTCATCTGCTTCAAGCCCGCGTCGTCCACCATTATCAGCATGACAGAGCCTGCGGTGTACATATTGGAGAAGTTTCTCAGGTTGTCCTTTACCATGTCGGCGTCGTGATTTTCGCCGATAAAATAATTTTCTATCTCAATTCTGACCTGTCCGTCGCCCGTATAGTCGCGGACATACGGTTCAAGAGCCTTTTTCAGGTTTGTTTTGTCCTCGGCGTACGATATCGGGTCGGCGGAAAGATAATATACAACAACGTCGATATCAACGCGGCCGATACATTGAGAAAGACCGACACCGACGGCAAGCAGAACGACGAGAGCCCCCAAAGTATGCCATTTGTAATAGTACCAAAAATTTTCGAACTTGCTTTTGAAACTCTTCTTCTCTTTTTTTTCGGCGGTGCTACCGTTTGTCATTTGCAAAGCCTTTCCGACGTAAAAAATACGCCTTATAAAGTGATTATATCATATACGGCAAAAAATTTCAACATTTTTTTGCAATCATGCAGATTTTTTGTAATTTTCACAAAGCGCGGACAATGAGATTGTAGAAAATGGACAAATCCTAAATCAGGATTTAGCCGAAGATCGCGGAAATGACACCGAGATGTTCAAGCAGAATCTCGATACCGATAAGACATAGGATTATGCCGCCCGCAAGTTCGGCTTTGTTTTTGAAGCGTGTGCCGAACAGGTTGCCGACTTTAAGTCCAAGCGCGGAAAGACCGAACGTTATCGCGCCTATGCAGGGCGCGGCGATGTAAACGGGAATGTTCGGGATAACCGTGACAAAAGAAATTCCGACAGCGAGCGCGTCAACAGAAGTGGCAAAGGCAAGCACAAGCATTGCCTTGAACGAAAACGACGCATCTACACTTTCCTCTTCTTTCGAAAAACTTTCGCGTATCATGTTCGCGCCTATAAGACAGAGCAGCGCAAACGCGACCCAATGGTCGTATTTCTGAATGTATTCTTCAAGTTTTTTGCCGAGGAGGTAACCGACGGTGGGCATAAGCGCCTGAAAGCCGCCGAACCACGCGCCTATCAGAATATAGTGTTTGGGGCGCAGTTTCTGCACGGAAAGGCCTTTACATATCGAAACGGCAAAAGCGTCCATCGATAGTCCGACGGCTATCATGATAAGATTGACAATATCCATAAAAATCTTCTTTCTCTTATATATGTAAAGAATACGCTTTTCCCCGTTGGGTTTGACGCAGATAAGAGTTTAATACGCTTCTGCCGTCAGCGAATGCCGTAAGCAACGCAGCCGTCTTCGCGCATATCCACGGGCGAATTCGAACGTTCCGCCCATATCTCGGAAAGATCGTAACTGCCGTTTCTTGCGGACGTCCACGGGTCGGCGACTTTAACATTGCCGCTTTCCGCATCGTAGCCGTAAAGGAAAACGCAATGAGTTCCTTTGTTGCAGAGCAGTCCCTCTCCGACGGCGATACATACAACGCCGTCGTTTTCAAGAGCGGAAAGCAAGTCCTCATATTCGAATATATTCAGCGTAGTCGCTCCGTAATGCTCGGCGGCAAGTCTAATCGCCGAACCGGAAGAACCGCTGAACGTTTTGCAGAACTCCTCGGTGTTGTCGTAAAGCCAAGTTGCGACCTCTATCGGGGTCACTTTGATTCCGATGTAAGAAAGAGCCATCGCCACGGATGTGGGCGCGCAGCCGTTGCGTCCCATGGTATAGTTGCCGAAACGGGCGTTGCACCATCTGTCTTCCCATTGCGAATAATATTTGAAAATACCCGCTTTACCGCGAAGCCGCGGCACATCGTCGGTCTTTTTCTTTCCGCAGACGGAACAGGCAAATTCGGCGCGTCCCTCACCTTTTTCGGTCGGTTCGGAAATTATTTGTCCGCGCTCCCATTTATGATGCGCTTTCAGCGTTTTTCTCTTTTCAAAACCGCATTTTTCGCAGTATTCGCGGTTATACCCGTCCGCTTCGCAGGTCGGCGCCTTTTCCTCGGTTTTTATACTGTGTCCCGTTGCGGGCAGCACGGTTTCTTCGGTCTTTCCGCAGGTTTCGCATATCTTGCGAATATATCCGTCCGCTTCGCAGGTCGGCGCCTTTTCCTCGGTTTTTATATTATGTCCCGTTGCGGGCAGCACGGTTTCTTCGGTCTTTCCGCAGTTTTCGCATATCTTGCGAATATATCCGTCCGTCTCGCAGGTCGGGGCTTTTTCTTCGGTTTTTATATTATGTCCCGTTGCGGACAGCACGGTTTCTTCGGTCATTCCGCAGTTTTCACATATCTTGCGAACATATCCGTCCGTCTCGCAGGTCGGTTCGAGTTTTTCCGTGCGGTATGAGTGCGGAATGACGGCAAGAACCCGAACGTGCGCTTTCTCGCACACAATGCATTTTCTTGTCAATGTTCCCGTTTCGGTGCAAGTGGCGGGAATGCGGGTATCTTCAAATATGTGGCAATGGTCGTCCTCGCCGCCGAACGCAACCGAATAGAACACGGTCATCGCGTCCGCTATATCGACATCGCCGTTGCCGTCAATATCTGCGGCATCAAGCGCGGCTGCCGTCAGTCTTTCTTTTTGTGCGACGTGATAAAAAACAAGCATTGCGTCCGCTATATCGACCTTTCCGTCGCCGTTGACATCGCCTTTTGCAAGTTGCGGCAACGGCGGCTCGGGCTCTGTCGGCGGCTGTTCAGTTTTCGTCGTAGTCGGGGTGAAAGGCTCCGTCGTTGTCTGATCCGACGGTGTTGTCGGCGGCTCGGGCTGCGTCGTCGTAAAAAACGGGTCGGGTGGCAATGTCGGGTCAACAAAAGAGCCTTTCAGAGCCGAACCGTCGGAATTTTCTCCCGCAAAAAGAACGAGCGAAAACGCAAACACGACCAAAAGCACCGTCGGCAATATGCAAAACAGACTTTTCATTCCTTTTTTCATTCGTTTTTTTCCTTTTTTCTTATGGTTTTTGCAGAATTTCCGCAACAGCGCGGGCAACTCTGCCCTTTTGAGCCAAAACGGTTCTTTGCGTTATGTCGGCTGATTATACAAACCTGACAAAACGCCTTTTATTTTTTCTGCGCAAAACCCGCCGAGGCGGCTGTCTGCCGCCCGACGGGGATCCGAAATTCTCAGGAACTGCAAAAAATACAGGATTTTCAGTTTCTCTTTGGGGATAGGAAAAAATGTTCAGAATGGGTGAATCGAGTCCTTGGCTGATGATATTCGAACTCTCATAGGTTTTGACGGGCGGATTTTCGTCCTAACTTTCGCAAAAACCTTGTAAATACGACAGTATTCACCGCGGCTTCTTTGTCGTTATGACAAAAATTCGCGCCGTGAAAACTGCACGCACCCGCCACAGAGAAAATTTCGAGGAATTTTTTCTTTTTGAGGTGCAGGCGGGCTGACGCCCGCCAAGACGAAAAGAGAGGAAATAACCGAAAATAGCCTGTGTCGGGCGATAAGTGTTCGAGTAGACTCAGCCTTTCCAAACCATGGTATTTCTTGCGTTAAACTTCTTTGACATATTAAAAACCTCTTATGATATTTATAAGGCGTTGTTTCAGCCTCTTTCTTCCAAACCGGAAAGTCCTCTTATCTTTTTATTCGACGAAAGAACATTGACGAGAACTGCGGAGATAACAAGACCGCACGCGCCCTGCGTGGCGTTTCCGATCAAGGAAAGCGACGCTGTTCCCGCACCGTACAAAATAGTTTCAAACACAAAATAACCGCCGACCATTATTGCTTCCGCAACAAGTGCGCCGAGAATGACAAAAACTATTCTGACGCCGACTTTCGGTTGCTTTTTCATCGGCATTACGGCGATAAGGAAAAACACAACAGCCATAAGCGCTTTTATGATAAGCGTTGCGGGAGCATATATCGCAAAAGGGGAAAGGACATCCGCAAGTGCAGAGCCTATACCCGCGGCGACCGCACCGTAAACGGGACCGAGAAAGAACGCGCCCGTAAGCAAAACCGCATCACCGAGATTAAAATACCCGTTTGCTCCGACAAACGGAATCTGCAAAAATTTTGTGGCAACAAAAGTCAATGCCATGAACACGGCAGTCAGGCAAAGTCTGAACGTGATGTTGCCTTTGTTTACTTTTTCTGACATTTAAGGTTTCCCCCTTGCAATTTCAATAACAGTATTATACAATATTTCTGATAATATAAAATAGTCAAAACGAGAGGAAATAATATAGCCAGATGAAATATCTGATAAAAAAAGAGGAACACCCCGTTTATCTGCAATTATACCGACAGATCAGAGAAGATATTGTTCGCGGGAATTATAAAACGGGAGACAAACTACCGTCCAAACGTCTGCTTGCGGAAGAGGTCGGCGTAAGCACTATAACGGTTGAGCACGCATACGAACTGCTTTGCGACGAGGGGTATGCGGAAGCGCGGCAAAGAAGCGGATTTTTCGTCATTTTCCGTCCGAGCGACGGCTTTGCTTCTTCCGAAAAAAGCATCGGACAGATTTTACCAAAACAAAAAGACGTATCTGAAAAATCGTCTTTTCCCGTTTCCCTGCTCTGCAAAACAATGCGCCGTGTTCTTTCGGACTATAATGACAGGATACTCGAAAAATCCCCGAATATCGGGCTTGCGGAACTGCGGACGGCTTTGAAGTTGTTTCTTGCACGCAACAAAGGCATTGATGTTGATGCAGACAAGATAGTTGTCGGATCGGGCGCGGAATATCTTTATGCGATTCTCGTCGATCTTCTCGGCAGAAACAAGGTATATGCGTTTGAAGACCCCTCGTATGAAAAGATAGGAAAAATATACCGCGCAACAGGCGTAAAATATGAAAAACTGCCGCTTTCGGAAGACGGGATAGACAGCGCGGCGCTCGCCTCCTCGAAGGCCGATGTTTTGCACACAACGCCCTGCCGCAGTTTTCCGAGCGGCGTTTCCGCGTCGGCGTCCAAGAGATATGAATATATCCGCTGGGCGGACAAAGCCGAAAGATTTATCATCGAATCGGACTATGACTCCGAATTTGCGGTAGCCGCAAAGCCCGCAGATCCGATATTCGCGCTTGCGGACAAAGACAACGTGATATATCTGAACACTTTTTCAAAGACGATCTCGCCATCTCTGCGTATCGGTTACATGGTTCTGCCGAAAAAACTTGTAAAACCCTTTGAGGAAAAGGTCGGCTTCTATTCCTGCACCGTTCCGACTTACGAACAGTTTGTTCTGACGGAACTCCTTAACAGCGGAGATTTTGAACGCCATATCAACCGCGTCCGCAGAGCAAAGCGAAAAGAACTGCAAAACGGATAAAAGAGGAACGGATAAAGAGCGCCCCCGAAGCCGTCGGCTTTCGGGGGCGCTTTCAAAAAACGCATTTTTTTCAGTTTTTCGCTGACTCGCAGTTTCGGCTTTTAACCGAAATATGCCTTGCAGGAATCACCGTATTTAAGCATCGCAACAAGCATTTCCGCAAGAGGAGTTCCGAGTTCGGTCTTTCCCTCTGCGTATGTCTGAATGCTGTATTTTACGGTGTTGCTGACGGGAACTCCGTTTCTGTAAGCCGTAACGGTAAATGCCTCGCGCATCTCTTTTGGGAGAATACCACCGAACAAAACATAATATCTGTCCGTTTTTCCGTCAACGGCAAAGAATTCGGAAGTTTCATACTTGTAATCTCCGATGGAGAACATCACGGACAGCCCGGAGAGATCGGATGCGCTGAACTGAAAACGCACGCCTACACACTCTGTCAACCGCAATGCGACACTCTTCCAGACAACAGAGGGAGAATCTGTTTTTACATACGCCTTATCAAATTGGCTGACAGGCTCTTCAAATGTTTTCGTGGCATAGGTCTGATCAAAACCCGCATTGGCAAGATCATCCGTTCGGTAATTTGTATAGACCTGAGCCGAGGCGGCGTAGTTGAGAAGATCAGTCAAAAGCCGTTTGAGCGCAACATCTTCCGTCTTGTTGAACATATTGACACAGTATTGATAAACGGAATACTCGACCGTATGGGAATATTCCCGTCCGTTCGCCGTGCCGTAAAGAGTAAAACGCACAGGAACTTTTGCCATTGCGGGAGTCAGATTATCATATAAAAATCTTAACCTGCCGCTTTCGTCGAGCGCGCCTTTCATGCGCCGTATGTCCCCGTCGCACTCAACAACGGCATATATGTTTTCATACGCATCGCAAACGTCCTTTTTGACACGAAAATTGAGCGAAATACTTTCCCCGAGAGAAAGGAAAGCGGAAGCGACTTTAAAATCAGGAAGAGTCGGGGCGTCCTCTTCAAGCGAGGTGTACGCCTTTATTCTTCCGACAAAGTTGCCGAGGCTTGACCATCCGTAGCCGCCGTTTGTGTAGGAAAGAGTTTTTACGTCCTTGTAGGCGGTAACGATTTTCGCGTCGTTTTCGGGGTTGGAAACGCGGACGATCACGGAAAACCATTCGTCCTTTTCAACCTTGACGGGAGAGTCGAGCTCAACGGTAAGGTAACCGCCGTGAGAGGATGTTATCGTCTTCTTCGACGCGGAAAAGCCGCCCGAGGTCGGAACATCGCTCTGCCCGCCGAAAGGATAATCAAGGTTCTTGAAAACTTCGACCTCAACCGTGACGTTTTCACCCGAAACGCCGACATTGACAGCTTTTATATATTCCGATTTACCGTTTTCTCCGCCCTTCTGCGCGCGGAAAACGTTTGCGACATATTTATCTTTTCTGAGAGAAAAATCGTCGAGGTTGCCGTCGTAGTAATAGTTAAAATCGTATTTTTCCTTCGGAGCGAAAGTGAAAGCATACACGCTTGAACTTGTGTTGTCGTAAGAAAGCCAGAAATATTCGAGAGAGTTATAACTGTTCTTGATAAGCCAGCCGCCGTTCCTTGTCGCTCCTCCGGGCTGAAAGCGGCTTGCGGGAATGGTATCATCCCAACCCACCACCGTGCAGGCGTGCGGCGAGCTGCCCCCTCCGCCCTCGAATTTGGGGTTGTAATACGCCGTTTCGCGCATATTGTTGTATTGGAAAGTCACCGCACCGTATGTCACGACGGCTTCCTTGACCGCCGCTATATACGCGTCGGGGTCGGATCTGTTATCGGGGATATAATACGCGTTTTCAAACCTGTAAGACGGGTTTTCATAAGGGTCCGCGGACGCCTGCGAACCGGCCACGGGAGCCCACCACATCGAAAAAAGTTTTGCTGCATAAAGAGGATTTCCCGTCGCCTGTGTGAAATCTCCGGACTTCTGCTCTCCGCCCGTATTTCCGAGAGGATCCGCCGTTCTGCGAAAAACGCGGTATGCAACTGCGGTCGGATTCAGCGAAAGGCTGTCCTTTGTCTCCGTCGGGTCTATGCCCGATTTCAAAATGCTTGCCTCTGCCGCCGCGACGGACGAATACGCCCAGCAAAGATTGGTCGTTCCCTGATCTTTTACAGGCGTTACGATCCCATAATCTCTGCCATCGTATTTCGGCATTTTTGCAAGCTCTTCCGCGGACAGCGAAGGAACAACTTCTTCCGCCTTTGCCGACGAACCGGAAGAGGAGACAGCAATTCCGCAAAAAATCGCGGCGCACAATAAAAGACAAAGCAGTTTTTCGGTCAGTTTAACCATTTTGAACCTCTTATACAAATTTTTATAGTTACCTTAGCCTGACGATTATATCATAAGCAGACGCAATAAACAACCCGAAACAATAAATTCATACAGAAAGTTCGGCTGTATAAGTTTTTATTATTCCTCAGGCAACTTTCGAAAAAATATCGCGCCCGAACGGACGCGATATTTTTAAGGAAGATAAAACAGATTTTTCCTGTTTTATTTCAGTTCTTTGCCGTCACTGAACGCTGTTCCCACGATTTTGCCGAGTGCGACATAGGTATTGTTGAAAGGGTCAAATGTGATTGGCTGAACCTTTTCAACATCGACCTTGCCGTTTGCGTCAAGCACACGCTCGTCAACGCTGACGTTCACTATCTCGCCCACAAGTCTGCCCGATGCGGGGTCATAGCTTCTGAGACGGCACTCAACCGCGATGGGAAGTTCCTCGATAACGGGAGCATCGACAAATTCGGACTTAACGGCGTGAAAACCCGATTTTTCGAACTTGTTCGGTTCGGTATTGCCCGAAACTATTCCCACATAGTCGCACGCGACAACGTTTTTGACGTCCGCCATACTTACGGTGAACGCTTTTCTGTTCAAAAGATTTTTTGTGGTCTTATGTCCTGCGCTGATGCACATGGAAAGTTCGTCGCCGTCGCTGATACCGCCCCATGCGGCATTCATCGCGTCGGGTTTGCCGCTTTCGTCATAAGAGGCAAGAATGAAAACAGGCTGCGGATAAGTATACGGTTTTGCACCGAGATTTTTTCTCATATTCATATCCTCCGATAGTTTTTTATTTTCAAGCAAAGTATACACCTTAAAGCGCGCTTTAAGTCAAGAGCCCTTTTCGGTTCTTACGAAATCGTGCGATATTAAAGACACGGTTGCCGGTTACCCGGTCAGAATAACCATTCTCAATTTATATTTCCGCGGGTTTAACGTTGTATACTTTTTTGCCCCCGTGACCGCCGAATATCTGCCATGTGCCGACGCCGAGCCTTGCAAAAAGCGCCTGTCTTTCCCGTGCGCAAAGATTCGGGTCGGTATCAACCGAAGTCATAAGTATCGGCGCGTAACGGTTATACTGCGCCTGACTTGCCGTCATATCTTTCATATTCACAAAAACGTCGCCGCTGAATACGACTTTGTTCTGATAATCTATAAGCACCGATTCGCCGCGAAGATGTCCGCCGCGTCCCGTATAAAGTTCAAAATGAAGATCTCCGAAATCAAAAAAGCCCACACGGGAAAGCACGTCTTCGTCCTGCGCATCGCCGCCGACCGTCACGATTTTTGATGGATCTGTGGGGCTGTATGAAGTCAGTATTTTACAAATCTGAATATACGGCTTGTGTATCGGATTCTGTTCGCGGTAACCGTCACCCGTTTCATATTCAAGCCGCAGGCACTCGGCAGAGCCGACACCCGCATAAACGATGTCAAATTCGGGAAGAAGTCCGCAATGGTCAACATCGGCGTGAGTGACAAATGCTTTCTTTTCAATACTGTCAAAAGACGGTATCAGCTCACGAAAAATGCGGTTCATCTCCTCTTTGCAGTATGCGTAACCTGTATCAACAAAAAGGCAGTCGCTTCCGCTTTTGATTATCGCCGTATTGCTCCCGCACGGGGGTTCTATCAGAATAATTTCGGTCTTTTCCGTTATGCGGTGGGTCGAAATGCGTGGAGAGAAATCCTTTCCTCGGGATTTGGAGAGCAATTCGCAAAAGCGGGAAATGCTGTCAAAGGTGCGATAAGGAGAAACGCCCGTTTCATCGAGCCGCTGCATTGCAAGGTTGGTGTTGACCAAAAGCGCCTCTCTCGAATCGGCGGAAATGTTCATCATAGATGAAAGTTCATCGACAAAATGAACGTAAAACAGACTGTTGTCGTACACCTTGTCCGCATGATTGTAGTCTATAACACGGACGTCGCATATTTTCCGTGCCGAAGAAAGAAACCCGTCAAGGTTTTCGCGACCGTCAACGACTATCCCCATTTTGAAATATTGGCAGTCGGTGCCGTTTTCCTGCGAACTCATATAGGAAATATTGAACCCCGATTTTTCTATAAGTTCAAGCACCTTTGTAACGCTGCCCGGAACATCGCGAAGTCTGAATTCAAGCAAAATAACGGTTCTTCCGCTTTCTCCGCATTGCAGATATCCGATTTTTTCAAGCATTTCGGACGCTTTTTCAAGTTGCTCCGCAGTACCCTCCGCATCTATAAAAAGAGTGTGCGAATCGACCGCCTTGTTATAACTCACTCTTGTTATGTTTACTCCCAGTTCCGCGAAACAGCGGCTTGCTTTCAGAAATGCGCCGATGTGGTTCGGCATAACCGTTACAAATGTTTTTTTCATCTTTTCCTCTCGCTGTATCACAGCCCGAATATACTTGACTTAAACAGTATAGCACAGCCTTATTCAATTGTCAAACGTCGGCAGGCAACACTTTTCGGACGAAAAAAAGGAACCGTCTTTTCAAACGGTTCCGTAAATTGTTATTGTCTGATTAAATCAAACACCGTATTTGGTCGTGTTGACCTTGATGCCGGGGCCCATAGTGGATGCGATAACGCAGCTCTTGATGTACTGACCTTTTGCAGCCGCGGGCTTCGCCTTAACGATTGCGCCTATGAGAGCGTCAAAGTTTTCGGATATCTTTTCCGCGCCGAAAGAAGCCTTGCCTATCGGACAGTGGATGATGTTGGTCTTGTCAAGACGGTACTCAATCTTACCGGCTTTGATCTCTTTGATTGCCTGAGCAACGTTCATCGTAACGGTGCCTGCTTTCGGGTTCGGCATAAGTCCCTTGGGACCGAGCACTTTACCGAGACGACCTACAACGCCCATCATGTTCGGGGTTGCAACAACGATATCGAATTCGAACCAGTTTTCTTTCTGGATCTTGGTAACCATATCTTCTGCGCCTACATAATCAGCGCCTGCGTCAAGCGCTTCCTGCGCTTTGTCGTCTTTTGCGAATACGAGAACTCTCATCGTTTTGCCAGTTCCGTGAGGAAGAACCATAGCGCCTCTTACCTGCTGGTCCGCGTGACGGGAGTCAACGCCGAGACGAACGTGCATTTCGATGGTTTCGTCAAATTTCGCCTTTGCGGTCTTGCAAACAAGATCGCAAGCCTCGGCGGTATCATAAAGTTTGGAAGACTCGATTGTTTTCGAGCTTTCAATATATTTCTTGCCTTTTTTCATGTTAAAAAAATCCTCCTATGTGGTTGTTCGGAAATAATCCTCCCACAGTTATAAAGCGGTTCGGTTTTTGCGAACCGTGTTCAAATGTCAGTCCTCAACGGTAACGCCCATGCTTCTAGCGGTTCCGGCGATCATGGACATAGCGGCTTCGACGTCGTTCGCGTTAAGGTCGGGCATTTTCTTTTCGGCGATTTCTTTAATCTGCGCCTTTGTGATTTTTGCGACTTTGGTCTTGTTGGGAACGCCCGAACCGGACTCAATGCCACAAGCCTTTTTGATAAGAACCGCTGCCGGCGGAGTTTTCGTAACGAATGTGAACGAACGGTCCGCGTAAACGGTGATAACAACGGGGATGATAAGTCCTACGTCGTTCTTGGTTTTTTCATTGAATTCTTTAATGAAAGCCATGATGTTAACGCCGTGCTGACCGAGAGCCGGACCAACGGGAGGCGTAGCAGAGGCTTTTCCTGCGGGAATTTGCAGTTTGATATAACCGGTAACTTTCTGTGCCATTATTCAGTTTCCTCCGTAATTAGTAAATTGCGCTTTTACAGCGCCGCGAGATCGCCTATGCCTATCTCCGCGGGGATATCACGACCACCCATGGAGATGATGACTCTGGCTTTCCGCTCTTTCATGTCAACGCTTTCAACGATACCCGTAAAGTTTGCCATGGGTCCGCTTACGACCTTGACGTTGTCGCCCGCATTGAACGGGGCTTCTTCCACGCTCTGAACAAGGTTCAGATTGCGGATCTCTTCATCTGTCAGAGGAATGGGTTTTCCTTCGGGTCCGACAAAACCGGTAACGCCGCGGATATTGCGCAGAAGAACCCAAGTATCGTCGTTGACGACCATGTTTACAAGAACGTAACCGGGGAGCAGTTTTCTTTCGGTCTCAACGACCTCGCCGCTCTCTTTAACATCCTGAACTTTTTCCATGGGTATCTTGACTTCGCAAATCAAATCGTGCAAACCGCGAAGGTCTACGACCTTTTCGATTGACGTTGCGACTTTGTTTTCATAACCCGAATATGTGTGGATAACATACCACTGCGCCGTTTCGGCCATCAGACATTCCCTCCGTCAGAGATGATATAAATTCTCATAAAAGTCAACTAAAAAGGTTCGCGATTCCCTGTCCGACAGAAAAGCTTACGATGTTCTTGAAAACAAGGTCAATAACACCGATAAACACTGCGCTTATGACAACAATCACGATAACGGTAAGGGTGTCGCGTACGACCTGCTTGGGAGCGGGCCAGGTAACTTTTACGAGTTCGCTCTTAACTTCCTTCAAATACTTAAAGAAACGCGCAAAAATATTGGGTTTCTTGTTCTTTGAGGGAGCCTTCTTTTCATCAGCCATTTCGCGTCCTCCTACTTGGTTTCTTTGTGCAATGTGTGTTTCTTACAGAACTTACAATGCTTCTTCATTTCAAGTCTGTCCGGATCGTTTTTCTTGTTTTTGGTTGTGAAATAATTTCTCTGCTTGCATTCGGAGCAGGCAAGAACAACCTTATCTTTTCCCATTGACGGCACCTCCTTATAAAATTGCCTCCCTTGCAGGTATTGAAAGGGCTTGCTTCAACGCTTTTGAAGAGGCTTGCACTACCTCTTTTTGTCGGCGTTTCAGCCACGAGCCGCCTTGGAACGGGCAGCACGACAAAGCACCTTTACGCAAGGTATCAACATTATAACATAAAAGAAATCCCTTTTCAAGAGTGATTTTTGAATTTTTTGTTATTTTTCCGCGTCCCGCGGCATTTTCGCCGTTTTTTTTGTCCGAACAAAAAATGAATAGAGGAAACCTTAATATAAAAAATTATAAATTTTAATAATTTAAGTATAGCCAAAACGCAAAATATATGGTATACTGTATTTAATAACAGATTTTGCAAGGAGACACCGCCGATGACCGTTCGAAAAAGCGTTTTGAGAATACTTTCCGTTATACTGACCGTTTTTCTGACGTTGTCGGTCTTTTTGCCCGCGTTTGCGGAAGAAGAGGAAAATACGCTTACGCCGACGTGCAGGCGGACGCTTCTTGTCAACATCGACACAAATATGGTTCTTTACTCTTCGCGCGCGGATGAGCCTTTTTATTGCGGATTTCTGCCGAATGTCGTAACCTGCATGATACTGATTGAATCGGAACCCGATCTGACAAAGACCGTAACGATAACGGAAGCAGTAATAGACGAAACGGCGCAGTTGAGTGCCGCAAAACTCCGTGCGGGAGATGTCATTTCTTTGGAAGACCTCGTAAAAGCGGCGCTGACTTCCGCTTCTCAGGAAGCTTGTATTGCCATTGCGCACTACGTCAACAACAAGGGAACGGCATCTTTTATCGAAACGATGAACTCATACGTCCGAGACCTCGGCGTTTCGGAAACTTCTTTCGGCGGCGTGAACAGTTATTTTACCGCGACATCAAAGACTACCACGATAGCGGATATTTCCGTGATTCTGCAACACGCGCTGACGCTTGAACGTTTCGGAGAATTTATCAGTTCGCCGGTTGTAACGATAACCGTGAACGGCGAAAGCAGAACGCTTTATTCTTATAATTCCACGATAGTTCCGTCATCTGATTATTATATCTCCGACATAACAGGGCTCGGCGTTTATTCTTCCGCGGACGGCGGTTACAGTTCCGCGTGCGTCACAACAACAAAGAATATGCGAGTTCTTGCCATTGCGGCGGACACGGAGGGTATAGTCAACGTTTACAACGACTTAAAACAAATGGTTCGGTTCGCAAAGAACGAATATGTTTCGACGCGTCTCATTTCAAAAGGAGATACGGTCTGCGAAGTCGGAGTAAGGACGGGGAAGAATGCCGATTTTGTGGTTCTGACCGTAACAAGCGATATAAACGCGCTGCTTCCGAAAAGTTTTGACCAATCGCTTATCGAAAAGGTCATAGACGCACCGGAGCAAATAGATGCACCGATAGGGCGCGGCGAAAAACTCGGAACGCTGATCCTCCGCTATAACGGACAGGTCTACGGAACGTCCGACCTCGTAACGAAAACCGCAGTCGAAGTTGACACTATGGAAAAATTCACACAAGCGATAAATTCGTTTTTCAAAGGACCTTTCTTTATTGCGATAATCGTCGTTGTCGCCTTGGCGATAGCCGTTTATACGATAGCGAAAGTCACGGGCAACAAACGCAGAACGAAAAACAAAAAGAGCAAGGACAGGGAGCGCATAAAGATAGATATGGACTGATTTTTCGGTTCTACCTTATCATTTCGCGAACGCTTTCCGCCACGGCGGTCGGCATTACGCCGAATTTTTCGATGTCGGCAACGGTGCTTTCACCCGAAAGGACAAGAACGGTATCTATCCCGGCATTTACGCCGCACTTGATGTCCGTATACAGTCGGTCGCCGACCACTACGGAGTCCTTTTTATCAACGCCGAAAACGGACAGCGCCGCAAGCGGCATTTCGGGTCGCGGTTTTCCTATATAAAACGGCGTTTTGCCCGTCGCTTTTTCAAGACAGTAGCACATCGTTGCGCAGTCGGGCAGATACCTGCCGTTCGGTGCGGGGCAGACAACATCGGGATTCGTTGCGAAAAACGGAACGCCGCGGCAAATAAGTTCGCAGGCGTCTTCCATTTTTTTGTATGTCAGTTCCGTATCGTAACCGACGAGCAAAAAGTCTATGTCCTTATCGGGTTCGGTTCGGACGTCAAGACCGTAAGACGCAAGTTCCCGTCTCAAAGACGCGGTTCCCATAACGTAAACGGTGGCGTGTTCTTTCTTTTTGCAAAGAAAAACGGCGGCTGCCTGACCGGAAGTCAGAATGTTTTTCTTTTCGGCGGGAAACCCGAGCCGATGAAGTTTTTCAAGATATGCGTCCGCGCTTTTTGAAGAGTTGTTTGTCATAAAGATATAGTCTGCGCCCGTTCGGCAAAGACTTTTTATAAAATCCGTCGCGCCCGGAATGGGAACATCACCGTGATAAACGGTGCCGTCCATATCAAGAAGAAACAGTTTTTTGTTTTTTGTAAGTTCGAAAGCGTTCACGTTTTTCATCCTCTCGGAGATTTATAAATGCGTATTTACAACGACTACGGCACAATGCTGAAAGAAAAATACGGGGAAAAGATATACAAACTCCCCGTCAATCTGCCCGTTTCGTGCCCGAACAGGGACGGAACACGCGGCTGCGGCGGCTGCCGTTTTTGCGGTGAAGTCGGCGCGGGCTTCGAAAGCCTTGACACTGCAACGCCCGTCAAAGAACAACTGCAAATAAACAGAGAATATATGGGCAGCAGATACAAAGCGAAAAAGTTCATCGCTTATCTGCAAAATTATACGAATACATATCTCCCGCCGGAAGATTTTGAAAGAGTTATAAACGACTGCGCGGCAGACGATATAGTCGAACTGTCGGTTTCGACGCGTCCCGACTGTGTACCCGAAACATATTTGAATATCGCGGACGAATTTCACGAAAGATACGGAATAAACGTCACCTTTGAACTCGGGCTGCAAACCGCAAACACAAAAACACTCCGCATGATCGGACGCGGGCACACGCTTGCGGAATACATCGGAGCGGCACTTCGCATAAAAGCGCACGGGTTCGGGCTTTGCACACACCTTATCCCCAATTTGCCCACAGATGAGATCGGAGATGTCAAAGAGGCGGCGCAACTTGTTTCCGTTCTGAAAAACGACACCGTCAAACTTCACAACCTGTTCCTTATGCAGGGAACGCCGATGGCGGAGCAATATCTGAACGGCGAATTTGAAATCTGCGGTTACGAAGAATATTTCGAACGTGTCGCGGTATTTCTCGAATACCTGTCTCCTAATGTCAGCGTGGAACGCTTTTTTGCGCGCTGTCCCGAAGAAGGTTGCGTGTTCTCGAATTGGGGACGCTCATGGCGTTGGCTCCAAAACGAACTGATGACCTACCTTTTCCAAAGAGGCACGGTGCAGGGAATGAAATGCGGCGAATACGAAGACGGAATAGTATTCTCAAAAGGCTCAAAATAATTATACCGCACGGTGCGGATTTTGTCAATGAAAATAACTAAGAACCCCAAACGGAGGAAATTATGAACAATACGGTTTGCCCGGACATCAAAGCGGTTCTCGCAAAGGCTCTGCCCTCTTGCGAAAAATGCTTTTCGGACGAAAAATTTGACTCAAAGAAAGAGAAAAACTCTTTCAGAATGCTGAAAAATCAGCGTTTGGCTTTTCAGGTGGCATATATCAAAAAGACACCCGAACTTGACGGAGAAATAGCGGCGGAGCTCGTAATAGATTCGCCCATTAAAGATTACATAACGCTTTATTCGATTGAAGAAGTTCCGAATTACAAGCCGTGTTACGACGAAACGGACGATGATTATCTGCGCAAGACCTCGGGACTTTATCCCGACCTGCTCATGCCCGCTTCCCCGCGTTTTCACAGAATTTTCTCTTCCCGCCTGCGAGCATTTTACGTTCTTATCGAAAAAGCGGACGGCATAGCCCCGGGAACATATCCCGTCGCGTTTGAGTTTTACAAGGACGGCGATTTCCTCGGCGGAACGGAAGTGACGGTGGAAGTCGTGAACGCAATGCTTCCGAAGCATAAGCTCATTTACACAAACTGGTTCCACAACGACTGCCTTGCAACGTATTACGACTGCGACATTTACGGCGAACGCCATTGGCAGATAATCGAAAACTTTGTCCGCGAAGCGGTCTCCGAGGGCATGAACATGATTCTTACCCCCGTTCTGACGCCGCCGCTCGACACGGGCAAAGGCTGGCAGCGTCCCGATGTCGGACTTGTCGATATTTATAAAAACGGCGACGACTACACGTTTGAATACGCAAACCTTAACCGCTGGGTTCAAATGTGCGAACGCTGCGGCATCGAATATTTTGAAATTTCGCACCTGTTCAGTCAATGGAGCGCGGCAAACGCGCCGAAAGTTACGGCTTACGTTGACGGCGCAAAGGATAAGACCGAGATATTCGGCTGGACGACCGACGCGGTAAGTCCCGAATACACGGCGTTTATCCGCGCTTTCATCAAAAATCTTATCGAACACCTCAAAACGCTCGGCGTCGATAAAAAATGCTTCTTCCACATTTCGGACGAGCCGAACACGGCGGTCTACGACTCTTACTGCGCGTCCAAAAACAGCGTTATCGACCTGTTTGAAGGCTATCCCGTCATAGACGCGCTCTCTGACTTTGAGTTTTATGAAAAAGGGCAGATAGCGATGCCTATTCCCGCAATAACCGCGGCATACCCGTTCCTCGAACAGGATTTGCCGATGCGTTGGGTATATTATTGTTGCGCACAGCACGACAAGGTCTCGAACCGTTTCCTCAGTATGCCGGGCAGACGCACGGAAATAATAGGCGTTCAGCTTTACAAATACGCAATAGACGGCTTCCTGCAATGGGGATACAACTTCTATTACAGCGCAAGTTCATGGCACATCGTCAACCCGTTCGTTGACGTCAGCGGAGACAACTGGGTTCCCGCAGGAGACACGTTCGTGGTTTACCCCGCGCCGAACGGAACAGCTTACAGAAGCCTGCACGGTATGCAGTTTGCGGAAGCGCTTCAAGACCAACGACTGCTCGAACTCTGCGAAAGCCTTGTTGGCAGAGATGCGACCATGGCGCTTGTCAACAACGGCGTAGAGGGCGAAATGACGTTCCACGACTATCCGCGCACCGACGAGTATCTTCTGACGCTCAAAGACCGAGTTATCGACACGATAAAAGAAAATATCTGACAGAACAAAAACACAAGACGCGCCGCGAAATTCGCGGCGCGTCTTGTTCTGAAAGACTGTCTTTATCCGTTTTATCCGAAAAACAGAATATAATAAAACGGGAAGTAAAAACTTGCGCTTTTTACTTCCCGTTATTTTCTTTTTCAAATTTTTGCGATTGGATTTTTATGTCCCGCGTCAGCCGATGAAAGCCTCGTGTATGGCGGCGACGGCTTTGTCGGCATCGTTGCGGTCTATAAGGACGGAGATCTTTATCTCCGAGGTGCTTATCATGTGGATATTCGCGCCGACGGAATAAAGAGCCTCGAACATTTTGGCTGCGACCCCGGCGTTTGTTTCCATTCCGGCACCCACAACGGAGACTTTCGCGACATCGCTTTCAACCGAAACGCTGCCTTTTCCGTAAACGTCTTCCAGAACGGAAACAGCAAGCGGAAGTTGATTTTCGGAAACTGTGAACGAAATATCCTTTGTTCCGTTTCGTCCGATAGATTGAAGAATTATGTCAACTACAATGTTTTTCTGTCCCATAAGCGAGAACAGACGAAACGCGACGCCGGGAACGTCTTCAAGCCCGATAACGGATATTCGGGCAACGTTCGTATCTTTTGCGACGCCCGTTACAAGCATTTTTTCCACTTTTACGTCCTCCCTGACCACGGTTCCCGAGATTTTTTCGAAGCTTGAAAGCACTTCAAGTTCGACGTGATATTTTTTCGCCATTTCGACGGAGCGGTTATGCAATACCTGCGCGCCGAGAGACGCAAGTTCAAGCATCTCGTCGTATGAAATTTCTTTCAGTTTTTTCGCCGACGGAACTTTTCTCGGATCGGCGGTGTAAACGCCGTCCACGTCCGTGTATATCTGACACCTGTCGGCTTTCAGAACTGCGGCAAGCGCAACTGCGGTCGTATCAGAACCGCCTCTGCCGAGCGTTGTCACGTCATCAAACTTGTTGATACCCTGAAAACCCGTGACTATAACGACTTTCCCGCCGTCAAGTTCGCGGAACAGTCTTTCCGTATCTATTTTCTTGATTTTCGCGTTTGAATAGTTGCTGTCCGAACTTATCCCGACCTGCCACGCATTCAGGGAAACAACGGGAATACGCATTGTTCCGAGCGCTATGGCAAGCAGCGAAGCGGAGATCTGTTCACCTGTCGAGAGAAGCATATCGAGTTCTCTTTTTGACGGGCTGTCTGATATTTCCGCGGCTTTTGCGAGCAGGTCGTCGGTCGTGTCCCCTTGGGCGGAAACGACAACGACAACGCGGTCGCCGCTGCGATAAGCGTCGGAGATTATACCTGCAACATTAAAAAGTCTTTCTTTGTCCGCAACGGAGGAACCTCCGAATTTTTGAACGATCAAACTCATATTTTAACCCCTACATCAGCATTCGGGCATCAGAATATCCGTTCCTTCAAGATATTTGAGCCCTATATCATCGGCTCCGCGAACGAAATCTTCGCCGCAGTCCTTCCATGATATATTATGCTTTCCGCAGTTTCTTGCGACATCTATAACGTCGCCGCACACCGCGCTTGCCGTCGGGAACTTGCCCGCACCTCTGCCGTAGAACACAACGTCGCCGACAGCATCACCGCCGACCATTATGCCGTTGTAAACATCGTCGATATTGGCAAGTTGGCTGTCCTTTTTAACGGCGCAGGGGCTGACGAATATCGCAACATTGCCGTCCGCAAGTCTTTCGGCATAGCCGAGCAGTTTTATAACGCAGCCGTGTTTTTCGGCTGTTGCAACGTCTTCAAGCGTTATTTCGCGTATGCCTTTTGTATATACCTTGTCGGGATCGACCGCTTTACCGAATGCAAGGTCGGCAAGAATACATATTTTTCTGCAAGTATCTTTGCCGTCAACGTCGGCGGAGGGGTCGGCTTCCGCATAGCCGAGTCTCTGCGCTTCTTTGAGCGCATCGGCAAACGTCGAATTTTCTTTTATCATCTTTGTTAAGATATAGTTCGTCGTACCGTTCAGAATACCGACTATCTTGTCTATCCTGTTTGCGGCAAGGCAGTTGATAAGCGGGCGGATTATGGGAATACCGCCGCCGACAGCCGCTTCAAACATATAATCGACACCGTGCTCTTTTGCAAGCGCCAAAAGTTCCGTGCCGTGTGTCGCAACAAGTTCCTTGTTGGAAGTCACAACGCTTTTGCCCGCGCAAAGACATCTTTTCGTGAAATCGTAAGCGACCTTCGCTCCACCGATGGTCTCGCAAACTATTTCCGTTTCGGGGTCGGACAAAATATCGTTGAAATCCTTTGTAATCAGGCTCTCATATTTGTTGCCGGGGAAATCGCGGACGTCAAGGATATGCTTAACCGCAATGTCCTGTCCTATTTTCTCCGAAAAAATCTTGTTGTTTTGGTCGATGAGTTCAACAACGCCCGAACCTACGACGCCGTAACCCATAACTGCTACTCCTATCATTTTTTCTCACTCCGTTTCAGGTTTTGTTTATGCCAAATATATTCCTTGACACAGTATATCATAAAATTCTTACTTTTGCAAGTATATCACGCTTATTCGGGAAGCGTCAGCCCTTTTTTGAGTTTTGCGCAAAGCAGGAAGTACAAAACAACGCTCGAAACCGCACAGACACCTATAACTATAAGGCTCGGTATCCATGAAAAGAAAAACGTACTGCTGCCCATATAAAATGCGTAAGGCGCAAAAAAGTGAACGCAAACGCCGACAACCGCAACACAAAGCGTCTGACAAACTCCGACCGCGGCAAATATGACGGCGGAAGCAATTCGGCGGCGCGGTTTTCTGAATCCGTTGCACACGGCAAAAAACGCCGAAAGTATCTGACTCAAAAAGAAGAATACGACAAGCGCGACCGAAAGAGGATAGTTTATGTCGCCGAGGAACATCATTATAAACGAAAGAACGTAATTCAGATTGTCGGAGACCGCTGCAAGCAAAGACGCGCTCAAAACGCAAAGTCCGAAAGAAAGCATCGAACAGCAAAGCGTTGCAAGGACTTTTGCCGCAACTATCGAATATGTCGAGGCGGGCAAAGAAAAAGTCAAATAGCCCTCGTTTCCGATAACCGTTGAAGTAAATCTGCGGATAAAGACAAGCAGTTGAACGCTTATGCAGAGCAGAACGGAAACGGCAAAAAAGAATACGCCGATTATCCGCAGACACCACATCATTTCCGGTTCGACCGAGTACATCACGTTTGCAAGAGACGTGATGCCGAGACATATAAGCGCGCCGCATACGGTCGCAATATATGTTACGCCCGTTTTTTTCAGAAGATAGTACAGTTCTTTGTTAAACAGTTTCAGGAACATCCGTACACCTCCGAAAAGATCTGCGAAAGTTTCTTGCCGAGAGTGCCCACAAGGCTCGGAACATCGGAAACAAGCCGCGGTCTGCCCTCAAAGACGAAACAAACATCGTCAAAAAGCGCGCTGACACCGTAAGGGCGGGAGGTTGAAACAACAAACGCCGCACGTTTTTTCTCCGAAAATATCTTTTTCAAAATCTCATTCCGTCGTTCGGTGTCAAAATTCCTCAGCGGCTCGTCAAAAACATAGAAGTCCGCACGGCGGCAGGAACCGAGGATAAGCCGAAAAAGCTGCCTGTCCGCGTCCGAAAGAGAACTCACTCTGTCCGCTTCCGAAATGCCGTAATATTCAAGAGCCTCATGCGCGCCCGATGAATCGAAATCTATAAAAAGAGATGAAAACAGGCGCACTACCTTTCCGACACGCTCGCCGACATCGTAAAAATCAAGGTCGGGAACGAACGAAAAGAGACTTCTGTTTTTGTCCGTTACGGGTTCACCGTCGAGCAAAACGTATCCCTCTTCGGGGAAATCAAACCCGCAAAGGCTTTTCAGAAGAGGGGTCTTTCCGCAACCTGTCGGAGCAAGAACGCCGAGAACACGTCCGCTTTCAACGCAAAGACGGGTATCGTTTTCCCCGCCGCGCGCGGACGGGAAAAAATATTCGAGTTTCATACAGACGCTTCTCTCCTTTCTCTGCCGGACCTAATAACGGTATATAGGGTTATTATAGCACTTATTTCCCGTTTTTTCAAGTCCTGCCGACGATTGTTAAACATTTGCCATTGCAATAAAAGAAAATACAAAGTATAATATAATTATCAAAATACAGATCAGCCTTAAAACAAGGAGACGCAGAATATGAAAGTAAGACTTCCGAAACACAGAGAGTTTGTTATACACCTCGATGAAACAAAAGAACCGAGACACGAGGAATGCTGGGCAAAACTCGAACAGATAGTAAAGGACTACACAAAAGACGGAAAATCCAAGTTCAGCCCGACATTTATAGAGGACAACGAAGAAAAAGTCAAGGAGTTGCAGAAAGAATACAACTTCACCTATGATATAGAAGAAAGATAGTTCTCTATATTTTCCAAGACTTCAAAAATTAAAGCGGGGCAGTAAAAAACTTACGTTTTTTACTGCCCTTATTTTTGTTGATAAGAAAAAATTAACAGTTCCTCATATTATAGGAGATAATACAAGCAGGGAAATTCCGAAATACGCCAACAGAGCCAGCGCATCGACAATGGTCGTTATAAACGGACTTGCCATGACCGCGGGGTCAAAGCCGAGACGTTTTGCCAAAAGCGGCAGCAAACAACCGACTATCTTTGCGATAAGCACCGCCGCAAGCAAGGTCAGACACACGATAAGCGCTATCAAAGGCGTTACGTCGTAGTTGCGGAGCAGCATCCCGTCAATAAGCAAAAGCTTGACAAAATTGCACGAAGCAAGCGTTATTCCGCAGATCGCGGCAACGCGTATCTCTTTCCACAGCACGCGGAACCAGTCACGCAGTTCGATGTCTCCCAAAGCAAGACCGCGGATAACGGAAACCGATGCCTGGCTGCCCGCATTACCGCCTGTGTCCGTCAGCATGGGAATAAATGCTATCAGCACAGCCCCGCCCGCAAGCGCGCGGATATAGCCCTCGAAGTTCGTGATTATCATACTTGTGAACGTTGCCGAAATCATCAAAAGCAACAGCCACGGTATACGCTGTTTGAACGTGCTGAATACGCCGGTTTTCAGATACGATCTTTCGGAGGGCAACATAGCCGCCATTTTTTCCATATCTTCCGTTGCCTCTTCCGTGAGAACGTCAACCGCGTCGTCGAAAGTAACTATTCCGACAAGCCTGTTTTCGCCGTCAACGACGGGCAACGCGAGGAAGTTGTATTTGCTCAGCATCTGCGCCGCCTGTTCTCGGTCGGCGTGGGTATTGATGGAAATGACGTTGTCGTCCATTATGTCCTCGATATGGGTATCGCCGTCCGCCATAAGCATTTCAAGAACGGTGACAACGCCCTCGAGTTTTCTGTCGTTCGAAATAACGTAGCAGGTATAGACAGTCTCCTTGTCCAAGCCCGTCGAACGGATTTTTGCGAATGCCTCTTTAACGGTCATTTTTCTGCGCAGATCGACGAACTCCGTCGTCATTATGCTGCCCGCGCTGTCCTCGGGATAGCGCAGTATTTCATTGACCGCTTTCCTGTCGTCCTTGTCCAGGTTCGCAAGTATCCTGCTGACAACGTTTGCAGGCATGTCTTCGAGCAGGTCTACGGTATCGTCCGTAAACATATCGTCAAGGACTTCTTTGATTTCTTTGTTGGTAAAAATAGTGAGCAAAAGCTGCTGCTGATCGGCGTCCATATAAGAGAACGTCTCAGCGGCAACAGACTTCTCAATCAATCTGAAAGTAACGGCGAGTTCGTTATCGGGAAGATCTTCCAGCAGCGAGGCAATATCTACCGGATTCATCTCTTCGAGCGACGCGCGGATTGATTTGAAGTCCTTCTTTTCCAGAAGTTCGGAAAGTTCTTCCTGAGTCATTCAAACTCCTCCTTAAATTTTCTCGTCGTCGACTGTGACTATCGTCCATTATTGTCTCACCGCCCCTCTGTTCGATACTTTTTTTTCGCGGATTTTTACAATTTTTCAAAAATCCTCTATCTAATTGATTATACACCCGAAAAAGCCGTTTGTCAACCGAAAAAAACGTAAATTTGCGAACTGACGGACTTTTTTGACATTTTGCTCCCGATTTCATAGTATATAAAGAGAGGAGCAGAAAAGTTCCTCCTGGAAAGGAGAAAAACAAAACATGGCAACGACTTTCACTAACAGAGCGTCACTTTCGTACGGAGGAAATACGGTTATTTCAAATACCGTCACCGGCGAAATTGCGGAAGTTCTCGGCGTTACGAAAACGGCTGTCACGGACGAATACAGACCCGGCGAACCCGTGACCTATATCGTCACGCTTACAAATTCGGGCTCGACGGAACTTTCGGCGCTGACTTTGACCGACAATCTCGGAGCATACACGTTCAACGGAACAACGCTTGTTCCGCTGACCTATGACGAAAGTTCCGTGAAATATTTTATAAACGGAGATCTTGTCGCGGCGCCTACCGTTGCGGGAACTTCACCGCTGACGATAACGGGGCTTACGGTTCCCGCAGGCGGCAACACAGCGATAGTGTACACCGCAACGCCCAATGATTTCGCACCGCCCGCAGAAGACGGAACGATAACCAACACAGTTGAGATAACGGGAACGGGGCTTACCGATGTGACCGCAACGGAGACGGTTGCGACCGAAGACGCGCCCGAACTGCGGATAAGCAAGGGTCTTTGCCCGACAAGCGTGACCGAAAACGGAACGATCGAATATACGTTTATAATCGAGAACTTCGGTAATACTGCGGCAACGGACGCTGTGCTTACGGACACTTTCAATCCGAGGCTGACCAATATTGTCGCAACTCTGAACGGAACAGCCCTGACCGCCGGCACGGATTACACCTATGATGCGGCGACAGGGCTTTTCACCACCGTTGCGGGAAAAATAACCGTGCCTGCGGCGACTTATACGCAGAACGCGACAACAGGCGCATACACAACCGTTCCGGGTTCGACAACACTTGTTGTAACGGGCACAATCTGAAAAACGAAGGAAGCAAAAAGACTCATTAACGGAATTTCAGGTCGGTTATATACAATCTGACCGTAAATTCAAAAAACCGCAGACACCGAAATGTCTGCGGATTTTTTGATTTTAAATTTGCAGTTGCCGATTATTCGACAAGACCGGAACGCTCAATGGACTGAATGAAGTATCTTTGAGCGAACAGGAAGACGATGAGAAGAGGCAGAATTACGAGAAGTGTTGCCGTGTCCTCTACCGCCGCTGCCTGTACTTTGTCTGTAACACCCGAGGAAACGTTCAATACAACGTTTGCGAGAATATTCAGGTTCGGGCAAAGCATCGCGTTGTAAGTTGTGTCCGTCCACTGCCATGTAAACGAGAACAGGAAGACGGTTATCATCATGTTCGATGCGTTCGGCAGCATGATGGACCAGAACGCACGGAGCGGTCCCGCACCGTCGATATATGCCGACTGTTCAAGTTCTTTCGGCAGGCCGCGGAAGAACTGTTGCATAAGGTAGATGTACAAACCGTTTTTCAGACCGAGACCGCATATCGAAAGTATGACCACCGGCCATATCGTGTCTATCATGCCCCACGATGTAAATCGGTTGTAAAGCGGAACTATTATCGTTTCGGCGGGAACAATAAGGGTCAGAATAACGATAAAGAACAGCACGTTCTTGCCCTTGAACTTAAATCTCGCAAAGCCGTAACCGACAACGCAACTGATGAAAAGCTGCGCCACAGCAACAAGCAACGACAGCAACGCCGTTTTCAGCAATGCGGGGAAGTAGTTCATACTGTAAACCGCACGTTTTATGAAGTACGTCGAACCCTCGCGGGGGATAAACATAACAGTACTGTCCGTTATATCGTTGACGCTCATAAACGAAACGACGGCTTTGACAAGGAACGGGTAAAGGATAAGGAAGCACAGACCTATAACTATTATCGCGCGCAAAACTATCCAACCGAAATGGCCGATACCGTTAAGCGTAAGATTTTTCCGCGCCCACTTTTTCCAATCGTAATGTCTGAAATTGTACCACTTCTGTTTGAAGTCGAACGCTTTCTTTACCTTTTCTTTGAAGGTGAGTTTCTTCGCTTCCTTTATTTCGGACTCGAAGTTGAGTTTTTTCATTGCCATATCCGCACCTCCTTAGTCCTGGTAAACGATGAACTTCTGAACTATAAGGAACGAAAGTCCGACAAACGCAAGGATTATCAAAGTGTAGATCCAAGACATCGCGGAAGCCTGCGCATACTGCGATGCGGTCTGCAATGCAGTATCAATGAGGGTGATGGCTTCATTGTCCTTTTTCAGGAAGAGGTCTATTACCGTATAAAGAAGGTTTACAAGTATAAGCGGGCTTATCATCGGGAACGAAATCTTCCAGAACGTTTCCCAGCCGGTCGCGCCTTCGACTTTTGCCGCTTCGTACATATTCACGGAAATGGATTGAAGACCGGAAAGGAATACAAGGAACTGAACGCCCGAAGATGTTATGACCGAATAAATTCCGTCAACCGCGTTGAGAACTATATTCGAAAGAGTTTCGTTGTTGAGTGCTCCCGAAACAACGCTTCGCAGCGTTGAATAGTCAAAATTGGAAGATGCGCTGACGTCAAGTTTGCCTTGGCTTGTATAGGTGTCAACCATTGACTGACGGTTATCAAAATATGCGATAACGCCGCTTGACATGATAACCGGAATGAAGAAAATAACACGGGCGGGGGTTCTGCCTTTGAAATTCTGGTTCAGAACCGTTGCGATGAAGAACGCAAAGATAAGAACGACAAGAATGTTAGGCAAAAGTCCCAACGTCGAACTGATAACCGTGGAAACAAATTTTCCGTCATCCGCCTGAATGACCTCCTGATAGTTTCCCCAACCGATAAACTCGGTTGACATACCTGCGCCGGCAATATAGGAGATTTTGGAGAAAGAATAAATGACGGACTGGATTATAACGGGAATATACATCAACAGGAAGCCTAAAATTATCGGAGCCGTGAATATATAGCCGTAATAACTCATCTTCTTTTCAAGCGAATGTTTCTGCCTTTTGGGCATTTTTTCGATACGAACCGGTGTAGCCATCAGTTATTTCCTCCTTTCTCCGTTTGATATGAACTCGGAACTGTCCAATCGGAATACTCATCTGTTCTGTAAACGTATGAGTTGCCCGCAACGGTATATCTGCCGTCTTCAAGTCCTCCGAGTTCGACGTTGTAACTGTTGTAGTTGACAACGACCTGAACTCCGTTTTCGAATGTCGTCATGAATACGTTACCCGTACCCGTTCTGATGCTGTCTGATTCAATGTCGCCGATGTACGGGCTTTCGATGTATGCCTCTACCGTTTTGTGGGAGGTTATCGTCTGACCGCGTACAAGGTCACAGAACTCGGAAACCTTTTTATATGCTTCTATCGCCTCGTTGAACGTGTCGGTATAATGCAGCGAATAGAAGTTTGTGAAATCCGTATATTGGAAGACGCTGTTTTCTTCACCCATCCAGCGGAAGTAAAGCCCAGCACCGGTCTCGACCGCTTTAAGAATGGAATTTGTATAGTCCGCTTCAACGTTAAACGCCGCGCCGGTATAATCTATGTAACCGTGGAGAACTATCTGCATGAACGGAATCGAACCCGTTGAAGAAAGGTATTCGGATGAACCCATTGGGAGGTCGATTATCGTTTTTGCGTATTTCCAAACATAGTCGTTGCCTGTATCCGCGATGATGTTGTATCCCGCAAACGTTTCAAGCGCTTTTTGCTGTTCGATCTTTGCGTCTTCTCTTGTATATACTGCGTTGTTTTTGTAGCTCGAATTCAACGCGTTACCCATTCCGAGAAGAGAAATCGTTTTCATTTCCGTTCCGAAAAGGTCTTCATAAGAAGTTTTCAAAGAATTTGCCATTTCCGCGATGACCGCAGGAGAAAGAATTGTTTTCCGCGTGACCGTGGAAGAGGAAAGCGCGCCTGTGGAAAGAACTCTTTCATTGACTCTTGCGATGCTCGAACTCAGGTTTCTTGCCGCCGCGTCGGAATAACTGATTCCGTTGCCGACATTGCCTTTATGCAGATAAAGAAGATCTGCGGAGGGGAAGAACTTCGAACCGTTGCCCGCAAGCATATCGCGGAGTTCTATCAGTTCTTTTTCCGTGCCCATCTGCTTCAAAGTATCTATCCTTGAATAAGCGGTGTTTTCATAACCGCCGTTTGACCAATAAACGTAACGCAGATTGAGCGCCGCGCCGGGAATTCCGTTCTCATAGAGTTTGTTCGCTATCTCTTTTGCGTCGGAATAAGAGGTCAGCGCGCGAATCGAGTTGATGGGAATACCCGCTTTGGACTCGGTCTTGTTTATCGCGCCTAAAAGTTCGATATAGAGCGGCGTTACGCTTTCCGACGAAAGTTTTTCGGACGTCAGTCTGCCGTTTTCGATAAGATATTCTCTGTATTTGACCGCATACCACGAATAAGAATGACCGTTCACGTCTTCTTCATAGTCGTCGGCGCTGTTAAACAGGAAATTGACCTCAAAAACGGTCGTCGGATCATATTTTGCGGTTACAACACCCTTTTCAACGGTTGTCGCCGTTGAAGACGAACCCGAACTGTCGCTACTGTCGGAAGAAGTATCTTCTTCAACCGAATATGAACTGAATGTTCTTTCCTTATATATAAGCTGATAGTATGCGGAAGCAACTGCCGAAGCCGCTCTCGATGAGGAGCCGGTCGGAGAAGCGTTGATGATTGCCATCGAAGAGCCTTTGTCGATAACGGACATATAGCCGCCGTCAAACGAACGGTTCATAACGAAGAAGCCCGTCAGAGCCTGTTCAAAACGTCCTGTTTCAAGCTCTCTTATAAACGATTCGTCCGTTCCGTATATTCTTCCGCTGTATGCTTCCGACGTATAGTTGCCGTTTGCTCTGATTATTGAGCCCGAACCGTCGGGAACTATCATAAACGCATCATCGTCGTTACCGGTCGGAACAAACGCACCGAAGAACGGAAGAAGACCTATCGAATAGAGTTTCTGGTTTTCCGGAGAAACTATAAGTGACGAGTCAACATTCACTTTAAGCCCTTTGTCCGTAAGCGTGAGGTCTACGGGAACGGTGAAAAGCACGGCACGCGCTTCGCCCGAATATTCAACGTCGATAAGTTCCTGTTTCAGGTCCGCAACCGTGAAATCGGCAGTTTCCATTGCCTGTCTGACAAGTTTTTTCTGCTTCTCCGTCAGGTTACGGGAAACATACATCGTCTTAACGGTTACAAGCGGATATATACCCTGAAGTTTTTCTCTGTCTTCAAGAGAAAGGTTATCCGGGTCAAGTCTCTTGTAAAGGTTCTTGACGTCGGTTATTCTTGCCTCGTATTCCGCTTTTGTGTCGGCGTCCGTCTCTGCGTCCGCCTTGCTCTGAATTGCGGAAAGTATCGAATTGTATGTATCTTCCGAAAGAACGGGGGGAACGAGGTCTTTGTCCGAGTCGTTGCCGATGGTGAATACCAGACGGATAGTGGTGTCGTTCAGTTGAACTATCTTGAATGCGGTCTGATCTTCAACACAGTCCTCGGACGTTGTGAAGTTATACTTCTTGTTTGTGTTGTCATAAGCTTCGAGTTGCAGAATGTCGCTTCCGCCCTTATTGTTCGTCGTTTTCAGAGAGTTGGATGAATAAACTGTGCCCGCTCCCTCGTCAACAAGGATGAAATCGGCATTCTGGAAATCAACGTAAAGGCTGTAATTACCGGTGGAGAGCAGTTTTATCATGTTCTCCGTTTCGCCGTCGGTCGAAAGTTCATAACCGTTGTCAAGCAATTCGCTTTCGGTCAGAACCTTGCCGCTGCCCACCATTTTTTCCTGAATGTACTGTTCTCTTTCGGCATCGGTCATGGAACTTGAATCCGTCGAAGTATCGGAAGAGCAGCCGACCGCGGCAAAAAGAGAAACAACAAGCACAAGCGCGAGTAAAAGAGTTGTTATACGTTTTTTCATGTTTTCTTTCCTCCCTTACTCATTCAACCTGTACGAGATCTCTGAAAATACGGAACTGATGAAGCCCCATACCTGCTGGATCAGGTAGAAGAAAAGAATGACGACAAACGCGATAACCGCCATACCGACAACGGTAAGAAGGGCTGTTCCTATCGCTTTCAGCACTGAATATTGCTGTGTTGACATCATGCTGAGGAACATATATGCCACCATAAGAATGGTTCCGAGTGCCGAGATGAAATCGTAAAGGTTCGACTCATCCGAAGTCATGAGATAAGACAGCGGGATAAGAACGATGTTAACCGCTATAACAGGGATGGCAGCAACGGCGGTCGCGCAAAAAATGTCTTTAAGGTTTCCCTCGCCGTCCATAAGAGAAGTGAAGCACCAGCTTGAAACGACCCAAAGCATATACGGCAAAAGAGTTGTAAAAACCATTTTCAAAACGTCAAGGTTCAGCTGACTTTCGACGTTCGCGAACATATAACTCGTCAACTGTTGTTTTGCTATTGCGGAAACGGCAAGCAGCGCATACAGAATTATCGTTGCAGCCATACTCTGCTTGCGTTTGTCTTCTTTCATTCGGAAGAAGCCTTCAAACGGGTGGGTCAGGCAGTAACAGCAATACGGGATATGTTTCAAACCGTCCCATACCGCAAGCCCGAACTGTTTCAGCTTTGCCCAGATGAAAAGAAGAACTTTCATAAAGACGTTATCAGGCAATTGTTTTTTGTTTTTGAGCGGGGATTCCGCTTCGGAAACGACAGGCTCGACCGCCGCGTCATTTACGGGTTCCGAAGAAACCTCTGCCTGTGCGGTATTCTCGACTTCGTTTTCCATATTCTTTTCGTTGTCGGTCACAGTCCTGCCCTCCTCTTCTCTTCGGCTCTCTTCTTACGTTTTCCGCGAATCATTATCAGCGCGACAATGCCGACAAAAAGAACAACTATTCCGCCGAACAGCAGTCCGAAGTATTCGGAAGCCGTTTCGTTTCGAAGTTCTTTGTAGCACTCCGCATAATCTATAAGGTTATTGGAAAGTTCAAAATAGTGAAGCGCCTTTTCGTAGTTTTCTTTGCGCTCGGGAGTTCCCTCCTCGGAATTTGCTCCGCGCAGTTTGTATATCTTTCCGAGCGTATCGTAAGCGATATACATTCCGGAATTATAAGTCAGAACCTGCAGCCATGACTCTTCCGCTTTTTCGTAATCGCCGCTTTTGTATTCTTTCTGCGCGGAGATTATACTTGAAGCGTATTCCGTGGTCTCATAAATCGTTATAAGTTTGTTGGTTCCGTCCGCGACAACGATATCATCGTTAAAGCAGGCGATCGCAACGGGGTTTTTCAGGCAACCGAACTGGTTACCGTTGCCTCCGCCGACAAAGAGCTGCATTCCGTTCGACGCATATGTAAAGAATCTGCCCATATATGAGTCGAGAAGCGTATATGTTCCGGCAGACGCATTTGTTGCAACATCTACGATTTTGGACGAAACATCAACTCCGAGGTTTACGTCTCCGTAACTCTCAAACTTTGCGTCTTCAAAGTTCAGAACGTCCGAACCGTCCGCTGCAAGTTTTCTTACTGCCTTGACCGTTTTGGTGTCGGTCGCGGCGGTATAAATGAATCCGCTGTCATCTATCGTAAGGCTTACATACTCTGCGGCAACGTCTCTTATCTCCGCTTTCTTGGAAGCGGACGCGCCGATTATCGTATATATCCAGTCCGTTGCGGCAAGCGCCACTTTCGGCTGCGCGAAGAACTGCTGGAACGAACCCGTGGAATCTATCTGGATAACGCCCTTGTTACAGTTCTCGCAGAGAACGGAAATGGTTCCCGCGCTGTCAACTACGACCTTTTTCGGTTTGAACAGGAAATCTGTTCCGAGAGCCGCGATACGAACGGACTGGATAACGTTGGAAACATATCCTTCTTTGTCGCAGACAATAAGACGTCTGTTCTGCGTATCCGCAATATAAAGAGTTCCGTCGGTATCAACATATATGCCCTCGGGGCGATAGAGGTTGTATTTGCTTCTGTTTTTAAGAGAAGCGTCCGCGACTCTTGTTCCGTCGTCCTGATATGTATATATGTCTATATCGGGAATCTGATAATCTTCCGAATCTTTGAGGGTGGAAATTCTAAACGCCTCGGAGTAATCGGTGTTGAGTGCGATTATCTGGCACTGTTCGCGGTCTACTATATAAATATAATCTTCGCCGACTGTCAGATCGACCGGGTCAAAAGTTGCGCCGAAAGTGTCGGAACCTTTAACGGTCACCGGGCGGTATGCAATGGGCGCCGCAACGGGAATTGCGTTTTCGTTATAGAAATAACTGTCCGTTATTCCGACGTTGATGGGAAGCGCAAAGGAAGAAACGCAGAGGGAAAGCAGAAGTGCGAAAGTTATCGCAACACAAATAATTCTTTTCAGATTTTTCATTTTCGCCACCCCCTTAATCCTTCATGCCTGCCGTTGCGCAGGTATCCAGAACGTTACTTTGGGTTATGACGAACGTGACAAGCGGAACTATCATAAGCAGTATGCTTGCCGCACCGCCGATACCGGTTCTGTTGATTGAAATTGAGGTTATTGCCGAAATACCGGACGAAATACCTTTCATTTCTTCTTTGAATATGAACGAGCCGGTACCCATGTTCCAATAGCCCTGAACCGCGAACAGGATAACCGTCATCCATGCGGGTTTTACACCGGGCATCAATATGCCCCAGAAGATACGGAACTCTCCCGCGCCGTCAATGCGGGCGGCTTCAAGAACCGATGACGGAAACGTGTCCATATAGTTCTTTACGATGTACATATACATCGAGTTGCAGGCACAGGGAACGATGAGAGTCCAGTAATGGTCAACGGGGTTCATGTTTGCCAGGATAACGTAACTGACTATGCCGGTTGCTGGCGCCGTGAACATCATCGAAAGTTCGACCATTTTGAACACGGTCTCCTGCCCTTTGAAGTGACGCTTTGATATCGCATACGCCGCCATGGAGCAGGACAGCGTGCACACGAGCGTACACATAAAGCAAAGATAAATGGAGTTGAAAAGGTATCTTGACATGGGAACCATAGAGTTGCCCATGTAGTTGAACAGAGATATGTACCATTCAAACGTGGGGTTCTTAACGATAAGGTTCGGGGGGAATATCCATTGTTCGCTGAGCGGTTTCAATGAGTTCGATATGGAATAAATAAGCGGGAACAACATGAAAACGCCGCCGACGAAAAGGACTATCGTCAAGGCAAGGTCTCCGCCGAGAGAACGGTTCAGTCTGTGATAGGAAAACTTACGCTTCTTCGGGAGGACGAGCGGGTTTCCGAATTCATCGAGTTGTTCTTTTTTCTTGAAAAGAGAAAATTTCTTTTTCTTTTCGGGTCTTACATCATTAGAATCGGTCATTGCCGTACCTCCTTTCTTATTTACCTATCTTACCTATTAAATAGTTGACTATTTTGTTTATCGTGATTGACAGTATCAGCATGATAGTTGATATTGCCGTTACATAACCCATTTCCAAACGCCCCGAATAGTCCGCGGACAGCATTGCCAACGTAAACAGTTTGTAATCCTGCGTCGGCGTGCCGAAGAAGCCGGGAGCGGAAATGCTTACCGAAGCCGTGACCGTGAGTATTGCGTTCAACTGTAACTGACCTTTGATGGAGGGAAGAGTTATGTAATAAAGTTCCTGCCATCTGTTATAGATACCGTCAACCGCGCCCGCTTCGTAAAGCGATTTGTCAACGCCCTGCAAACTCGAAAGAAAGACAAGGAACTGTGTTCCGAGCGCGCTCCAAAGCATGATGATAATTGCAAGCGGTAGCATATATTCCGTTTCTTTCGCCCACTGAATGGGGTCCTGTATCAAGCCCGCCTGCATCAGCCAGCCGTTCAACCAGCCGTAACGGTCGGAAGAAAGGAGCATATCGAGAATGACGGTGAAGCCGCCAGTCATCGACGGAAGATAGAACAAAAGGGTGAGTATCGTTCTCGGCTTCGGCGGAACTTCGTTCAGTATCCAAGCAAAGCCGAAAGCGAAAAGGTAGTTGATAACGCCCGAAAGCGTACCGAGAACAAGCGAGTTCGACAAACAGAGAGTGAAGTATTCCTCGGAAAGGAACAGTCTCTGATAGTTTTGAAGTCCGACCCAGACGGGGAACTCAATGGTGTTGAACTGCATAAAGGCGATGAAGTAAGAAACGATAACGGGAAGTATCGTCCAAACAAAGAACACCACCATGTAGGGACCGAGGAAGAAGAGCAGGTCGAGGTTCTCGAATTTCTTCAAAAACTTCGGGCTTAAAAACTTCGGTTTTTTGAGTGCCGTGATTTTCATATTTTTTCAGCCTTCCTCCTTAATTTATTCCGGAAGATTAAGTTCTTCACGTTTCTGCGTGATGGACTTGTTTATTTCCTGCATGTGTTCGAGTATGGTCGCATGACCGTCGCCCGTACCGTCAACGATAACTTCCGTTTGCGCAAAGCCTATGTATCTTCCGCTGTAGTAGTCGCCGAAGCAGACCTCTGCGGGTCTCAAAGTGTCCCATGTTGCCATAAGAACTTTAAGTTCGTCCGAAGTCCACGGCGCCATCTTGAACGCTTCTTTTACAGCAGAAGCGTAACGCTCAACCTGACCGATAAGAGCTTCGACTTCACGTCCGAATTCGTTCGAGCATTCATAGTCGTTGAACCATTGGATAAATTCCCATGCTCCGTCATGGTTTGCGCCTGCGGCGTAAATTGCGGAGTATGTAACGGTCGGAATCTGTTCTCTGTTTACGGTTCCGTCTTCCTGTTCAACGCCGGGAAGAACGTGGAACTTCCAAAGTCCTCTGATTTCAGGTGCCTGCGCATAGAGGTTTTTCCATGTGCTCAGCGTACCGATTATCATCGGAACTTCACCGGTTCTGAAACGGGAGTGTCCGTCCATCGTTATGGGGCATTTATATTCGGTATAGAAAGCGTTCTGTTTATCAAACAGTTTAAGATAAAGGTCGCTGTCGATGTTGGACGCTCTTGCATTTACCTGTCGGCTGTTATCGTATTTATACATCAAACCGCCGTATTGGTAAATCATCACGCCTGCCTGCGGAGCCTCCGCCTGCATATTGTATTTCTGAAGTGTGGGGATATAAGTATAGTAGTCGTCCCAAACATTGGGAATAGTAAGATTATACTTATCAAATATATCTTCACGGTAATAAAGAAGCGAGAACGAAAGAACTTCGGGAACGCCGTAAATAAGGTTTGCCGTACCTGCGTCAACGTTGCCGTATTCACGGTACATTTCAACGGTAACGCCGTTCCAAAACGAATCGTCGTATCTTTCCTTTATATCCTTGAAGCCGGGAACGGTTATCGTTTTCAGATATGTCTTTTCGCCGGTCTTCGTATCCGTTTTGTAAATATCCTTGTCGCGGGTTTTAAAGGTATTTATCGGATACATCGAGTGACGCGCCGCATAGTCCTGAATCGTACCGGGACCGACACCTGTCTGCGCGCTGCATATAAGTCCCGCAAGCATTGAAGACGAAAGTTGGCCGGGGAATAATTTATATGTAAGGTTAATTCCGTACTGATTTACAAAACCTCTGTCGATTATCTGACGGGTCAATATCGCATAGTCACGAGAAAGCGTCGTCCAGATCTCAACCTCTTCTTCATACTCGGGGTGCCCCTCACCGCTTATGGAGTTCAGATCCTGGAAGAAAGACGCGAAGAACATTTTGAACTGGTGCAAAATGGATTTGCCCGCATCGCCCTCGGCTGCGGGAAGTTCCGCATCTGCGGGAAGGACTTCAATGTAGTCTATTTCGATGGGCTGCAAGCTGCACGACTCAACAAAGTCTCCCAAAGAAGTTATCGCGCTGTTGAGGTTTCTCAGACCGCCGGAAGTCGTGATGGACTCGGGGTCATCATACATTACATAAAGTTCGTTTACTATCTGCTTTATCTGCGCGGTATACTGTCCCTCTTCTCCGTTAAGAGCGGAAAGAAGTTTTTCGTATATCTGATTAAGCATATCGCCCTGAGATTTCAGGTCGGAAATAACTTCGGGAATGGTCTCGGCAAGGTCGTAATCCTGGAAGGTGTCCGGTTCGCCGCCCGTAATAGCCGTGATCTTGGTATAATCGGACTGAAGAGACCTTACTATTCCGTCGCAGGCGTTGATAAGGTCGTTAAGTTCGCCCGTTACCGCTTTAAGACGAATTTTGTTCGTTCCCTCTTCAAACCAGAAAAGAGAAGCGTCGCCCGAAGAATCGGTCGGGGTCGTAACTTCCCAGTTGCCGCCGTAGGGGAACTGAACTATGTATTCGTCAAAGTTTTCGCCCTTTGTACCCTCGGCACCCGTGTTGACGGTTATTTCTCTGGAAGTAAAGATACCTGCGGAAAGATTCTGTCTGTAACGAATCGCTATCTTATAAAGACCGCTCTTGGGAATATCGTTGACGGTATATTCTATCCACTGTCCGACCGTCTCCCAACGCTCACCGCCGATGATGTTAAGTTTAATGTTTGTCGAAGCGGGAGGCTCGGTGAAAGCGGACGCTCTGTCGAAAGTGGAGAACAGCATCGGGTCGGATTTGGAGGTCGGATATTCCGCTTGAAGTTTGGAACTCTTCCAATCGGAAACATCGGCGGAGTTCACTTCGCTGCCCTGTTTTTCGTAAAGATAGTCCGTATATCTGTTATTCGAGGGAATGGTATAGAAATAAATATCGGAAATATAGGAAACGCCGCGAACGGAAGAAATTCTTACGACGTTTTCTCCGCTTTTAAGATAAAATTTAAGAGGAACGGTGTATGAACCGTTGGAATCGTGGAAAGTGCTGTTGTCGGTCCAGACCTGACGCTGTGCCTGAACGCCTCTCGATTCGTTGCCCTCGGAGTCGATGTCGTAGTAATACTCGGACTTCGGCTCAAAACGCTGAGAAAGGTCGGTCAGTTTGCCTCCGTTTTCTTCAAGTTCGAATGCATATTTATCAACGTATGTTCTGTCAAGCGCCGCACTTCTCGACTCTGTATATTGCAGTTCGCCGTTGACGTAAATCGAATATTCGAGAATACCCGCTTTCGATTTATCCGCCATATAGTCGATTCCGAGCGTGTAAAGACCCGCCGACGGAACGCTTATCGTCCATTCGACGAAACCCTCTTCGCTTGTGTGAACCGCAACTCGTTCAACGCCGTCGTCGTCCTTGAACTTTCCGACGGAATTGTCGTCGAGGTCACCCGAAGACTTGATGTTCGTTATCGGGTTGGCATTGTCGCCCTGTTCGGTCTTTATCGGATAAAAACCGTACTTGCCGACGTTGTAGTTCTTGTTGTCCTTGTAGAGAGTGAAATCAACGTCGTCGAGAGTTCTCGATTGAAGTTGGAGAAACTCACCGTAAGACCCCGCCGAATAAACGGGAACGAACGGTGTTTCGATGTTGATCTCATCGCTGTCCTTATTGCTCGACGAACAAGCCGCGCAGAGTTGTGCGCAGAGCAAAATTGTCAACAGAACTGCAAGGATCCTTGATTTTCGCACTTGGGAACACCTTCCTTTTCTCAGGCACGCGCCCGGGAGTTGATAGATAAAAAACGCTTTTTCTGTCGAAAAAGGGCCGACAGAAAAACCGTCGGGCTTTCGCGTGCGCATACGCGTGTAAAACGCAAAAGAGAACACGACACCCTCGGCATCGCAAAAAAGACTTCCGCAGCCTCTCTTTGAATGCCGAAATGCCGTATTGCGCAGAAAGCACAAAAACATTTTCGTTCAGATATGCATATATTATAATACTTTTTTGCTCAAAAGTCAAGTAAAAACCCGTGTTTTCGACCTTTCCGCCGCCGTTTCGCAAGCCCCAGACAAGGCATATCCGTTTGGTTATTCAGCACAAATTTTCGGGTTTAAATTTTTACATTTAGTATATTTTTCAGTTGCGTTTTTTGTCACTTGTTATGCAGACTTTACAGCACCGAAACAAGATGTGGAAAAATAACGCCGAAAAACGGGACGCAAACGCAATATATACGTTTGTAAAACTTTTTTTGCAATTAAATCCGTTGTGCAACCTGCACAAAAAATGCAAACTTTTTTGCAAAATCGGAATAAATTCGGAAGTTTTTGCCCGAAGCGGTTTTTTTTGGCATTTTTCGGGATTTGATGCGCAGAAAGCAAAAGAGGAGCAGCGCCTGACGGCGAACAGAGTCGGACAATAACAGAACCGACCTCTGCAAAGGAAAAGCATTGTTTCGGAGACAAAAAGAAAGAGCGTTTTTCACCTCTCAAAACAGTACAGAATATGTAAAGAGAACACAACAAATACCCGACGAAAATCGTTAATAAAAGACTCCATGTTCCTATAAAAAAATGAATAAATATAAATCGAAAAGGACAAAAAAGATAAACGGCAGAGTTGTACCGAAAACAACTTCTGCCGTTTTGTATGTTTTGCATTTTCAAGATTTTTCCGAAAGGATGAACAGCCGCCGACAGGCAAAAAGTAAGTGTGTCTGTCAAATCAACCCGAAACGGGCGAATATCTGACAAGTTTTGCGTGAACCACCACTCTGCCGTCGGAAAAGCCCTTGCAGGTGACAAGAGAAATTATTTTATCTTCGTCTTTGAACTCGAATTTTCCGAGAGACGGGATCTCGTTAAGTCCCTGCAAATAGGTAAAATATTCCGCCCAATTATCGGTTGAAAGGCGGTCAAAATCGCCGCCGTCCGTACTCTCGTACCATGAGAATATCTGCCAGATGGAGTAATAATTATCCGTTTTTATGCGGATGAAATGGTTGTTTCCGTCCGAATACCAACGCTTTGCGTCGTTCAGATATTTCAGTCCCGCAAACGCATAGGGATTTTTTGCGTGGCCGTAAATCATCGTGTTTGAGTTGTTCACAAGGTCGGGGTCAAGCCCTGCGGACATATAGATACAGCCGTTGGAATCCTTTTCGCCTTTTGCGTTGTAGTCAAGATAATGATAATCGTCGTCACCCTGCACCAGCGCGGCGTTTATCGGAAGTCCGTATATGGAAGACGGTCCGGGGAAATATATCCAGCCTTTTACGTCGGGGTTCTCCTGTTTAAGTTTTGAATAATTTGTATCTATATACTTGATTTCTCCTATATCGACATCTTCAACGGGAACGACCTTTATTTCGGTTTTCGTGTCCGAATCGCCGCCGTTGCCGTGGTTTGCGGGGTTATCGATGATTCCGCCCCAATCGGGAACCTGACCGTCTATGTTTTCGACATCGCCTATCGTTGAGCGGTAGCCCGAATCGCGGATATGCGCAGAGATAAAGTAGTCCGCCACTTTATATGCCGAAAAGCCGAAGACGCAAAGACAAACCACAAAAATAACAATAGTCAATGGTCCGTTTTTCTTTTTTTGAGCATTTTCTTTTCCGTTTGTCTGCTGCGTTTGTGAAGCGGTTTTTGAAGAAGTTATCCGAGGCTCGGAAGATGATTTTGCATTTCGCTGCGCGTTGCCGCCCGTTGCGGTTCGGTTTGCGGGACGGGGAGTTGAGTTCCTGTTTGATTGTGAAGAAGCCTGCCGCGATTGCACTTCCGTCCGAGAACGTGAAACCGCCGTGCGCGGATTTTCCGTTTCGGAATAAGAGGTAACGGGCTTTCTTTTAGGTGGGTCTATCTCGTCAAGTTCTGCGAATGCTTCGCGGGTCTTTTCAGCAATTCTTCTGTGGCGTTCCGCAGTTGTTTCGGCAGGTCTTTTCGGCACGGAAGAAGACTGTGCCGCAGCCTGTTTTGCCGCAATCGCTTCACGGACGGCACGCTCTGCTTCGATGCGGTCTCTTTCGGCTTTTCCGTCTGCTCTGGACATAGCGTCAACCTCCGTAATTCGTTATTTTTCCCGTCGTTCTGTCCTTGGACGACACAAGTTTTGCCTGAACGACGAAGCGCACGTCGGTGTCGTTGTCGGCACAGGTGACAAGAGATATTATGCGGTCGTTTTCGGTAACGGTTACGCCCCAATCGCGTGCACCCAGAGATTTGGAAAACGCGCCGTAACGGTAACTTGTCGTGTCCATTCTGTCACGCCAGGAGTTTGCCGTCTGTGCCATTTCCGCGCCGTTTTTCATCAGTTTTTCAAGATTCCCCGCAAGCGCCTGTGCGGCAAGGTAATCTTCGCCGTACTTTTCGGTCAGTTCCTCGGTCGTCAGCATATAATTCAGCCTTGTAACGGCTTTTTTGTTGCTGTCAACAGCAAAATTCGTGTAATATACGGCAAATATCTCCCATTTTGTCAGTTCGGTCGCCGTGTTGACGTAAACATATCTGTTTTCTTTGTTTTCAAACCATGAAGAGAGCACCAAGTTCTTTTCGAGTTGGTCAAAAATATCGTCTCCGCGAGCGTGACCGTAAACCACGGTATTCAATTCGGAAATGCCGACAAAACCGCCGTAACGCGAAAGTTTGGACGAAGAATCGACAAAAGCGGAACCGCTGTATTTCTTGTAACGGTTCAGTCCGTGCGAAAGATAATATTCGGGGTCGGACATCGGCGCCTGTGCGACGGGCAGATTGATATTTGTGCCGGGAACGTGAAGCCACGCCACGGTGTCCGTATTCATCTGATAATATTCAAAAAAGTTGTCGCCGCTCAAAAAGCCGTCCTTGTCGAACTCGGCTTCGGGAATCTCGGGAACATAGCCGCTGTCACCGCCCGTAGTGCCGCTGTTGCCGCCCGCGGTCTGCGCTGCATTGACGGTGACTACACAAACGCCGAATACTTCTTCGCCTTTTATCTCGCAGGAAGCCTTGACAGCCGCCACACCGCCTTTTAAGGACGTAACGGTGCCGTCGGCGGTCACATTGACTATATCCTCGTTCGACGAAGAAAACGTGAGTTCAACGCCGTCGTCGGGGTCAAGAGATGCGGAAAGAACAAACTTTTCTCCTATCTTGTCAAAAACGTGTTCGTCTGCACTCATAACAACTTTGAAATCTTTTGCTTTTGCAAAAAGAATGCCGAACCCGCCCTCTCGGAAGAACAGGAAAAGGAATACGGCGGCAATAGCCAAAAACGCCGCGCCGCAGGCAAAAACAACTGTTCTGAATTTGCGGGAAGAGAACAAAACGTCGGTTTTTTTCATTTTCCGTCACCTCCGAAAAGAGCTTAAATCAAACTGTTCTGCATAATGAGCAAACGTTATACGGATATATAATAGCATACTTTTGCGGCAAAATCAACATTCAAAAAACGGAAAAGACTCGAATAATATAAAAACTTCACGCTTTCGGCGGTTTTTTCCGAAAAAATCCGCGTTTGTCCGCGCCGTCTCCGTGTCCGGAATCCGGGAGGGAGGCTTTTTTCGCAAAAACTAAATCCTTTTCCCCGTCGCACTTGACATTTTGAATAAAATAATATATAATAAAAATAATATCACGTTGCGAAAATATTTCGTCGGAACAGGAGAGAAAAATGAAGAACAGAAACGTTTCGCCGTCGGTCATCAAACGGCTTCCGAGATACTTCCGATACCTTAACGAACTCAGTCTTTCCGGCGTTACGAGGATATCTTCGAAAGAACTCAGCGAAAAGATGAATATTACCGCGTCGCAGATAAGGCAGGACTTGAACTGCTTCGGCGGGTTCGGACAGCAGGGTTACGGTTACAACATAGAAAATCTGCTTTCGGAAATAAAACATCTGCTCGGAGCGGACAGACACACAAAGGCGATAATCGTCGGTCTCGGCAACATGGGGCTTGCGCTTGCAAACAACATGAAATTCGACCGTCGCGGCGTTTACCTTATCGGACTGTTCGATACCGACAGGGAAAAGATAGGAAAGACCATACGGGGCAACGAGATTCTTCCCGCAGAAAAAATCGAGGAGTTTTGCAAAAAGAACAAGCCCGACATAGCAATACTGACCGTTCCGCGCGATGCGGTGGTCGGAACGGCGCATAAACTTTACGGATTGGGCGTGCGCGGGTTCTGGAACTTTTCGAACGTCGAGCTCGACGTTCCCGGCGCACAGGTGGAAAACGTCCACCTCGGGGACTCGCTGATGCACCTTTGCTACAATCTCGTGAACGAAGACGGAGAAACCGATGAATAAAGACAAAAAAGCAATAAAACAACTTGCGCAAAACAGAAAAGCGTATCACGATTATTTTGTGCTTGACAAGTACGAAGCGGGAATAGAACTTTTCGGAACGGAAGTTAAAAGTCTGCGTCTCGGTCAGGCTAACCTGAAAGACAGTTACTGCACCACGGACGGCAAACAGATATGGGTCAACGGGCTTCACATCAGCCCCTACGAAAAAGGCAACATCTTCAACAAAGACCCGCTGCGTCAGCGTCGGTTGCTGATGCACAAAAAAGAAATACTGAAACTTTTTGAAGCGGTCAAACTCGACGGACAGACGCTCGTGCCGCTTTCGCTTTACCTGAAAGGTCCCGTCATCAAACTCGAAATAGGGCTTTGCAAGGGTAAAAAGCTTTACGACAAGCGCGATTCCGCGGCAAAAGCGGACAGCGAAAGACGCATACGCAGAGAGTTCACAAAGGAGCAGCGCTGACGGAATGAGAATTTTGGGCATAGACCCCGGTTACGCAACCGTCGGGTTCGGCGTTGTGGACTATGTAAACAGCAAATTCACCTGCGTTGATTACGGCGCGATACAGACCCCCGCAAAAACGCCGTTTGAGGACAGGCTCGAACAACTTTTTGACGACATGAGCAAACTCGTCGAGTACTACAAGCCCGAAACGGTCGCTTTTGAGGAACTGTTTTTCAACACGAACACGACAACGGCGATAAAGGTCGCGCAAGGGCGCGGCGTTTTGCTTTTGGCGGCACGGAAAAAAGGGCTTGAATGTTTTGAATATACGCCGTTGCAGGTCAAGCAGGCTGTCGTGGGCTACGGACACGCGGAGAAGATGCAGGTCATGCTGATGACGCAAAGACTGCTCAATCTGCCGAAACTGCCGAGACCCGATGACGCGGCGGACGCGTTGGCAATAGCGATATGCCACGGCAACAGCATGAATATGCGAAATCTGAAAATCAGGGTATAAAAAATGTATTATTATCTCAACGGGGAAATAGGGTATCTCGACTTGAAGACCGCGGTCATAGACTGCGGCGGGGTCGGTTACAAATGCGCGATAACACTCAACACTTACAAGCAGATAAGCGGAAAAAGCCGCGCAAAACTGTTCACATATCTGAGCGTTCGCGAAGACGCAATGGAACTTTACGGCTTTGCGGACGAAACGGAAAAAACATTTTTTGAAATGCTTCTCGGCGTCAACGGGGTCGGTCCGAAAGCGGCGATAGCGATACTTTCCGACATGACACCGTCGGAACTGTCCGCGGTACTTGCGACACAGGACGCAAAACGGCTTTCGAAAGTCAAGAGCATAGGTGCGAAAACGGCGCAGAGAATAATCCTCGATTTGCGTGACAAGATAGCGCATTCCGACCTGCCCGACACGGGAGCGGGAATATTCTCGCAGGAAACGGCGGGAGAGATGAGCGACGCGAAAGCGGAAGCGGTGGAAGTGCTCGCCGCGCTCGGATATACGAAAAACGACGCAAGAAACGCGGTTGCGAAATGCCCCGCGGAAAACGTAAACGACTTGGTAAAACAGGCTTTGCGCCTGCTCAGCAGAATTTAAGGATAAAACCGTATGGAAGATTTTGACGAAAGACTTTTGTCCGCACGCACTCTATCTGCGGAAGACGAAACGGAGCGTTCGCTCCGTCCCCACAGACTTGACGAATATGTCGGACAGGAAAATGTAAAAGAACTTCTGAAAGTCTATATCGAGGCTGCAAAGCAGCGCGGAGACGCGCTCGACCATGTTTTGCTCTACGGACCTCCGGGACTCGGAAAAACGACGCTTGCAAATATCATCGCCGCCGAAATGGGCGTTTCGATAAGAATAACGTCGGGTCCCGCGCTTGAAAAAACGGGCGACATAGTAGCTCTGCTGACAAATTTGCAGGAGGGCGACATTCTTTTTATCGATGAGATACACAGACTTTCGAGAACGGTGGAAGAGGTTCTCTACCCCGCAATGGAAGATTTCGAGTTCGATATAATCATCGGCAAAGGTCCGTCCGCACGCTCGATACGCTTCGATCTGCCCAAATTTACGCTGATAGGCGCAACAACACGTTCGGGACAGTTGACCTCTCCGTTCCGAGACAGATTCGGCGTGCTTTTCAGGCTTGAACTTTACACGGTAAAAGAACTTGCGCAGATAGTTACGCGGTCTGCGGACATACTCGGGATAAAAATTGAGCCGCAGGGCGCGGAGGAGATAGCGTCACGCTCACGCGGAACGCCTCGAATAGCGAACAGGCTGTTAAAAAGAGTGCGAGATTTTGCGCAGATAATGGGCGACGGAACGATAACAAAAGCGATAGCGCAAAGTGCGCTTCTCAAACTCAACATCGACGAGATAGGGCTTGACAACACGGACAGAAATATGCTCGAAGCGATGATACGTTCGTTCGGCGGCGGCCCCGTGGGGCTCGATACGCTCGCCGCAATGATAGGCGAAGAGGCAATAACAATAGAGGACGTTTACGAACCGTATCTTATGCAGCTCGGGTTCATCAACAGAACGCCGCGCGGCAGGGTGGTCACTCCCGCCGCATACAAACATCTCGGATTTGATTATCCGCAAAAATAAAGATGAAAAACAGCATTTTACAAAACGGAAATTTCACATTCGAAACGGCGGGCATTAAGTTTTCCGCCGTTTTTTCCGATGCGCTTCCGTCGGAAACAGGCGCGGTAAGCATTATCTGCGCCGCAGAGAACGAAGTCTGCGTTTCGGCTGACGGAAAGGCGTTTACCGTTTCGGAAAACGGAGTTCTTGTTTTATCGAAAAACGCGGAAGCGAAAACAGTGAACGGAAACGCCGCCGTATTCTCCGTTATCGCGGAAAAAGGCGAACAGGAAGAGGAAGAAAATCTTTTTCCGATGTTTTCGGAGTTTTTCGACGCGATAGAGCCGGTTTGGCTCGAAAGAGCGGAAGACCTTGCCAAACTCATTAAAAAAGGTCTTTGCGTGTCCGGGGCAAAAGAAAAAGGATATGCCACGCGGCTAAAAGCCGTTGCGACGGAGACCATATTCGAACTTTACGATTTTCTTGCCGCGCTGACCGTCCGTATTTCCGATGACGGCGAAAAAACGCTTGCGGGAAGAACAAGAACGCCGCAGACGCGCCTGATATTTGTCGAACGCTATTTACGGGAGAACTTCCAAACGGATATTTCGCTTGAAACGCTTGCGGAAAAAGCGGGCGTTTCCGCCCGACAGTTGAACCGCATTTTTGAGAAAAATTACGGAACGACGTTTTATAAATACCTGACAGAACTCCGCATTGACGAAGCAAAACGCCTGCTTTCGCAAAAACCGATGCCGTCTGTGGAAGAAGTTGCTTACGCCGTCGGATATTCAACGTATACGGGCTTTCACAACGCATTCAAAAAAGAGACGGGAATGTTGCCCGGCGAATACAGAAGAAGAAAACATTAAAACGGGAAGAAAAAATTTCCTCAATATACAGAAAAAGGCTGTCCGCAAACTGCGGACAGCCTTTTAAGCGTATAAACGCTATTTAATCAGTCTTTCATCATTCGACTTATCGCATGAAAGCCCTCGTCGATGAAGTTGCCCGTCGTTGCGCAAACACGCTCGCAGAACGGTGCCGTGCCGTCAACCTCGCGGTCGGAACGGTATATCATATACGGAACATCATCGGAGGCGTGACCGCGCGTCGTAAGCGGCGTCGGGTGGTCGGGGGTTATCAGAATGCGGAAATCCTCGCCCGTCGAAACAAGATATTCGTATATCGGTTTGACTATTTTTTCATCTATTATCTCGATAGAGCGGATTTTTCCCGCAACGTCGCCCTGATGTCCGCACTCGTCGGGGGCTTCAAGGTGCGTGTAAACAAGATCAACGCCTTTTTTGAACCATTCTATCGACGTCTGCGCCTTACCGTCAAAGTTGGAATGGAGATTGCCCGTCGCGCCGTCAACATCGACAAGGGACATATCCGCGCAAAGCGCGATACCTTTTATAAGGTCTACCGCCGTGACCGCCGCGCCGCTTATGCCGTGCACGCTTTCAAAAGACGGCAGGCTCATGCGTCTGCCCTGTCCCCAGAGCCAAAGCGAATTTGCGGGGTTAAGCCCCTTTGCGACACGAGCAGCGTTTATCGGGTGTTTTGTCAAAAAGTCGAAAGAGCGTTTCTGAATATCGAGCAAAAGGTCGCAGTAATCGCCCTTCGGCAGATATTCGGAAATGCTTTTTCCTATTATGTTGTGCGGCGGAGTGAACGACATTTTGTCTGTGGCGTTGTGCATGATAAGACAATGTTTGTAACTGATGCCCGCATAAAAAGTCATAAGTTCCGAGCCGAACTCTTTCTGAACATCGTCCATCAGCGCCTTTGCGTCCTCGGTCGATATTTCGGACGCAGTGTTGTCAACCATCGTCTTTTGCTCATACGGTTCGTCGGCGGAAAGAGTCACGAGATTGCAGCGGAGAGCAAGATCCGTTTCGCTCATTTCTATGCCGAGACTTCTTGCTTCAAGAGGCGAACGCCCCGTAAGGTAAACGCGCGGGTCATAGCCCATAACGCAAAGATTTCCTATCTCCGAACCGCCCTTGCAGCCGTCGGGAGTGACGTGCAGCATACCGAGTTCGCTTTTTTTCGCAAGCGCGTCGATACAGGGCTTTTTCGCAACCTCAAACGGCGTTTTTCCGTCCAGTTCGGGAACGGGATAATCCGCCGCTCCGTCGGTCAGAATAACTGAATACTTCATTTTGTTTTACTCCTTAAACTCTTTTACATATATGCTTTTCTTCGTGTGTACAAGATTTATTTCTTTTCGAGCGCCGTCAGCGCCGAGGTCATATCGCCTTTGTAGGGAACGGTCTTTCCGTGAACTTTTTGCGTGGTTTCGGGGCCTTTGCCCGAAAGAAACACAACATCTCCGTTCTGTGCGGTTTCAATCGCAAATTCGACCGCTTTTTCCCTGTCTTCTATCTTGACAAACGGAACGGGCGTTTTCTCCATTTCCGCGCCGACCTCGTCAAGAATGTTTTTCGGATCTTCGTTTTCGGGGTCGTCCGTCGTTATTACCGCAAAATCCGCGTGATGTCCGACCACCTGCGGAAGCTGCGTTCTGCGGTCAAGCGCTTTGTTGCCCTGACAGCCGAAAAGGCAGATGACCTTTGACTTCGGATAAAATTTTTCTATATGGTCAAAAACAGATTCAAAACTGAGTTCATTGTGGGCGTAATCGACGATGACCGTTATCCCTTTTTTCTCGACAATCTCCATTCTTCCGGGTATTTTTGTTTCGGCAAGACCTTTCCGAACGCTTTCCGCGCAAATGCCGCAAAGCGCCGCGGAAGCAATTGCGACAAGCGCGTCGTAAACATTGAATTTGCCTGGAATGCGAAGCGAAAATCTTTCGCCGTCAAAAAATTTTCCGCGCACGGTGAAATCTATTCCCGTTTTTGTCTGCGTCACGTCGCAGGCACGGAGATCGCATTCGCTGTCAATGCCTATCGTAGTCATCGTTTCGCAGGTCGCGGCGTTCAGAAAATCGGGCGCCGCCGCATCGTCAATATTGACCACCCCGTGCCGACACAGCGTCATCAGCCGCATTTTTGCCGCCTTGTATTCTTCAAAACTGTGGTGTTCGGTCGGGCTTATGTGGTCTTCCCCAAGGTTCAGAAACGCGCCGACAAAAAAATCTATGCCGTCCACTCTGTTATATGCCAGCCCCTGCGATGAAACTTCCATACAAGCTGCTTTTACGCCGTCATGAACAAATTCATTCAGTATTGAGTAAAGTTCAAGCGCTTCGGGCGTCGTGCCGCTTTTGGGTATGTTGCGCCCGCAGGACGTTGCCTCGACGGTGGAGATCATTCCTACTTTGTTGCCGAATGCCTCTTCAAATATGTTACGAAGCATATACGCGCACGTTGTTTTTCCCTTTGTGCCGGTTATTCCGACAAGCGGAAATTTTGATGCGGGATGATCGTAAAAGACGTTTGCGCAAACGGGCATGGAGGCACGGACATCGCTGACGCGGATATACGGAACGGAAAGAGTTCTTTCTTCTTCTCCGATAACGGCGCAACAGCCTTTTTCGAGCGCGGAAACAAGAAATTCTTCGCGAAAACCCGCGCCCTTGATAAAGAAGAGTTGTCCTTTTGTCACCTTGCGTGAATCGCAACCGACGGACAAAACCCCGATATTTCCGAATTTTTCATATTCGCCGCGCAAAATCCCGTTTTCGGAAAGCGCGTCGAGAATTTTTTTCAGTTCCATGCCAAACTCCGATATCTTGTGTCAATATGTCAAAAAAATTTTTTTTCTGTCGTATTTTTTCGGTCAACACGAAAAAAGTTCTGTTTTTAAGCGAGTTTTCCACCTTTTCAACAGAGTTATCAACAAAGTCGGTGAAAAACGCAAAAAACTTTTTCGGGTAATATTTAACGAATTTTTCCGCTTGTCCGCCCGAAAAATCATTTTTTTTCTCAAAACCGAATACAGTATAATTCCGAAAAATTTTTCCGTCCGCAGTCGGTACGAAATTTTTCGAACACTATATATTGTGGTCGAGCCTTTTCGCGCAAAGCGACGGTTTTCGAAACGCAGAGTCACAAACCGTGAATGGACTGCGACAACTTAAAATCAATAGCCGCTTTCGCGCACGGAGAGCGAATCGTCGTTCAAAATCCAATCGTTTACGTCTATGCGGCGGAACTCCGTTGCGGTGTCTCGGACATAGACTTCCGAAATACCCGCATTGATGACCATGCGCTTGCACATCATGCAACTGTCCGTTCCGGGCACGGCGCTGCCGTCGTTGCCGAGACAGGCAAGATAAAGCGTTGAGCCTATCATTTTTTCTCTGTCTGCGTTTATTATGGCGTTCGCTTCCGCATGCACGGAGCGGCAAAGTTCATAGCGTGTGCCCGTGGGAATGGAAAACTTCTCGCGAAGGCAATATCCGAGATCGGTGCAGTTCGCTCTGCCTCTCGGCGCGCCGTTGTAACCGGTACTGATTATCGCGTCGTTTTTAACGATGACCGAGCCGAAACGCCGTCTCATGCACGTCGCTCTTTCCGCCACGGTCTGTGCAATGTCAAGATAATAATTTATTTTATCTATTCTCATAACCGTTCCTCCGTTTGATGTTCGTCGGTTTTTTCTTTTATATGAACGCCGTCGCCGTATTCGCCGAAGAATTCTGTGCAGACCGCGCCCGCAAATGCTCTGTCCACCGCAGATGAAACAAAAACATATCCCCGATAGTTGGAGGCATTGAACGCCCGCGACCATGTTCCTATATACTCAAATCGGTTTATTTCGGGGGTCAGGCTTCCGCGCCGCAGAACGAGAAATTCCGTCTTTCCTCTCGAAAGCGGCGGGAACACGATGTGAATGTCGAAGACATCGAAAAGGGCTTTTTCGCCGTCTTTTTCATATTCGTCGCGAAGTCTTTCGAAAAGTTTTTCGCGCAAGGTCATATAACCGTCGTAGTCGGCGAAACCGAGACGTTTCGAAAGTTTTTTCAGCGCGGCAAAAACAAGTTCGTCGTCGCTGTAATTTTCCGTATACTCATCCGCAAAATTTTTAAGCGCCGCTATTTTTTCGTTCTCCGATATACCGCTTTCAATGGCTTTCAGCGTTTTATCCGTAAATTCGCGGCGGAGCTCGTCTGCGGAAATAACCTCGATGTCCGACCCTCGAAGTTCAAACGCGCGTTTCGGCAGCGCGCGGCGGTTGATAAGCCGTATCATGTCGCCGAGAGTTCTGTTGGGCGCGATGTCGGGATACGGCACAAGGTCGCAGGTGTCAAGCGTCGCTATCCTGTCGTCGGTAAATTCAAGAAAATCGCACGGGTGCGAAAGAATACCGCAGGCGACCATGCCGTGTATAACGTCGCGAACAGCCGCTTCCGCCGCAAGAACTTTCTGATGGCGGTACATATAAACATAAAGCATATTGCGGTTGAATATAAGTTCTTCCACCGTTGTGACCGCATCGGAACTTATCGCAAGTTCGTACCGCGTTTCGGAGTCCTTTTGAATCTTGCAGAGAACTATTTTCATCAGGAAACGTTCTATGCCATAGGTCAGGGCAATGCCCGAAGTATAACTGTCGCGCTGGGTGTAGTCGAGTTTGTCGGCGTCGAAATCGCCGTTCAATATCTGCGTCATAAACGCATAAACAACCGTGTTTCCGTTCTCGTCGCACGTCCTGTTCATCTGTCCCACGACCATGTTCGCACATTCTTTCAAAAGAGCACGGCAGCTCTCCCTGTCACCCTTTTCGGGATAGTCCACATGTTCGGCAAAAAATGTCAGAAACGCTTCGGAACGTATTATCATATACGAAAAAAGTTCGTGCGGTTTCGGATGTATTCCCTCGTCGAGGTCTTTTTCTATGTCCGCTCTGACCTGTAAAAACGGCTCTGTGTTTCCGTAAACATTCTCGGAAAGATGTGAGTAAAAGCAATGCCCCACATCATGCAGAAGCGCGGCAAGGCGCACCTTGTTTCTGTCCCTTTGCGTTATTTCAAGTCCCGCGCTGCGCTCGGCAAGTTTATCTATCATTCGCGACGCGATGGCGGTCGTTCCGAGCGAATGTTCAAAGCGCGTATGGTGTGCGGACGGATATGTTGTTTCGGCGCGTCCGAGTTGACGAATGTCGCGCAGACGCTGAAAAAGAGGAGAGTCGATTATCTGTATCTCCCATCCGTTATACAGCACCGAACCCCATATAGTGTCGTGAATGACCTTGCCCGAGGTCGGCGCGGGGGTATATCCGTCGAGTTTTTTTGTAACGAAAGCATTTATTCTTCCGTAAAAGTCCTCGCAAACAGTCATATCAACCGTTCCTTTCACTTTACTGTGTTATCAGTCTGTCCGACAATGCCGCAAAATCCGTCACGGAAAGTCTCTCGGCGCGAACCGTGGATTCAAAGCCGCAGTCCGTCACAGCTTTTTCTATCTCGGTCTTTGGTATTCCCGTTTTTGCGGAAAGCGCGTTCACAAGCGTTTTTCTGCGCTGTTCAAAACCTGCGGAGATAAGCAAAAACATAAACTTTTCGTCTTTCACTTCAACCGGAGGAGGAACAAGGTCAAGAGCGATAACGCTCGATTCGACCTTCGGTGCGGGCATAAAACAGCCCGGAGAAACCGTAAAAAGAGTTTTCGGTCTCGCATACCAGTTTATTGCCGCGGTGATCGCACCGTATTCCTTTTTTCCCGGTTTTGCGGAAAATCTCTGCGCGACCTCTTTTTGTATCATAACGGTTATACGCGAAAGCGGAAGCCGCTGTTCGAGAAGCGCCATTATTATCGGTGTGGTTATGTAATACGGCAGATTTGCGCAGACACAGACGCGTTCCTTTCCCTCGCACAGCACGGAAAGATCCGTTTTCAGAACATCCTTGTTTATAACCGTCACGTTGTCGCAGTCGGCAAGCGTTTCGGCAAGCACGGGGATAAGTCTTTGGTCTATTTCTATCGCAAAAACTTCCTTTGCCCGAGCGGAAAGTTCCTTTGTCAGACAACCCACGCCGGGACCTATTTCAATGACCGTTGTATTTTCGTCAAGCCCCGCGTTTTCGGCAATGCGCACGGGAACATCGGGATTTATAAGAAAGTTCTGTCCGAGCGTTTTGGAAAACGAAAAACCGTGCTTTTCCATAAGCGGGCGGAGTTCTTTCATCGAAGTCAGTTCCATTTTATACCACTCTGTTCCGTTTTTCGCCGTTCAGAAACGCGGCAACGTTCTTTTCCATTTCGGCAACGAGCCGTGTTCTCGCCTGAACGGAAGCCCACGCGATATGAGGTGTGAAACACACGTTTTTCATGTCCTTTATCTTTACATACGGGTGGTCTGCGGGGAACGGCTCTTTGTCATAAACGTCGGAAGCAAAGCCGCCGAGAACGCCGTTCAGAACAGCCTCAACCGTTGCGTCGTTATCAAGCACCGCCCCGCGCGCAACGTTTATAAGCAACGGATTTTTCTTCATTTTCGAATATTCTTCTCTGCCGATAAGACCTCTTGTCGCGTCGGTCAGCGGGCAATGCACGGATATGATATCGCTCTCGCCGAGTAAACTGTCAAGTTCCACGCATTCGACATCGGGCTTCGGAGTGCGCGTATACGCGATAACACGGCAACCGAAAGCGCGCGCGATATCCGCAACCTTTTTGCCGATATTGCCGTAACCGATTATGCCCCACGTTTTTCCGTCAAATTCGTCGAACGGCGGAACAAGGCGGTTCGGCAGACCCGCCGCCGTATATTCGCCCGAGCGGCAGAAATCGCAAAAAACGTCAAGTTTTGTCATCATCATGCAGGCAAGGGAGACCGTTACCTGCGCCACGGAAGAAGTCGAATAGGCGGGAACGTTCGCCACGCCTATGCCGTGTTCGAGACAGAACGCCGTGTCTATGTTATCGACGCCCGTCGCCGCTTCCGCGATAAATTTCAGATTCGGAGCGGCAGCAAGTATTTCCGCGGAAAGCCTGACTTTGTTTGTCACCGCAATGTCCGCGTCTCCGATATTTTTAACCGCGTCTGCGGCAACGGTCCTGTCGTGAACCGTCACGTTTCCGAATTTTTCAAAGCCCGAGATGTCGATGTCCTTGCCTATCGCATCTCTGTCCAAAACGGATATTTTCATCTGTTTTTTCCTTATTTATTGAAGTATTTTTTATCGAGTGAGCGGAAATAGACCGCTTCCGATATATGCTTTTTTTCTATTGAGTCGCTGCCCTCGAGGTCGGCAACGGTCTGCGCTATTCTTATCAGTTTGTCATAGGAACGCATTGACAAAAAGCCCTTTTCAAACACGCCCGTCAAAAGGTTGTCCGCGTCCGCAGTCATTTGTTTTTGGCAAATATCCCTTATTAAACCGGGCGTCAGTTTTGCGTTGCACGGAATGCCGAACTCGGCATATCTTTCCCTCTGCCTTGCTCTTGCCGCATCGACACGCTTTTTTATGCTTGCCGAACTTTCCACTTTCGCGCGGTTTTTCAGGTCTTTGACGGGAACTGTCGGCAGTTCGACCTGCAAATCTATCCTGTCGAGAAGAGGTCCCGAAATGCGGTGCATATATCTGTCTATCTGCGCTTTTGTGCAGGTGCATTTGAGCTCGGGCTGACCGTATCTGCCGCACGGACACGGGTTCATGGCGCAAATAAGCATAAAAGATGCGGGATATGCGACCGTGCCGCGAACACGGCTTATGCTCACGGTTCCGTCTTCAAGCGGCTGACGCAGGCAGTCAAGAACTTTGGGAGGGAACTCCGCCACCTCGTCAAGGAACAAAACGCCGTTATGCGCCAGAGACACAAGCCCCGGCACGGGGTTTGACCCGCCGCCCGTCATAGCGGGCACGGAAACGCTCTGATTGGTGGTAACGAACGGACGCCTTGTCACAAGAGGTTTTTCATCTGTCAGTTTTCCCGCAACGGAATAAATGCGGCTCGACCCGATTATTTCCTCTTCGGACATTTCGGGAAGTATCCCGGGAAGCGCTTTTGCAAGCATCGATTTACCCGTTCCCGGAGGACCTATGAAGAGCATATTGTGACCGCCCGCCGCGGCAATTTCGCAAGCGCGTTTTGCTGCGTGCTGCCCGACTATATCGGAAAAATCAAGCGCGGGAGCATCATCGGTCTTAACGGGGCGATGTTCGGCTTTTGCAAGGGATATCTGTCCCCGAAGATGAGAAACAAGGTCTTTTATGTTCGTCACGGCATAAGTGGTTATGCCGCCTATGCACGCCGCTTCGGACGCATTGGCAAGCGGAACAAAAATCTCTTCAAAGCCGAGTTGCTTTGCAACTATGGTGCCGGCAAGCACGCCGGAGCACGGTCTGACATCGCCCGAAAGAGAAATCTCGCCGATAAAACATTTTTTCGGGCTGACGGCGGGAATGACTTCCGCGGAAGTCAGAACTCCGAGAATCATCGCAAGGTCGTAAACCGAACCCTCTTTTTTTACGTCCGCGGGCGCAAGGTTTATCGTAACGCAAAAGCCCTCTATGCCGTAGTCGCTGTTTTTGAGAGCGGCGCGAAGTCTCTCTTTCGCCTCGCGAACGGCGTTGTCTGGTAACCCGACAATATCTATTTTTGTTTCGTCCGAGCTTCTCGAAACATCGGTCTCAACCTCGATGGCATAACCGTCAAGCCCGTTCAGTCCGACCGCTCTGACCTTTGATACCACATCGTTTCCTCTTTTCTTTTTCTTCAGTTTGGGGAAATCCGCCCTTTTTTCAATCATTTTTTTCCGAATATAAATATATATAATATTCTATTTTACATTGTAGCACACATTTTCGAAGAAATCAACACGCGAAAGAGTCTTTTTTCGGCTCTCGGCAATTTTTTTGACGACGCATCAAGGCGAATTTGTTTTTTTTCCGTATATTTTATAAAAACGGTAGATTTTTCGAAAGAAGTATGCTATAATTATCAAGATGGGATTTTATACCCATTTTCCAATATGAAAAAACATCTTTTATGTGAGGTCAAATAATGGGACTTTTTGAATCGGTTTTCGGCACGCACAGTTCGCGTGAACTGAAAAAGATCAATCCGACAGTTGCGAAGATAAACGCGTTGGAGCCTGAATTCAAGGCGCTTTCCGACGAAGAACTTCGCGGTAAAACGGATATATTCAAGAAAAGACTTGCGGACGGAGAAACACTTGACGACATTCTTCCCGAAGCATTTGCCACTGTTCGCGAAGCGTCCCGCAGAGTGCTCGGCATGAGACACTTCGACTGCCAGTTGGTCGGCGGCATCGTGCTCCACCAGGGCAGAATAGCGGAGATGAAAACGGGCGAAGGCAAAACGCTTGTGGCAACGCTTCCCGCATACCTGAATGCGCTGACGGGCAAAGGCGTTCATATCGTTACTGTAAACGATTACTTAGCACAGCGCGACAGCGAGTGGATGGGTAAGATACACAGATTCCTCGGACTTGACGTGGGACTTATCGTTCACGGACTTGACAACGACCAGAGAAGAAAAGCCTATGCGGCGGACATAACCTACGGCACAAACAACGAGATAGGTTTTGACTACCTGCGCGACAACATGGTTATCTACAAAGAAAACATGGTTCAGCGCGGGCAGGCGTTCGCCATCGTGGACGAGGTGGACTCCATACTCATAGACGAGGCAAGAACGCCGCTTATCATTTCAGGTCACGGAGAAGAATCCGACGAAATGTATCAGAAAGCGAACGCCTTTGTTCGCGGACTGCGCAAATACGTTGTAAAGGAAATGGAAAGCAAGGAAAATTACGACGACGTTGACGGCGACTATGTTGTGGACGAAAAGAACAAGAATGCGGTTTTGACGGCTTCGGGCGTTGAAAAAGCGCAGAAAGCGTTTGGCATAGAAAACCTTGCTGATATCGAAAACGTAGGACTTCAACACTATATAAATCAGGCGCTTAAAGCATACGGAACGATGAAGCGCGACATTGACTACGTTGTCAAAGACGGCGAAGTTATCATCGTTGACGAATTCACGGGTCGTATGATGTTCGGCAGACGTTACTCCAACGGTCTGCATCAGGCGATAGAGGCAAAAGAGGGCGTCAAGATAGAAAACGAATCCAAAACGCTTGCCACGATAACATTCCAGAATCTTTTCAGGCTTTACAAAAAACTTTCGGGCATGACCGGTACGGCGCTGACGGAAGAGGACGAGTTCAGACAGATATACGGACTTGACGTTATCGAAATTCCTACAAACCGCCCGATGATAAGAAAAGACCTCAACGACAAGGTCTACAAAAGCGAAGTCGGCAAATTCAAAGCCGTTGTGGAAAAGGTCAAGGAAGTTCACGCAAAGGGTCAGCCTGTGCTTATAGGCACGGTTACGATAGAAAAATCCGAGATACTGAGCAAACTTCTCAAACGCGAAGGCATCGAGCATAACGTTCTGAACGCGAAGTACCATGAAAAAGAAGCGGCGATAATCGCACAGGCGGGACGCAAGGGCGCGGTTACGATAGCGACAAACATGGCGGGGCGCGGAACGGATATCACGCTTGGCGGTAACGCGGAATACATGGCAAAGAAGCAAATGGAAAAAGAGGAGTTCGAGCACGAATACATCGTTGCTTCGACCTCGTTTGCGGAAACCGACGACGAGAAAATACTGGAAGCAAGACGCAGATATACCGAACTTTACGACAACTTCAAAAAGGAAGTTGACAAAGAAGCGGAAGTCGTTAAAAACGCGGGAGGTCTTTGCATTATAGGTACGGAAAGACACGAGTCCAGACGTATAGACAATCAGCTTCGCGGCCGTGCGGGACGTCAGGGCGACCCCGGAGAAAGCTGCTTCTACGTTTCGTTTGAAGACGATCTGCTCCGCCTTTTCGCGGGCGACAGACTTGCGATGATCTCCGATAGATTCAACATTCCCGAGGATCAGCCGATAGAAGCAAAAATCCTTTCGAACACCATCGAAAACGCGCAGAAGAAAGTTGAAAGCAACAACTTTGCGCGCAGAAAGAGAACGCTTGAATACGACGATATCATCAACAGACAGCGCCAACTCATATACGAACAGCGCAGGCTTGTGCTTGACGGCAACGACCTGCACGATTATATCGCGCACATGGTCGAGGACATCGCGGATGAAGCGGTTTCGCAGTTCTGCAATTCCGACAAGGCGCACGAATGGAATTTGAAGGCATTTACAGAAGAGTTCCCCGGGGCGCTTCTTTCAAGAGAAATAGAAGCGCTTTCCGACGAAGACCTTCACAGCCTTAAAGAAGCGGACATCAAAGAAAAACTCATCGAAAAGATAAATCTCGGACTCAAAGTCAGCGAACAGGCAAACACGCCCGAAAAGATGAGAGAGATAGAGCGCGTGATACTTCTGCACAACGTTGACAAGAACTGGATGGACAACATCGACGCAATGGACGACCTGCGCCAGACGGTTTCCACACGTTCATATGCAAACAAAGACCCGCTTGTCGAATACAGATTTGCGGCGGACGAAATGTTTGAAGGCGTTGTTTCGGAAATCAAGCGTGACACCGTCAGAGATTTGCTTCTCGTTCGCATAAGAACAGGCGAAGAAGTAAAACGTCAGCGTGTTGCAAAAGAAAGCGCGGCGGGCACGGCGGAAGCGATGAACGCAGGCACGGAAAAGGCGAAGCCGAAAGTCAAGACCGCAGCCGAAAAAGTGGGCAGAAACGATCCCTGTCCCTGCGGAAGCGGCAAAAAGTACAAAAAGTGCTGCGGCAGAGTTCCCGGCAGCGACGACTGATATTACATTTGAACAAAACAACCGCGTCGGTTTTTCCGACGCGGTTGTTTTTAACTGATAAGACAAAAGGGGGAATGTAAAAAATTTGCGTTTTTTTTACATTCCCCTTTTCCTCATACAGTTTAATTGTTAAATCAACGATACTTTTTATTGAAGAATATTATTCTTTCGTTTTCCGATCATTGTTTCGCTTTTTTAAGAAGCGCTCCCCATTCTTTTACGATGGAACGATCCGCAAAATAGTCTATTTTCATCGCTTTGCGGACACGGGCAAGCGTTTCGTTTGTTTTTTCAACCGCTTTTGCCGTGCTTTCGCGAATAATATCGTAAACGGCGTCTATGTCGTTTTCCCATTTTGCGCGCTCCGCTCTTATCGGGCTCAACGTCTCTTCCAGCACATTCAACAGGAACTTTTTGCAGGTTCCGTCGCCGAGACCGCCTCGGCGGTAATGGTCTTTCATCTCTTCAAGATTTGCATATTCGGGCAAATACTCCGCAAAATGAGCGTCCGTGCAGAATGCGTCAAGGTAAGTAAACACGACATTCCCCTCTATATGTCCGGGATCGCTTATCTGCAAATGCAGAGGGTCGGTATACATCTTTCCGTTGATCTGCTTTTTCAGAACAGCCGAAGAATCGGAAAGGTATATACAGTTGCCGAGAGATTTGCTCATCTTTGCTTTGCCGTCCACGCCGGGCAGTCTGCGCTGCGTCTCGTTTTCCGGAATCATGGCTTTGGGCATTACGAGCGTTTCTCCGTATATCCTGTTGAATTTTTCCACTATTTCACGCGTTTGTTCAAGCATGGGAAGTTGGTCTTCTCCGACGGGAACGACCGTTGCGTTGAACGCCGTTATGTCCGCCGCCTGCGAAACGGGATAAGTGAAAAAGCCCGCAGGCAAACCCTCGTCCGCGAATCCGCGCATCTGTATTTCCGCTTTGACCGTCGGATTCCTCGACAATCTTGCCGTCGTTACAAGGTTAAGATAATAAAAAGTCAACGCGTGAAGCGCAGGCAAGGCAGACTGCACGCATATCGTCGATTTTGTCGGGTCTATGCCGACCGAAAGATAATCAAGCACGACATTGATGATGTTTTCCCTGATTTTTCCCGGGTTATCAGCATTGTCCGTCAATGCCTGATCGTCCGCAATAAGAATATTTATCTCATCAAACTGCCCCGAATTTTGAAGTTCCACTCTCTTTTTGAGCGAACCGACATAGTGCCCCAAATGCAACCGTCCCGTCGGGCGGTCGCCCGTAAGAATTATATTTTTCATCGGAAACTCCTCTGTACATTTTTATAATATGTATTATTATAGCAGTTCTCTCGGCAAAAGTCAACTTTTCGGAGAGATTTCGATATAAAAATAAAGCCCTCCCATTTGTCGGCTTTGCCTGAAATGCAGAACAACTCCCACCCGGAAGTTTGCCCTTCGGGCAGGAAATCTCGCCTTGCCGCGACCTCGCAAGCGGTTCGCGCTCTGCGGCGGATTTGCGAACTGGATTTCGCATAAAAGCGAAACGTCCGAAATGGGGTGGAACTTCCAAAAATTAAGACCAACCCGTTTGGGTTGGTCTTAATTTTTGGAGGCGCCACCCGGAATCGGACCGGGGATGAAGGTTTTGCAGACCTCTGCCTTACCGCTTGGCTATGGCGCCTTATGTCGCATACACAAAAGTATATGCTTTATATATAAAAAAAATGAACGCAGGGTTCATTCTTTTTTTAAGTGGAGCGGTATACGGGGCTCGAACCCGCTACCTCAACCTTGGCAAGGTTGCGCTCTACCAGATGAGCTAATACCGCATAAAATGGTGCCTCCGGTCGGAATCGAACCAACGACACGGGGATTTTCAGTCCCCTGCTCTACCAACTGAGCTACAGAGGCAAACCATGGCGACTCCGATGGGACTCGAACCCACGACCTCCGCCGTGACAGGGCGGCGTTCTAACCAACTGAACTACGAAGCCGTTTCTGTATTCAACCGCAAAGAATGCGGCGTTTTTTAAAAAGTGGTGGGAGTTACAGGGCTCGAACCTGTGACCCTCTGTTTGTAAGACAGATGCTCTCCCAGCTGAGCTAAACTCCCATTCTTAAACAAATGTCCGCGATTTCGTTATCGCTTGACTATTATATCACAGCAGCCGTGATTTGTCAACAGTTTTTTTTGAACTTTTTTTTATTCTTGCGAAAGGCAGACCTTTTCCGCAGCATTATAAAAGAAAAAACGGACGTAAAACCTTACATCCGCGTATCTTTGCAATGCCGGATATAATCAGCCTAATACCAATAACGTGTCGAATAAAGCATTCCGATCGCCGCGCCGTAAATGAAGAAAAACAAAAACGAAAGAACAAGACCGACAATGGAAACAACAAGACCCGCAACGGCAATGCCGGACGACACGCCTGCGGCTCTTGCCTTTTTCATGGAAATTGCGGAAAGGATGATTCCGGCAATACACATCAAAAGACATACCGTATTTACATACGGAATCCAAAACAGGCAGCAGCTTACTATTCCCATAACAAGAGCGGCTACGCCCATACCTCTGCCGGAATTGGAAACAGGTTGTTGATATACCGGTTGTTGGTATACGGGCTGCTGATATACAGGCTGTTGATAAGCGGGCGCAACAGGTTGTTGAGCAGGCTGAACGGGCGGTTCGGCAACACTTGCCCCGCAGTTTGTGCAGAACAATGCCCCGTCCGTTATCTGCTCGCCGCAATTTTTACAAAACATAACATACCTCCGACATTTTTTTACAGTATACCATTAAATATTAAAACTGTCAATATCGCAGAGGGCAAGACTTATAATAAGAGACCGGTTACAATCAAAAAGAATGCGTTAAATGTGAATTTTTTGTTTTCTTTGCAAAAACTATTGATTTTTTTGAATTGATTTGTTATAATGGTAGTCCAGGTAAATCTTGATGGAGGTGTTTTGAACATGGCAAAGTGTGATGTTTGCGGAAAAGGCGTAAGTTTCGGGATTAAAGTTTCCCACTCTCACAGACGCTCGAATAAAATGTGGAAATCGAATGTCAGACGCGTAAAGGCTGTTGTTGACGGCTCTGTCAAGCACGTTAACGTATGCACGAAGTGTCTCCGTTCCGGCAAGGTTCAGAGAGCGGCCGACTGATTTTCCGTCGGTATAATATGAAAACAACAGAAATGTTCTTTCTCCGACGGGAAATTGCATTTCTGTTATTTTTTTGAGGTTTTTATGAGCGTGCTGACGATAAAAAAAGACGTAAAAGTTGAGTTCACCGAGAAAAAATCGGTGTTTATCGGGCACGCCTTTTTTGTTTCGACGGAAGAGCAGGCTCTCGAAAAACTCGATCTTGTTGCGCACGAACACGGACAGGCGACGCATAATGTTTACGCTTACAGTTTAAGGCAGCACGGTGTGCAGCGGTGCAGCGATGCGGGAGAACCGCAGGGCACGGCGGGAATGCCTGTGCTGAAAGTTATAACCCTGAACGGACTTGTTGATGTCTGCATAGTTGTAACACGTTATTTCGGCGGTATATTGCTCGGTGCGGGCGGTCTTGTTCGAGCATACACAAAAGCGGCGGCGATGGCTGTTGAAGAAGCGGGCAAAACGGAAATAATCCTTGCGACGACGTTTTTGCTCGAATACGGCTACGAACTCCATGAGAACGTTATGCGGATACTTGAAAAGTACGGAGCGACTGTCACGGACAGGCAGTTTACGGACAAAGTCGAAGTTGCGGCAGTTCTGCCGTCGGACGAACTCGAAAAGCTGAAAAACGAGTTGAACACGCTTTATTATTCGCGTGTTACGGTTACGGACATAGATTCGACCTTTACAAGAAAATAGTTTTGCGGGCTTTAAGCCCGCTTTTTTTTCACGACAAGAACCAAAAACCCGATTGTTTGAAATTATTTCACAAACAGGTACTATCAAAAAAACGCGTTTTCGGTTATTATAGAATAAAAAGAGAAAAGAAGTGTTGAAATATGATTTTTTGTGTCGAAGATGACAAAAGCATACGCGACCTTGTGATATACACGCTGTCAAGCGTCGGTTACGAGGCGGCTGGGTTTGCGTCGGGCAAGGAACTTTTCGCGGCGCTTGAAGCAACCGTTCCGCAACTTATAATGCTTGACATAATGCTGCCCGAAGAAGACGGACTTTCTATCCTCAAAAAACTCAAAAACGACCCTCGGACGGAAGACATTCCCGTTATTATGGCAACCGCAAAGGGAACGGAATACGACAAGGTAATAGGGCTCGACCTCGGAGCGGACGACTATCTTGCAAAGCCTTTCGGAATGATGGAAATGATATCGCGCGTCAAAGCGGTCCTGCGCAGAGCCGCACCGAAAAAAGATGATTCGGTATTTAAAAAAGGAGACCTCGAACTCGATGAAAAAAGACACGAGGTTCGGGTACACGGAACGCCCGTCCAATTGACGCTCAAAGAATATGAACTGCTGCACATTTTTATGAAAAACCTCGGCATTGTTTTTTCCAGAGACAGGCTGCTTTCCAGCGTCTGGGGCATTGACTTTGTGGGTGAAAGCAGAACCGTAGACGTACATATAGGAACACTTCGGACAAAACTCGGTGACTGCGGCGATTATATAGAAACCGTTCGCGGTGTCGGGTATAAAATGGAGGACAAAAAATGACAAAAAGGATTTTCCGCTCCGTCTGCATTGTTGCCGTTGTTGTGCTTTTCGCGTCGCTGGCACTTGTTATGGGCGTGCTGTACGATTATTTTTCGGGCTCGCAGGAAAATCAGTTAAAAACTCAAACCGACCTTGCGGCACAGGGCATAGAGCACGAAGGTTCCTCATATTTCGACGGGTTTGACTCCGAAGAGCTTCGTATAACGTGGATAGATAAAAACGGAAAAGTTCTCTTTGACAATAAAACGGACGCTTCTTCAATGGAAAACCACCTTGAAAGAGAAGAGGTCAGGCAGGCTGTCGAAAACGGCTACGGTAAAAGTTCTCGTTATTCGGAAACGCTGACGGAAAAAAGTCTGTATTCCGCAAAAAAACTTTCCGACGGTTCGGTTCTCCGTCTTTCTGTTTCTCAATATTCGGTTTTGACGCTGTTCCTCGGAATGCTGCGTCCCGTGCTGATAATCGCGCTTTTGGCTGTTGTACTTGCTCTTTTACTGGCTTACCGCCTTTCCAAAAATATAGTCACGCCGCTGAACAAACTCAATCTCGACTCACCGCTTTCGAACAAAGTTTATGAAGAGCTTTCGCCGCTGCTTAAACGTATGGACGCGCAGCAAAGGCAGTTAAAACATCAATCGGAAGAACTCAAACGGAAGAGAGAAGAGTTTGAAACCGCGACGGAGAATATGAGCGAAGGTCTTATTATTCTTAATGAAAAAGGCGTTATTTTAAGCATTAACCGAGCAGCGGCAAAGATGCTCGGGCTTTCGGAAGACTCCGTCGGAAAAGATATTTTCTCCGAAAAAACGTCCGTCAACCTGAAAGAGCCGACACAAATAGCACTTTCGGGAAAAAATAAGGAAGAAGTTTTTGCGCTGAGAGACGGAAACTGTCAGCTGCTCGCAAACCCCGTTTCGACCGACGGAAAAGTGACGGGAGCCGCATTGCTTGTGCTTGACGTGACCGAAAAAGAAAGAGCGGAGCAGATGAGACGCGAATTTACGGCAAACGTGTCTCACGAACTCAAAACCCCGCTCCAAACAATATCGGGATACGCGGAACTTCTCGCAAACGGAATGGTCGCAGATAAGGACAAAACCGCTTTCAGCGAAAAGATATATGCGGAAGCGCAGCGCATGATACGCCTTATCGAGGACATTATAAAACTTTCGAATCTTGACGAGGGCGCAGTTGAACTCACAAGAGAGACCGTCGATCTTTACGTTACGGCGGAGAATACGGTCAGAAGTCTGCTTCCCGCAGCGAAGAAAGCAAACGTTACGCTTTCCTTGAATGGGGAAAATGCCGAAATATACGGTATACCTCAACTGCTGACGGCGGTTGTTTACAATCTCTGCGACAACGCGATAAAATACAATAAGGACGGAGGAACCGTTTTTGTGAACGTTAAAAACAATGCGGAAAATATCGTTCTTTCCGTCAGAGATACCGGCATAGGAATACCGAAAGAACAGCAAGAGCGCATTTTTGAGCGGTTTTACAGAGTTGATAAAAGCCATTCGAAAGAGGTCGGGGGAACGGGTCTCGGACTTTCGATAGTCAAACACGCGGCAAAGCTGCACGACGCAAAAATAACGCTTGAAAGCGAAGTCGGAAAAGGAACGGGGATAACCGTGATTTTCCCGAAGAAACAGCAAAACGCGCCGGCAGAGATATAAAAGTTCTGTTCTTTTGATTTTTCCTCATTTTTTCTGAAATTTTACGTTTTGAGTGTTTTATAGTCCCACTTTACATGGATTTTACAAAAACCATATAACGGATTTGACCTTTCTCTATTAAAATTATCATGTATACTGGTAGTTTTTGTTGAGAAAGGTCTTTATTATGAATTTTTTTGATTCGGGGTCGGCATTTAATATTTTTAACACGCTGGCACTTGTCGGAGGTCTCTGTCTTTTCCTTTTCGGAATGAATATTATGGGACAGGCTCTTGAACGCCGTGCGGGCAACAAATTGCGTCCGTTGCTGGCAAAAATGACCGAGCATAAATTTAAGGGATTTTTAACGGGTCTCGGAATAACCTCGATAATTCAGAGTTCGTCGGCGACAACCGTTATGGTCGTGGGTTTTGTAAACTCCGGACTTATGACGCTGAAACAGGCGACAAACGTTATCATCGGCGCAAACGTCGGAACAACGGTCACGGGTTGGATACTCAGTCTGACGGGCATAAGAGGAGACAATGTTTGGGTAAATATGCTTAAACCGTCATCCTTTGTTCCCATACTCGCGCTTTTCGGCATAGTTATGCTTATGATGTCGAAAAAGCAGAAATCAAAGGACACGGGAACAATTTTGCTCGGGTTCGCAACGCTTATGTTCGGCATGGAAGCGATGTCCAATGCGGTTTCGGGGCTGGCCGAAATAGAGGGCTTCCGTAATCTTTTCATCGCGTTTGAAAACCCTTTCCTCGGCATTCTCGTCGGCGCGGCGTTGACTTGCATAATTCAATCGAGTTCCGCATCCGTCGGAATTTTGCAGGCTCTTTCAACAACGGGGCAGGTTTCGATAGGCGCTTCCGTTCCCATAGTTATGGGCGACGGCATAGGGACGTGCATAACAGCCGTTATCTCTTCAATAGGCGCAAAGCGCGAAGCAAAGAGAGCGGCGGTAATACACCTTGTTTTCAACATAATCGGAACGGCTTTCTGCATGACCTGTTTCTGCGTTGCGAAATATGCGTTCCTTGACCCGATGGGCTCGGAACTGCTCTCGTCCTCGGCTTCGGAACTCACGATAGCGATAGCGAACACGGCGTTCAAGGTTGCAAGCACGCTTCTTATTCTTCCGATGTCGGGAATTCTTGAAAAAATCGCAAGAAAAGTGCTTCCCGCAACAAAGGAAGAAAAACCGGAAGAACTCGACACCCGTCTTTATTCAACGCCCGAACTTGCCATTGAACATTGCCGCGCCACCGCCGCAAAAATGGCGAACCATGCATTTACTGCTCTCAAAGAGGGAATGTCCTGCATAGACGCTTATTCTTTAAAACTTGCCGAAAGCGTACGTAAAAAAGAAACAAAGACAGATAAATACGAAGATATGCTGAGCGAATATCTCGTCGGTCTGACGGCGCTTCCCATATCCGAAGACGTAACCGTTGCATCCGCAAAACTGCTCAAAAGTATCGGAGACCTCGAACGAATCGCGGATCATGCGGTAAATCTTGTCGAAGCCGCGGAAGAGTTGAAAGACAAAAATGAAACGCTCTCCGAAACGGCAAAAGCGGAACTTGCCGTGCTTGAAAAGGCAGTTACGGAAGTGCTGGACAGAACTTACGCGGCTTTTTCGGAAGACGACCCGTTGGCGGCGGAACATATCGAGCCGCTTGAACAGGTGGTTGACGGACTTAAAGAGCAACTCCGAACAAACCACGTTCTGCGTCTGCAGAACGGCGGTTGCAGTATGGAAGTCGGGTTTGTATGGGCTGACATTCTGACCGACCTCGAAAGAGTTTCCGACCATTGTTCAAACATTGCGGACTGCATCATAGATGCGGCAAACAACAGCATGAATATGCACGAGGAAATGCGCGAAGAGATGCGTACAAGTCCCGAATTTGCAAGGGATTACGAGAAGTTCGAAAAAAAATACGCGCTGCCTGAGCGTTGACAAAGCATTTATATTCTGATATAATATCCGACGGAGATGATTTTTCCGTCGGATTTTTTTTGAGAAGGTACTGTCTATGACAAATAAAATTATTCTTGAGGGCGCGATAAGCGTTAAAGCGGCGGTCGAGGCGGGCAATCGCGACGTTTTCCGTATATATACGGACAATAAAAAAGTCTCGCGCGATTTCGGATATATCTGCCGAAAAGCGAAAGAAAATGGCATTGAGTGTATAAGGACAAACGCCGACACAATATCCGAGATGACGCAGGGTTCAACTCACGGCGGAATATGTGCGGAGGTCGGGGAACGCGAATACACAGAACCCGATGCGCTTTTCGAAAGCGAAAAGCCGTTTATCGTTTTGCTTGAAGGTATAGAAGACCCGTACAATTTCGGAGACATAATCAGAAGTGTTTACGCCGCGGGCGCAACGGGAATCATAGTTCCGAAAAGGAATTGGATGAGCGCGGATGCGGTTGTTACAAGGGCTTCCGCAGGCGCGTCCGAATTTATAAAAGCGGCGGCGGTCGAAGATTTTGTGCCTTTTCTGAAAGAAGCGAAAAGACGCGGAATCTCGGTTGTGGCGGCAGACAGAAAAGACGCCGTGGATATGTATTCCGCAGACCTTTCGGGGGCTCTTGTTCTTGCCGTCGGGGGTTCTTACAGAGGGCTTTCAAAGCCTGTTTTTGACGAAGCCGAAACAAAAATATTTATTCCTTACGGAAATGCGTTCCGCAATTCTCTCTCTGCGGCGGGCGCGGCAGCGGCAATATCTTTTGAAATATTAAGACAACGTTCGGCAAAAAGATAACTTGACAACAAACTGTTACCGCACAGAAAACGGAGCATCGGGTTTTCCGATGCTCCGCATTTATTTTTACCCTTACAGGGATTGTTTTTAGTCTGTCCTTTCAAAAAATAAGGTCGGTGAAAGGACAGTATATTCGGGAAAGTTTTCTTTCCTCGCAGGGCAGCAAACGCTTCTCCCTGTCTTGATTTTATTATAGCAGATATGTTCCGTAGTGTTTTGTCGAACGGAGAAAGGATATTCGGAAAACTTTGGGGAAGAGTTTTACGCAAAGACGACGTAAAAGCCGTTTGCAAAACTCTTCCCCATACGATTTATTTCATTTTTTACAGATTACGCTGTGTTTTTGCTTCTTTTCTGATCTTGCGGCGTACGTCTTTTCTGTTTTTCGAAATCAGAAAACCGCAGGAAAGAATGGTTGTCACACAGTTGATAAGGCACATCCACTTGAATGTTCCGCTGTTGATAAAGCCCATTGCGTCATTGATAAACATATCTATAACAAGAATCACGATAAAAGCAACGGAAAAACCTATCGAAATATGCGGCACGACCGCTTTGACAATTTCACAAACCTTTTTCATCAGCAGTCACCTCAATCTTTCGGGAAATAAATTATATCGCTGACGGAGCGACCGCCGCCGTCGGGAGTGTTTATCGTTGTTGAGCCGCCGTCCCATACCATAACGGAAGATTTTCCGCCGTCAAGGTTGTATGCGACGGTACAGCCGAGATCGCTGAAAAGTTGCGCAAGGTCAGCCATTTTTAATCCCACGCTGTTCTCTTCACCTCTGCCGTTGACGGCAACAAGGCAATAGTGGCCGGGTTCGTAATATCCTATCGCGGAGCGCGGATTTGCGGGGGTTACGGAACTGTCGAACTCGGTTTTCGCGTTTCCGTCCGCATCCAAAAGCGACGGACCGAAAGACCATATATCGAGGATAGACGTTCCGGCATCATCTGCGGCGGTCTTAACAGCATCAAGGCTGAACTCTTCTTTCGAATACGTTTTCATAACGCCGTTTTTGAACAGAACGAGAACATCTTTGAACCTGCTTTCACGGATCAGTTGTCCCTCACGAACAACCGTGCCCTGATTTCTTGCGCCGAAATAGTCTCCGTTGATGGCGACTATCGCGTTATTCGCTTTTGCCATATCCGCGACATCGGAAGAGAATCCCGAAGAGCGCGCGGTCTTGAAATAATCGGTGTTTCTGATGTATATATCGGCAACATAGTAAACAACAAAACCACCGGTCGATTTATCTTCATAACGCTGCCATGTAACGCTGACGTTTTTGCCCATGTACGAATTTTCCGTCTGTACCGGTTCGCCGTCCGTGAATTTGTTCTTGAATACTGTGCTGAAATCACCGTCTGTAACGGCGGTCTTATCGCCGTTGTTGTTGACAACTTTCATCGTCGGCGCAATTCCGTCGGTTTTGAGCGTTGCGCCGTCCGTGACTTCGATCGTAACAGGCGTCACACCCTGCAAAGGCTCTTTGACTTTGAAAGACATGGAAAACACCGTGCCTTTATAGGCAAACACCGAACCCGATGCGCCCGCAGAAGCGATCAAAGTAACCGTTTTCAAGCCGTTTTCCCCGTCGGCGTCCGTGAACTCAAAAACCGCATCGGAAGCAAGTCCGTCACCGGGGGCATAAGAGCCTTCAGGCATCAGTTTTGTTGAATCGTAAGAAAAGACAAGCGTCGTTTTATTTATGTTCGCGGACGAAACAACGGCAAGCTCCGCTTTTACCGTTTCTCCCACATTTGCGGCAGGCGCGGAAAGCGTCAGTTGCAGTTCTTTCGGTTTTTCGGTCAGATCCGTTATGCCGGACCCGTCCACGGTACTTTCATTGCGCAGATAAGCGCGTCCGTGATGTATGTATGCGAACAAAAGAAGAATAAAACCCGCAAGCAGAATGTCCGCGGCAATTGTGACTGGCAAAGGACAGATTTTTTTTGTTCTTTTCTTTTTAGGTCTTCTTCTTTCTTTGCGAAAATCATCGCTGAAATTGTTGTATTCGCCCAAATTTCCCACCTCTTTCAGGCATTTTGCACTTTTCGGTTTCATTCTAACACACAAATATGGACATTTCAACACAATAAGATATTTTTTACTAAATTGCCTTGATTTTTTCAGAGATATATACTATAATAATTATAGGAAAAGATATACCTGTGAAGTTTAATAAGAGGATGGTATTTTTATGGAGTCAAAAGCCGCAATAATGCTTAAAATGAAGGACGACCAATTTCCTATGGGAATCGTTCCGACAGTCGGAACGGTCGAACTCAGCAACAAGATAAACGAATATCTTATAAAATGGTATTATGAAGCAAATCCCGAAGTAGCGGACGAGCCTGACGCTAAAAAAACGCTTCTCGTTTCCGCAAAGTGCCCGCGTTTCGCGTCGGGTGACGGAAAGGGAACACTTTCAGAAACTGTCAGAGGCGACGATCTTTTTATCGTTACAGACGTCGGAAATTACAGCTGCGAATACAATATGTACGGCAGAAGCGTTCCGATGAGCCCGGACGACCATTACCAGGATCTGAAAAGAATTATTTCCGCCGTTGGGGGAAAAGCCTCCCGTATAAATGTAATAATGCCTATTCTTTACGGGGGCAGACAGCACAAACGTTCTTCCAGAGAGTCTCTTGACTGCGCGATAGCGTTGCAGGAACTCGAAGCGATGGGCGTTGAAAATATCATCACTTTTGACGCGCACGACCCGCGTGTTCAGAATGCCGTTCCTCTTATGGGCTTTGACAACGTTATGCCCTATTATCAGGTTCTGAAAGCACTTTTCAGAAAAGTCAAAGATCTGAAAATTGACAAAGAACACCTTATGGTAGTCAGCCCCGATGAAGGCGCGATAAACAGAAACATGTATTATGCTTCCGTTATGGGCGTCGATCTCGGAATGTTCTATAAGAGAAGAGATTTCTCCGTTATCGTCAACGGCAGAAACCCCATCGTTGCGCACGAATATCTCGGAGCGTCGGTCAAGGGCAAGGACATTCTTGTCGCGGATGACATCATCGCTTCCGGAGACTCCATGCTCCGTCTTGCGGAAGACCTGAAAAAAGAGGGCGCAAACAGAATCTTCATGTTTGCGACTTACGGACTTTTCACCGAGGGGTTGGACAAATTCCAGAAAGCTGTGGACAAGGGTCTTATTTCGGGAGTTCTTTCAACAAACATGACATACCGTATGCCCGAACTGCTTGCTAAAGATTGGTACATTCAGGTCGATATGTCAAAATATATCGCTTATTTCATCCTCGCGCTTCACAGAAACCAATCCATAACCACACTTCTCGACCCACACAAGAAGATCGCGGATCTGCTTGAAAGATACAGGAACGGAAATATTTAAGATGTATCACTTCTATGCCTTTATAAACAGGATGAAGTACATAAACCGCTGGGGTCTTATGCGGAACACCGACCGTGAAAATCTGAAAGAACATTCTTTTCAGGTCGCCGTGATTGCCCACGCGCTTGCCTTGATTGAAAAAGAGCGTTTCAGGCAGGAGACGGATCCCGACAAAGCGGCGGTCATCGCACTTTTCCATGATGCTTCGGAAATAATAACGGGGGATATGCCGACACCCGTCAAGTATTACAACGACGGGATACGCAACGTGTACAAAGACATTGAAAAAGAAGCAAACGCTTTACTTGTCAAAAAACTTCCCGAAGATATGCAGCCGACATATTCGGATCTGCTTTCGGAAGAGGATACCCCCGAACACAGATGCGTTAAAGCGGCTGACACATTGAGCGCGTACATCAAATGCGTCGAAGAACTCAAAGCGGGCAACCGTGAGTTCGAGGGCGCGGCAAAGTCGATAAGAGAAAGGCTTGAACAGTTACCCCTCAGAAGCGTTCGGGTCTTTATCGACGAATTTCTTGAAAGTTATTCACTCACACTCGACGAACAATCATAGGCGTGAAAAGCGCCTCCACCTTTCTTCTCAATTCGCGGAGGTAAGATTTGAAAAAGACGGCAATTTTACTGCTCCTCATATTTGCGGTTTCAGTATCCGTAATATCGGGATGCACGGTCACCAATTACAACAAACCGGTTGAAAAATATACCGGTCCGTATGCGGAAGTTGACGGCGTTTATTCGGGCACGGACGATCTCGGCAGAGTTCTGACGGAAAAAGAAGAAACGACCGACTCCGAAAGAAGCGTCGGCATTTTCTATTTTCTTTGGATAGGAACCGATGCGGGAGGAAATTTCAAGAGCAATTACGGTCCATATGACAACTCTCTCATTATACAAAAGTTCAAAGAGCAATATCCGGAAGGCACGACTTTAACGCCTGCGATATGGGAAAAACTCGGCGGCGCATATATCGGCGAACAGGCATATTGGGGCAAACCGCTTTTTGATTACTATACTTCATCCGACGAATGGGTATACAGAAAACATTGCCAGATGCTGACGGACGCGGGCGTTGACTACATTGTTTTTGACACGACAAACGGACTTGTCTACGAGCAGAATGTAAGAACTCTTATCTCCGTTTGGTATGAATATCTCGAAGCGGGTTACGATGTTCCGAAACTTGCGTTTTATACGCACTCCGACGCATCGAACACGATGTATAAAATATACAGTTCCTTTTATAATAACGCGAATCTCAAAAAGCGTTATCCGAGACTTGACGAACTTTGGTACAGATGGTCTTATGACGGAAGCAACAAACCGCTTATAATCGGTTCCGCGAATCTTGAGGCAACGGCGACATCCACAACAAAAAGGAACTGGAAAAAAGTGACCGACTATTTCACGATAAGGTCGTATGTCTGGCCGAACGACGTCGGAAGCGCAGACCTTCAAAACGGTTTCCCGTGGATGGAGTTTTCTCGTCTTTACTCTTATTCCGCCATATACGGAAAAAGCGGTGAGGCTGTGATAAACGTATCGGCGGCACAGCATTATCCGTCCGTGCGTTTTTCCGCAAGTTGGTACAGCGAGCCGGACAAAGTAAACAGAACGCGTTCGTTCCTTTGCAACGATATATTTGCAAGGCTCAATCCTGCGGCGGGAATCAACGTTAAGGACGAAAACGCGTATCTTTACGGCTATAACTTTGCCGATCAATGGAATTTTGCGCTTTCGAACAATTTCAGAAGCGATATAAAATCAATATTCGTAACCGGTTGGAACGAATGGGTGGCATCAAGACAGCCGACGAGCGGTTCGCAGGTCGTATTTGTCGATGCGGCAGACGTAAACAACAGCAGAGACATTGAGCCCATGGAGGGCGGTTTCGGAGACAACTACTATATGCAGTTGATAAACGGTATCCGCCGGTTCAAGGGCACACAAAACCGTGTTTATGTCGGGGATAAAACCACCATAGACATTCTCGGTTCTTTCGACCAATGGAACGACGCAAAAATAACCGCAAAATACACGGATTACAAAAATGACACGGAAGACAGAAACGGAACAGGTTGGGGCTCGGCTTTAAACAATTACATCAACAAGACCGGACGTAACGACTTTGTTTCGATAAAGACATGCCGCGACGATGACAACATATATTTCTATGCAGAAACCGCTGAAAACATAACTTTTGAGGGAGGAAACCCAATGACGCTGTTCATAGACAGCGGAAACGGCTCTTCTCAAAACTGGGAAGGTTACGATTTTGCCGTTGAAATAACGGCGGCGGACAAAGCGGTTCTCAAAGCGGCAAGCGGAACGGGCGGAAAATGGAGAACGGTCGGCGACTGCGAAATCAGGTGCGAGGGCAATAAAGTTATGCTTTCAGTTTCGAGAGAAGCGATAAATTCTCCCGAATATACGGGAAGACGCCTTGTAGATATCCGATTCAAATGGACGGATAATTGCAACGATCCCGAAACGGGTTCTCTGAGTATTTTCGACTTCTATAAAAACGGAGACGCCGCGCCTTACGGAAGAATGAATTACGTCTTCTCAGAAGCACCCGAAAAATAAAAAAACTAATCGAAGCCGAGGGAACGAGCGTTCTCTCGGCTCCGAAAAAGAGGAACGGAATTATGGAATACTTTCAGGTTCTTTTGCCGTTGGCGATAATTCTTGTAATATCAAAAATATTCGGCAAGATATGCGTCCGCATCGGCATCCCGCAGGTCATAGGGCTTATCGCCGCAGGTATACTCGTGAGCGTTGTCGAATATATACCGGGACCTATGCAGGATTTTTTCGCAAGCGGAAGCCCCGCGTTGACGGGGCTCGGCTTTTTTGCGAAAATAGGCGTTGTTCTTATAATGTTCAACGCGGGACTTGACATCAACGTCAAGCAGATCAAATCCGTCGGGCTGCCCGCAACGATAATAACACTGGCGGGGGTTTTCGTGCCGATGATCCTCGGCTTTATTGCCGCTTGCCTTATCCGAAACGGAACGATGATAGGGCTGACGCACGACCAGTATTTTACAAATCTTTTTTACGGGGTCATAATGACGGCAACGTCGGTCAGCGTTACCGTCGCCACTCTCCAGGAGCTCGGAAAGCTTTCTTCAAAGGTCGGCACGACCGTTGTTACGGCGGCTATTCTTGACGATATTGTAGGCATCATCGTTCTTTCGGTCGTTATCGGTATGAGCGGCAAAGAGGGCGGGGAAGCGGAAAACCCGTGGATAGTGCTGCTGAAAACCGTGCTTTTCTTCATTGCCGCAGTTCTTGTCGGCTGGCTTGCAAGAAAGATTTTTGCCGCCGTTGAACGAAATTTTCCGCACCACAGGCTTTTACCCGTTATGAGCGTCGCTCTCTGCTTTTTCTTTGCGTACGCGGCGGAAAAAGTTTTCGGGGTTGCGGATATAACGGGAGCGTTCGTCGCGGGTATGGTACTTTCGTCGAACCCCGAGGCAAACTATATCGAACGCCGCTCCGAAATTATGGGATATATGATGTTTACCCCCGTATTCTTCGCAAACATCGCTATCGCAAACAAATTCAGCCTCCCCGATATGAATATGCTCATCTTCGGGCTTGTTTTCGTTGTTGTGGCGCTGCTCGGCAAGGTTATCGGCTGCGGCGGCACCGCTCTTCTTTGCAAGTATAGCAAAAAAGACTCTTTCCGCGTCGGAATAGGGATGATGGCTCGCGCCGAGGTTGCGCTTGTCTGCGCCCAAAAAGGAGTTGACGCGGGGCTCATACACGCCGACATTATGCCGTTCATTATTCTTTTGATAGTGGTTTCAAGCCTCGTGACGCCGATTCTTCTCAAAGCCTCATACAAAGAAGACAAGAAAAAGATAGATATGGCCGCGGCGGCTGTTCTTGCGGAGAATGCCGCGAAGAAAAAAGAGAATTGACACGAAAACAGCTTTTATCCATAATGCTGACTTGTCTATGATGCAATTAAGACCTCTGCGGAGTTTTCCGCAGAGGTCTCTGTTTTTTGTTGATAACTTTTTGTTTTTGCCAAATAACAACCCTATATTTTTTCTATCAAAACGGATGCTATCGCTTTCACGCCCTCACCGTTGCCGACAAAGCCAAGCCCTTCTTCCGTCTTGCCTTTTATGCTTACACATTCGGGCAAAATTCCGAGCGCCGAAGCGATATTCTCGCACATCTTTTCCGTGAACTTTCCGATTTTCGGCGCCTGCATAACAACAACGCAGTCAATGTTTACGACCCCGTAACCTTTTTCCGCAAGAAGCTCCGCCGTTTTTTCAAGAAGAAGAATGCTCGAAATGTCTTTGAAACTCATATCGCTGTCGGGGAACGCTTTTCCGATGTCTCCGAGTTTTGCCGCACCCATAACGGCGTCGATAACCGCATGAACAAGAACATCGGCGTCCGAATGTCCGTCAAGTCCCTTTTCAAACGGAATTTCAACTCCGCCGAGAATAAGTTTTCTGCCCGCCGCGAAGCGGTGCGAATCATAGCCTATGCCCGTTCTCATAAAGTTATCCTCATTTCTTTTCCGTGCCGTTGAAAACTCTGCTTTCCGACCACCAGCCGTAGCCGCCTTTTATATCGGAACAGTAATACATTCCGCGAAATTCACCGCGAACAATATCCTCATACGCGCTTCCGACCCAAGTTTTTTCATCAACCGGGCTTTTGGCGGGAGACGGAATGACCTCGATAAAATCGGGAATGAACTTTTCCGCAAGCAACAGCGCACGCGGCATGTGAAAATCCGCCGTAACGATTATAAGTGAATGAATATCTTTCAGTCCGACGGTTCGGGAAAGTTCCAAAAGCGACCCGAGCATATTATCTGCGGTCGTAAAAGAAAGTTTATCAAGCAAAATCGCTTCTTCGGGAACACCGAGCAGTAGCGCCTGTTCTTTCATGCGCTCCGCTTCACATTCGCCGTCACGATAAACACCGCCGGAAAAAACAATGCGTTCGGCTCTTCCGTCAAAAAACAGTTTGACAGCGTGTGGAACTCTGACTTTGTTTGCGGACGGACAGCCGAGACAAACTATTGCGTCAGCCTTTTTTCCGCTGTCCTTTATCCCGGGAAATACCGTTTTTCCTATGATATCATCGGTTATTTCGGGCGGGAGAGTTTCTGCGTAATATGATTTGTCAAGAACCGTATCGGGAGTAAACATCAGAATTTTTCCTCGCCGTATTTTTCCGTTATAAGTTCCGCCGCTTTATAAATGTCGCCGCAGCCGAGCGTTATAAACAGATCTCCCGGTTGCGCAAGTTCTTTTACCCTGTCCGCTATCGCGTTGAAATCGGGCATAAACTCCGCATTTTTAAGGCGCGCGACAACATCCTGCGCATATATATGATAATCGTCGTTCGTTTCTCTTGCCGCATAAATGGGAGGGATAAGAACTTTGTCAACGGTCGAAAGAACCGCGACGAAATCATCCATAAGCATTTTTGTTCTCGAATATGTATGCGGCTGATGTATCGCAATGATTCTCTTGAATCCGAGATCGCGGGCGGTAGCGAAAGTAACGCGGTAAGCGTCCGGGTGATGCGCATAGTCGTCCGCAACGATGGCGCCGTTCAGTTTGCAATGATATTCAAAGCGTCTGCCCGTGCCGTTGTAATCGTGAAGTCCCCGCGCTATTCCGTCCGCATCTATGCCCGCCGTGAAGCAGGCCGCCGCAGCGGCAAGCGCATTGTAAACGTTATGTCTGCCGGGAATGGAAAGATCGACGTGTGCAAAAAACTCGCCGTTATGAAGAATGTCAAAAGACGGCAGACCGTGCGTCAATGTCACATTTTGCGCCGTGAAATCGCCTTTTTCGAGCCCGAAATAAACAACATTACCCGTGTAGTCTTCAAGCATTTTTTTGCTGTTTTCGTCTTCGGCGTTTGCAACAACGGTTCCGCCCTCTCGTGTGTTGAGCAGATATTTTTTGAAAGTGTTTATCAGGTTTTCAAGAGTCTTGAAATACTCCATGTGATCCTCTTTTACATTGAGGATAACGGAAATTCTCGGCTTGAAGTGCAGAAAAGAACTCTTAAATTCGCAGCTCTCGAAAACGCACATTTCATTTGTTTTTCCGACAAGATACGAACTGTCTATCCTCTTCATGTGACCGCCGATTATGGAAGAAGCGTCCCTTTTTGCGGAAAGGAATACGGAGGTTATCATGGAAGTCGTGGTCGTCTTTCCGTGAGTTCCCGCAACGCCTATCGCGTCCTTATATCCGTCAATGATATAGCCGAGCAGTTCCGCGCGGCGATAAACGGGTATATTATGCTCCTTTGCATATATGAGTTCGGGGTTCGTGTCCATTATCGCATCGGTTTTGACAATAATGTCGGGAGCAAACTTTTCCACGTTTTCCGCTTTTTGTCCCACAGTTACCTCCGCGCCGAACTTGCGCAGATGTTCAACCGTTGCGGATTCCTGCATATCGGAGCCTGCAACCGTGTAGCCGCGTCTGATAAGAATTTCCGCAAGGCTCGACATCGAAGAGCCTCCAATACCCATAAAATATACTTTTTTAATTCCGTCCAGATTCATATAAAAGCATCTCCGTTCAAATAAATCAAACCATTCCGAAGTATATCAAAAGCACAGAAACATCGGCGGGATTGACGCCCGAAAGGCGGCTTGCCTGCCCGATTGAAGCGGGACGCGCCTCTTTCAGTTTCTGCGCGGCTTCTATCCTAAGTCCCTTTATCTGCGAATAATCAACATCGGCGGGAATCTTTTTGCGTTCAAGGCGCGCATACTGTTCCGCCTGCGCCTTTTCGCGTCGGATATATCCGTCATACTTTATTTTTATCTCAACTTCCTGTTTCTCTCGCCGTGAAAGTTCGGGTCTTCCTTTATCGACGGGTTCGAGACATGCATAATCGAGTTCAGGTCTCTTTATCAGTTCCGAAAGCGTTATTCCCGTTGCGGGAATCGGGGTGTTCCGCTCTTCAACGATTTTTTTGAGTTCCGCATTGGGCGGAATGAACGTTTTTCCGCAGCGCTCTATCTCTTTGTTGATACGAGCTTCTTTTTCCAAAAACTTTTCGTAACGGGCGTCCGAGATCAAACCTATCGAATGTCCCAAAGGTGTAAGACGTTCGTCCGCATTGTCCTGACGGAGCAAAAGTCTGTATTCGGAGCGCGAAGTCATTATCCTGTAAGGCTCTTCCGTACCCTTTGTGACCAAATCGTCTATCATAACGCCGATATACGAATTTGCGCGGTCGAAAACCACCTGTTCTCTGCCGAGAATTTTCATCGAAGCATTTATTCCTGCAACAAGCCCCTGCGCGGCGGCTTCTTCATAGCCCGAAGTTCCGTTGAACTGTCCCGCGCCGTATAAGCCCTCAACTTTTTTCGTTTCGAGCGTCGGCAACAGTTCCTGCGGGTCAACGCATTCATATTCAATGGCGTAAGCCGTTCGCATTATCTTTGCGTTTTCAAGTCCTTTAACGGAACGTATCATTTCGACCTGAACATCCTCCGGAAGAGAGGACGACATACCGCCGAGGTACATTTCGTCCGTGTCCGTTCCCATCGGCTCAACAAAAAGTTGATGACGCGATTTATCCGCAAAGCGTACTATTTTTGTTTCGATGGACGGACAGTAACGCGGTCCAACGCCGACAATATCTCCCGAATACATCGGGGAGCGGGCAAGATTTTTTCTGATTATTTCATGCGTTTTTTCGTTCGTATACGCTATCCAGCAATCTGCGGTGTTTTCGCCGACGCTTTCGTTTTCAAAGCTCATCGGTTCAACGGGGTCGTCGCCGTGCTGAACTTCAAGTGCGGAAAAATCTACGCTTTTTCTGTGTATTCTTGCGGGTGTTCCCGTTTTGAACCGATGCAACGAAAGTCCGAGAGAAACAAGGCTTTTTTGAAGTTCGGTCGCCGCGTGCATTCCGTCGGGGCCGCCCTCATAGTTTATGTCTCCGATAAAGATTCTGCCCCCGAGAAACGTGCCCGTTGCAACGATGGCGGCGCGGACTTTGTAAACGGCACCAAGACGGGTCTCGACCTCCGAAACTTTTCCGTTTTCCGTTCCTATCCTGACTATCTCGTCCTGTTTTATATCAAGTCCGTCCTGCGCTTCAAGCGTTTTTTTCATCAAAACACGGTATCTTGCTCTGTCCGCCTGCACGCGGAGCGAATGAACAGCGGGTCCTTTTCCTCTGTTCAGCATTCGGCTTTGAAGAAAAACTTCGTCCGCCGCCTTTGCCATCTGCCCGCCGAGAGCGTCTATTTCACGCACAAGGTGTCCTTTTGCCGTGCCGCCTATCGACGGATTGCACGGCATATTTCCGACGGCGTCGAGGTTTATTGTGAACATAACCGTTTTCAGACCGAGCCTTGCGCAGGCGAGAGAAGCCTCTATACCCGCGTGTCCTCCTCCGATAACGGCGCAGTCGTACACGCCGCCGATATATTTTTCCATCTTTTTTCCTCTGTCTTTTTTCAAAATCACCCGGTTCGGGTGTATATAATATCCTATTAAGCATTATAGCACATAACAACCGAAAAGAAAAGGGGTATTGCATTTTTTTCAATAAATTATACCGCGTGCAGAGTATGCCGAACCGCGAAACAGCGAAAAAACGAAAACTGCGGTATAAACCCAAAAGTATATCGCTGCGGGCAGAACCGTTCCAAGCGGATTTTTATTCGCAAAAAACGCCCGTTCTCCGAAAAGAAAGGACGCTTTTTGCAATACGTTTATTTTTAGGTGTCTTTTATGATTTCGTCAATATCATTACTCTGCGGCAACAGTTACTTTTTCCGCTTGCTCGGCTTTTTCTTTGAGCGATTTTCCGGGTTTGCGGGACTCTTTTGCGACATACGACGAAAGCGCGATAAGCGCTATAACGTTCGGAAGCACCATAAGATAGTTGAAAAAGTCCGTCAGTTCCCAAACAAGGTCGTTGGAAAGGAACGAGCCGAGAACGATGAAGCCCATAGTAAGAATGGAATATATAAGATTGGATTTCTTGCCGAACAGATAATTCATATTTATTCTGCCGAAAAGATTCCAGCTGAGAATTGTCGAAAACGCAAAGAAGAAAAGACAAATTGCAACAAATGCCTGACCGAGACCCTGACCGAACACTCCGCTGAACGCCGTCTGCGCCATGTTGGTCTTGTCGATACCCGCAGGAGCAACCTCGCTTGCAAGGATACCGTCACCCGTATAAAGGGTAGTGATAACGACAAGCGCAGTCATTGTCAAAACAACAAAGGTATCTATAAACACGCCTATCATCGCAACAACACCCTGATCGTGGGGACGTTTGACGTGTGCCAGCGCATGAGCGTGCGGGGTCGAACCCATACCGGCTTCGTTTGAGAAAAGTCCGCGTTTCGCTCCCTGACTTATCGCTTTTTTGATTGCAACGCCGAGCGCGCCGCCTATTGCCGCCTTAGGAACAAACGCCTCTTTGAAAATCATTGCGAACGTTTCGGGAATGAATTTGATTCTCGAACAAAGAACCACAATTCCGCCGAGCAGGAAAAGCACCGCCATTATCGGAACGAGTTTTTCCGCAACGAGCGCTATACGCTTTGCTCCGCCGATGAAGATTATGCCCGCAAGCACCGCAACCACTATTCCGACTATCCATGAGGGAACGCCGAAAGCGGTTTGGAAAGTGCTGCCTATCGAGTTGGACTGCACCATCGTGCCCATAAAGCCGAGTGCAAGAACCACGGCAACGGCAAAAAAGCCCGCCAAAAACTTTCCGAACTTGTTGTTGAACGCTTTTTTGATATAGTAAACGGGACCGCCGATAACTTTTCCTTCCTCGCCGACAACTCTTGTTTCCTGCGCAAGAACTGCTTCCGCATAAATGGTCGCCATACCGAAAAACGCAATTATCCACATCCAGAATATCGCACCCGGACCGCCTATAAGTATTGCGCCGCACGCGCCCACTATATTACCTGTTCCGACCTGCGCGGCAACCGCCGTGGCAAGAGCCTGGAACGAAGTCAGACTGCCGCCGTGACCCTTTCCGTGCAAAGAAATTTTTCCGAAAACGCTTTTCATGCCCTCGCCAAAACAGCGCACCTGAACAAAACGCGTTCTTATCGTGAAAAATATACCCGTTCCGACAAGCAGAAAAATGAGTATGTAGTCCGTCAGATAAGTGTTAACGGTCGAAACGACCTTGTAAAGAAAATCCATATTTCTCCCTTTCTTTTTGAGAAATTTTTTCGGCTCACGTTTTTGAACCGACTCGCGGAGAGGGAACGGAAAAAAATATTCCCTCGCCGCGACACCCCCACTCTTTTACTCCGACATACTCCAAAAGTCGAAACAAAAAAATCGGTCTGCAAAAAAACAGACCGATTCGGGTTCATTCGGGGTTCTGTCCTTTTGCCTGAGAGATTCGCGCTTTTGCGCTTTCACCTTCGGCACCCGCTCGAAGCGGGATTCTCCAGATCGCCATCAATCTGCGGTCCTGTTCCTTTCGGGAAACCTGAGAGTGTTACTCCTTCGGTGGCGTGAGCCGTTTCCCGCAGACATCGTTTGGCATTTTTAATTTTTACGGACAGCGTCCGAAACAAAAACAATGTTTCTGTTTGATATTAAGTATAGCACATCTTTTTCAAAAATCAAGTCAGTTCAATAAAAATTCAAAAAACAGTATAATATTCATTTTCTTATCAGTCCGTATTCTCCTTTTCAAAACGCACGAAAGTATACTTTTCTTTTCTGTAAGACGACCGCTCGGAAACCCTTTCTTTTTCGCAAAAACCGTTTGCAATCAGAAAATCACGAACGTTTTTGTCGTTTAATACCCAGACCGATTCCGCATTTTCAGTAATCTCGGGAATATTGAGATCTCTTATTACAACTGTATTGTCGCCGAACGCACGATATGCGTTCTCAACGTTCCATTCGCCCTTATTGTAAAAATAAAAGTCGCAGTTCTCGGAAAAAACCGAAAAGCAGTAAATGTCAATGGAAGAAGAGACGACAATATCGCCTCTTTGCAATTTGTTTTCAAGCAAAGTCTCGACTTTTCCGCTTGTCTCATCAAAACATTTCGTCGATATTCGGTGCACCTGAACGGCAAACACGGCAACAGTCAGCACCGCAGCGGCAATGCGCGTCCACGCCTTTGCTTCGCTTACGGCACGGGCAAACAGAAAGAATAAAAATCCGTAAAGAACGACGGTGTAACGTTCGTAATATATAGGTCTGAAAAGCGAAACAAGCACAGAAAAAGCAATTACGCCGAAAATTATCTCCGCAGAGAAGCGAAACGGTTTTTCGCAAAGAAGCGAATGGCACCGGAAGAAAAGCAAAAGCACCGCAGCAAGAAAAACCGCGACAAGCGCCGAACCGACGGCATAATACGCAACGGAACCCTTTCCGAGAATATCAATAAGTTTTTCACCCAAAAACGGATATGCCAGCGTATCAAAAACATTTTCGGGGAATGAGAGTTTTATCCATGACGCGCCGCCCGCCGTTGCCTGTTTTAAGAAAATTAACGCACCCGGAATATACAAAACTATCTGCAATGCCGCCGTTGCGAACCAACGAAAAAGTTGCTTCTGTCTTATTTTATGCACGAGCAGAACAATGTTTACCGCCGCGACAGTGAAAAGAGCAAAATAATGCGTATACGCCGCGCAAACGGAAAACAAAACGAAAAGCGCTGAGTTTTTTATACAGTCGTTTTTACCTAAACGATATGCGTAAATGCCTGCAAGCGCGACAAAAAATGTCGCCCACGAATACATTCTTATCTGTTCCGCATAATACAGAGTCGAAGCGCAGAAAACGCTGAAAAAAGAGAACCAAAATCCGACTTTTTCACCGAAATCACGCCGAATGTGCGTCAGCCCGAGAAGCGAAAGCATTACCGCGCCGATAACGGAAAACAAGCGCATGGAAAGAAGCGACGAACCGAAAACGAACGTAAAGATTTTAAGCAGAAAATAGTACAAAAACGGGTGAACATCATAGATATGTAATTTGAAAATATCGGCAACACCGTGTCTGACAAGACCTATCGTATACGCCTCATCGAACCAAATATTTTTATTAAAAGCAAAAAGCGTAAAAATCGCAGTACCGATGACAAGCAATACGATGTGCGCCGAAGTTATCAACGAAGGTCTCTTCCTGTGTGGAAAACTCATTGTTTTTCACCGTCCTTTTCGGTTTCTGCGACAATATATACAGGGCGCTGTCTGACCTCGCGTGAGATCTGCTCAATATATTTTCCGTTTGCGCTTTGGCACAAAAGCACCGTCCCGCCGATAAGAAATCCGACGGAAACGATTGCAAAAACAGAACTTTTTAACACGACCGCAAGCACCGCAAAGGTCAGAAAAGCGATAAAAAACAGCACGCAGACAAACGCGGAAAGGCGCAAAAGAATATCCGAAAACGCGACCATTCCGTCAACGGCATAGCGGAAAAGTTTGCAAAACGACCATTTGGTTTTTCCCGCCGCGCGTTCGACGTTTTCATAAGGTATCCATTTTGTTTTGAAGCCGACATAACTGAAAATTCCCTTGGAATATCTGCATTTTTCAGGCAAAGAAAGTATTGCGTCAACCACTTTTCTTGTCATCAGACGATAATCCCTCGCGCCGTCGGTCATTTCAAAATCCGCGCAGGAATTTATCATTTTATAAAACGTGCGAGCGCAAAAAGACCGCACGGGCGGTTCGCCTTTTCTTGTCACCCGACGTGTTCCGACCTGCTCGTATCCTTCATTTTCAATGGAATCAAACATTGTCTTCAACAGCGACGGCGGGTCTTGCAGGTCGGCGTCCATAACCGTAACAAGATCGCCTTTTGCGGCGCGCAGTCCCGCAAGTATCGCCGCTTCTTTTCCGAAATTTCGGGAGAAAGAAACAAATCGAACCTTTTTATCTTTTTTCCTCATTTCTTTTATATATTCCGTCGTTCCGTCGGACGACCCGTCATCAGCAAATATATATTCAAATTCGGCGATCCCGTCAAAATCCCTTTTTCGGACGTTTTCAAGTTCCGCATACATCGCGGGCAGAACCTCGCGTTCGTTATAACACGGAACAACAACGGATATGAGTTTCATTTTTTCATCCTTTCTTCCGCTCCCGTCAAAACCGACATACGGTCGGAAATGCTTGGTCTGTTTTGCGGTTCGGCTTTTTTCTGTCGAAAAAGCGCAAAAAGACCGCAGTCTTACGTCTTTCTACGGTAAGTATACCGCAAAAATACGCAAAAACTACGGTCTTAATAAAATGTTAATCCGCTTTAATTAAAATTCAATCGCCTTTTCGATGTACGCTTTAAGGTCGGCTATGGGAATACGAACCTGTTCCATCGTATCTCTGTCGCGGACGGTCACGCAGTTGTCTTCAACGGAATCAAAGTCATAAGTGATGCACATCGGAGTGCCTATCTCATCCTGACGGCGATAACGTTTGCCGACTGAACCCGCATCGTCGTATTCGACGTTGAAATACTTTGAAAGCTCGCCGTAAATCTCTATCGCCTTGTCGCCGAGTTTCTTTGAAAGAGGAAGAATAGCGGCTTTGACGGGTGCTATTGCGGGGTGGAAATGCATAACCGTTCTGACATCGGGCTTTTCGGGGTCTTTCGAAATGTTTTCCTCGTCATAAGCGTCGCAGAGAAGAGCCAGCGTCATTCTGTCCGCACCGAGCGACGGCTCGATAACGTAAGGCGTGTATCTCTCGTTTGTTTCGGGGTCGAAATAGTCGAGAGGCTGACCGCTGTGTTCGGAATGCTGCGTCAGGTCGTAATCGGTTCTGTCCGCAACACCCCAAAGTTCGCCCCAACCGAACGGGAAGAGGAACTCAAAGTCCGTGGTCGCTTTCGAATAGAAGCAAAGTTCTTCCGCGTCATGGTCGCGAAGACGAAGATTTTCTTTCTTTATGCCGAGCGAATAAAGGAAATCACGACAATAGGAACGCCAATAATCGAACCATTCGAGGTCTGTTCCCGGTTTGCAGAAAAATTCAAGTTCCATCTGCTCAAATTCTCTGATTCTGAAAATGAAGTTACCCGGAGTTATCTCGTTTCTGAACGATTTGCCTATCTGACCGACGCCGAACGGAATCTTTTTTCTCGTTGTTCTCTGAATGTTTTTGAAGTTTACGAAAATGCCCTGTGCGGTTTCGGGACGAAGATACAGAGTCGAGGTAGAATCCTCGGTAACGCCCTGGAAGGTCTTGAACATCAGGTTGAATTTTCTTATATCGGTGAAATCGGAAGAGCCGCAGGAGGGGCAGGTGATGTGATGCTCTTTGATATAAGCAAGCATTTCCTCATCCGACCAACCCGCAGGGTTATCGTCAAGTCCGTTTTCCGCAACGTAATCCTCGATGAGTTTATCCGCTCTGTGTCTGGTCTTGCAGACTTTGCAGTCCATAAGCGGGTCGGAAAATCCTCCGAGGTGTCCCGATGCCACCCATGTTTCGGGGTTCATAAGTATTGCGCTGTCAAGACCGACGTTGTACGGGCTTTCCTGCACGAATTTTTTCCACCATGCTCTTTTGACGTTGTTTTTCAGTTCAACGCCGAGAGGACCGTAGTCCCAGGAGTTTGCGAGACCGCCGTATATCTCCGAGCCGGGATATACAAAGCCTCTGCCTTTGCAAAGCGCGACTACTTTATCCATAGTCTTTTCTTTGTTGTCCATATTCTCACCTTTTCTGTATTTTCATATATTGTCGCGCGGCGGTCGGAAATACCGCCGCGTCGGTTTTGGTTTATTCTTCCGTGTATTCCTGTTCTGTCTCGGTTTGCGGAATATTTTCCGCAGTCTCGGTATTTTCACCGTCTTCCCCGTCCGTTTCTTCGGATTCGGGTTCAGCTTCGACCGCAACTATTCCGATAACCTTGTTATCTTCTTCAAGATTCATCACGCGAACGCCCTGGCTCGATCTGCCGTAAGTCGAAATGCTTGCAACTCCGGTTCTTATAAGAACTCCGTTTGCCGCAACCGCGATAACGTCCTCGGTATCGTCAACCGCTTTTATACCGCAGAGTGCGCCCGTTTTATCCGTCAGTTTGTGGCAGATAACGCCGAGACCTCCTCTGTGCTGCGTGTTGAACTCGTCAAACTCTGTGCGTTTGCCGTATCCGTTCTCGGTAACTGTCAAGAGATTCTTTGTATCGTCAACAACAACCGAACCGATAACCTCATGGTCCGGATCGACTTTCATTGCTCGGACACCTCTTGCGGTTCTTCCGACAACGGTTACCTCGTTTTCGTCATAACGTATGCCCTGACCCTCGGAAGTCGCAACAAGTATATTCTTTGTTCCGTCCGTCAGATGAACGCTTATAAGTTCATCGCCGTCATCAAGCGAAAGCGCGATAAGACCGCCGTTTTTACGCATATTTTTGAATGCCGAAACGGGGCAGCGCTTTGTTACGCCGCGCTTGGTTATCATGTTGAAGTAAAGCCCCTCTTCGTCAAGCGACGGAACGGCTATCATCGCCGTAACCTTTTCGTCCGCATCCTTGAATTGAAGCAGGTTGACTATATTCATACCCTTTGAAGTTCTCGACGCTTCGGGTATGCGATAGCCTTTCATCTTATATGCAAGACCCTCGTTTGTGAAGAAAACAAGCAGACTGTGGCTTGAAGAAACGAAAAGCGTTTCAGCATAGTCGTCTTCTTTCTTCGTCATCGACTTCTTGCCCTTGCCGCCTCTGTTCTGCGCTTCGTAAGCGTCCACCGGCTGACGTTTTATGTAGCCGCAATGCGTAAGAGTGTAAACGCAGTTCTTTTCCTCGATAAGGTCTTCGATGTCTATATCTTCCTCGGACTCGCAAATTTCCGTCAGACGGTCGTTGCCGTATTTGTCTCTTATCTGCGTCAGTTCGTCTTTGAGAACCTGAATGAGAAGTCCCTCGTCGGAAAGCAAGCGGTTGTAATAAGCAATCTTTTCTTCGATTTCCTTATACTCCGCGCGGAGTTTGTCTTCTTCCAGTCCCTGCAACGCTTTCAAACGCATTTCGAGGATGGCGGAAGCCTGAATATCGGAAAGACCGAAGCGCGCCATAAGGTTTTCTTTTGCGTTGTCGTAGGAATTGCGGATTATCTTTATAACTTCGTCGATATTCTCCTGCGCGATAAGCAAACCTTCAAGCAGGTGAGCGCGTTCCATCGCCTTTTTCAGGTCAAAACGAGTGCGGCGGGTGATTATATCCTTTTGGAACGCGATGTACTCTTCAAGAATCTTTTTGAGCGAAAGTATTCTCGGCTGTGTCTGATTGTCCACAAGCGCAAGCATGGTTATGGCAAACGTGGTTTGCATCTGCGTCTGATTGAACAGTTTGTTCAAAACGACCTGTGCATTTGCTCCGCGTTTGAGTTCGATAACTATGCGCATACCCGTTCGGTCGGTCTCGTCGCGTATGTCAACGATGTCTTCCAACTTTTTATCGTGGAACTGCTGCGCCATATTGGCGATAAGCATACGCTTGTTGACCTGATATGGAAGTTCGTGAACGACTATTCTCGTTCTGTCTCCCGCATATTCCTCAAACTCTGTTCTTGCGCGGACGGTTATGTGACCTTTCCCCGTTTCATAGGCGCTTCTTATTCCGCTTCTTCCCATGATTATTCCCTTTGTCGGGAAATCGGGACCCGGAATTATCGGAAGCAGGTCGTCAACCGTTGCGTCTGGGTGGTCGATAACGTATATCGTCGCATTTATAACTTCTTTTAAGTTGTGCGGTGGAATGTTGGTAGCCATTCCGACTGCGATACCCGAAGAACCGTTGACAAGCAGGTTCGGAAAACGCGACGGAAGAACTTTGGGCTCTTTTCTCGTCTCATCAAAGTTCGGAACCCAATCGACTGTATCTTTTTCGATATCGCGGAGCATTTCGTCGGCTATTTTCGACATTCTCGCCTCGGTATAACGGTAAGCCGCCGGGGGATCGCCGTCTATTGAACCGAAGTTTCCGTGACCGTCGATAAGCGGATAACGCATTGAGAAATCCTGTGCCAAACGCACAAGCGCGTCGTAAACGGAAGCGTCTCCGTGGGGGTGATAACGACCGAGAACGTCGCCGACTGCCGTTGCGCACTTACGATAGGGTTTATCCCTTGTAAGACCGTCCTCATACATTGCGTAAAGTATTCTTCTGTGAACGGGTTTAAGACCGTCGCGAACGTCTGGCAGGGCTCTGCCGACGATGACGGACATAGCGTATTCGATATAACTCGTTTTCATTTCGTGAACGAGTTCCGAAGACGTAATTATCTGATCGGGGAACATAATGTCCTCGGGTTTATAATCGCTTCTCTTTTTTGCCATTTTCCGTCACCTCCTTAAAAGTCCAGATTAACCGCATAACGTGCGTTCAATTCTATATATTCTTTTCTCGGTTCAACGTCCTCGCCCATAAGAATGCTGAAAATCTTATCTGCAGCAACCGCATCTTCAAGTTCTATTCTTCTCAATGTTCTCTTTTCGGGGTCCATTGTCGTTTCCCAAAGTTCCTCGGGGTTCATCTCACCGAGACCTTTATAACGCGAAATATCTATTTTCGCATTCGGGTTACCCTCACGCATTTCCGCGCTTATACGGTCTCTTTCCTCATCGCTGTATGCAACGCGGACGGTCTTGCCCCTTGAAAGTTTATAAAGCGGGGGAACAGCCGAATAAACGTAGCCCTGTTCTATAAGAGGCCTCATAAAGCGGAAGAAGAATGTCAGAAGAAGCGTTCTGATATGCGCTCCGTCAACATCGGCATCCGCCATGATAACTATTTTATGGTAACGCAGTTTTTCTATATTGAATTCCGTGCCGATACCCGCGCCGAGCGCCGTTATAACGGGCGAAAGTTTGTCGTTGCCGTATATCTTGTCCGCTCTCGCTTTTTCAACATTGAGCATTTTGCCCCAAAGGGGAAGTATCGCCTGGAAACGAGAGTCTCTGCCCTGTGTTGCGGAACCGCCCGCCGAGTCTCCCTCGACGATGTAAAGTTCCGTGAGCGAAGCGTCTCTTTCGTTGCAGTCGCGGAGTTTGTCGGGCATCTGTCCCGAATCGAGACCTGATTTTCTTCTTGTTTGTTCTCTTGCCTTTCTTGCGGCTTCTCTTGCGCGCTGTGCGTTTATGGCTTTTTCCATGATAACGCGAACGACCGTCGGATTTTCCTCAAAGAAATCGGCAAGTTTTTCGGAAACGAGTTTGTTTACAAAACCGCGCATCTCAGAATTTCCGAGTTTTGTTTTGGTCTGACCCTCAAACTGAGCCTCCGTCAGTTTGACGCTAATAACGGCAGTCAATCCCTCACGTACATCGTCGCCCGAAAGGTCGGAATCTTTTTCTTTCAAATATTTGTACTTTCTCGCATATTCGTTGACAACTTTTGTCAGAGCGGCTTTGAAACCCTGTTCGTGTGTTCCGCCCTCCGCCGTATGAATATCGTTTGCGAACGAAAGTATGTTTTCATCGTAATTGGTCGTATACTGCATTGCGATCTCGGCGGAATACGTTCCGTTGTCGTTCGCAACATAGATAACGTCATGAATTGCTTTTTTGTTATCGTTGATGTACTCTACAAAACTCTTGATACCGCCCTCATAGCACATATCGTTTACTACGGGTTCTTCTCCGCGTTCATCGGTGAAAACTATGCGGACACCGGCATTAAGGAACGCCTGTTCGCGAAGTCTTTTAAGCAGAGTGTCATATTCAAATTCAAGAGTTTCAAAAATTTCGGCATCGGGGAAGAAAGTAACTTTTGTTCCCGTTTTATCCGTATCTTCAAGCACTTTTGCGGGAGCATCCGCTTTTCCGCGTTTATACTCCTGAAAAACGTGTTTATGCGATCTTGAATCGTAAACGTCAACGGTCAACCACTCCGAAAGAGCGTTTACAACAGACGCTCCCACACCGTGAAGACCTCCCGACACTTTATATCCGCCGCCGCCGAATTTACCGCCCGCGTGCAAAATGGTGAAAACGACTTCAAGCGTCGATATACCCATTTTCGGGTGTTTTCCGGTCGGTATTCCTCGTCCGTCGTCGGTCACTTCAACGATATTTCCCTTTTTGATGGTAACGGTTATATTTTTGCAGTAACCGGCAAGGGCTTCGTCTATCGCGTTGTCAACTATTTCATACACGAGGTGGTTAAGACCGCGCACGGAAGTCGATCCGATATACATACCGGGTCTCTTTCTGACGGCTTCAAGTCCTTCCAGAACCTGTATTTGACTTTCGTCGTACCTCTCGATTTTTTCAGACATACCATTTATCCTTTCATCTCAGTTCCGTTTCACCGTTTTGCGTAAACCTCTTTTTTAAGGTCGATACGGAAAACTGGGTCAAAAACAGAGTTGTCTTTCCCTTTTCACAGTAGATTATATACGATTTTGGAAGTTCCGTGGTAACGGAAACCACACGTTTTTTTTCTTCTTCCGAACGGAACATCGCTCTCGTTGCGGGAGAAACCGAAGTGTTCTCGATATCGAATATGCCTACTATGTATTTTGTTTTTATAAGATAATTCAGACCTATGTGAAGATACATATCAAACCAACTCCACCCGTCCGTTGCTGACGGAAAATATTCTTGCATCTCCCATTCCGCTCGGGTCCTCGCAGGCGGTTATTATAACCTGCTTGTCCTTTATGCGGCTGACGATAAAAGATTTTCTCGAACTGTCAAGTTCGGAAAAAACATCATCGAAAAGCATAACGGGAAATTCGTTGTAAACGCTGTTCAATATATCCGCTTCCGCCATTTTCAAAGCCATGACGCAACTTCTTTGTTGTCCCTGCGAACCGAAAAATTTTGCGCTCAAACCGTTAAGCGTTATTTCAAGGTCGTCACGGTGAACGCCGACATTTGTAAAACCGCATTTGATGTCTTTTTCGCGGCTGTTAAGCATTTTTCCTATAAGAAGTTCTTCCGCTTCCGCAAGTTTTTCACAGCCGTCGCATTCGCTCTGATAAAAAAGACCGAGTTTTTCTTTGCCGCCGCTCATTTCATCTATGACCGTTTTTGCGTAACCGGCAAGCAATGCTATGTAATTTCGCCTTGTCAAATATATAAACGCTCCGAGTTTAGAAAGTTTGACGTCCCATATTTCAATCGTTTCAAGTTCAGATTTGTCCTCGCTTTTCAAAACGTTGTTTCGCTGAAAAAGCGTTTTGTTATATTCCGATAAGTAAGCGTAATATTTAGGTTTGACCTGACAAATCGCAAGGTCAACAAATTTTCGCCGTCCCTCAGGACCGGCTTTCAAAAGATCGAGATGCTCGGGAAAAAACAGAACGGAAGTAAAATTTCCTATCATTTCGGACGGTTTGACTTTTATTTCGTTAAGATAAAGTTCCCGTCTTTTTGCCGTATGATACTTCATTTGTCCCGACTGTATTCTTCCGCTCTTTTCAAAAAGTATATCCGTTTCGGCAAATACTTTTTCATGATTTATAAAATCTTTTTCGTTTGTTGTTCTGAACGATTTGCAGGAAGAATAAAGCCACAAAGCCTCTATAATGTTTGTCTTGCCCTGCGCATTCATACCGGTAAATATATTAACGCCGTTGTTAAATACAATTTCCTGCGGATAAAGATTTCGAAAATTCTCGGTCGATAAAGATTTGATGTGCATATTATCAGTCGTTGTTTATGTTCATCGGGGAAATCAGATATATATATCTGTCGCTTCCGTCCGTCGGAACAAGGCAGGCAGGAGTTCTTGCGGAATCTATTTTTATCTTTATTTCTTTGTCTCCGCAGCCGTTCAGAACGTCAAGCAGATATTTGCCCTTGAAACCTATCTCCATATTTTCGCCTGTCTTCTTGCAGGGTATTTCATCTGTCAGACTGTGTCCCTCCGAAGTGCGGCAATAAATAACAATGGAATCGTATTCAAAATTAACTCTTATGCAGCTGTTTGATTTATCGTTTACTATAAGAGCGCGTTCGAGCGCTTTTTTAAGATCGTCGCAGTTTACTATTACTTCGTTTTTGAACTCACGTTTAAGCAAAGATTTATATTTTATGTATTCTCCGCTTATCAGGCGCGACGTAACTTTAGTTTCGTCAAACTCAAAAACTATATGGGTACTTGCTATTCCTATTATAACGTCGGTGTCACCGGTTATTATTTTGGAAAGTTCCGCCGCCGTCTTTGCCGGAACTATGAAAGAAAAGTCTTCGCCATTGGTATTAAGAAACTCTTCTTTTCTCATTGCCATTCTTCTCATATCGGAGCCGACAACGGTTAAAAATCCGTCTTCTGCACAGAAATAAAGACCTCTCAACGTTGCTTTTGCTTCAAACTCCGAAACGGAGAAAAGCGTTTGCTTTATCATATTGAGAAGCAGTTCCTGTTTTATAACGATTGACTTTGATTTCTCAACGAGAGGCATCTGAGGATAAAACTCTGCATCCTGTGTTGAAATATCAAATTTTATCATTCCGCTTACGATATGAAGCATTTTATTCGGGTCAAGCGTGAAGTTTATATTTCCGCTGTCGATTTTTGAAATCATATCAAAAAACTTTTTGGCGGGAACAACAAAAGAGCATTTTTCTTCCGCGGTGATATGTATAACCGTTTCTATGCTCATTTCAACGTCAGAACCGGTCAGACGGCAAGTTCCGTCCGCTTCTATTTCAAAACATATTCCTTCAAGAACGGGAATGCTCGCTTTTTGAGGAACGGGTTTTATGACGGTATTGAGTGCTTCTAATATAAGATCTCTGTCGCAACTGAAATTCAAGGCGGTGACCTCCTTATAGTAAAAAAAAAGAAAATAATTATTTTAGTAATAATAGGGGTTGCGGAAACTGTTTATAATTCATATTTTTACCTGAACGTCAACAAAAACGAAAATGAAAAATATGTTGATAAAGTAAAACTTATCAAAACAGCGTTTTTTTTGGCAATGTTGAAAAGTTTAAACGCCGTTGATTGTTGAAAAAGCGTTTTATAACTTTTTTGATAACGCAGGCGTGCTTTGAAAACCGCGTTGATTATTGTGTTGAATCAATAAGATTTGATTTTTTTGATTATATCGTTTATCTCGTTGTTCAGCGTTGTATTTGTTTCAAGCATCTTTTCCATCTTGTCTATTGTATAGGAAACGGTGGAATGGTCTTTATTGCCGAATTGTTTGCCTATTTCGTCAAGCGACATATCCGTAATGGTCTTCAAAATGTACATTGCTATCTGACGCGCCATAACAACGTTCTTTTTTCTGCCCTTGCCTTTCATGCTTTCAACAGAAACGTCGTAAGCGGTGGAAACTTCTATAATAACCTTGTCCACAACAACGGAAACAGGCATATTTTCGTGCGTTATATCTTTTATTGCGCTTTGAGCAATGGCAATATTCGGCGGCATATCGGATATATCCTGGAATGCCATAAGTTTTTTCATAACGCCTTCAAGTTGTCGGATGTTGTTTTTGATGCGCTGTGCTATGAAGTCCACAACTTCTTCCGTCATCTTTATATTGTATACGAGTGCTTTTTGCCTTATAAAAGCAACTTTCAGTTCGTATTCGGGCATATAAATATCCGTTGTCAGACCCTGTTCGAAGCGGCTTTTAAGTCTTTCGTCAAGTAAAAGCATATCTTTCGGCGGACGGTCCGAAACAAGAATTATCTGTTTGTTTGCCTGGTAAAGAGCGTCGAATGTATGAAAAAATTCGTTTTGGGTCGCGTCTTTGCCTGCTATGAACTGAACGTCGTCAACAAGCAGCACGTCAACGCCTCTGTATTTTTCCTTGAACTCTATCATATTTTTCGGACTGTTTGCATTGTCTGAAAGCGCTTTACCCTGTGAAGTAAGAGCAACAAGTTCGTTTATGAAATGTTCGCTCTTTACATAAAGCGTTTTGAGTTCCGGATGAAGTTTGTTTATTTCATTTTTAATTGCAAACAGCAGGTGAGTTTTACCGAGACCTGTATTTCCGTATATGAATAGAGGGTTATATGCGCCCGCAGGATGATTTGCAACCGCTTTGCAGGCGGCAAAGGCGTGTTTGTTTGACTCCGCAACTATAAAGTTTGAAAACGTATATTCGCTGCTCTTGTCTTCCGCTGCCGCAACGGCTTTTTCCGTAACGGAAGAAACAGGATCGTTTTTAACGGTATCTTCCGATGAAGACTCGTCCGTTATGACTTTTATATTCATTTCAAATCCGACAACATCTTCAAGCGCCTTTACTATAAGGCTCTTGTAACGTGTCATTATAACGTCTCTTTGAAAGTCGGACTCAACTTTCAGAACGGCATAATCCGATTCGTATTTAAGCGGAGTTATGGTTTTTATCCAAAGGTTCATGGCGGTTTCGTTTATCGAACTTTGCAAAAGATCGACGGCTGCCGCCCAAACGCTTTTGAAATTCTGCATTACTTTGTCCACGTCCTTTGATTATACTCATATATATAATTATTATATATAGCAGTATAACATATTAAATATTATTTGTAAATATATTTCAAAAAAAATTTAGATTTGCCGAAAACGGTATATTTTTTTAATTAGTCCCGAAAACGCGAAATTTTATGTAGATTTCGAAAAATTTTTAATTTTTGGTATTGACATTTATGGGAGCGTGTTATATAATGGTATATGCGAATTACTGAGTTGAGGAGGGTTTAAAATGCGCAGAACATACCAGCCGAAGAAAAGACAGCGTTCAAAAGAGCATGGCTTCCGCAAGAGAATGAGAACCGCCAACGGCAGAAAAGTATTGGCGAGAAGACGTGCAAAGGGAAGAAAACAACTTTCTCTGTAATTTAAGAAACGTTAGGGCGGCAACAACCTGCCGCCCGTTCTTGTCTTTTCTCGTATTTTATTTGAGCATTCATTGACGGCAAAAACCGCGGAAAAGAGCGGGCAATATGAAAAATACTGTTGCTTTGAAAGAAAACAGAATATTCAGAAATCTGTACGGCGGAAAAAGCAAAGTTACGCCGGAATTTGTTTTGTACTATAAGAAAAACAAGTTAACTTTTAACAGGCTCGGTATAACCGTCAGCAAAAAAATCGGACATGCCGTTGAGAGAAACAGAGCCAAAAGAGTTTTGCGCGAGGCGTACAGACTCTGTGAGAACAGAATAAAGGTCGGCTTTGATATAGTGCTTGTTGCGCGAAGCCGCACAAAAGAAGTTTCAATGAATATTGTCAAGGAAAGAATGGAAAACATTTTTTCTGCGGAAGGTCTGTTTGCGGAGTTCGAAAAATGAAAAAGGCGGCAATAAAACTTATCAGGTTTTATCAGAAACACATTTCGCCGTGTAAAAGCCCGTGCTGTCGGTTTTATCCGACTTGTTCCTCGTATGCTCTGGAAGCATTTGAGATCCACGGTTTTTTTAAGGGATTGCTTTTGAGTGTTTGGAGAATTTTAAGGTGCAATCCTTTTTGTAAGGGCGGGTATGATCCCGTTCCCGAGAAAAAGAAAAAATAATCCGTTACTTTGTATATAAGGAGCCTGTCAATGTCATCATTAACAACACTCGGAATTATTGACATAATATACTGGCCGTTCGGAATGTTGATGAAAGGGATATATTCTCTTGTCGGCAATTACGGCATAGCCATTATAATTTTCGGTATTATCGTCAAACTCGTACTTCTTCCTCTTGCTTTTTCAAACGAAAAAACAAGACTGAGAAATATGCGTATCCAGCCGAAAATGAGAGAGATACAGCAAAGATATAAGGGAGATACCAGAAATCCGAAATATCAGGAAGAAATGCAGAAGCTTTATTCGGAGGAAAATTACAGTCCGATGAAGGGCTGTCTTCCGCAGCTTATCCAGTTTCCGATAATCTTCGCCGTTTTCAACGCCATCAGACGTCCGATGCTGTATATTTACGGGTTCAGCAGCTCAACGATAATGCTTATTGCCCAAAAGCTCTTTAATATGAGCGATAGCGTTAAAAATGCGTTCGGCGGCGCGTTTGAAAAAATAACGGAATCCTCGGTCGGATATCACGAGGTTCTTCTTGCGGGACAGATGAAGGAGCATTTTAACGAGCTTATTCCGCAGCTTAACGCATCTTCAAACTTCGCGCAGGTTTATCCTGATTACGCAAGCGATACTTCCAATATGATAAACACCAACTTCCTCGGGCTTAATCTTTCCCAAACGCCCGAATGGGGCTGGAACTGGACTATTCTCATTCCCATAATTTCCGCTCTTACCTCTCTTGCCATCAGCCTTATCTCAATGAGGCTCAACAGAGATCCGAGCGGGAAAAAACAGCCGGGCATGGGCGCGATGAAGGGTCTTATGCTTTTCATGCCGCTGTTCTCACTGTGGGTAGGATTCCAATACACCACCGGCGTAGGTATGTACTGGATTATATCCAATATCCTTTCCGGCGTTCAGACGGTGGCTCTCTTCTATCTGTTTAAGCACAGAAGAGAAAAGGCCGAGGCAAAGCTTGCGGCTCAGCAGCCGGTAAAAGAGAAAAAACTTAATTATAATCAGATAGAAAAAATACAGCGCGAACAGGCGGAAGCCGAAAGACTTGCCGAAAAAAAGGCAAAAGAAGATCAGAATAAAAAGTAAAGGAGAAAAGGTCTTTTATGGAAAGAAATTTTACCGGAAAAACGATTGACGACGCCATAAAAGCGGCTTCCGAAGAACTCGGACTTGCAAGAGAAGATTTCAGCGTTGACGTTATTGAAAATCCGAAAAGCGGCTTTCTCGGTCTCGGAGCAAAGCCCGCAGTTATAAAAGTTACTTACAAAAATGAAGTAAACGCCGTTGAGTTTGTCGAAGAGTTTCTCGACGGACTTATGGAAAAAATGGGCATAATGGAATACGAACTCAAAGTGACCGAGCCCGAAGAAAAGAACATAAAAGCCGAGATAAACGGTTCCGAACTCGCAAGCCTGATAAAGAAGCGCAGCGAAGTTATAGATGCGGTTCAGTCCATGACCGCTCTTGCAATGAACAGACATATCGAGGAGTATTACAAGATTTCCGTTGATATCAACTCCGGAAGAGAAAGAAATACCGCTCGTCTCGAAAATTTGGCTGTTAAAGTGGCAAAGCAGGTTCAGAAGACAAAGAGAAAAGTAACTCTCAGTTCGATGAATTCCGCAAAAAGAAGAGTTATCCACTCCAAACTGCAAAACTTTGAGAATATAACGACTTATTCCGTGGGCGAAGAACCCAACAGAAGAGTCATTATAGCATATAAGTGGCCCGAGGGGCAGGAGCCTCCCGCAGAGCCCGAAAGAAGACCGTATCCTCCGAAAGGAAACGGCGGAAAGAAACCGTATCGCAAAAACGGCGGTTACGGCAATAAAGGCGGTTACAGAAAGCCTCGCAGAGAAGACAGAGCGCCTTCCGAGCAGCGTGAGGAAAATGTTGCCGACAACAACGAAAACGAATAATGTAAAAGGGCGACTGTATGTCGCCCTTTTAACTGATAGAGATATTTTTCATTTAAACGGAGAAATTCATGAAAACGATAGTTGCCATATCAACGGCACCAATGACGTCTGCGATAGGAATAGTTCGCATAAGCGGAGACAGGGCGTTTGAAATAACCGAAAAGGTTTTTTCAAAACCGCTCTCCAATGTTGACGGGTATCGCGTTGTCTACGGAAAAATATATGATGGGAAAAAAGTTCTCGATACAGTGCTTGCAACGGTTTTTCGCGCTCCCAACAGTTATACGGGAGAAGATACCGTTGAACTTTCGTGCCACGGAAGCCCATATATTCTGAATAGAGTGGTAGAACTTCTCATTGAAAACGGAGCGGTTCGTGCGGGACGCGGTGAATTTTCCAAAATGGCGTATATAAACGGCAAAATGGACGCCGTACAGGCGGAGGGAGTTATAGACCTTATAGAAGCGCAGACGGCGGCTGAAGTCGCGGCTGCACAGAGCGAACTCGGCGGAAAGATATCCGAAAAAGTCGAAGAGGTCAGAAAAAAACTTGTATCCTTGTCTGCCGATATACTTGCATACGTTGATTATCCCGATGAGGATATAGCAGATATTTCGTCCGAAAAGATAGAAAAAACCGTTTCGGAATGTTATGAGCAGATCAATGCTCTTTCGCTTACTTACGGCAGGGGACGAATGATAAAAAACGGCGTCAGAACCGTTATCTGCGGCAAACCGAATGCAGGTAAATCAATGCTTATGAACAGTATTCTCGGCTGTGAGAGAAGCATTGTTACCGAAACCGAGGGAACGACCCGCGATGTTGTCGGAGAAAGCGCGGTTTTCGGGGGAGTTAAACTCGAAGTACGCGACACGGCGGGAATACGCGATGCGTCCGACGATGTTGAAAAGATAGGTGTTAAACTTGCGGAAAAGGAGCTTGCGTCCGCCGACCTGATTCTTTTTGTTTTTGATATGAGCAGAAAAAAGGACGAAAACGACGAACGTGTTCTTGAAGAGATTAAAAAATCAAGCGCAAAGAAAATTGCCGTGCTGAACAAATCCGATATTGCCGCAAAAACTGAAAAAACACCCGATTTTGAAGAGTTTGACGCATCCGTTGTCATAAGCGCAAAAACCGGAGAGGGAATGAAAAATCTTGAAAAAACCGTCGCTTCACTTGTTTCGGACGGAGTCGTTCCGAGTGAAGTCGTTATGAACGCGCGTCAGTTTGAATGTCTCTGCGGTTGTGCGGCTGCGCTGAAAAATGCGCTTGACAATATTTCCATGACACCCGACGTGTTGCTTGATGATGTAAACGAGGCTATATTCTGTCTCGGCTCGGTCACGGGCAAAGGCGTTGCGGAACAAATTATCGAAGATATTTTTTCGCGTTTCTGCGTAGGAAAGTAGTTTTTTGTCAGAATACGGTGTAATAGGGATTTTTAGAAAGTAAAGACCTCGCTTGACAAAAAATATGTTATATGGTAAAATATAATATACAGAATTTATACGGGAAAGATTTTTATGATTATTATTGATGAGTACAAAGTAAAACTTAAACAGATAAAAGCGGAAATTGACGATTTGCACGGCTCAATGGGTATAGATAATGCACGCAAGCGTCTTTCCGAAATTGAGGAGATAACCGCCGCTCCAGATTTTTGGAACGATGCGGCGAACAGCCACCATATTCTGAAAGAGCAAAAAACGGTAAAGGCTAAAATAACCGCTTATGATGCGCTGTATTCTCTTTATGAAGATGCGGGAACGTATCTTGAACTTGCCGCAGATGCAGATGACGGATCTCTTGACGAAGAAATAGGGGAAACGTTCAGAAACCTTGAAAAAACCGTTGAAAAACTGCGTCTCGAAACGCTTTTAAGCGGCGAATACGATATGAACAACGCAATTCTGAATTTCCATGCGGGCGCGGGCGGAACGGAAGCGCAGGATTGGGCGCTTATGCTTTATCGTATGTATACTCGTTTTGCGGAAAAACACGGATACAAAGTAAAAGTTCTCGATATGCTTGACGGCGACGAAGCGGGTATAAAGAGCGCGTCCATTATGGTAGAGGGCGCAAACGCTTACGGTTATTTGAAGAGCGAAACAGGCATTCACAGACTTGTCCGCGTGTCTCCTTTTGATGCGGCAGGCAAACGCCACACTTCATTCGCTTCCGTTGAAGTTATGCCCGATATTGACGATGATTCCAACGATATTGAGATAAGAGACGAAGATATAAAAGTGGAAGCGCACCGTGCAAGCGGCGCAGGCGGTCAGCACATCAACAAGACCGACTCCGCAATCAGAATTATCCATATCCCTACGGGAATAGTCGTTGGCTGCCAGAATGAGCGTTCGCAGAAGCAGAACAAAGAAATGGCTCTCCGTATGCTGAAAGCAAAACTTGTTGAAATTAAGGAACGCGAACACCTTGAAAAGATCGAAGACATCAAGGGCGACCAAAAAGAAATTGCATGGGGTTCGCAGATCCGTTCTTATGTATTTATGCCGTACACGCTTGTAAAAGACCACAGAACGAATTACGAAATGGGCAACGTCAATGCAGTAATGGACGGAGACCTGGACGGTTTCATAGACGCATATCTGAAATCTCTTACGCAGAAGTAATAATTACTGTGAAGCGGAAAACCGAAATTTTCAGATTATAAAGAAATTCGAATAAACAATGTGACATAAACAACAACCGCTCCGTTTTGGGGCGGTCATTGTTATATAAAAGAGCGACGATTTTGTAATCGCCGCTCTTTCTGTTTATTGTGTATTTCAATGTTTTTTGCAACTGTAAAACTCTGTTGAGACATCGTGTTTCACGTGAAACATTTATCTTTTGAGTTTTTCCTCGCCGCCCATATAAGGACGAAGCGCAACGGGAATGTTGACTGTTCCGTCTGCCTGCAAGTTGTTTTCAAGGAATGCAATGAGCATTCTCGGAGGAGCAACAACGGTGTTGTTAAGGGTGTGCGCAAGATATTTCGTTCCGTCTTCCGCCGCTATCCTTATCTTCAAACGTCTTGCCTGCGCGTCTCCGAGGTTGGAGCAGGAACCTACTTCAAAGTATTTCTTCTGACGCGGCGACCACGCTTCAACGTCAAGTGATTTAACTTTGAGGTCTGCAAGGTCTCCCGAGCAGCATTCAAGCGTTCTTACGGGAATATCAAGGCTTCTGAACAGGTCAACCGTGTTCTGCCACAGTTTATCAAACCACATCATGCTGTCTTCGGGTTTACAAATAACTATCATTTCCTGTTTTTCGAACTGATGGATTCTGTAAACGCCTCTCTCTTCTATGCCGTGCGCTCCCTTTTCCTTACGGAAACAGGGAGAATACGAGGTGAGCGTCTGCGGAAGTTTTGCTTCGGGAATTATCTGATCAATGAATTTTCCTATCATCGAGTGCTCGGAAGTTCCTATAAGATAAAGGTCTTCACCCTCAATCTTATACATCATTGATTCCATTTCCGCAAAGGACATAACGCCGGTAACAACGTCGGAGCGAATCATGAAAGGCGGAACACAGTAGGTAAATCCTCTGTTTATCATAAAATCGCGTGCATAAGCGATAACTGCGGAATGGAGTCTTGCGATATCGCCCATAAGATAATAGAAACCGTTTCCCGCAACTCTTCTTGCAGCGTCGAGGTCAATGCCGTTATACGCTTCCATTATTTCGGTATGATACGGTATCTCAAAATCGGGAACAACAGGTTCGCCGTATCTTGTGATCTCAACGTTTTCGCTGTCATCTTTGCCTATGGGAACGGAAGGGTCTATCATTTGCGGAATGACCATCATTATTTTCTTGATTTTTTCTTCAAGAACGTTTTCTTTCGCTGTCAGTTCATCAATGCGGTCTCCCTCTTTTGCGATTTCGGTCTTTATCTCTTCCGCTTCATCTTTTTTCCCCTGTGCCATAAGTCCTCCTATGAGCTTGGAAGCCTTATTTCTCTTTGAACGAAGCGTTTCGACTTCGGTCTTTGTCGTGCGAAGTTCTGCGTCAAGTGCAATTACTTCGTCAACCATCGGAAGTTTGTGGTCTTGAAATTTCTTTTTGATGTTTTCTTTTACCGCATCGGGATTTTCTCTTAAAAATTTGATATCGAGCATATTACTCTTCTCCTTCTTTCAACATATCTATCAGCGTGTTCAGATCATCGTCCGAGTAGTACTCCAAAACGATTGTGCCTTTGACTTTGCTTTTTGCTTTTCCTGACGGAACGATTTTGACTTTTCTGCCGTAATTCGACGAGAGTTCGGAAGAAATCTCCCTATAATAAATATCGTTCGGACTTTCTTTTTTCGTTCTGGTCAGCGGTCTTTTCTTCTTTGCAAGATTTTCGACGTCTCGAACCGTAAGCCCCTTGTCTATTATCATTTTTACAAGTTCGGAAAATTTCTTCTTGCTTTCGGCTCTTTCCGCAAGCGGCAACAGTGCACGGGCATGTCCCGAAGAAAGTTTTCCGTCCAAAACAAGGTCGAGAGTTTCGTCAGGCAGTGCCAAAATACGCATTGCGTTGGCAACAGCAGGTCTTGATTTCCCGACCTTTTCGGCAACTTGCTCCTGTGTCAGCGAAAACTCATCTATCAACGCTTTGTAGCCTTTTGCTTCTTCGACGACGTTCAGGTTTTCTCTTTGCAGGTTTTCGATAAGCCCGATTTCAAGCGCTTCTTTGTCGCTCAAATTCTTTACGATAACGGGAACTTCCGTTAACCCCGCCATTCTTGCCGCTCTCCAACGGCGCTCACCAGAAACTATCTGATATCTGTCGCCATCGATTTTTCTCGCTATGATAGGCTGCAAAAGTCCTCTGTCTGCAACAGAGGCGGATAACTCTTCGAGCGCTTGTTTGTCAAACGCCTTACGCGGTTGATCCCTGTTCGGTTCGACATCTGAAATTTTCACGAAGAGCAACTGCTTTTCGTCGATTTTGTCGATGAGAGGCGCATTGTCTTCAAACAATCCTTCAAGTCCTCTTCCGAGTCCTTTTGACATCTTTCTTTACCTCCCGTTATTTTTCAATATCTCTTCCGCAAGTTCCGCATACGCCTTTGCGCCTTTTGAGCCTCTGTCATAGTAATTTATCGGCTTGCCGTGGCTCGGGGCTTCCGAAATGCGGACATTGCGAGGAATTACAGTTTTGAACGTCTTTGACGCAAAGTACTTTTTGACTTCCGCAAGCACCTGCATGGTCAGATTAAGTCTTCCGTCAAACATCGTTATCAAAACGCCCTCAATATCAAGTTGCGGATTGTAGACTTTTTTGACCTGCTTAACCGTGTTCGTCAGTTGTGAAAGACCTTCAAGCGCAAAAAATTCGCATTGTATCGGTATCAACACCGTGTCTGCCGCTGTCAGGGCGTTTATTGTTACCAAACCGAGCGACGGCGGACAGTCGATAAGAATAAAGTCAAACAGATTTTCTGTTTCGGCGGTTTTTAACGCATTTTCAAGCCTTTTTGCTCTCCCTTGCGCTTCCGCAAGCTCGAGCTCCGCTCCCGCCAGATCCATTGTTGACGGAACTATCCAAAGATTGTGATACGGCGTTTTAATTACCAAATCGGAAAGTTTTACGTTCTCATCCGTCAGAAGATCATAGGAAGATTTCTGAAGGTCTTTTTTTCTTATCCCGCAACCGGTCGTTGCATTTCCCTGCGCGTCCATGTCGATAAGCAGAACTTTTACGCCTTTTTCCGCCATGCACGCCGCAAGGTTGACCACGGTCGTTGTCTTTCCGACTCCGCCTTTTTGGTTGGCGACGGCTATCGTCTTTATCATTATTCATCCTTTCTTTTTTTGTCTTGCGATGAAAAACGGATTTATTTTTGTTTGCAATCCGCTCGCAGTTGTGTGATGTGTTTATTATATCATATGGACGTCAGGAAATCAATACCCTTTTATTATCTTTCGACAAAACGCAAAAATTTATTTCAGAAATCATCTTCGAATGCAATGTTTCACATGAAACAGCGCTGTATATATTGACGCTTTCCCTTGTATTTTCGATAATTTTGATGAATTGCGAATGCTATTTCCATTTACTTTACTTATTTTTTCGTTACATATGAAATCCGAAAAAAACGGTTGATTTTTTTATAAAAAAATGTTATAGTATATGTATGAAAAACACAAATTGAATAATGAAAGGTTTTATATATGGATATTTCCGCTTATGTGCTTTCCCTGCTGGCGTATGCCGTGCTGATGGGTTGCTTTAATTACACATATAAGAAGCGAACGGAGCGCACAGGTATTCTTCGAGCCGACCTACAACTCGGAGTCTCTGTTTCGGCTCTGTCTTTGCAGATCAACGATATCGGAATTTGGGTAGTTGCTATAATACCTTGTATAGCATTCAGTTCGGTTGCGGGTGTTAAAGCGGCTTTTTATATTTCGATAGGTCTTATTTTCGGATATTATCTGAGTTGCTCCCTTTTGTCGGAACGTATGAAGATATATGCCCAGGTCGGAAACGTCGGTTCGATACCGTCGTTCCTGTCTCACCGATATGGAGATAAGCGCGGTATAATCCGCATAATCAGCGCAGTTATCGGCGTTATGCTCACTCTCTCTTTCACATCGTTCGCTCTTTCGTTCTCCGCATCGCTTCTTTCCCGAGCCTTTGGATTTTCGCATACGACTGCCGTAACGGTATGCGTTATTGCGGTTCTGACACTTATAGTCCTCGGCGGCTTTATGTCGTCTCCTCACAGCGACGCCGCGCAAAGCCTTTTGATAGGCGGTGCGACAATCATTCTTTGTATATGTCTTACAGGCTCTCTTGACCTTGAACAAACGGCGATTTTCAATTATATATACCCGAAAGCGCTGAACATTTTACCGTCCCTTTTCGGCAGCAGCGAAAATATTTCCCTGTTCACGCTTCTTATGTGTCTCGGCTGGTTTGTTTGCTGCCTCGGTTCTCCGCAGCTGCTTACCAACTTTTTACGGATGAAAACTCCGCGAATCGCTCCCCGCGCAAAAGTGGTCTCCACATTTTGGAGCGCAATAACGCTTTTCGGTGCAACTTTCATCGGCTTTATGTGGCTGATACTTTTTCCTGAGAAAAATTCCGCCGATGCGATGATGGAGTCTTTGCTGCTGTCTGATTCTCTCTTTGTCCGCTGTCTTCTTCTCGTTGCCGTTTTCGGCGTTCTTTCCGCAGTTACAAAAGCAAATATTCTTATGGCGTCGGGATTTTTCGCGGAGGATATATATCCGTTGATACGCTCCGACGTCGATAAAAAAGAGATAGGATACGTTAAGTTTTTCAGCGTTCTTATCTTTTCTCTCCTTTCGTTAGCACTTTCTGCGGATATAGGTTCAAATTCTTTCAATATCCTCGCATTCTCAATTTCGGGGCTTTGTGCGGCGTTCGGTCCCGTCGTTCTGTTTTCTCTTCGTTCTAAAAAAGTAACGCTCATCGGTGGGATATGCTCTATCCTTGCCGGAACCGCAAGTTCGTTTTTCATAACGCTGTTTTTCTCTTCAAAAATCGGTGCGGGCTTCAATATATATTCCGTTTTCCCCGCATTTTTGATATCGACGGCAGTTCTCTTCCTTGTTTCTTTGATTGACCCGAAAAAACCGTCCCCTGAGGTATTGAAAGAATATGACCGCGTTCGGGCAATAGTTCATTGCAAAGGAAATTATTTGATGAAATAGTTATTTTTAATAATTATCTTTTTGGTTGCGCGCGGATTTTTCCGCGCGTTTTCTTTTTGTAGCGTCGATTTTGTCCGAAATAAGTTAGTTTTTCCTAATTGTGGGAATTCTGTAAAACGTAGAAAAAATTTATATAGACATATTGATTTTTATATATAAATGTGCTAATATTATTGCATAAACTATTAAAAGTAGTTTTAAAAACTATTTGTCGAATATCGTCGAAATAATGATTTTGACGCTTTCGGACGGCTAAATAAAACAAATACGGAGGCTTTTATGGCTGATTTTATTCTTTCATGTGAATCTACCGTCGATCTGCCGTACTCATACGTCAGCGGCAGAAATATTCCCGTTATTTTCTATTCTTACATCGTTGACGGCGTTTCATACGTCGATGATATGGAACGCAATCCCGATGCGCTTCCCCGTTTTTACGATTTTATAGAAAAGGGAAAACTTCCGACGACTTCTCAATTAAATGAGTTTTTGTACTACGACTTTTTCAAAGAACTTCTTCAAAAAGGCGACGTTCTGCACGTTGCGTTCGGCTCGGGAATGACCCCGTCCATTCGCAATGCCGTTGAAGCGGCTGAAAAACTCCGTGCGGAATTTCCCGACAGAAAACTTGTTATAATAGACTCTCTTTGCAGTTGCTCCGGGTACGGACTTCTTGTTGATCTCGCAGCCGACCTTCGCGACGAGGGCAAAAGTTTTGACGAAATCGCGCAATATCTGCTTGAAGCGAGAAGCAAAGTTCAGCATCAGTTCTTCTCGACCGATATGACGATGTTCCGCCGCAGCGGAAGAGTTTCGGGCGCTGCCGCCATGGTTTCGACCTTGCTCGGTATCTGCCCCGTCATGTGCCTTGACGATTGCGGAAAAATTGTTGCATACGACAAGGTAAGAGGTAAGAAAAACGCAATCAAAAAACTTGTTTCCGAAGCACAGAAGCATATTCAGAACGGTGCTGATTACGACGGAAAGTTCTTCCTTTCCAATTCAAATTGTCCCGAACTTGCGGAAGAAACAAAACAGGCTCTTGAAGAAGCGTTCCCCAAACTCAAAGGCAAGATAAAGATGTTCAATATCGGCACCATAATCGCCTCTCATTGCGGTCCAGGCACCATTGCCGCATTCTTCCTCGGCGACGGCAGACGCTCATTCAAATAAAGCGTTTCCGCTCTTGCCAAGCACACAAATCACAAACAAGATTGTTTCCTTTCCTTTATATCATACCAAACCGCAAGGGGATGAAAAACTTACGTTTTTCATCCCCTTGCGGTATTAGGGTGTAGTTTGGGCTTGAAAATATTAAGATATTTGTTTAGACGGATAATGGCACGGCAAGGTCAGTTTATTCATATTGTCCGTTTTGAGTTTTAAAGAAGAATGAACATATCGGTTGAGCGTTATAGTTACGCTTGAATGACCAAGGATTTCGCTCAGGCTTTTTATCTCAAAACCGAGCTCGACGCATCGGGTTGCAAAGGTGTGTCTCAACGCGTGAAAATTCGCGTCTGATATCCCGCATTCGGACAAATATCTTTTGAATTTGTATTGTACGGTTCTCGGGTCGGGACAATGTTCAGAACTTTCCGAAAGAATAAAATTTGCCGATTCGGAACGGAATTGAAAAAGCAATTCCGACAAAAACGCCGGAAGAGGTATCACCCTTGAAGATGTATCGCTTTTCGGTTCTGTCAAAAACAGACCGGTTTTATTTTTGCCGTTATTCGTTCTCAATCTCTGCACGGTTTTTTTTATTTCAATTGATTTTTTCTCTGCTGAGACATTTTCCCATTTCAAAGCGCAAAGTTCTCCGAGTCTTATCCCCGTATACAGAGAAAGCAGAATCCCGCATTTTGAAATATCAAGATCTTTTATAAGAAAGCTGACGAGTTTCTTCTGCTCTTCAAGTGAAAAGACCCGCATTTCTTTTTGAGGAACGCGGATCTTCAGTCTTTTTAATTCGCGTACAGAGGCAATGCCTCTGCTTTTCATAAAATTAAACGTATCTTTAATTATAACAAGTATATCCGATAAGGTTTTCGGCGCAAGTCCTTTTCCGTCGTTTTGCAAACTGTACATATATTCCTCGATACGGGTCAATGTCAATTCGGAAATCGGGATATTTCCAAGGTCGGGGGATAAGGCGGGCTTCTGCTTCGTACAAATACTTTTTATAAGTAGAAGTCTTTACATTCAAACGTTTTTCGGCAAGCCAATCGTTGAGGATTTCAGCGTAAAGGACCGTTTGTTTCTTCTGAATACTTTTTTTAAAGCAGTTTATTTTCCGTCCCTTCAGGCTTTGTGCTTCTTTCTTTGTATTTCTGTCTTTATAAATATTTTCTTCTGTTCTGCGCATATGGTCTTCCTCTCTTTTATAACTTGATTTGGAGAAGCAGAAAAGATACTTGACGCACGAAAATTTCGGCAGTATCTCATTGAAAGAGTATGATATCACAAAAATAAGACGAAAATTTGGTCAGGGAAAAATATTTACGATAAAAAACGGACGCTCGCAAGAGCGTCCGTTTGACATTTTTGTTTTTATATCAGAAAATCGAGAAAAGCGTTATCAGTATCAAAAAAGTCAATGCTGGGGCAACTGTCGTGAGTGAGGTATTCCGTTTTGCAAGTTGCGAACGCATCGTTCTTTTTCTCGGTATTTTGAATATCCCGTATACCGCGGCGGAGGAAGCCACGGAAATCGCATATTCGGTAATTCCCATGTCGCCTGTCAGGCGGCGCAGGCGCACAAGGCGGAAAACAAAGAACATCAGCAGTTCGGTCATTTTGTCGCAGGCATAGCCGAGAGCGGCGGCAAGCGGGTGAAGAAACCCTGTCATTTCAAGCAAAACCGCTGCAACCGCGCAAGGGTAAAGTATGGATACTATCGGCAAACAAACTATGTTTGAGAAAACTGAAATAAAACTTTGGCCTCCGAAGAAATAATACAACAGCGGGAAAGTGAAGAAAAATGCCGCAATGGAAGTGCAGAAAAGTCCCGAAAAGAAGCGAAAAACTCTGTTCGGGTAATGTTTTGTCAGTCGGAAAAACGCGGTTGAAGAAAGAACGGAAAATTTTTCGGCAAGAAGAATTATTCCGAGCGTCGCTCCGAAAGACAGCAGAAAAGATGCGGAGACCGCAGAAAGCGGGTCTGCGATAACTATTATAAGTGCGGCAACACCGAGATTGTTCAGGTTGTCTGTTTTACGTCGCAAAAGATTTCCCGAAAACGCAAGCGCGGACATCAGCGCCGCACGAACGACGGAAGAAGTAAAGCCGCAGACGGCGGCGAGCAGAAATACCGCCAGAATAAATGTTATGTTGCGGATAAATCGGTTTCTTACAAATGAAAACAGTTTTGAAAGAAATGCAATGAAAACGCTGATATGCAGACCCGAAACCGCGACGATGTGCGAAAGTCCCGCATCGCTCAACGCTTCTCTTTGACGCAGGGACATTTCCTGTTTTCTGCCGAGAATAAGCGCTTTCAGAAATCCCTGCTTTTTCTCTGCAACGGCTTCGATATTCTTTTCAATATACTTTCTTGCGGAATAAATTGCCTTTGAAAATATGAATCCATCCGCTTCCGAAAAAGACGCTTTCTTTGCGTCGATAAATACAGAAGCGACGGTCGATGAAGCGTAGTTCGTCGCCGTATATTTCCCGTCCGGTGCGGAAAATTTGAATTCGCCCTCGATAGCCGTGAAAACGGGACATTCGAGCGGTTCGCGGGTTATGACCGTTATTTCACCCGCAAGCGGAGCCGATTCGGGCTTTGCGGGGTAAAGATAATATCCCGACAAGGTTTTTCTGCCGTCGTCGGTCATGACAAGCCGAACGGTATGCTTTTCTCCGTCACATAAAGCGTTTCTCTGCTTTCCGTAATTGATATACTTGAAAAGCCAAGCGCTCATGCAAACTGATGCTCCGATAAATGCGGCAAGAAATATCTTTGCAATCTTTTTGCCCAGGGCATTGAATATAATGAAAAGACAACCCGTGACGGAACAGAACCCGAAAGCAACCGTAAGAGCTGCCGCCGACGATATGTAAAAAGATGTAAAAGTCGCTGCAACGACGCAGAAAGTGCCGACAAAACCGCTGACGGCGAATGCTCTTTTTAACTCCGCGTCAAAAATCCGTTGCGCCTTTTGTACGCGGACGTTTCCCGATGGTCTCATCTGTTATCGCCCTTTTTTGACAAAATTCGCCTTTTATTGCCTGTATTATACTTCCGAAATAGTAAAAAGTCAAGCGGCTTTGTGAAAAAAATTAGGCAGATATAACTGGAAGTATCTTTAAATTCCCGATAAAAGATTGTCCCAAATCCTGTTTTTCTTTGAGAAAATGCGGCTTTCGGGGGTATTTGCATTGACAAAGACACAACTGTATGATAAAATTGAATACACAGATGTATCCGAAAGGAAGTGACCTCATATCCTCGAACAGATAAAATCCCCTGCCGACGTGAAAAAAATGTCGAATGCCGAAACCGCACAACTTTGTGCGGAGATTCGCAAAACATTGATAGAAACGGTCGGAAAAACGGGCGGACATCTTGCTTCCAATCTCGGTATCGTTGAATTGACGGTCGCTATACATAAAACTTTTAACGCTCCCGCAGATAAGATAATATTCGACGTCGGACATCAGTCTTATGTTCACAAGATACTGACGGGCAGATACGAAAAAATGCCCGAACTCCGCAAAAAAGGCGGAATATCGGGCTTTACACGCCGTTCCGAAAGCGAATACGACCCATTCGGAAGCGGTCACAGCGGAAATGCCGTTTCGGCGGGGCTGGGCTTTGCGGAAGCGAACAGAATGGACGGCAAAAACGATTATGTCGTCTGCGTTGTGGGGGACGGTTCTTTCACGAACGGAATGGTTTTTGAAGCGTTGAACAATTGTCACCGCGAAAATCTTAATCTGATAATAATTCTCAACGATAACGAAATGTCCATATCCCCGAATGTCGGAGGGCTTGCAAAGTATCTTTCGAAAAAGAGCAGTTCCAAAAAGTATTTCAGATTCAAAAAAGGACTGCAACGGTTTTTGAAACATATACCGTATCTCGGCAACGGGCTGATAGCGTTATTCAGAAAGATAAGAGATCTGCTCAAACGCATAATATTTCCTGGAAACATATTCGAGGATCTCGGGCTTGACTATATAGGTCCCGTCGATACCCTCGACGTTTCAAAAATATGCGACGTGCTTGAAGAGGCAAAGTCGCAGAAAAAGGTCTGTCTGGTTCATGTGCTGACACATAAGGGGCGGGGCTACGCGCCTGCGGAAGAAAATCCGTCGCTGTATCATGCGGTTGCGCCGTTTGATACGGAAAAAGGGATTGTTCTGTCAGATAAAAAGACGTTTTCTTCCGAATTCGGCAATATACTTTGCGACTTGGCGAAGCGCGACCCCGCAATCTGCGCAGTGACCGCCGCGATGTGTGACGGAACGGGACTTTGCGGCTTTTCAAAAGGGTTTCCCGAACGGTTCTTTGATGTCGGAATAGCGGAAGAACACGCCGTTACTTTTTGCGCGGGGCTTGCCGCCGCAGGAAAAATCCCCGTGTTTGCGGTATATTCTTCGTTCTTGCAGCGGTGTTTTGACCAACTCATACACGATATTGCGATACAGAACTTGCACGTCGTTATCTGCGTTGACCGTGCGGGATTTGTCGGCGGGGATGGGGTGACGCACCAAGGGCTTTTCGATGTAGGAATGGCTCTTTCCGTTCCGAATACAAAAGTCTGGTCTCCCGACGGGTTTGACGAACTTCGGAAATCCCTTGAAGCGGCGGTCTGTTCCGACGGACTTTGCATAGTCCGTTACCCGAAAGGCGGCGAGACGGACTATGACCGTGCGGCGTTTGAAGAATACGACGGTTTTTCCGTTCTCGAAGCAAAAGAAAAGCCCGAAGCGACTGTTGTTACATACGGCCGTATAACCGAAAACGCGGCGGCCGCGGCAGAAAAACTCGGACATGTTCGTGTTGTAAAACTCCTGCGTCTTTCTCCGATAAACACGGAAAAACTCGGCTCTTTCCTTGTCGGAAAAGTGTTTTTTGCGGAAGAGGGCATGAAAAACGGCGGCGTCGGCGAATTCCTTTCAGAAACGTTCCCCGAAAAAAACATTTATGTCCGCGCCGTTTCGGATTTTACCGACGGCGGAAGCGAGAACGAATTGATACGCGAATACGGATTTGATGCGGATTTTTTGGAAAAAATGATTTCCGAGAGCCTCGGAAGAGTATAATAAGAATATGTTCGGCTCAGGCATGGAAAGTTTGAGCCATGACGAACGGAAAGGTAAAAGTATGAAAATAAAATTTCTCGGTGCGGCGCATGAGGTTACAGGCTCGTGCACGCTGTTGGAAGTTAACGGCAAAAAAATACTTGTCGATTGCGGAATGGAACAGGGCGCGGATATATACGAAAACTGCGAACTTCCCGTTTCCGTTACGGATATCGACTGCGTATTTCTTACCCACGCGCATATAGACCATTCCGGCAAACTCCCCGAACTGACAAAAGCGGGATTTCGCGGAAATATTTTTGCCACGGAAGCAACTGCGGAACTCTGCCGCATAATGTTGCTTGATTCCGCGCATATCCAGGAAAGCGAAGCCGAATGGCGCAACCGAAAAGCGAAACGCTCCGGCGGTGAAAAATATGAACCGCCGTATACTTCCGATGACGTTTACAAGACCATTCCGCTTTTTGTAAAGTGCAAGTACAGCACCGAATACAATATATATGAGGGCGTTTCCGCACGCTTTATCGACGCGGGGCATTTGCTCGGTTCATCGTCGATAGAACTGACGGTTACCGAGAACGGAAAAACCGAGACAATTCTGTTCTCGGGGGATATAGGAAACGTTGACAAACCTCTTATCCGCGATCCGCAAAAGCCGACAAAAGCGGATATTGTCATCATAGAATCGACTTATGGCGACCGTCTGCACGAAAAGACGCAGACCGACCATGCCGAGGAGTTTGCCGCAGTTATACAAAAAACTTTTGACAGAGGAGGCAATCTTATAATTCCCTCTTTCGCGGTGGGAAGAACACAGGAACTCCTGTATCTTATCGCGCAGATAAAGGACAGAAAACTCGTTCACGGACACGAAGGATTCCCTGTCTGGGTGGACAGTCCTCTTGCCGTCGAAGCAACCGGGATATATGCGGGCGGAATGGACGATTATTATGACGGTGATACGCTTGCTCTGATAAAACAGGGCAAAAACCCGCTCCGTTTTGACGGGCTGAATGTCTCCGTTACGAGCGAAGATTCCGTTCGCTTGAACAGAGATAAGACTCCGAAAATAATCATTTCCGCAAGCGGAATGTGCGAAGCGGGACGCATTCGCCACCACTTAAAGCATAATATCTGGCGTCCCGAATGTACGATTCTTTTTGTCGGGTATCAAGCGGAGGGGACTCTCGGCAGAGCGCTTGTCGAGGGTGCGAAAAAGATCAAACTTTTCGGCGAAGAAGTCAGCGTCAACGCGCAGATAGAAGTTCTTGCGGGAACAAGCGGACACGCGGACAGGGATATGCTTCTCAACTGGCTCGGCAATATATTTCCGCGTCCGAAAAAAGTCTTTGTCAACCACGGGGACGACGAAGTCTGCGACGTTTTTGCGCAGACGATAAACGAAACTTTCGACATTGACGCAACGGCGCCTTACAACGGTGCGGAATACGACCTCGTTAGCGGGGAATGCCTGTATGTCGGGAACCGTCAAAAGAAAGAAAAGAAAGTCGGCGCCGAAAAGGGCGGTGTTTCCGCTGTTTATGCAAGACTTTTGCAGGCGGGACGCAGAATTGCGGCTGTTATCGAAAAACATCGTCATGCGGCGAATAAGGACATTGCAAAACTGACCGACCAGATAAACGACCTTTGCAAAAAATGGGAGGATTAGACCTTAAATGCAAAAAGACATTGCGACCTTAAACGAAAAAATCAGAACCGATTTACCCGATTTTGTTATGAAGTCGGATAGGGAATACCAAGAAAAGATAGAGAGAATTGCGGAAGACGTTCTCGCGCACAGGCACGAAAGACCGATAATTCTTATATCGGGACCGTCCGGCTCGGGGAAAACCACGTCCGCGCTGATTCTTGAAAAGTATCTCGATGAACACGACTGCGAAACGCACACGCTTTCGCTCGACAATTATTTCAAACCAATTCTCGGAGAGGACAAAAAACTTCTCGAAGATGGCAAAATCGACCTTGAATCACCCGAAAGAGTTGACTCGGTGTTTCTCAACGAGCAACTGCAACGCATAGTAGATTGCGAACCCGTGCGGCTTCCCCTCTTTGATTTTAAGCAAAACGACCGCCTTTTCCGCGAAGAAGATTTCATCCGAAAAGACGGCGAACTTGTTATTTTGGAGGGCGTTCATTCGCTTAATCCGTCCGTCATAACGATTCCCGATAACGAATGTTCCAAAATTTACGTCAGCGTCAGAACCCGTGTTTCGGACGGCGATTTTGTGCTTCACCCGTCATATATTCGACTCATGCGCAGACTTATCCGCGACAGCCAGCATCGGGGTCGCTCGTTTGAGCACACGATAAGTATGTTCGGAAGCGTGGAAGACGGTGCGGAAAAATATATTATGCCGTTCAAATACCGCGCAACGCACAATATCGACACGTTTATTTCTTATGAGATAAACGCCTATAAGATGTTCCTGTCCGATGGATTGCGCGAACTGAAAGAAAACGAAACAGCAAAAACGCTGCTGCGTATTCTTGACCGCGCCGAACCCGTGTCCGAACAGACGATACCGAAATCTTCTTTGATAAGAGAGTTCATCGGCGGTTCTTCGTTTGATTACAAATAATCGGAAAAAATACTCTCCATTCGCAAAACCCGTTCGTATAAAGAAATGTTCGAAAAAAATCCTGCGTTTTTGATTTACATTATTCGGAAAAGCAGAAAAACAACGACTGAAAAAATGCAAAAGAAGAGGTAAAACACGAATTGACAGACGAACAGCTTGAAGAGGTAAGCGGCGGCGTGGATTATGTTATACCATGTCCCGTTTGTCATCATTCGGCAAGCATTACTCTTGAAGATATTCGAAAAGGTACTTTTTCATGCGGTTACTGCGGCGCTCGGATAATGTCCGAGGCACGCGGAAAGTAAAAGTAAAAATCCGCATACGGATACGCGCTATTCCGTATGCGGGATTTTTATTTCAAAATCTTATTTTGCTCCATTCGGAAATCAGCATGGTTTCCGTTTTTGCCGCGTTTGCGGGGCTTGTGGAAGGCAACGCTTCCGCGGATATTCCGAGCGTCGGAAGGATATATTTATCATATAACTTCTGCGCGGTCTTTCCGTTAACAAATATCTTTTCGACGGACGGAAATTTGTCGAGAAGTCCTTTTATATCGTTCACCGTCACGTTTTTGACGGACGCATCGGACGAACCCTCTATATCGCAACTTTCGATAACGTCCCAAAGCGCGATGCGGTTGCGTTTAAGAAATTCTTTCTTTTCCTCCGATGTTTGAGGTGTTTCATCTTCAAAAACTGCGGCGACGACCCGCCAGAATCTGTTTTGTTTGTGTCCGTAGAAAAAGCCCGTTTCACGGCTTTTTACCGACGGAAAACTTCCGAGTATCAGGATTTTCGGTTTGCCTTCGCAGAAAGGAGGGATAGTATGTGTCTGTCGCATATATAAAAGAGCCTTTTTCTTTTATTCTATCATATCCGCAAATTTTTTTCAAGTAAAAAGGGACAAGAGATAATATCTGTCCCGAACCTTTTTTCCTATCCCACCAAAAGAACTGTTGAAAAAGCAAAGTTTCACATCATTCATAAGAAAAAGTTTTCATCTGGCGGAACAACGTTTTTCTGATATGCGTGGATCTCTCCGTCGCGTGAGGCGGTTATCAGTATCATATTCTCCGCCGACGGCAGATTTTGATTTTTCAGAGTGTTTTCAAGCCATTTTTCATCTTTGCCTATCGCGCGCAGATTTTTTTCAAGCACTTTTCCGTCAATGACAACGTTTGAAAATATCGGAGATTCCTGCGGCGCAAGCGAAAGTTCCGAAACGGTTGCGGGGCGTGCGTCGTCACGGGGCATAAAACTGACGTTGCCCGTGGTCTCGAAAACGGCGTAGCGTATCTGATTGATGTCAAAATAGCCTTGTCCTCTTGCCATGGTCAGCAAATCGTTGATGTCTATTCTGTTTTTCTTCATATTGGCGCGGATAATTTTGCCGTTTGCTATAAGAACAGACGGTGTTCCCGTGAAAAAACGACGCAGAAGAATGCTTTTATCGGTCAGAAACGCAACAAGCAGCGTCAGCAACGCATACGCCGCCATGGCTATGACCGAGTACCATACGCTTATGTCGTCTTCCACCGCCATTACCGCCGCGATGGAACCTATCGTTACTGCCGTTGTGTAATCGTAAAATGTCATTTGCGATATCTGTCGTTTCCCCGTCATTTTTGAAAGAATAAGCAAATAAATGAATGAAAATGCGCTTCGCGCAAGAATCGAAAGATAATCCATACAGTCTCTCCGAAATTGTATCATATTCGGTAGGTATTATTTACGCTTTTTCGGAAAAAATACTCTTTGCAAAGATAAGACTTGATTTTATCGGAGAACTGTGCTATAATCAAAAATACAAAACAGGTTAAAAAATGAATGAAAGGCGGTTTTATTCGATGAATAAAGATTTTTTTAAGGGACTTGCCGTTGGTGTGGGCATTGCGGGTCTTGCCGCTGTTGCCGCAACCGCTGCCGTAAAGGCTCTCAAAGGCTGCTGCTGCGGAGATTGTGACGACGACTTTGAGTACGAGTGCTGCTGCGGAGATTGCGACGACGATACCGATTATATGGACGCTCCCGTCGGCGAGAAAACCGAAGAGCACGAAGAAAACGAAGCTTCCGAACAGGAAGAGAACGACGGCGAATAATTATTTTTCTGAAAAGTTAACGGCTGCAAAAACTTGTGTTTTTGCAGCCGCTTTAATTTGTAAACAGGGAACTCAGGCTTTTACGGTCTGAGTTTTTAATATCTGTTTTATCTGAGTGACGCGATATCGTATATAAGACGTTCCGTCTTTTCCCATCCGAGGCAGGGGTCGGTTATCGACTTGCCGTAAACGCCGCCGTCGGGTTTTTGATTCCCGTCTTCGATATATGACTCTATCATAAGTCCCCTGACCATCTTGTTTATATTCTCGGAAAGACGCATACTGTGCAGTATCTCTTTTGCTATACGCGGCTGTTCAAAACATTGTTTGCCCGAGTTTGCGTGGTTTGTGTCTATGATAACCGCAGGGTTCTGAAGCCCCGCGTTTTTCTCATAGAGTTCGCAGAGCAGTTGCAGGTCTTCGTAGTGATAGTTCGGAATGGTTCTGCCGTATTTGTTTGCGGAACCTCTCAGTATGGCGTGCGCAAAGGGGTTGCCCTTGCTGTGGACTTCCCAACCCGAATAAACAAAAGTATGCGAATGCTGCGCCGCCGTTATCGAGTTCATCATAACGGAAAGGTCGCCGCCTGTCGGGTTTTTCATTCCGACGGGAATGTCAAGTCCGCTCGCCGTGAGTCTGTGAAGCTGGTTTTCGACCGATCTTGCGCCGACCGCGACATAGGAAAGCACATCGGAAAGATACTGATGATTTTCGGGATAAAGCATTTCGTCCGCGCAGGCAAAGCCCGTCTGTTCAAGCGCCTTTATGTGTAATTTGCGTATTGCGATAAGCCCTTTGAGCATATTTGGCAGCCCGTTCGGGTCGGGCTGGTGAAGCATTCCCTTATATCCGTCGCCCGTCGTTCTGGGCTTGTTGGTATAGATTCTGGGAACTATAAATATCTTGTCCTTGACCTTTTCCTGCACTTCGCGCAGGCGGGAGATATAGTCAAGCACCGCATCTTCTCTGTCTGCGGAACAGGGACCTATAACAAGCAAAAACTTATTGCTCTCACCGGAAAAAATCGCTTTAAGTTCTTCGTTGGTTTTCTTTTTTGTCAGCGCAGACTCCTCGGATATGGGGTACATTTCCTTTATTTCGTGAAGTGTGGGAAGTTTGCGTTTGAATTCCATATTCATAATTCATCTCTCCTTATTTGCCGAAATCGTCGAAAAACTTACGTCTTTCAGTTGAAAGCTTCATCATTGCTCTCATCGTTTCCCGGTCATCGTTTTCTATGCTTTTTTTCAGTTTGTCAAATTGTGTTTCGAAAAGTTCCATTTGCGAAAGCAGTTCACGTTTGTTCATCAAAAACAGTTCGCTCCACATTTCGTCGTTTATCTTTGCTATGCGCGTCAGGTCTCGGAACGAGTCTCCCGTATATTCCGCCATTTCAGCCGCGTCTTTGCAGACCATCAGCGAAACCGCGATACAGTGCGTCATCTGCGAAAGAAAGCCTATCATCTCGTCATGTTTTTCCGTCGAGAGTTCGGAAATCATCTTAAATCCCAGCGCTCTGCCGAGTTGTTTGCAGGTTTCGACCGCTTCCTTTGTATTCTTTTCGGTCGGGGTCACGATGTAATTCGCGCCGCGGAATATTTTTGCGTCCGCGTGTTCCACGCCGCTGACTTCTCGTCCCGCCATCGGGTGCGCTCCGATAAATTCAAGGTCGGGGCGAAGCAAGCCTTGCACTTGTTCCACAACGCCGCCCTTGACGCCCGTTACGTCCGTCAGCAGCGCTCCGCTTTTGAGGTATTGCTGATTTTCTTTTATCCATTCTATAAAAACGTGCGGATAAAGCGCAAAAACAACAAGGTCGAATTTTTTGATGTATTCGGGGTCTGCTTCCGTCTTTCCGTGCTTGATAAAACCGTGTTTTAACGCAAAATCTATCGAGGACTGTTTTTTGTCTATCGCGCCGACTTCGCATCCCCGTGCGGAAAGCCCCTGCGCGTAAGAACCGCCGATAAGTCCCAAGCCGACAATAAGTATTTTTGCGCTTTCGTCAAATCTCATATTTTGCCTCCGCTCCGAGTTTTTCAAGGTCTTCGAAAAATCTCGGATAACTTTTTGCGACGGCTTCCGCACCGACTATCTTTCCGCCCGTCACGCTTGCAATAACGGAAAGCGCCATCACTATTCGGTGGTCGTTGTGCCCCGAAAGCGCTGTTTTCGGCTTTGAAAGTCCGTTCGAAAAAACGGTTGCCTCTTTTTCGGAAGTTTCGACCCGAACCCCGAATTTCGCAAGTTCCTCCGCCATAACTTCCGCACGGTCGCTTTCTTTTATCTTCAACCGTCTCGTTCCCGTGAATTTTGCGCCGTGTTTTGCCGCCGCAACCGCAAACAGCACGGGCGCGAGGTCGGGACAGCCCGAAACATCTATCACCGCATTCGGCTTTCGCAACTTTTCGAAAAGTTCCGTGCAAACTTTATCCGCTTGCAGGCTGGTTCCCGAAAGTCCGTTCACTTTTACGTTGCCGCCGACTTCGTTCAACGCAAACAGAAATGCGGCGTTTGACCAATCTTTTTCGACTTCGACATCTTCCGCACGATATTTTTGATTGCCTTTTATTTTGAATGTGTTCGGCTCGGTCTCTTCGCTTTTTATTCCGAACCGTTGAAGCACATCAAGCGTTATGTCGATATATCCTCGGCTTTCCACGGGCGGAACGATGTGCAGTTCGCTGTCGTTTTCGACAAGCGGCAATGCAAAAAGAAGTCCCGTCGCAAACTGACTGCTGACGTTGCCTTTCATTTCGTATTTTCCGCCGCGCAGAACGCCGCTCACTTTCAGCGACGATTCGTTTTTTTCTACTGTTATGCCTTTTTCGCGGAAAACATCTTCATATATGCCTATGCCTCTTTGCATAAGTCTTTCGGTGCCTGTGAATATTGCGGGCTTGCCGTCAAGCAATGCAAGCGGAAGAAAAAATCTTAAAGTGCTTCCGCTTTCGCGGCAGCCGAACACCGCGCCGTCGGCTTTTTTTATGCCGCCTTTTATGCGAAACGCTCCGTCTTTTTCTTTTTCGACCGTTGCACCGAGCGCTTTTATGCAATCCGTCGTCGCGTCGATGTCTTCGCTGTTTTCAAGCCCTCGGACAACGCTTTCTCCCTCGGACAGCGCCGCGCAGATAAGTTGACGGTGCGCGTAACTTTTTGACGGCGGAGCGCAGATTTCTCCGTGCGCTCTATATGGGCTGAACGTTACTTTCATTTTTCTTTTCTTCCGTTCTTTGCAAGATGATCAAGTGCTTTCAGATACCCGTCAAAACCCATGCCCGTCACCGTCAGGCACGCAACGTCGCGGATATAACTTATCCGGCGGAACGCTTCTCTTTTCGACACTTCGGAAATATGGACTTCAACGGTCGGTATGCCGACGCCCTTTACTGCGTCCGCTATCGCCACGCTGGTGTGCGTGTATGCCGCAGGGTTGAAAACTATGCCGTCAATATTGTCAAAATACGCTTTCTGTATCGCGTCCACAAGGTCGCCCTCGTGATTCGACTGATAAAATTCGACTTCGACACCTATCTCTGCGGCGTGCTTTTTTATCAGATTTACAAGATCTTCGTAACTCTGCCTGCCGTATATTTCGGGTTCGCGGATACCGAGCATATTGATGTTCGGTCCGTTCAGAATAAGAAATTTCATTATATATCAAGTTCCTTTCGGACGGCTTGCGCAACAGCCCCGATCTCGTCGTTTGATTTCACCGTTACGTCCGCCGCTTTTTCATATATCGGAAATCTTTCGTTATAAAGTCTTTCCAACGCCTCTTTTGTTGACGAAAGGGGTCTGTCGGAAGTTGCCGTCAGCAGGGAAAGGTCTCTGTCAAGAAAAACCGTAACGCCGTTTCGCTTCATTTCACGGACGTTTTCTTTGCGCAGTATCGCTCCGCCGCCCGTCGCTATCACTTTTCCTCTTTCTTTTGCGGCTTCCGCAATAACTTCGCTTTCTGCGTCTCTGAACGCTTTTTCCCCGTTTTTGCGTATATAGTCCGCTATCGGTTCTTCGAATCTTTTGACAAGCATCGCATCCGTGTCCTCAAACTCTTTGCCTGCCATCTCGGCAAGTTTTTTTCCGACGGAACTTTTGCCCGAGGACGGCATTCCGATAAGGAAAATGTTCCGTTTTTCATTCAGTATTTCTTTATAAACTTCGTCGGTCTTTTTTTCGTCCGCGTCTTGGTCTAAGAACAGCGCCGACGCATAGACCGCCTGCGCCACAAGCATATAAAGCCCGCCGCTTGCGATTATCCCTCTTTCTTGCGACGTCAGTACAAGTTCCGTTCGGAGCGGGTTGAAAATTGCGTCAAGCACCGCTTCGAGTTTCGGAAAAGCGGAAAGGTCTATCGGTGAAGCGTTGGTTTTCGGAAACATTCCGACGGGCGTTGTGTTAATTATTATCTGTGCGTCGGAATGTTTTTCCGCCGCTTCTTCATAGGTCACGGCGTCTTCTTTTTTTGTTCTCGAAACACGGAGAACTTCTCTTGCTCCGAGGTCTTTTGCCACGGCGCAAGCCGTTTTTGACGTGCCGCCCGTACCGAGCACAAGCACTTTTTTATTCTTCATATCCGCGCCCGCATGAAGCGCCAGCGCTCTCATTCCCGCAAAATCCGTGTTGTCGCCGAACAGTTTTCCGTTTCTGTTGACGACTGCGTTGACCGCACCTATTGTTTTTGCGCGCTCGGATATTTCATCGAGGTACGGAATGACTGTCTGCTTGTAGGGTATGGTGACATTGACCGCTTCAAAATCCTTTTTGCGGAACAGCGCGTCCAATTCTTCGGCGTTCAGTTCGCGGAGTTCATATTCGTAATCGGCAAGTCGGGCATGGATCTCCTTTGAAAAACTGTGTCCGAGTTTTTCGCCGAGCAAACCGTATTTCATCTTTTAACACCCTCTGTCAAAAAGTCCGTTCCGTATCTTTGCGCAAGCATATCCGCCGCAGCGAGCGCCGCAACGCTGTCTATAACGGGACATATCCTGCGGACTATTGCGGGATCGTGTCTGCCGTGAATGGTAATATCTGCGTTTTCGCCTTTTATAAAATCAACCGTTTTTTGTTCCTTTGCTATCGACGGAGTGGGCTTTACGGCACATCTGAAAACAACGGGCATTCCGTTTGTTATGCCGCCGTTTATGCCGCCGTTGTTGTTCGTTTCGCTGACCGTTTTTCCGTTTTCGATGCGGAACGCATCGTTGCATTCGCTTGCTCTTTTTGCCGCAAATCCGAAGCCCAGCCCGAAGTCCACGCCTTTAACTCCGCCGAGACTGAAAAGTGCGTGCGAAAGAATACCTTCAAAAGTATCGAACCACGGCTCTCCCATACCTGCTGGAAGCCCGCATATCGCAGTCTGCGTTATACCTCCCACACTGTCATTTTCGGCTCGTGCGGCAAGTATTTTTTCGGTCATCTCCGCCCCGCTCTTTTTTTCAAGCGTCGGAAATACGCCGTTTTTGAGCGTTTCAACGTCTTTTTCGATGTCCTCAAAATCACGGTCGTTTACTCCTGCGCATTGCAGAATGTGCGTGCCTATCTTTATGCCGAGTTTTTCAAGCGCGGGCAATACGATGCCTCCCGCCGCAACAAGAGCCGCGGTTATTCTGCCCGAAAAATGACCTCCGCCGCGATAGTCTTCATATCCGTGATACTTGCAAAAAGCGGAGTAATCGGCGTGCGACGGACGCGCAAGCCCGTATTGATAATCTTTACTTTGCGTGTTTTCGTTCGGAATTATTATGCAGATGGGAGAACCCGTTGTTTTGTTGTTGAAAACGCCGCTGACTATACGGAAATTGTCATTTTCTCTGCGCGGAGTGTCCGCCGCGGAGGACGGACGGCGACGGGAAAGCATTCTTTTTATGTTTTCTTCCGAAACTTCGATTCCGGGCGCAAGTCCGTCCAGAACCACCCCGACCGCTTCGCCGTGGCTTTCTCCGAATATTGTCGCGCAGACGCTTTGTCCGAACGTATTTTTCATCTTAATTCTCCTTTTTGAAAAGGTCTTCGGGAACAACTTTTTTGAATTCGAAGGTGCCTATCTCGGGCACATATACCGCCGCGACCGTTCCCGCTTCCGACTTTTTGTCGTGTTTGACGAACGGGAGCAATTCCTCTGCGGAACACTCGTTCTCCGTCGGCAGGTCGTATTTTTTCAGCACGGCAAGGATTCTTTCTTTTGCTTCTTTTCCGCACATCGGAATCATTCCGAGGGCGACGCATTCGCCGTGAAGCAGCCGTCCATCATTTGCGCTTTCGATTGCGTGCCCTATCGTATGCCCGAAATTGAGAACTTTGCGCAGGCCATTTTCTTCGGGGTCTTTTTCGACGACTTTTTTCTTTATCAGAAGCGCACGTTCTATTATCTGCGGCAGATCTTTTTGAAGATCGCTGCTTTTTTCAAGCAGTTCAAAAAGTTTTTCGTCGCTTGTCGCCGCCATTTTTATCGCTTCCGCAAGCCCTGCGTGCAGTTGGCGCGAGTCAAGCGTTTTCAGCACCGTCGGGTCGATAACGACTTTTTTCGGCTGATAGAATGCGCCGATTGCGTTTTTGACACCGTTGAAATCAACTGCGGTCTTTCCTCCGACGGACGAATCTATCTGCGAAAGAAGAGTTGTGGGAATGTTGTAAAAATCTATTCCGCGCATATAGCACGCCGCGGCAAATCCGCTCAGGTCTCCGACAACGCCGCCGCCGACCGCAACAACACAGTCTTTACGCGTAAAAGAATTTTCAAGCATGACAGAAAGCAGTTTGAGAAAATTGTCCGGGTTCTTGCTCTTTTCGCCTTGTTCTATCGTGACCGTAACGGGTTGTCCGCATTGCGCCGCAACGGTTTTTGCATACGCTTCGGGAACGCCCGAATCCGTAACGACAAGTACTTTTCTGTCAAGATTCAGCAATTCTCCGACGTTTTTTATCGCGCCGTTTTCGATAATTATATAATAACTCTGCTGACCGAGTTCGACGGGAATACGCATTTTGCGTTCCTCCTTATTTGACGTTGTTTGCATAGTAACTTCCGACAAGGCGGAGTTTTGCGCAGACCGCCGAAAGTTCCTGCATCATTTCCTTGCCGTTGACCGTGTTAACGTTGCCTTCCGCTTCGATGTAGAAGTAGTAATTCCATTGCAGGTCTTTCATCGGGCGACTTCTCAGGCTTCTCATGTTGAAACCGTGCGCACCGATTATGTTAAGCGCACCCGCAAGCGAACCCGCTTCGTTGCGAACCGTGAACATAAGCAGGAAGTTTTCGTTTTCGCGCTTGCCTGACACGGACGGAACGTTTCTTGCGCGGGAGAAAGAACCGAAGCGCGTGGTGTTGTTCTTGCTGTCGTTTATTTCCTTTGCAACGATGTTCAGCCCGAACGTCTGCGCCGTGTCCTCGGACGCTATCGCCGCTATTGTCGGGTCATTCCGCTCTTTGACGTATTTTGCCGCAAGCGCGGTGTTGGAATAGGTCTTTGTCTCATATCCGTGCTCTCTCAGATACGTTTCGCACTGTTGGAGCGCCTGCGGATGGCTGACCACCGTTTTTATCGTGTCTTCCGTCGCTCCTTCGCAGGCGACAAGGTCGTGGATTATGGGCACGTCGATGACCTGATTTATATAAAGGTCGCCAGAAAATACCATATCCATAACCGTGCCGACTTCACCCGCATAACTGTTTTCAAGCGGAAGTACCGCACAGTCGCATTCTCCGCTCTCGACCGCATTATATGCGCCCGCAAATTCGCGGAAAGCCGCAAGTTCCGCTTCCGGGAACATTCTCTTTGCCGCCAACTGCGAAAATGCGCCTTCCGTGCCGCAGTAAGAAACTTTTATGCCCTCTATCGCCTTTGACTGATATTCACAGGAAACGTCTATATTGTTGCGGAGAAAACGAACGTAGTACGGTTCAAGTTCCGCATCTTCGATAAGACTTTTGTTTTTGTTTATCAGGTCCTCTTCTCTTGCCGGGTCGCGGACGGAAAGGCCGTGTTCCTTTTTGTAACCCGCGATCCTTGCGCAGACATTCATTCTTCTTTCGAACAGATGTGCCATCTGCTCGTCAATGTCGTTGATCTCTTTTCTCGACTGTTCAAGTTCGTTCATTTTATATAACACCTCATTGGTTTTCGGGATATTCCCCAGCTTTTTTATAAAAATCAAAAAGCGGCTCCGTTTTCGGAAGCCGCTTTGCAGATAACTTTGTATCGTTGCTCTTTTACGCAGACGCGTTCAAAAGCATTCCCTGCGGCTTCATTTTTCCGTAAAAGTAAAAATAAAAAAAGCAGTACGAAAAAAATCGTACTGCATAATAGCACGCGGAAGACGCAACTTTACAGTTGCGGACAGACTCGGACACGGAATTTTTGATGTCGGTTTTGCTTGCATTCATCATTTTTCCGTACCTCCGTCTCAAAATACTGCTTTAATTTTACCCCAATCACCCGCATTTGTCAAGGGTGTAATGAAACTTTTTTTTGAAATATGGGTTTTTTATTCTCTAAAAACGCAGTCGCCGCGAAATTTCGTCTTCTTTTCGGAGAAAAATGCGCGTATGTACTTGAAAAAGCAATTTTCATCTGTTATAATAATTAAGGATATTAAAACGGACGTGAAATCGTCCTTTTTTATACGGAGGTATAATATGAAAACCCTGAAAATAGGTATCGTCGGTCTCGGCGGAATGGGAAATGTCCATATGCAGGCTTACAAGACGATGAAAAACGTTGAAGTCGTCGCTCTTTGCGACATCGTTGCCGAGAAGATGGACAAAGCCGTTGAAGCGTACGGTTTCACTTCTGCGAAAAAGTATGAGAAATTCTCCGACCTTATCGCTGACGCTAACGTTGACGCGGTTGATATCGCAACCCCCAACTATCTTCACTCTGTTATAGCGATAGAGGCTCTGAACGCGGGCAAACACGTTTTCAGTGAAAAACCCGACTGCATGTATGCGGAACAGTGCGAAGAGATGAAAGCTGCTGCGGAAAAGTCCGGCAAAACTCTTATGGTTATGAGAAACAACCGTTACTATGAGCCGTCCGTATTCCTCAAAGATTATATCAACGCGGGCAAAATGGGCGAGATATATTCGGGCAGATGCGGCTGGCAGAGAAGAAGAGGCATTCCCGGCAAGGGCGGCTGGTTCACCACCAAAGCACAGTCCGGAGGAGGTCCTCTTATCGACCTCGGCGTTCACATGATAGACCTTGCGATCTGGCTGATGGGCAACCCGAGAGCGGTAGCCGTAAGCGGCTGCACTTTCTGCAAATTTGCCAATGATACCGCAGAGTCCGACTCCGTTCACTCGCAGTTCGGCGAAGCGGTAGAGAACGGTACTTTCGACGTTGAAGACCTTGCAATGGGCTTCATCAAATTCGAAAACGGCGCCTGCTTGCAGATAGAGTTCTCCTGGGCTTCCAATATCGAAAGCGAAAACCGCTTTGTTGAACTCAGAGGCGAAAAGGCCGGCTGCAAATGGTGGAACGGCGAATCCGCGCATATCTATACCGAAGAAGAGGGACACGCAAAAGATATTCATCTCACTTATTCTCCCTGCAAGAACGGTCACGCCGCAAACCTCGAACATTTTGTCGATGTTGTTCTGAACGGCACGACCCCCGACTTCGTTCCCGCACAGGGCGTTAACATGATAAAGATTCTTAACGCAATGTACGAGTCCGCGAAGACCGGCAAGGAAGTACGTCTTGACTAAATATTATGCGGTAAAAAACGGTCGCGAGGTCGGGATTTTCACCTCGTGGGACGCTTGCCGCACTTCCGTTGACGGCTTTGCCGGCGCGGAATACAAGTCTTTCAAAACAAAAAAAGAAGCACTCGCTTTCCTCGGTGACGGGGAAAGCGGGGCTTTTGCGGATATTTCGGCAAAGACGGAGATGTCCGATATTCCCGTTTGCCCCGAAAACGAACTTATCGCTTTTGTGGACGGCAGTTTTGATGTCAAAAGCGGAAGTTACGGCTTCGGCTGCGTTATAATCGACCCCGAACAAAAACTGACGCGGCTGAACGGAAAAGCCGACAAAGCGGAAGCCGCGACGGCTCGGAACGTGGCGGGTGAACTTCTTGCCACGATGAACGCCGTAAAATACGCGGCTGAACATTCGTATAAAAAACTGACCGTTTATCACGATTATGAGGGTATAGAAAAGTGGTATAACGGAAAATGGAAAGCGCAGTCGTTTGTTGCCGTGGCATACCTTGAATTTGTCCGCAAGTACAGAAGTTTTGTCTCCGTTTCGTTTGTCAAAGTCGAAGCGCATACGGGCAATACCCTTAACGAAGAAGCGGACAGGCTTGCAAAATCTGCGCTCGGAATGGGAGTTCCCGAAAAAAAGAAGAAAGAGACCCCGTGAAAATCACGGTTTCTTATATAAAATGAAAAAGAAAGGAGGAACAGGTATAGGACTTTTCGGCAAAAAGGCAAAGGTTTCAAAACCCCGTGCGCTGGCGTTCGTTGATTATGAACATTGGTATATTTCTCTTGACAAGATGTATCACACCCGTCCCGACATCGGGAAATGGATAAACGATATGGAAAAAACGCTCGATATCCGCGGGATATGGTTTTTCGGCGATTTTTCGAAGAACCAGTCTCTGAGAGAAGAAATGACGAAGATCCGCGGATTTACGAACAATATCATCGAAACGGGCAACGGCACGAACAGGGTGACAAAAGATTTTACCGACTTCATTATGCTTGACCATATTTATCAGGCGGCAATGTCCGACCGCGACGACATCGATGTTTTCGTTATTTTTACGGGAGACGGACATTTCACATCGGTCGCTTCGTTTTTGAAAAATAAATGCAAGAAAGAAGTCGAAATTTGTGCCGTCAAAGGGGGCTGCAGCAATCAGTTGAGAATGGCTGCAAGCAGGACGGTCGAATATCCCGATGAAACGGACGATAAAAAACAGATATTTCAGTTGATTTTTTCCGCGCTGGACAAGATTGAACATTCACCCTCTTCAAAAAATATGAAACCCACCTTCATAAAAACCGTTGAAGCCGTGAGTGTGCAGAACAATTTGCCGCGAAAGAAAGTTCGCGAGGCTGCGCAATGGCTCGTCGACAACGGTTATATCGAAAGAAAGAAAGAAAAGGCGTTCGGAAAAACCATAGTTACGGTTTCCGCAAACTGGTACGAAGTTGCGAAAGCGGGACTTTGGACGCCCGAGAAAAAGTAAACTGAAAACTTATTGAGACGCAAAAATGTATATTTTTGCGTCTCAATTTTTCTATGATGCGAACAGCCGCGAAAAAGCGTATGAAAGCGAAAAGTCCCCGGATATGCGGCTCCGAGGGCTTTTCTTTATGGTTATAAGAAGGATTAAGCGTATTTGTTTGAGATTTATTTTTTGCCCGTTGAACCGAAACCGCCGCTTCCGCGTTCGGTCTCGTCAAGTTCGTCGGAAACAACAAAATCAGCCGTCAGATAGGGTGTCAGAACCATTTGCGCGATTCTCTGACCGTCTTCTACCGTTCGTGTCTCCGCGGAATGATTATGAAGTGCAACGATAAGTTCTCCGCGATAATCGCTGTCTATGACACCGACCTTATTAGCGGGCGCAAGTCCCGATTTGCAGGCAAGTCCGCTGCGGGCATATATCAGCCCCACAAAACCGTCGGGAATCTCTATCGCAAGCCCCGTCGGAACAAAAACCGTTTCGTCGGGCTTTATTTCAACGGACGGTTGAAGCAAACAGGCGTAAAGATCGGCTCCCGCCGCAGAGGAGGAACCGTAAGTCGGAACGACCGCCTTGTCGTTCAGTTTTTTTATTTTTACCTGCTGTTTCATAGGCTGTTTCGTCTCTTTCGGAATTTCCGAATACATTTTATCACATAAAATTACGTTTGTCAACTATATTTTGATACATTTCTCGCTTAAACGTCATTTTTTTTCAATATATTGTGGTTTGACTCGAATTCTGTCGCCGTGCCGTATATACGCCCGCCGTTGCTTCTCTCTTATTTTTTTGAAAAACCTCTTGACAAAGAGGGACTATTGTGATAGTATAGACTACGATAGTAGTTCGCAAGGAGACTTCAAAAAAGGAGAATCTTATGAAAAACAAAAAATTGAGAAATTATTGTCTGCTGTCTCTTCTCGGTGTCGCAGCCGTATGTTTTTATCCTCTTTATATGGGTGTTCGCGTCGTGTTTGACATGATAAAAGACGGAACGGTCATGAAAGAGAATTACCCCAAATACATTATTCCCTATACGCCTGTTGCCGTTGCGTTGATAGTCGGAGTTTTACTGTTGCCGCTGTTTATGAAATATATGAAAAAATATGCTGTTCTCGGTGTCGTTCCTGTTTCTGCCGCCGTGTTTTTCGCTGTCGAATATCTGTTTGAACAAAAAGTGGTCGTAACATCGACAGAGACGGTTTCAAAACTTGCCGACTGGCAGATGTATCTTTGCTATATTCCTCCCGAGGAAGACCGTTATGTAACGGAAACTTTAATCCGAACGGAAAAACCTATTGAAATCTTGATAGGCGAATACAACCCTGCATTCAAACTTCATTTTTATATAATCTCAATCGTTATCATAGTCTGTCTGTTGAACTGTATTTACGGGTTTGCGGAGTTGGTTCGCAGCGGGAAGAAGGAGAAAACAAAAGCGCTTGTTTTGCAAAGCATATCATCCGTCGTATTTGTCGGTCTGTGTCTGCTTGCGTGTTTCACGGCATTTTGGCGTGACGGGCAAATAACCGTTTCTCCGATCTCTGCGTTTCTGATGATTCTGTTTTTCATTGTTCTCGGATTAAACGTCGGAGTTTTTGTCGGCTCTTTTTTGCTCGGAAAAAAAGTATTGATTTCCTGCGGCATTCCCGCTCTTGTTTCCGCAGCGTTGACAACTCTTATGTATGTGGGTGAATTGATTTTGCTCCATGGTCATTTATATCGTTTCGGTTCGGGCTTTTTCTTTGACGCTCTTCCCTCGATAGTGTTCGCGCCCGTTGATATTTGCGTAATAATTCTTTCCGGAGCGTTGGCATTTTTGCTTATGAAAAGCGTCAACAGCAACCAGAAAAAGAACATCTTAATCACAAAAATTTAGGTTAGTATATTCAATCAACAACGATCCGACAGATCTCCGCAAGAGGGGGCTGTCGGATTTGTTTAATCTGCAACATACGCACCGCTATTTTTTACCGTATATTTAAAATGGGGCTTGACAAATGTATCTCAACGTGCTATAATTACGCTAACGAACGTTAGTTAGGTGTGTTGCGTAATGAAACAGGAAGATACCAAACAAAAAATTCTTTCCGCGGCGTTGGAACTTTTTTCGACCTGCGGCTACGATGCCGTCAGCGTGGGGCAGATCGCGAAAGCCGTCGGTATAAAAGCCCCGTCGCTGTACAATCATTTTGCGAGCAAGCGCGCAATTTTCGACGCGCTGTTTGACGAGACAGCCGCAAAGTATGACAAAGCGACGGACGCCGTGTCCGTTCATGTCTCGGAGTTTGACAGGGACGTTGCCGTTTTTACGGAAATATCCGAGGACGCATTGGCGGAAAAGGTGCGGAGCATTTTTGCATACTCTCTTCATGACGAAACGGTTGCGCGATTTCGCAGAATGATGACGATAGAGCAGTTCCGCAATCCCGAACTTGCGCAGCTTTACACAAAAAGATATATAGACAGAATGGTTGATTATCATGCGGGCATCTTCAAGGGGCTTATCTCTGCGGGAAGAATCAGAAACGAAGACCCCGAAACACTTTCGGTTATGTACGTTTCTCCGATAATCACGCTTCTCGGTGTATGCGACCGCCAACCCGAAAAGGAAGCGGAATGTCTGAAAAAACTTGACGCGCACGTCAGATTGTTTTTCCGCACATTCAATAAATAGGTGAAAAATTTCGGGACGGGCGGTTTTGAATTGCAGTTTTCGTTCTGTCCTTGGCGAATATATCGTAAATTTTTCAGGAGATGAATAGAATGAAAGCATCGGAAAACTCCGTAAAGGCGGCGCGTTTGTTCGGGTTGCTCGGAATGATTTCGCTTTTATCGTATGCGGCGGCGGTCATATTTGCGCCTCTCGCATATTCCGGCTACGACAGCCTTTCGCAGGCGGTCAGCGACCTTTCCGCAGATACCGCGCCGTCGAGAGTTTTGTGGAATCAACTCTCCGCGCTTTATATGCCGTGCGGAATAGTATGCTGTACTTTTTGCGCGTTTGCGGTTCGCGGGCATCTGAACCGAACTCTGCGCCGCGGCGTTTATCTTTTTGCCGTTATGAATTGGGTTTCCGCGGTCGGTTACGCAATGTTTCCGCTCCCGAATTCGGGAAAACCCGAGGGATTTCAGGGCGTTATGCATCTTGTAATAACCGCGGCGGTCGTTGCTTTGAGCGTCGTTTCTCTTGTTTTGATTATCTTCGGAGGATTCCGAAAAAAGATGTTGCCGTCTCTTGCCGTATTTGCGGCGGTCGCGCTTACGGCAATGTTTGTCGGCGCTGTGGGAACGGGTGTTTTGCCTGCGGAATATTTCGGCATTCCCGAACGTTTCAGCGTTTTTTCCGCAACGGGGTTCAATGCCGTTCTCGGCGGTTATCTGTTTTTCGGAAAACTCGAAAAAGCGGCACCTGAACCGCAAAAAGGAGATGAGAGAAAATGAAACTGTATTTCGGTAATTCCGTTACGACCGCAACAACGCTTATGATCATTGCTTTGCTCGGGTTTGTTGCGTATGCGGCATTGAACCGTGACAGCAGACATTGGGGCATAAGAAGCCTGATATTGCTTGTTTTCGGGCTCGTTGTTTGCTGTTTTGCCGCGGCGCGAGACGGCTTTGACAAATCTGTTCAGAACGTCATAGACGGCAGTTGCGACCCCGGAATTTTCGGACTTTCGGATATTCCGACGGTTATCGGTTATATCGGCGCGCTGCTCATTGTCGTTGCGGCAATCGCCACACCTATCGCAAAAACGCAGACCGCAAGAGAAGTCTGGTTCTTTGTTATGGCGGGCGGCGCCGTTATGAAGATTCTGACAGTCGAGATTTCAAGAATAATCATTCGATTGAGATAAACTTGTATTTTCCGACCACCGTTATATTTATTTGTACATAAAACTTTCAGTCTTTGTATAAAAGGGTTTTTCCCTTTACAAAATATAAAATTTTTAAGGAGAACTGTTTGAAACACAGAAAATTTAACTCGGAGAGTGTGCGCTGACCGGGAGGTCGGCAAAATTCATTCCCGCCGTTCCTCCCGTAAAGAGTAAAAATACACTTTCAGGAGGAAAAACAATGAACCGTGAAAATAAAAGAAAAACATTTGAAAAGGGTTACTACAAAACGCACGCCTGCAACGACACTTTTACCTGCAAGGTCTGCGGAAGACCTGTATTTCCCGAAAACGCAGGCAGTTCGCACCGCAATCATTGCCCGAATTGTCTGTCAAGCCTGCACGTCGATATCGAACCGGGCGACCGTGAAAGCGACTGCGGCGGTATAATGGAACCCGTTGCCGTTTGGGTTCGAAAAGGCGGTGAATGGGCTATCATACACCGTTGCAAACGCTGCGGAGCGCTAAGTTCTAACCGCGTTGCGGCGGACGATAATCCGATGAAACTGATGAGTATAGCGCTTAAACCGCTTTGCGAACCGCCGTTTCCTCTCGACCGTATCGAGGAACTCACCGCGCTTATGGGCGGTGAAGGGCGCATAAAATAATTTTCACGAAATGGGCTGTAAGAAACGCAATTTTCTTGCAGCCCAGATGTTTTTATTTTTTGCTGTTATTGAAAAATTTGAATGTGTATGGTATAATATTATCAGTCTTAAAGACAGAGGTAAAAAGAGTGAGTTACAAAATCGTTTTCAGCGATATTGACGGGACGCTTTTGAGCAGCGGCAGGCAAATTCTGCCCGGAACGCTTTCCGCAATAGAAGAACTTCGGAAAAAGGGCATACCGTTTGTTCCCATATCGGCGCGCAGTCCGTCGGGAATATATTCCGTTGAGCGTGAATTTGGGTTATCCTGTCCGATAATCGCTTACAGCGGAGCGCTTATGCTTGACGAAAACGGAAAAACGGTCTTTTCCAAAGGCTTTTCCCGTGAAACCGCCCGCCGTATTGTGGACTTTCTTGAAAACAGCGGGCTTGACTGCGTTTGGAGCGTTTTTTCGGGAGATACATGGATAACAAAAGACCGTAAAGAACCGAGAATTGCGGCAGAGGAAAAGAGCGTTAAAACGGAAGCGGTCGAGGGCACGGTCGATCTGCTTGACGCCGCCGCGGTTATCGGAAAAGTTCTTTGTATCTGCGCACCCGATGAACTTGCCGAAACGGAGCGCCGTCTGAAAAATGAATTTCCCGAACTGTCACTCCTGCGTTCCACGTTTCCGATGCTTGAAATTATGGAAAACGGAGTAACGAAAGGCAGCGCCGTAAGGACGCTTTGCGAATTGAAAAATATTCCGATTTCAGAGACTGTGGCTTTCGGCGACAACTATAATGACCTTGATATGCTGAATACCGTCGGACTGCCGTTTCTGATGGGCAACGCCCCCGAAGACCTGAAAAAACTTGTTCCCAACGTGACGTCGGACAACAACAGCGAGGGCATTTTCAAAGGACTTGAAAAAGCGGGACTTGTGAAATGCTGACAATGGCTCGTGCCAAAACAAATATAATTAGAATATTAAGGAGAAGATTTTATGAAAAACGAAGAGAAAAAAGCAGATATGTATCTTCCGACTTGGGTTCTCGGAACAGGCATATTTTTTGCCGTATGCGCCGTTGCTGCCACAATTATTGCATTTGTAATCGGAAATATGGCGATATTGTTATGCGACATTCCGTTTCTGTTGATTTTCGTCGCCGCATATCTTTGTTGGAAAAATCAAAAGATACGGATACTGGATGATTTGACATTTGAGTATTCAACCATGTTCGGGAACAGAAAGACGTATGCCTTTTCTCAGATAACGCAGGTAAAACAAAACCCGGATTCATATACGGTTTTTGCCGACGGAGATAAGATACATATTGAGGCTTGTGCCGTTTTGTCCGAGCGTCTTGCTGATAAACTTAAATCATACTGAATATTTATTTTCCACACCTCCCGCAGTCACGAAAACGTTACTGTGGGAGGTGTGTTTTATTGGCTTAAATGAAGCTGTAATAAAAATTCACGATTGAATTCGACAAAAATACTTGTATTTTTATATTGTATATGCTATAATTGGGGTGCATACCAATTATAATAAAAAGAAAAAGAAATATAATCTGCCGTAGGCGGAAAAGGAGCACCGTAGATGAGTGAATTGTTTCGAAAAAAAAGCATTGAAAGGGTCACGTCGCCCGAACAGTTGAACGATTATATCCGCGTCTCCAATCCGGGTGTATGGATGATTCTTGCGGCAGTGGTGATTCTTCTTGCGGGTGTCTGCGTTTGGGGTGTTTTCGGACGTCTCGACACAAAAAAACAGGCATCGGGTGTTTGCGAAAACGGCAAATTGACCTGTTACATAAAAAGCGAGGATATCTCCGATGTCAAAGAGGACACAATAATTTCTGTTGACGGAAAAGAATACACGGTGAAAAGTGTTTCGGCTTCTCCCGTCAGACTTGACGGCGAAAAAGATTCGTACCTGATATATCTCGGAGGATTTTCCGAGACCGATTGGGTCTATGTTGCTACCGTCGATTCGCCCGATCTTGCTGACGGCGAATATTCCGTTGACGTTATAACGAAAAGGGTCAGCCCCATATCGTTCGTTTTGAACTGAGGTGCGCCGAATGGACAGAAAGAGAAAAATCAAACAGCCTGTCTCGAACGGCGTGGCAAAAGTTCCCGTTGTTATGCAGATGGAAGCTCTTGAATGCGGCGCGGCATCGCTTGCGATGATAGCGGCGTATTACGGCAAATGGATTCCGCTCGAACAGGTTCGTCTCGACTGCGGAGTATCGCGTGACGGCTCAAACGCAAGAAATGTTTTGCAAGCCGCGAGAAGTTACGGCTTTATTGCAAAGGGTTACCGTTACGAACCCGAAGATTTACGCAAAAACGGGAAGTTCCCGTGCATAATCCATTGGAACTTCAATCACTTTGTTGTGCTTGACGGCTTTCGCGGAAAAAAAGCGGTCATAAACGACCCCGCAAAAGGAACGTATACAGTCCCGATGAAAACTTTCGATGAGTCGTTTACGGGTATCTGTCTGCTTTTTGAGCCGTCGGAGGCCTTTGTGCCGAGCGGAAAGCCGCAGTCCATGCTTTCGTATGCGAAAAAGCGTCTTGCCGGTGCCGGTGTTGCCGTTGCGTTTGTTGTTCTTACAACGCTTATATCTTCTCTTATAGGCGTCATAAATCCCGCATTTTCCCGCATTTTTCTTGACAGACTTCTGACGGGCGAAAACCCCGAATGGATAAAACCGTTTATCGTCGCGCTGGCGGCGCTCGGGGTTGTTCAGATAGTTGTTGCGTGGATAGGCGAGGTCTACACTCTCAAAATCAACGGAAAAATGGATATGATAGGCAGTTCGACATTTATGTGGAAAGTTCTTCGCTTGCCGATGGAATTTTTCTCCCAACGAATGGCGGGCGACATTCAGGGGCGACAAGCTTCAAACTCCTCTATCTCGGAAATGCTTGTCAACACATTCGCACCGCTTTTCTTAAACACCGTTATGATGGTTTTTTATCTTGTCGTAATGCTCCGTTACAGCCTTATTCTGACTCTTATCGGGCTTTTGAGTGTAGTAATAAATCTCTTTCTTTCCCGCATAATTTCCAAAAAGAGAATAAACATAACCCGCGTTCAGATGCGTGATGCTGGTAAACTTGCGGGAGCGACCGTTGCGGGTATCGAAATGATAGAAACGATAAAAGCAAGCGGCGCGGAGGACGGATATTTCGAAAAATGGGCGGGGTATCAGGCAAGCGTCAACACGCAGAAAGTCAGATTCCGAAAACTCGATCAGATACTCGGTCTTCTTCCTTCTTTGGTCGGTTCGGTTTGCGGTACTGCGGTGCTCATCATCGGCGTATATCTTGCGATGGACGGACAATTCACTGTCGGTATGATCATGGCTTTTCAAGGCTTTCTCTCCTCTTTTACCTCGCCCGCGACAACTCTTATCTCCGCGGGACAGACATTGCAGGAAATGCGCACGGATATGGAGCGAATAGAGGACGTTATGAAATATCCGACAGACGTCAGCCTTGATTCCGCCGTTGACGAAAGCGCGGAATATGACAAACTCTCCGGCAATATAGAGATGAAAAACGTTACGTTCGGTTATTCGCGTCTTGCCGAACCTCTTATAGAAAATTTCAATATGACGCTCAAACGCGGAGAGCGCATAGCGTTTGTCGGCGCGTCGGGCTGCGGCAAATCCACGCTTTCAAAACTTATATCGGGGCTTTACCGCCCGTGGAGCGGAGAGATACTGTTTGACGGAAAACCGATTTCCGAAATAGATCGCAGCGTTTTCACAGGCTCTCTTGCCGTTGTTGACCAGGACATAATTCTTTTTGAAGACACCATTGCAAACAACATAAAAATGTGGGATACCTCGATTGAGGATTTTGAAGTCATCATGGCGGCGCGTGACGCGCAGCTGCACGAGGACATCATGCAGCGCGAGGGCGGGTATCAGTACAGGATAACCGAGGGCGGAAAGGATTTCTCGGGCGGACAGCGCCAGAGAATGGAGATTGCCCGAGTTCTTGCCCAAGACCCGACGATAATCATTCTTGATGAGGCGACATCGGCGCTGGACGCAAAGACCGAATACGATGTTGTCAATTCGATAAAGGACAGGGGCATCACATGTATCGTTGTTGCGCATCGTCTTTCGACCATTCGTGATTGCGACGAGATAGTCGTGCTGGACGGCGGTAAGGTCGTCGAACGCGGAACTCACGAAGAACTTATGGCGCACGGCGGTTATTATACCGAACTTGTATCAAACGAATAAGGAGGGCAAAAGCGATGGGTTGGTTTGACGAACAGATAAGACAGCGCAAACAAAACGACGACGATGTTTTTGCCGATTCCTTTGTGAATATGGCTGCCGCCGTGATGGGGTCAAAAGTTTCCGCTTCTCTGAACGACAGCCGCGCGACCACCAAAAACGCGATAGATGAGATATTGAAATACTATCACGTCAAAAGCAGAGAGATACCTGACGGAATCAAAGATAAAAACGAACAGTTGGAGTTCCTTTTGCGCCCTTACGGAATAATGCGCAGAACAGTAAAACTTGACGGCGCATGGTATAAAGATGCCGTCGGCGCGATGATCGGCGTGCTCAAAGAGGACGGAAGCGTCGTTGCGTTTATTCCGACGGGACTTTCGGGTTACAGTTGGTTTGACGCAAAGAGCGGAAAAAGAAGAAAAGTGAACAGCAAGAACAGAGAGTTGTTCGAAGATGAAGCCATTGCTTTCTATAAGCCGTTTCCGTTGAAAAAAATTGGTCTCGGCTCTTTGATGAAATTTATTTTGCAATCGCTTTCCGTTTCGGATTTCGTACTTATTGCGCTCGCAACTTTTGCGGTATCACTTATCGGCATGTTTTCTCCTAAACTGAACAATCTGCTTTTCTCCGAGGTTCTTCCGTCGGGAAATGTCCGTCTGCTCGTTGCGCTTGCCGTGTTTATGGTCTCCGTTTCCGTCAGCGCAATGCTCATCACAGCCGTCAAAGGCATGATAACTGCGCGAATAGACACAAAACTCAGCGTTTCGGTAGAGGCGGCAACTATGATGCGTGTTATGTCTCTGCCCGCAGGCTTTTTCAAGGAATACAGTTCGGGTGATCTCGCAAGCCGCGCCATGCAGATAAACGCTCTTTGCAATATGCTTGTTTCAACGGTGCTGACGACAGGTCTGACTTCCGTTTTTTCTCTTATATACATATCGCAAATATTCATATACGCTCCCGCTCTTGTTGTTCCCGCATTGCTGATAATCCTTGTGACCCTCGTTTTTTCCGTTGTTTCGTCCATGCTTCAAATGCGGCACGGCAAAAGGGAAATGGAACTTGACGGCAAAGAGAGCGGTATGACGTATTCTCTTATAAGCGGCGTGCAGAAGATAAAACTTGCGGGCGCGGAAAAAAGAGCCTTTGCCCGTTGGGGAAATCTTTATGCTCGAAAGGCGAAACTTGAATACGACCCGCCGATGTTTTTGAAGATAAATTCCGTTATAAGTCTTGCGATATCTCTTGTCGGAACTCTTGTTATGTATGCCTCCGCCGTCGGGTCCGGCGTTTCGGTCGCCGATTATTATGCTTTCAGCACCGCTTACGGTATGGTCTCGGGTGCGTTTTCGTCGTTGGCGGGAATAGCGTTGACCGTGGCGCAGATAAAACCCATACTTGAAATCGTAAAACCGTTTTTTGACACCGTTCCCGAAATCGCAGAGGAAAAACAGGTTCTGACACGCCTTTCGGGCGGTATAGAACTGAACAATGTTTCTTTCAGATACAACGAGAATATGCCGCTTGTGGTTGACGATCTTTCCTTGAAGATACGTCCGGGACAGTATGTTGCGATAGTCGGAAAGACGGGCTGCGGCAAATCCACACTCATGCGTCTTTTGCTCGGCTTTGAAAAACCTCAAAAGGGCGCCATATATTATGACGGAAGAGACATAGAGCGGATAGACCTCAAATCCCTTCGCCGCAGGATAGGCGTCGTTATTCAAAACGGCAAACTTTTTCAGGGCGATATATATTCGAACATCGTTATCTCCGCACCGTGGCTGACGGTTAAAGATGCCTGGGAAGCGGCTGAACTTGCGGGGATAGCCGACGATATCCGAAAAATGCCGATGGGCATGAATACTCTGATCTCCGAGGGTTCGGGCGGAATATCGGGCGGACAGCGTCAGCGGCTTATGATAGCGCGCGCAATAGCGCCGAAACCGAAAATCCTGATGTTTGACGAGGCAACGTCAGCTCTTGATAACCTTACGCAGAAAAAGGTTTCCGAATCGCTTGATTCGCTCAAATGCACAAGAATAGTCATCGCGCACAGGCTTTCAACAATAAAACAGTGCGACCGCATTCTTGTTCTCGACAGAGGAAAAATCGTTGAGGACGGCTCGTATAACTCTTTGATTGAAAAAGGCGGGTACTTTGCGGAACTTGTTGCCCGCCAACGTCTTGATGTTCCGAATTTGTCTGAAAAATAAAAATTTTATAAGCCCTTTCAAAAAATCTTTCGTATAAAGAAGTGAAAGGGTAAAACAAACCGAAAGGAAACAAAACCATGAACGAAAAAATCAAAAACAACGAAATTTCAGAGGAGAACCTCGAACAGGTAAACGGCGGCAGAAGGGTCGTAGTCGGCGACGGAAAGATGGGCACGTGCAAAAAATGCGGAACGTATGCCTATATCATTGACGGACGTTGTGAAAAATGCAGAAATAAATAAGACAAAAGGAGCAGATTAAAATGGAAATGAGCAAAGAACTGCTTGCAAAAGCAAAAGAAGCGAAAACTCCCGAGGAACTTATGGCATTTGCAAAAGAAAACAACATGGAAATGACGGAAGAAAGCGCAAAAGCGTATTTTGAGCAGCTTCATCCGAAAACGGGCGAAATCACAGATGAAGAACTCGATAATGTTTCGGGCGGCGGCTGCCACACCAAGGACGGCAGACTTGTTGTCAGCGTAATGCACTACTGCGATGAATGGCGTTGCAAAAAGGACGGTTCTCAATGCGATATATACGGTCCGATGGTATACTGCAATACCTGCGGCTGCGGCGCGTTTTGCAATACATGCCAATACTGCACATACGAAAAAGGCCTTTGGCTCTGTAATCGCGAGAAATAATTATTTACTGTAAAAAGGAGCAGATTAAAATGGAAATGAGCAAAGAACTGCTTGCAAAAGCAAAAGA
>ERZ827440.52-NODE-52-length-167801-cov-9.935378_pt1 | contig 167801 bp, 159 predicted proteins | sample MGYA00519774_ERZ827440 | MGnify/ENA primary metagenome ERZ827440 (study PRJEB31778, sample SAMEA3449302) | human gut metagenome | biome: human gut; feature: human-associated habitat; material: faeces | place: United Kingdom | collected 2010/2012 ... | reverse complement strand
GACTCCGATGTAATATCCCATCTTTACATATTCTCGCGCCATCTCAAGGCTGTAAGAATAACAGTGTATCACACCTTTGAGTCCTTTTCCATGTTCTTTCATAATTTCCATCGTATCAGCTGCCGCCTCACGGCTATGGATCATCACAGGTTTGTTCATCTCTCGCGCAAGATCCAGCTGTCTGATGAACCAATGTTTCTGCAGATCATGCCCTTCTTTATCCCAATAATAATCAAGTCCGATCTCGCCAACCGCAACGATCTTTTCTTTCTTTAATAATTCTCTCATTCGAGCGAAATTCTCTTCATTCAGTGCACCGACTTCGTCCGGATGTACACCTACTGATCCATATATAAATGAATATTTCTCTGCGAGTTCTACTATCTTATCCCAGGACTCTACCGTCGCCGCTGCATCCACAATTGTTCCAACGCCGCCTGCTGCCATACTGCTTAGTAGCTCATCTCTGTCTGTGTCAAACTGCTCATCATCATAATGCGCATGTGTATCAAATATCGCAGTCATATAAAATCTCCTCACAGCATATCTATGCAAAAAAAGAACCGTCCCTGGAGCTCCTATGTCTCCAAAAACGATTCTCTCGAGTGCACCGCCAGGGGCTCGAACCCTGGACACCCTGATTAAGAGTCAGGTGCTCTACCAACTGAGCTAAGGGTGCATAGTGGAGCGGGAAACGGGGCTCGAACCCGCCACCTCTGCCTTGGCAAGGCAGCGCTCTACCGAATGAGCTATTCCCGCATTGCGCTCTCGCGCTTTGCCGTTCGCCGTGGTGCTTTGTGCTTTCCTCAGCGCGCTCGTATATTCTAACCCAAGAATCCGATTATGTCAAGCACCCAATTCGATTTTTTTGCACTTTTTTGGTTTTCATGCCTTATGGGTATCAAAAAAGCCCGTATTGCAGGGCTTTTTCTTGCTAAGAATTCTTTATTCGGCTGCCGGTTCGGCCTCCGTGCCGTCGGTTATCAGCTCGCACACCACCACGCAGCGCTGCTCGCTTGTGCCCGCGGAGCGGTCAAAATCGCCGTAGCAGGTTATCAGCGTCATCTTCGCCGTGTCGCTCTCCATATCCATAACGCTTTCGGGATAATCGTTGTACGGATAGAAGTCCACGCTCGTAACCCTGAAGTACAGCACGCTGCCGTCCTCCCGCTCGATGGCTACCTTCTGCCCTTCTTCCATGTTCCACAGCACGCTGAAGCGGCCTATCTTTCCCTTCCAGCTTTTGTGCCCGTTCACCAGCGCGTTGCCCTGCTCCCCGGGTGCGGGGCCGGGCTCGTACCATGCCGCCACGTCCGGATCCTCAATGGTGTCCATCTGGCCCTTCTTGTCGCCCTCCTCTATAAGCCCAACGGGGTAAACCTCCGCCATGACCTGCGCGTCAATGAAATATATCTTCTTGGGCGCGCTGCGCGTATATTGATACGGCGTGGGCGTGGGCTCCGCGGTGGGCGCGGGCGTCTCGCTCGGATTCGGCGTTGCCATGGGCGTTGGCACGGCCGTTGGCGTGATGCTCGGCTGCGGCGGGTCAACATAGTCGCTTATCAGCACATATTGGCGAATTATCAGCGCCACGCCGCCTATCAGCAGCGCCGCGCTTATGCAATAAAGTATGATATCCAGCGGTGTAAGCCGCTTTTTCTTCTTCGGTGCGTTCTTTTCCATGGCCTGATTATAGCATTACGGCACCCGCTTGGCAATTTATACTTTGAACTTTGGCGCAAAGTTTGTTTTTGCTTAACATTTTGCCATAAATATGGTATACTGTTTCGTCTAATAAGTAAATTACTTTAGGAGTTGACTATGGATACCAGGAACGACATTGCACTTGCCATATCCGCCGCAACGGGCATGGATGCCGCGGAGCTTTTGAGCTATATAGAAATTCCGCCGGACAGCAGCATGGGGGACTATGCCTTCCCCTGCTTCCGCCTGGCTAAGGCCATGCGCAAGGCCCCCGCGGCAATAGCTGCGGAGCTGAAGGATAAGCTTGTCCTGCCCGCGGGCATAACCCGCGCGGAGGTTGCTGGCGGCTACCTTAACTTCTTTGAGGACAGGGCCGGCGCGGCCGCGGCAACGATAATGCGCGTGCTTAACGAAGGCGAAAATTACGGCCACAGCAGCGAAGGACAGGGCAAAAACGTTTGCGTGGAGTTTTCCTCCATCAATATTGCAAAGCCCTTCCATATAGGCCATTTGCCCTCCACAGCCATAGGCAACAGCCTTAACAGGATATATAAGGCGCTGGGATACAATACCATTGCCATAAACCACCTTGGCGACTGGGGAACGCAGTTCGGCAAGATGATAGTTGCTTACAAAAAATGGGGCGGCGGAAAGCCGATCGAGGAATCAACAGTTCGGGAGCTTGTCAAGCTTTATGTCCGCTTCCATGAGGAAGCCGAAAAGGATGAAAGCCTTAATGACGAAGCCCGCGCATGGTTCAGGAAAATAGAGCAGGGCGACGCGGAAGCGGTTGACCTTTGGCAGCGTATGAAAACGCTCACGCTCAAGGAAGTGGGCGAAGTGTATAAGCTACTCGGCGTGGAGTTCGACAGCTACAACGGCGAAAGCTTTTATGAGGACAAGATGCAGGCCGTAATAGACGAGTTGGACGCCAAGGGCCTTCTCAAAACCGACAAGGGCGCAAAGATAGTTGACCTTTCTGAATACAACATGCCCCCCTGCATAATAGTAAAGTCCGACGGGGCAACCCTTTACGCCACGCGCGACCTTGCCGCCGCAATATACCGCAAGAATACATATGACTTTGTTAAGAGCATATACGTTGTTGCATATCAGCAGAACCTGCATTTCCAGCAGTTCTTTAAGGTACTGGAGCTGATGGGAAAAACCTGGGTCAAGGACTGCGTGCATGTCAATTTCGGCATGGTATCCATGGAGGAAGGCACGCTTTCCACCCGCCACGGCAACGTGGTGTATCTGGAAGATGTTCTGAACGCCTCAATAGAAAAAACGCTCGATATAATCAAAGAAAAGAGCCCCGATCTTGAGGATAAGGAGGCCGCCGCGCGCGCCGTGGGCGTGGGCGCGGTAGTTTGGGGAATACTTTACAACAGCCGAATAAAGGATACCAGCTTCTCCTGGAGCAAGATGCTCAATTTCGACGGCGAAACCGGCCCCTATGCGCAGTATACCCATGCGCGCTGCTGCTCCGTGCTGAGGAAAGCTAACGGCTACGATAAGGCCAATGTGGACTGCTCCCTGCTTTCAGGCGAGGCTGAGACAGCCCTTATCAAGGCCATTGCCGCCTTCCCCGAAACCGTTAAGGCCGCGGCCGAAAAGTACGAGCCGTATCTCATCTCCCGCGAGGTGATAGACGTTTGCTCCTGCTTCAATAAGTTCTATTATGACTGCCGCATAATGGACGACGACCCCGCCGTGCGCAACGCCCGCCTTGCCCTTTGCGATGCGGCGCGCATATGCATAAAGAACGGGCTGTACCTTATAGGCCTTGAAGCGCCCGAAAGAATGTAATTTTTAACATAAAGGAGAAATACTATGCTTGATATTAAGCTTGTACGCAATAACCCTGAGCTTGTGAAGGAAAACATACGCAAGAAGTTTCAGGATGAAAAGCTCGTTATGGTGGATGAAGTCGTTGCCATGGACAAGGAATGGCGCGAGGATCACACCCGCGGGGACGTGCTGCGCAACCAGCGCAACGTGCTTTCCAAGCAGATAGGCGGCATGATGGCCCGCGGAGAGCGCGACAAGGCCGAGGAGACCAAGAAAGAAGTTAAGGCCATGCAGGACGAGATGGCCGCCCTGGAAGCGCGTGAAGCGGAGCTGGAAGCCGAAATCCGCAAGCGTATGCTGGTAATTCCCAACATAATAGATGAATCCGTACCCATCGGCAAGGACGACAGCGAGAACGTGGAGCGCGAACGCTTCGGCGAACCCGTCGTGCCGGATTACGAAATACCCTACCATGTGGACATAATGGAAAAAGTGAACGGCATTGATATAGACGCCGCCCGCCGCGTGAGCGGAAACGGCTTCTATTACCTCAAGGGGGACATTGCCCGCCTGCACAGCGCCATATTGAGCTACGCGCGCGACTTTATGATAAACAAGGGCTTCACCTATTGCGTGCCGCCTTTCATGATCCGCAGCGGCGTTGTAAGCGGCGTAATGAGCTTTGCCGAAATGGAAGGCATGATGTATAAGATAGAGAATGAAGATCTTTACCTTATCGGCACCAGCGAGCACAGCATGATAGGCAGCTTTATAGATACCTTTATAGATGAAGATACCCTGCCCCGCACGCTTACCAGCTACTCCCCCTGCTTCCGCAAGGAAGTTGGCGCGCACGGCATAGAGGAGCGCGGCGTATACAGAGTGCATCAGTTTGAAAAGCAGGAAATGATAGTAGTCTGCAAGCCGGAGGACAGCATGGCCTGGTTCGATAAGCTTTGGAGCTACACCGTGGAGTTCTTCCGCAGCCTGGATATCCCCGTGCGCACGCTTGAGTGCTGCTCCGGCGATCTGGCGGATCTTAAAGTGAAAAGCGTTGACGTGGAGGCATGGAGCCCGCGTCAGCAGAAATATTTCGAGGTCGGCTCCTGCTCCAACCTTGGCGACGCGCAGGCAAGGCGCCTTGGCATCCGCATAAAGAACAAGGAAAAAGGCAACTACTTTGCCCATACACTTAACAATACCGTTGTCGCGCCCCCGCGCACGCTTATCGCCTTCCTTGAAAACAATCTCAAGGTGGACGGCACCATAGCCATACCCGAACCGCTGCGCATGTATATGGGCGGCAAAAGCGTTATTGAATAACGAAACCGGTGTTTTGGCTGAATAGCTGAGTTTTTACCATGCGCGCAACCCGATGCAACCGCTCGTTGCGCGCATTTTTTTAATTGCAAAGCAGAGTGTATTGCGCAACCGTGCTCCCGTGCGCTATGCTTAGGCCACAGAAAAGTTCAGGAGGATATTACGATGAATATCGAAATAGCAAACAGGCTGGTGCAGCTCAGGAAGCAGCACGGCTATTCTCAGGAGGAGCTTGCGGCAAAGCTTGGCCTTTCCCGCCAGGCCGTGAGCAAATGGGAGCGCGCGGAGGCCTCGCCCGACACAGATAACCTTATAATGCTCAGCCGCGTATACGGCGTAAGCCTTGACGAACTGCTCAAGACCGATGAACCCATACCCGAGCCGGAGCCTGATAAGGGCGTGAAGGTCACCATAAACGGTAAGCCGCTTCGCTTTAATAAGGACGACGGTTTTTTCTTCAGCTATGGCGACGAGGATGACGGCAGCGAAAGCGACAATGTTGACGCAAATGCCCACGTTTCCGCCCGCGGCAATCTGGTAATAGAGCCGAATGAAAAGTCCGTTTGGCAGGAATTCCCCTTCCCCATATTCGTAACGATACTCTATCTCGGCCTTGGCTTTGCGTTCGGCCTTTGGCATCCGGGTTGGATACTTTTCCTGACCATACCGGCGTATTATTCAATAGTCGGCTGGTTCTCCGGCCGCCGCAGGCATTGTTTCCTGCGCGCCTTCCCCTATACCATATTGATGGTCATAGCCTTTCTGTGCATGGGCTGCATATGGGGTCTTTGGCATCCGGGCTGGATACTATTCCTGACCATCCCCATGTACTATGCCATTGTGAAGCCCATTGACCGCGCGTACAGGCGTAAGCACGGTATAAGCGCAATAGAGATAGAGCGCGACGACGATGACATAGACGACGATTGATGCATAACAACTCAACGGCGGGTGCTGAAAGGCATCCGCTTTTTATATGATATCAGCACATGTTATATTGTATGCCTGTGTTCTTCGTTTGTTTTATGCGGATACATGGAGTTTTTGTCTGAATTTGTCGAAATACTTTATTTATTAAGCGATGAGTTATATAATTTATAAGCAAAGCTAAAAAACTTTTTATAGCAGGAGACAGCATAAAAATGGGAAGCCAACGCGCCCTGCCTAAAATTACGGAAGTGTTTCCTTACTGGCAGGATATCAATTCTACGGACCGCCTTGCAATGGCACGACAAGTCCAATACCATGCGCTGCCGCGAGGCAAAATTTTCTGCATAAACGATGCCATCACAGTATCCTCATTGTATGTTATAAGCGGCGAAGTGCGCTATTATACCATCAGTGCCGATGGGCGAGACACAATGCTTTACCGACTGCACAGGGGCCAATACACAAGCTTCCTTGAAACCAAGCTGTATACCAATCCAAACTATTCGCTCACCATGCAGGCCGAGCAGCCCAGCGAGGTTTACGCCATTTCCCCGATCATGTCCAAATATCTATGCGAACATTATCCATCTGCCCTAAAATTTGAACGCGAAGTATTCTATGATCGCAGCGCATTTGTTATGGCGTCGCTTCAGCGTATGCTTTCCGTAAGCAGCGAGCAGCGCCTTGCAATGTTCCTGCTGGAGGAGATAAAGCGCAACGGCAGCCGCACGCTCACACTTACTCAGGAGCAGATGGGCCGCTATGTCGGCACGCACCGCGAGATGATATCCCGCATGATGAACGTTTTCGCCCGGCATGGCATAGTCCGTCTCAGTCGCGGTCAGGTAGAGGTGCTGAAGCCTGAGGCGCTGAAGGAACTGGCCCGGTAGCGCATTACAGATTGCGTATGCGCACCTCCGTCACCCGGCCGATTATGTCCGCCTCTTCCCGGGGAACGATCATTGGTTCGTATTTTGTATTCGCAGGAATTAGCATAAGCGTATCGCCTATCGTTTTTACCTTGCGCAGCAATACCTCTTCGCCTATGCGCACAACCGCTATGCGCCCGTTTTCAACGCTTGGCTGCATCCGTACCAGCACCAGCGCGCCTTCGGGTATAAATTCGCCTTCCATGCAGTCCCCCTCCACCTGCATGTAAAAGTATTCGCCGGCGACGGCCTCGTTCGCCGCGACCGGAATATATTCCTCTATGTTTTCATCTGCCAGTATCGGCAGCCCAGCATGCACCCTGCCCACGAGCGGCACTCCCACGCTGTCCTCAATTTTCATAAGGCGGGGCGATATAGTCGTGCGGGATTTGAAAAGCGGCGTTACCATCGCGCTTTCGCGGCAAAGGATATAATCCGCGCTGACGTCAAAAAAATCGCACAGCTTCATAAGCATTTCGTTCGGCAGGGCCACCCTGCCCGTTTCATATTTGCAAACAGCCGCCTTCTGCACCCCAAGCACGTTGCCCAACTCCTCCTGGGAAAGGTGCTTTGCTTTTCTCAATTCCTTCAATCTGTTCATGCGGCCCTCCAATTTTGTTTTTTATATTGTATCTTATAGAGAAATGCTTTGCAAGCATTATTTTGTTCATGTTTTTGCAAAAAAGTTCCAAAAACCGCTTGACAGTATCCTTGTCGGATATTATAATGGGTTCACGGTCGAAAAAGACCGCAAAATTTCCCAATAAGCCACCGTGAACGGTTCCCATCCGGTTTCCAAAACGGATATACGGCGGCTTAGCGGAGCAGCGGAGGTACGCAATGAATTACTTTGGTTTGTTCTTCTCTTTCATGATCCCCAGCATCATTTTGGGCTTTATGATAGCCGCCGCCTGCATTCAGGAAAGGGCTATCCATCGCCGCCGTGCGCAGCATAAGCAGGCCGCGCCGCACAAGGAAGCTAACGTGCGCAGCTATTCCCCTTCGGCAAAGCCGCAGCATAATAATGCTGTCAAGTCCGATAAGTCAAAGCTTTATATATACGATATGAATGCGGCATAATGCCGCCCCGCTTAGCATTGTTATCTTCCGCGCGGAACCGAATCCCCTCGCGGTGATAAAATAAAATAATATTATATGTGCCTACCGAAACGGCGCCCCGACGCAGGGCGCTGTTTTGGCATACAAAAAATTATTGACAAACGATAATTTCAATGCTATCATATCGCCATAAATTATCGCAAAACGATAATGTGGAGGTTTCTATGAAGCATAACAAAGCTGCTCTGTACGCATTGTGCGCATTGGCCGCGCTGGGCGCTGCCGCGGCAATATTGCTAAGCGGCGCGGATATTGCCCGCGTGCTGCTGTGTTACCCGCTTGAGTTTACAGGTAAGGCGCTCAGGAGCCTGTCCCTTGCCGGCGGCGCGCTGAATGTGCTTGCAATTGCGCTGTATGCCGCAATAAGCCTTATCCCCGCCGTGCTGGCGCTTATATTCGCCCGCAAACGCGGCCATGCCAAGGCGGACTGCATACTGTACATATTGAGCGTTGTGCTGTTCGCCGCGCTGTACCTGGCAATAAATCCCGGCCTGCTGCGCTATGTTTTCAGCGCCGATATGCTCACCATCGTCGCGTCGTATCAGGTTGCCTTGGGCATATTGAATTCGCTGATATATTCGCTTGTGCTCTGCTATGCGGTGCTGCGCATAATAAGCCGCCTTGCTTTGGATGGCACGGATAGGCTGCTTAGTGCTGGCGCATGGCTGCTGTATATAGCCTGCGCGGTGCTTTCGTTTGCATCTGCATACGGTGCGGCGGCTGCCGTTGCGGCCTCGCTTGCCTACGGCGCGCTCGATATTTCTGTGAGCATAGTCCGCGCCGCCGTTGATACGCTGCCCAATGTGTTCAGCATATTGCTCGCACTCTGCGGGGCAAAGCTGCTCCTTTCCATGCGCGCCGCTCTTTTCAGCGACGAAGCCGTGGACACTGCGCAGCGGCTGAGCCGCCTCGCTGTTATCAGCCTGAAAGTATCCGTAATAAGCAGCGCCGCGTTCAACGCCGCGCAGATAGCGCTTGCGGGCGGGCTGAGCAGCGTTAACGTTTCCGCAAGCATCCCCTTTGCGGGAGTGCTTTTCGCCCTGCTCGCACTCATATTCAGCCGCTTCATTGCCGAATCCAAGCGCATTAAGGATGATAACGACAGCATTATTTAGGGTGAACGTATGGCGATAGAGGTAAATTTGGACGAAATGCTGAAGCGCCGCGGCATAACCGGCAAGGATCTTTGCGCAATGGTGGGCATAACCGAGGCCAACCTTTCCATACTGCGCAGCGGAAAGGGCAAGGGCGTGCGCTTCCATACGCTCAATAAAATTTGCTATTATCTTGACTGCAATGTTGGCGACATACTCAATTTTGACGGAGTTCTTAATGAGGAGGATGAATGATGAAACGATACATATGCCTTTTGGCAATACTTACGGCAATTGCTGCGCTGCTGTGCGGCTGCTCACTTGCGCGCAGCGATATGGATGCTTCCGCCGCCTCGCGCGACAGGCTGATAGGCGTGTACATAACCACCGAATATATTGATCTCTTTGACCTTGAAGGCTACATCGGTGCGAACGCATCTGCATTGTCCGGCGGCAGCATAGGCGAAGCGGACGCAGCGCAGTACAACGGCAGGCTGTATGCGGAGCTTATCGACGGAAGGTATGTTTTCCCGGGCGTTGACGGCTTTGCCTTCTTCATGGCCACTACCGAGCATGAGTACGGCACAAGCTATTCAAACTATACTGACGAGGGCGTATGCGGCTGCAAAATAGCCGTTAATACCAACGACAACGAAGATTCATCCGAAGAAGCGCTGGAGCTTGAGTGCACCATATACGGCCTGACCGGCAGGAACGACAGGCATGTAATATACACCAATCCCGTGTACCAAACCGCGGACGGAGAGGTTTACCTCACTTCTGGGCATGGCATATCCACCTCCGGCGTTGGCGCGGGCGCATTAGTTTCGCAAAAGCTGACAGACAGCACCACCGCTACCGATTCCGAAGGAAATGCCGTAACAAGCTCCGCAAGCGTGAACGTGCATTACGTTATAGCAGAACTGCCATTAGGCTATACGCTCATAGAGATGGATGCGGACAGCCGCGAAATTTCCCGCCATGAATACGCCCCCGGAGAGCTTCCGCCAGAGTATACGGCAAACAATAGCACGGCCTATATAATAGTTGAATCCCGCACCGCAAGCGGCAGCACATACGCGCTGTATTCCGCCGAAAATACAGACATAGTGACCTATGCCGAATTAAAAGAAAAAGGCGTGCTTACCGAAAAGCACACCTATGTAACGTTCGCTTCAAACGAAGCCGATAACGCTTAATCGAACAGTCCCCTTATAGCCGCAAAGGCGTTTGCAAACCATTCGCCTATCGTTTGGAAGAAGGACTTGTTCTCCACCTGAGCATCAGCATCCGTGCCGTTGTCCGTTCCCGTGGTATCCTCGGGTGAGGGCGACGGCATTTCTATCGGCAGCGGTTCAACTATCGCCTCTGTGGTGATAAGGAACTGCACAGTGCCGTTTATGTTCTCCGCATTGCTTGAAAATGCCGTGTAGCTTTCGGAAAGCGCCAGCAGAGCATCCTTCTTTGAAAGCGAAAGCTGTATTTCGTTCGTTTCTTCAACTAATTTAGCCATGCCCTCGCTGCTCACCTGCCTAAGCCCGTCCGTCAGCGTGTCAAGCCCGCGGTAAAGCTGCTTTGTGCCGGTTTTAAGCTGCTCGCCATTGTCGCTCAAAAGCGCCATGCCTTCGTCCAGCTCCTTTATGCCGCGGTAAAGCTTATCCATGCCGCTCGATACCTGATACGCGCCGGAGGAAAGCTGCTCCGCGCCCGCTGCGGCCTCGTCCGCCTTGGCGATTATTTCGTTCAGCTTCGCAATTGCCTTCTTAACATCATCCAGCTCCAGCACGGCCATGCGTATGGCGTTGGCGGTATCAGGGTCTATGTTTATGCTTACGTCCCCTATGTTCACCGCTGCCGCCGCCTGATCGGCTATGGCCCGCTTCTCCTCCTCCGTCAAATCCGTGCCGGATAGCGCATCATACACGCTTTGGCGCACCTTCTCCTTTATTTCCTCTTCCTTGCCCGCAAGCGCCTTATTCAGCTCGCTTTCAAGTATTGCTATTATGCGCGCATCAACCTCCGTAGACGGATTTTGCAGTTCGTCAAGCTTTGCCTTTGCTTCATCCACCTTGGCAACTATTTCGTTTATTGATGCGGCGAACGTGCCCATGCCGCCTGCCACTTCGCCCGTGCCGTAGTTAAGCTGCTCCGCGCCGTCCTTGATTTGGCCCATGCCGTCCGCTGCGGCAGTAACGCCGTCTATATATTCGCTTATGCCGTCGTTAAGCGTGCTTGCGCCGTTGCGCAGCCGCCTTGCACCCTTATAAAGCGCGCTGCTGGCCTCGTTTATTTCATCCAGCGCCGTAAGCAGCCCTTCAACGTCGTCTATGCCTGAAAGGTCGTTTTCGTCCACAATGCCGGTCATGCCTATGAACGTGCATTTGCCGAGTTCAAAGCTTTCCGTGTCCAATTCAACATAAAAGCTGTCCTTCAGCTTGTCCGTTTCCTCTATTTCAAGGCTTTCCGCAAGGCCGGGCAGCATAACGGCCATTATTGTTGTAACGCCCGCCTGGGAGGATATCTTTGCGTCCGACGCAAGGCCCGTGCAGCCTTCGTCAAGCGTCATCATGCCTATAACGCTGAACGGCACATTCAGTTCCTTTTCAACTCCGTCCACCGTTACAGGCCGCTTCAGCGTGCTTTTGCACTCAACCTCTATTCTTACCCGACCGCTTTTGCCGGCTATCTCCTTCGGGCTCATCTTCACGCCGTTAAGATAATAGCTGAGCGTGAGCGTAAACGGCAATTCTCCGCTCGCCTCGCCCTGATAGCACACGTCCTCGCCTTCGGCCTTAAATGTTGCTTTTGTGCCGTCTATCGCGGGTGCTTCGCTGCCAAGCACGTTTTTTATGTTGGTAAGCGTTGTGTCGTCCGTAACGGTATCTGCGCCGGACATATTGGTTATATACACGCTTGATATCATAGAAAGCACGTTGCCTTCCGCGTCCGTTTCAACGTAAACCGTTTCCCCGCGGGTGTCCATGCCGTCCGCCAGCGCAATGCTGCATATTATGGACACAAGCATGCTTGCCGCGAAGGCTATCGCCAGCACAAGGCAGATTATCCTAAACGATTTTTTCATGTTTTCCCTCCTTTATTCCGCGCTCTTGAGCGATTCAACCATATCTATCGCCCTGACCTTGGGCCGCATCAAAAGATTGACTATCAGCGAAAATACTATCGTGAGCGCAAAAGCGTAAACGTAGCTGAGCGGCTTTGCGCTGCGCACGAACATGACCATGTCCACTTCGCATGTGCGTATGACGAACAGGTGCATTATCTTGCCGAACACAAGCCCCACAAACGCCCCTATCACAGAAAGAGCATTGTTTTCGCGGAATATGTAATCATACATTTCCTTATCGTAAAACCCAAGCACCCTCAGCGTTGCAAGCTCACGCATACGCTCGCCTATGTTTATATTGGTCAGGTTCAGCATAACAACGAACGTGAGCATGCCCGAACCAAGTATCAGCACCAATACAACATAATTGAGAATGCTGAGTGAATCCCTTACGGAAGCATATATGCTCTCTATCGTGCGAACGGTATACATGCGGCTGTCGCTCAAAAGCTGGGTGGACATAGCGTCCATAGTTTCGTCCGTAAGTCCGTCCTTCAGGTTGCCCATGAAGCCGTTGTACTGCATTGCCTTGCCGAACACGGTTTCGTAGTACGCCGCGGTTATGTACACATAATGATAAACATAGTTATCCGCAACGCCTATAACCCGCATAAAGTGATCCTCGCCGCCGGTACGCATGTTTATCTCGTCCCCAGCCTTTATTGAAAGCGTTTCCGCAAGCTTTGCCGTAACGACCACGCCGCTGTCGTCAAGCGTTACGGGCGCGCCGCCGTTATGCAGGTTTATGCGCCCGGCCATGCTTCCCGCCGATTCAACGCCCAACAGATGCACGCCGCTTTGGCTTCTGCCGCCGTTTTTACATTCCATTTGGGAATCGAGGCAGAACATAACCGAATCAAAATCGTCGTTTGCCGGGTTTTTGCCGAGCAGCTCCTGCATATCGGCAAGCGGCATGGCCTCATACACATATGCCTGCACGTCCATTTGCCAAATGTCGCCGAACTGCTTTTCGATTATGCCGAATATTGAATCGTTCAGCCCGAACGCCGTAACAAGCAGCGCCCCGCTGCCGGCTATGCCTATAACGCTCATGAAGAAGCGCTTTTTATAGCGGAACAGGTTTCTTACCGTCACCTTTGAGGTAAAGCTGAGCTTTTTCCATATGAACGGTATTTTTTCAAGCAGCACCCGCCTGCCGGCCTTGGGCGCCTTGGGGCGCATGAGCGTTGCCGGCACTTCCTTAAGCGATGCATAGCACGCGGAGAATGTTGCCGCGGCCGTGCAGACAGCCATTGCCGCAATAGCCATAAACGCTATGTCTGCCCTGTACGGCGTTTCAAGCTTGCCAAGGTAATACATTATGGAATAGCCCTTCATTATTACATACGGGAACAGCTTAAAACCGATTATAGCACCCACCACGCCGCCGCTTATGCAGGCGGACATGGCATAGACCGCATACTTCATGGCTATTTGCCAGCCGCCGTAGCCAAGCGCCTTCATGGTGCCCATTTCAATGCGCTGTTCCTCAACCATTCTCGTCATTGTGGTAAGGCATACAAGCGCCGCCACTATGAAGAATATAAGCGGGAACACATCGCCCACGGCGGCAATTCTGTCCGTATTTTCGCTGTAATCCGAATACCCGGGGTTGCCGGATCTGTCCTGAATATACCATGTGCCGCTCTGGGTGGATGCATAATCCTCTATGCGGTCGGTAACTTCGTTCACAAGCGCTTCGTATTCGTCGCTGTATGCGCTGGGTCCCTCTTTCCCGGAAATAACAATGTCAGCGCGGGTATAATATGTGTTTAGCAGGCTCATTACCGGCAGCTTTGTGCCAAGGCTTGATATCGCGTTGCCCGATGCATAGGCAAAGCCGTCGCTTGTGCCGTTGCCTATGCTGCTGGTGCCGCGTTCAAACATACTTATGTACATTGGGCTTCGTATGAAGCCGACGACTCTCAGCGTAACTGTGCCGCCGGATGTGGTGAGCGTTATTTCGTCCCCAAGCTGCTTCACGAGCGAACCCTCAAGAGTATAGTCCAGAGCTATTTCGGTATCGTTCAGCGGCATACGGCCGGACACTATTTCAACGCCGTTCATCTCGTATTCCGGCGAAGTATCTATGCCGTAATCGGGTATAAGGTCTATCAGCGGGGCATATTCGCTTTTCAGCTTTATCGGCATTGAATAAAGGCGAAGGTTCTTTTCCTTTTCGCCCGTACCCCTTGCCATTGCGTCCACAAAAAGCGATGCACGAACGGCCTGAATCCCTTCTATACTTTCAAGGTCGCGTATATTGTCCGCCGTAAGGCCGGAAGTTGAAATTACGCTTATGTCGGAAAGGTTGTATGTGTTATACAGCCTGTCCCCGGCTTCCTTCATGTCCGGACTGGTGGCCCTTATTCCCGCAAAGAACGCCACGCCCAGCGCGCATATGGCGAAGATTGAAAGGAACTTGGTAAAGGTGCGCTTTATTTCACGCAGCAGATTTTTAAGCGTAAGCGCGTTCATGCAGCCTCCTTTACCATTCTATCTCTTCTATTGGCATCGGCTTTGCGTTCAGTTCAACCGATGCAACGGTGCCGTTTTTAACGTGCACCACCCTGTCCGCCATTGGTGCAAGGGCGGAGTTGTGCGTGATTATTATTACGGTCATGCCTGTTTTTCTGCACGTATCCTGCAAAAGCTTCAATACCTGCTTACCAGTTTGGTAGTCAAGCGCACCTGTAGGTTCGTCGCAAAGCATAAGCTTTGGATTTTTAGCAAGCGCACGCGCTATCGCCACGCGCTGCTGCTCGCCGCCGGAAAGCTGCGCAGGAAAGTTTGAAAGCCTTTCGCCAAGGCCAACCTGAATAAGCACATCCTTGGGCGGCAGGGGATCCTTGCAGATTTGGCTCGCCAGTTCAACGTTTTCAAGCGCGGTAAGATTCTGTACCAAATTATAGAACTGGAAAACAAAGCCAACCGTGTCCCGCCGGTATGTTGTGAGCGCTTTGCGGTCATATTTTTCAATATGTTCGCCGTCCAGCACAACTTCGCCGCCAGTGCAGCAATCCATGCCGCCAAGTATATTCAAAAGCGTTGTTTTGCCCGCGCCCGAAGGCCCGACTATGACGCAAAGTTCGCCTTCCTCTATTTCAAGATTAACGCCGGACAGCGCCTTTATGGTTACCTCTCCGCTATGGTATTCCTTGGTAACGTTTTTAAGCGACAAATACGCCATACTTTTTCCCATCTCCTTAAGCCTTATACTACGATTTTACCGCACAAGCCGCGATAAATATATCCTTTTTTCATTATTTTGAATTGATTTCACAAACCCTGAGTCCGCTGCCGTTTTTTAGCCCCATTGCATAAAAAGGAGCGGCCGTGCCGCCCCGTATATGCGCATAGCTTGCGCTATCCTATTCTTATGCCCACTATCTTCGGCCCCTGCCCGCTGCCGTCCACGCCGCGCGTACCGACAACCAACGTATTATTGAACACCGCAGGGGTTGATTCAATGCGCGAACCAAGGTCGATTGAGCACATGGCCTGCCCGTCTATGCCGCTGTAAAGTGTAAGCTTGCCGCCGCGGTCGCATTGCAGTATATATCCTTTGCCGTTTTCATCGTATATCACAACGGGCGCGCTCCATATGCCGTCCGCCTGCTCAATGCGCCATTTTTCTTCGCCCGTGGACTTATCCAGCGCTATTATAAGCCCGCCGTCCGTGCCATCGTTCAGCGCAACGGCGCTCAGGCTTGCTATTATGGTGCCGTTCAGCTCGTTTTTGCCTATATGCACCGGCGCGTATGCCCCGCCGGCATTTTCGGCAGATGCATCGAATGTTTTTGTCCACGCAACAGTTCCCGTGCGGCCGTCTATTTTGCGTATATAGGCCTTGTCCCGTCCGTCTGCGGCGTTCCTGTCGTCCGCCTTATTTGCAGCGTAAAGGAATATTGTGTTATTATCTGCGCTCTCCTCTATAACAACGCCAGCGTCGCCGTCTCCGTCTGTATCAACGGCATATTTAAGCGTCATGCTGTTCAAATCTACGCATTGCAGCATGCCGCCGTTATCCGTGAAGAATGCGTATTGGTGCCATGCCGCAACGGAGCTTTCTATGCCGTACCAACGCGCGCCGTCGCTATCCGAATAGCCGGAAAAGTGATAGCGGTATTTTACCAGCCTGCCGGGGTCAACGCTTACCGTACCCGCCGCTTTATCGAACCGCGCATTCAGCTTAACGGTATACAGCAGCCCGTTTTCGCCGCCTATTATAAGCGTATCGGCATCGGATGCGAATATGGGCGAAGAATCATATGCCTGCCATTGGCGGTTAGACGCGGGGTCCCTGCCGCCGAATGTGCTTATGACGCTGTTGTCTATAAGGCTCACTACCCTGAACCATGCGCCGTATGTGCCTTCCTCACTGGTGCTCTGCACGCCCTGGCCCAGATACAGCAGCGGATAGCCGCGCGGGTCCAGAGCAGCTGTGCCCTTGTTCACAACGCCCATATCTATTGGGCTTCTTGTTGCCTTGCCCGTGTTCAGCTCAAAGAAATATATCTTGCCGTCCATCGCTGGGTATATCACTTCCGTAAAGCCGTCCTTGGTCTTAAACTCCTCCGCAATGCCCAGCAGTGCTCTGGTTTCGCTATCCCATTGTATTATTATGGGCATGCCTGTCCAGCCAGTGCCCGTCCATACGCCGTCCGTGCCGCAGTCAAGCTGGCCTATGCTCTTTTCCCACGCCGTGGTAAGCTGCCCGCTCAGCGCGTTCACACCGCCGTATGCAAAGGAGGAGCGGAAATTGTTTCCGCCGTAGGTTATAACGCCCTTCAGATCGCTGTATTTATCGCCGCGGCCAAAGTATATGTTCTCTTCCCGCGTATATGCGGTCGTCTGATCGCGCCGCACAAATATTTCCGAATGGAAGCCCATCTGGCTCAATGCGTCCGCGCTTTGCTCGGTCACGGTCAGCGCCGCGTCAAGTTCGGGCGTTGGCGTAGGCTTAGGCGTGGGCGTAGGCTCTGCCGGAGTTTCGCTGAGCTCAGGCGTTGGCGTTGCGCCGCCGTTCGGCGTCACCTTGCCCGCAAATAATGCCTTGGTCAAAAATACAAGCCCTACTATAACGCCCGCAAGCAAAATAAGCACCATTATCCTGCGTGCAATATATTTGCGCCTGCGCACCGCGCGGAAACTTGGTCTGCCCGTTTGTCTGCCCATGCCTTCTCCTTTCGCCATTCGGCTTGGTTATTTTGTTTATTCCTCCGGTGTGGGTGTCGGTTCTGGCGTGGGTTCGGGTATGTCCGCCGCATCGCTTACGAACGTTACGCTGCCGTTGCCCGTTTCTATCACCATTTCAGGCTCACAATGGCCAACCGCATAATAATCGCCGTCCGCGCTGAACGCAAACATGCCAACGCCCTTGTCTCCCCCGTCCGCTTCTATGTTGGTCACGCCGTAAAGCTCAATTTCATTAAGCTCCGCGCCGTGGTATTCGCCATTGTTTTTCACCTTCAGCGTTGCGCCGTCCTGCATAACGAGCGTTCCGGTGCATTTTAGCGCGTTATAATTGGCCTCCGTTACGGCTTCAAGCAGCGCGCCTTCATCAAGCAAGATGTCCTCTTCAAATATGTTCACGGCGCTTGCGCTTTCGCCGCCCTGGGCATAAACCGCGCAGCCCTTGCCCATGTTAAGCATTCCCGCCCGTATTGCGCAGCCGCGGTTGCTTTTGATATAAAAGCGGCTGTTTTCGCCGAATTCAATGCCCGCGGCAAAGTCCACCGCGTGCGCAACGGCGTTTATCGCGCCCTGACCCGATATTTTGCCCGAGCCAAGCCCGCCTATGCCAGCCGCGCCGCCGGTTATGTTCACTTCCTCAAGCGTGAGCTCCGCCCCGTCCTCAAGGCGTATCACGCAGTCCGCATTGCCGGATATTGTGTTCCCACGGCCTTCTATTGTTATATGCCCGCGCGCGGCGCTGAGGGTGAGCATAGCGTCCTCCATATCTACCGAGCGCGCAAGCACGGCCCTTTCACCGCCGGATTCAAAAAAGGCAGCAAGATCGGCCGCGCTGGTTACGCCCGCGCCGCTTTCCATGTCGCCAATGTTTATATGCGGCTCCTCTGTTTCTTCGCCGCAGCCCGCCGCAAACGCCGCCGTAAGCAGCGCCAGCAGCGCAAAAAGCAATCTTTTCATATTCCTCCGCTGCATACTGATGCTATTTTATTTATTTTACCATATATGGGGAGAGATTAAAAGTTAATAGATTTTTAACTGTTTGCGCAAAAAACGGCAGCCCCGCCATTTGCCGGAGCCGCCGCATATTCGCCTTTTTTACAGTTCTTCTTCGTCCTCTTCCTTCACGGGCCAAACCTTTACGCCCACCAGCACAACGCGGCGGTTTTGCAGCTTTTTAACCGTTACGGTAAGGTTCTTGTACTCAAACATATCACCAACCTTTGGATAGTCGCCCAGCATTTCTATTGCCCAGCCGCCAACGGTCGCGTTGTCGTCGTCAAAATCGCGGTCGTCTATATCCATCTCGTCAAGGAAGTCCTCTATGCGCATGTCGCCGTCCACATCGTATGTGTCCTCGCCCGTTTGGGTTATCTCCGGCTCTATGTCGTCCGTTTCATCCCAAATGTCGCCCACAAGCTGCTCAAGCACATCCTCCATGGTGAGGCAGCCCATGGTTCCGCCGTATTCATCGGTAACTATTACCATATGGCACTGGCGGCGCTTCATTTCCTTGAGCACATCGTCAAGCGGCATTGTCTTATGCACAAAGTTCACCGGCATAAGTATGTCCCGAATATCGAACCCGTCCGGCTTTTCGGCAAGCATCTTATAAAAATGGTTCAGATGCAGTATGCCTATTATGTTATCAACCGTGTCCTCATAAACGGGTATGCGCGTATATCCAGAGTCGTTGGCTGTTTCAAGTATTTCCCCAAAGCTGTCCTCAATGTCTATCGTGACCATGTCCACACGCGGGGTTATGACCTCGTATGCCAGCACATCGTCAAAATCAAGCGCGCTTTGCAGCAGATCCGCCCTATCCTCGTCTATAACGCCTTCGTCCTCAACGGTATCTATTATCGTTTCAAGATCGTCCTCCGTTATGGCGTCGGCAGGCTCTTCATCTTCCTTCTTTATAAGCTTATCGAGCGCCTTGAGAACGCGCTGTATCAGCCATACTATGGGGAACGTAATTATCATGAGCGCCTTGAGCGGTACCGCCGCTATATGTGTGAAGCTGAATGCGGCCTGCACGGCAATTATCTTTGGCACTATCTCGCCGAACGTTAGTATTATAACGGTCATTATGGCCGTTGCCACCCACGTTCCCTTGTCTCCCATTATATCTATGGCTATTACCGTAGCCACGGAGGAGGAGGCTATGTTCACAAGATTATTGCCTATAAGTATGGTTATAAGCGCATCGTCATAGTTTGAATATATGCTGTAAGCAAGCTTGGCAAGCTTATTGCCGTTTTCGGCCTCCGCCGCTTTTTTAAGCCTTAGCTCGTTCACGGAAGCATACGCTATTTCGGAACCCGAGAAGAACGCGGAAAACACGATAAATATCACTATCGCTATATAATCCCATGCGGTAGCCATTATTCAGCCGCCTCCTTATCGTCCTCGTCGTAAATCTCGCCCACAAGCTCCTCAAGTATATCCTCAATGGTAACTATGCCTATGGTTTTGCCGTCCTTATCCAGCACAACGGAAAAGTGCGTCTTGTCGTTGCTCATGGCTGTAAGCAGATCGTCTATGGCTATATCGTCATTGACAAAATGGATATCGTCCATAATGTCCTTAACGCTTACGCTCGCATTCTTATAGCGCGTGCGCAGGAATTTTCTTATCTGCACCATGCCTACGGGGTTGCCTTCCGCATCAACAACGGGCAATCTTGAATGGATATCGTCCCGTATCACGGCCATGGCTTCGTCCCCGCTCATGTCCAGCCTCAGCTTGACCACCTTATCCCAAGGGGTGAGCACCTCGCGCACGAAAGTATCGGAAAACTCCAGCGCGCTCTGCATAAGTTCGGCCTTTTCCTCGTCTATGTCGCTTTCCTCGGGGATGCTCTCTATTATGTCGTAAAGCTCATCCTCCGTAACGGTGGGTTCTTCTTCCTCGTTCTTCTTAAAGGGCTTGCTTACAAAGCGGCTTATGGCGGAGAATATGAACGCCAGCGGCCCAAGCACCTTCATAAAGAAAAGAAGCGACCCCGCAACGGCAAGCGAAAACTTTTCGCTGTTTGCCTTTGCAAAGCGTTTGGGTATCATTTCGGCAACAAGAAACACCACAAGAGTTGTAACTATTGTGGTAAGGGTAACATAGCCTACGCCCCAAAGCTTGGTTGCCATCAGCGTGGCAATGCTGGCGCAGCTTATGTGCATTATGTTGTTGCCTATCAAAAGCGTGGTGAGCGCCTTGTCGAAATGATCCAAAATATACAGCACCCGCTTTGCGCGGCGGTTGCCGTCGTCCGCATAGCTCATTATGCGTATGCGGTTAACGCTGGCCAGAGCGATCTCTGTCGCAGCGAAGTACCCTCCGCCCAATATAAAGGCAAAGATAGCGATAAGGTATCCTATCGGACTCCCATCGTCCATAAAGACGTATCATCCCTTTCTGATTCAAATGTTTAACCATTATACCATAGCATATGTGTAATATCAATACGCCGCACAGCGTGCGAAAAGGGGCGGCCTGTGCCGCCCGCCCGTTCACCCGTATTCACTCAAAGCCATAAGCCGCCTTTACATGCCCACGCAGTACACGGCCGCCATCTTGTCCCTCCATTCGCTCTCCTTATAGCTTGAGCCGCAGACTATTATAACGCCGTCGTTTTCGGTTACCGTAAAAGCTTCGCCGCAGAAATCCTTCGCAAGCGCAGCATAATATGCCGTGCGCGCGGAGGTATCCATATTTTCTATGTTTTCTATCAGCTCATATGCTTCGTGCGGAATGTATCCCGTCTTATGTGAAACGAAATCCTCCCAATTGTCTATTTCGACAGCCTGTATGGCAAACGCCTTATACGAATTTATCTCTCCTCCGAGGTTGAGCCATATCGGGTTTATGTCGGCAATATCTTTCCCCTGTTTCAGAACATAAAATATACCGATGTATTTTTTGGCCAATATCATTATTTGTCCATTGATCTCCGTGCCATCCTCATTGAGCTTGCCGCCGAGTATTTGCATCGAGCCGTACTTAACCCACCTGCCGTCCATCCAATATTGGGCATAGTATTCGCGCTTTTCGCTTTTTATCAACGGGTTGTCGTAAATCTTTCCGTCGGATGCATATGTATCAAAGCCTATCACTGTGCCTGCCACATCGGCATTTATCGCCTTTGCTTCCGCATATCCGCTTTCAAGCGCTTCCCGCAAATCGTCCGGTATTTCGGGGCTGATATCGCCCTCCGCGGGCGCTGACGGTTCTGCCGGGGGTGTCGGCATATTTTCGTCCGGCGCGGTTGTATTGTTTCCTCCCTGCTGTACAGGAGTTTCTATCGGCGGTATCGTCTGCGGCTCAGGCGTGGTTTTAACGTTGCAGCCCGCGCACAGCATCAACAAGGCTATAACGAGAGCATATAGTCTTTTCATTTTTTTCCTCCTTAGGCAGTAGTTTTTTGCTTGTTTTATTATAGCATTGCCGTAATTTGCCGCACAATGCCGCATATGTAAATAATGTGTTAACATGAAAATATTGCCAAATGCAATGCCTGCGATGCCAAAGCCGCGCGGGGGTGCGAAAACGGGCGGCCTATGGCCGCCCGAAAGGATTCGATATGCTTTGTTTTATTCACCCTGGTTCATGGGTACTACGGCGCCGCCGAAGGTTTCGTTGATGTACTGCGCCACGTCCGCGCCGGTGAGTATTTCGGCAAGGGCCTTGATGGCTTCGTTATTCTCGTTGCCTTCCTTTACGCAAAGTATGTTGGCGTAGGTCTTGGCGGAGTCGCCTTCCACGCTTTCCACGGCAAGGGCATCGGTGGAGGCGTTAAGGCCGGCCTGTATGGCGTAGTTGCCGTTGATTACGGCCATGTCAACGTCCTCAAGGCTCCTTGGCAGCTGCGCCGCGGCAACCTCAACTATGTTCAGGTTCTTGGGATTTTCGGCAATGTCAAGCACGGTGGCGGTAAAGCCCGCATCTGCCTTCAGGGTTATGAGCCCCTCCTGCTGCAGCAGGTACAGCGCGCGCGCCTCGTTGGAACCGTCGTTGGGCACGGCAATGGTCGCGCCGTCGGCAAGGTCGGCTATGGCCTTAGTCTTGCCGGCATAAAGTCCGAAGGGCTCGTAATGCACAGCCGCCACGGACACAAGATGCGTGCCGTTGTTCTCGTTAAAATCATTCATGTGGGGCTCATGCTGGAAGAAGTTTGCGTCCAGTTCGCCGGATTCAACGGCCGTGTTGGGAATTACGTAATCCTGATATTCGGTTATCTCCAGCTTGTAGCCCTTCTCCTCCATAAGCGGAGCGGCGTATTCAAGTATCAGCTTATGCGGCGTGGGGGATGCGCCTATGCGCACGGTTTTGGAATCGCCGCCCTTGGCGCAGCCGATGAGCGAGAATGCCAATACAAGAACAAGAGTCAGTGCAAAGATGCGTTTCATTTGGGTTTCCTCCTAAAATCTTATTTGAATTTTTATATGATGACGCTTACGCGCCTCATTTGCTTACTTTTTGCGCTTGTCCGTATGCTTAACGGTTGATGTGCCGCCGGACTGTATCAGCTGCACTATTACCACCATCAGCGCTACGGTAACAAGCATAGTGACCGTATCATATCTGTAATAGCCGTAATTTATGGCTATCGCGCCCAGTCCGCCGCCGCCCACAAAGCCCGCCATTGCGGAATAACCAAGTATTGTCGTTGCGGCAGTGGTGGCATTTGATATAAGCGAAGGCGCGGCCTCCCTTATAAGCACGCGGGTGATAAGCTGCCATGTGCTTGCGCCCATGCTGCGCCCGGCTTCGATAACGCCCGCATCAACCTCACCAAGCGATGTTTCAACAAGCCTTGCCACAAACGGCGCTGCGCCTATCACCAGCGGAACTATCGTGGCGGAGCTGCCAAGGCTGGTGCCGACTATGAAGCGCGTTACAGGAATGACTGCCACAAGAAGTATTATGAACGGCACGCTTCTTATTATATTAACTATCGTACCGAGCACTGTATTCACCGCGCGGTTTGGGCGGATGCCGTTAGGCGCGGTTATGTTGAGCACAACGCCCATGGGCAGACCCAGCAGATAGGATGCGGCGGTGGCCGCAATGGTCATATACAGCGTTTCCGCTATGCCCTGAAGCATTAAGCCCACAAAGCCCGAATCAAACATCGCCGTTTTCCTCCTCGTTATAATGCACGCCCGTACCGGAAAGGTAATTGAGTATCCGCTGCGCCGCGTCCGCGTCGTCCGGCAGCTGAACTATCATCTGGCCGTATATCACGCCATCTATCGTGCGTGTATCGGCAAACAATATGTTCACCGCTGCCTTGCAGTTGAGCACAATGTCCGCAATTATCGGCTCAAACGCGCTCTTCCCGTCAAACACTATTCTTACGCGCCTGCCGCCGGGGGTAAATTCGCTGCGGCCCGCGCCCTCGCCCAGTATGAGCTGCTTGGCAATCTCGCTCTTTGGCCGGCGGAAAACCTCCTCAACCTCTCCGCATTCGGCTATGCGGCTTTTGTCCAGTATCGCCACGCGGTTGCACGCTTCCTCGATAACGCTCATCTGGTGCGTTATTATTACTATCGTAACGCCCAGCTCCCTGTTTATCTTTTTCAGCAGTGTCAGTATGCTGCGGGTGGTCGCTGGGTCAAGCGCGCTTGTGGCCTCGTCGCAAAGCAGTATTTTGGGCGAAAGCGTCAGCGCCCTTGCTATGGCCACGCGCTGCTTCATTCCGCCGGAAAGCTGCGCCGGATACGCATTCTCCCTGCCCGCAAGGCCCACAAGCTCGATAAGCTCCAGCGCGCGCTTTCTCGCTTCCGCCTTTTTCCAATGGGCTATCTCCATCGGGAAGCATACGTTATCCAGTATGCTGGCCTGGCTGAGCAGATTGAACTGCTGGAATATCATGCCTATGTTGCGGCGGGCAATGTTAAGCTCCTTTTCGCTCAGTTCGCGCACGTCCTGCCTGTTTATAATTATGCTGCCCTCGTCCGGTTCTTCCAGCCGATTAAGGCACCTTACAAACGTGCTTTTGCCGGCGCCCGAAAGGCCTATCACGCCAAATATGTCCCCTTCGTACACCGTCAGGTCAACGCCGTTCAGCGCCGTTACCTTCTTTTCGCCGTCCGCAAAGCTTTTTGTTAAGCCCCGCACCGTAATTATCTCGTTCATTGCTGCTCCCTGCTGCCAAAACACAAAAGGAGCGCCGGGTCTGTGCCCGTCGCTCCGGTTAAGCCTTTTTGCTTCTCGCCGTCAGCGCACGACTACACACCCCGCAAATTGTCTGCTGGGCATCATCATGCACATGTACATGGCGCGAATCTCTATCATGGCGGCTTCCTTTCCTCGTTCATTGGCATATATAATATATTATTCCCCAATGCCTGTCAATAGCCAATTATGCATAAAATGCGAATTTTTATTTATTCGCCGCCTTCCGCTCCCGTAGCTGCCGCGGCAGGGGCAATTTTTATAAGCCCCTTTATGGAACGGTAGGTGTCCCGCGTGACCTCCTGCGTGCCAAGCTTTGCGCCCTCCGCCGAATAATATGTTTTATACGTTATGGCAACGCTCCCCTGCCGCGCTTTTCTCACAATCCGCTGCTCGCCCGGTTTAAGCGAAGCATCCTCCTCCACTTCCGTGCCAAGATCGTCCAGCGTTTTCACCTTCTTTGACGACAGCTCTATGCTCACCCCGTCCGCAAGCGGCCTGCCGTACAGCTTTACGGTTATTCGCTTCTGCTTTTCGTCCGTTTCGCTCAGTATGAACAGCGCCGCGCCGGACGTGTTCTCAAAACGAAGATCCGGCCCGCCGGTGGATATCGTTGCGTCCCTGCCTATGTCAACGTATCCGAGCGGCCACGAATGATGGTGCCGCTCAACTATGTGCATATCCGCCATAAGCAGCGCGTTATACAGCGTTGTGCTCACCTGGCATACTCCGCCGCCGTATTCCTGCACATATGCGCCGTCCTTTATGCCGGCCGCCATGCTCCAGCCGTTCTTCTCGTTGCGCTCGCCAAGCACTTGGTTTATTGAAAATATATCGCCCGGGTCAATAACGCACTTGTCTATCAGCCCCGAAGCCTTAACTATGTTCCTTACCCTGTTCTCCTTGCCGTATGTGCTGCCCTTGAAATATGTGGTAAACTCGGCTATTAGCTGGGTATCGTTTCGCGCCTGCTCAACAGTATACTCAGGGTATATCATGCTGTACGGCGCCGCTATGGCGCCGTCCTCGCCGCGCCGCACATATTCGCGTATTTCTTCGGCCAGCTTAGCCGTGTTGACCTCCTGCCCGGCCTCGTCCGCAGCTATTGCAAATTCTCCGCCCGATGCAAGGCTGACCTTCGCGTCCTTCGCTTCCTGCTTCAGCTCCGCTGCCGCCGCGCGTATGCCGCGCTCTATGTCTCGCACGGATGCGTCCGCCTGCGTTGTAAGCGCGCGGCTTTCAGTCGAAAACAGCCCCGCCGCACCCATGTTCGCAGCCTGGAGCAGCACATCATCCGTATTGAAGCTTATGTTTAGCCCGCTTCCTTTCACCTGCACGCTTTTGCCCGCAAGCGATATTGTGTATATCATGCCCCGCACGCGGTTTTCGTTGGCTTCGTTTATCAGCCGCCTCGCCGCAACTATGTCCATATCCGATACGTCCGCGCCGTCTATCGTTATTCCCTTTTCTATTTTTGCGCCCGCGCGCACCGCTTCTTCCAGCGTTGTGTATTGCTGCCGCGCGCAGCCACACAACGCAAACACAACTATTATCAGCCCGGCAGCGAATGCCCTTTTCATGCTCCCTCCTAAAAAATGCTCACAGTTTCCTTATTAGTATTGGCACAAGCTGCATTGCAAAACGCAAGGAAATATAACCAGTTTGCATTTTTACGTTTTGCCGCTTGCAATGCAAATGGATATAAGCTACAATAAAAAAGTAGGAGGATGCCGAATTATGCATTTTGACCCCAACGACAGACAATCATTGACCGCAAGAGTCTATGAACATATACGCGAAGACATTATAGAAGGCCGCTACGCCAACGGAGCATACCTTGTTGAAACCAAACTGGCGGAGGAGCTGGACGTAAGCCGCACGCCTATCAGGGAGGCGCTCAAGCAGCTTGAGCTTGAGGATCTTGTTGTAAGCATACCCAACCGCGGCGTGATGGTGCAGGGCATGAGTAGCCACGATATAGACGATATTTTCACCGTGCGCTATTTATTGGAAGGTCAGGCCGCGTACTGGGCGGCGGAGCGCATAGACGCAGCCAACCTTGCAAGGCTCACGGAAATAGTTGAGCTTATGGAAATGTACACCCGCAAGAACGACGTTGCAAATCTTGCCCGGCTCGATACCGAGTTTCACGAGGTTATATTTTCCGCATCCGACAGCAGGATACTTAGGCACATTCTCACCTCCTTGCACCGCAACACCCGTCAGGTGCGCGTAAATTCGCTCAGCACACCGGACAGGCCCACCCATAGCCTGAGCGAGCACAGGGCCATATTCGAAGCCATAGAGCGCAAGGACGCCGCGGCCGCAAAGGACGCCATGGAGTCCCACGTGCGCAACGCCCGCAAGCGCCGCAGCGCCGAAGGCGAAGCGCCGGACGCACAATAACGCCGTTTATTCTTTCAGCGCGTAAGGAACCGTTTCCCTGCGCGCTTTTTACTTAATCAAGGCAGAGGGGGCTAATATGCGCAATTTTATCACTCCCGTTGGGGAAGAATATCCTTTCGGCGGCCCGGGCAAATTCATACTTGGCACCGTGCAGGCTATGGCGGAGCAGCTTAGGCAGGAATATGCGAACACGGTCGATCTTATATACATCGACCCGCCCTTCGGCACGGGGGACGGCTTTTCCGTAAAGCTGCCGGGCGTGCGCGAAAAGGTGAAAATCCCCGCATACAGCGACAGTATGGACACCGCCAGCTACCTTGAAATGATGCGCGGCGTGCTCACCCTTTGCCATGACCTGCTCAAATACACGGGCTCCGTATATGTGCATATAGATTACCGCATGTGCGCGCGCATACGCCTTATGCTGGACGAAATATTCGGCGAAAGCTGCTTCCAGAACGAGATTATTTGGGCGTACAAAAGCGGCGGCCGCTCCGTACGCCACTACTCTCGCAAGCATGACAACATTCTGTTTTACAGAAAAAGCGCCAAGGCGTATTTTGACATATCCGCCGTTGGCGTGCCGCGCGGCCCCATGAAGCGCAACAACATGAAGCGCACCGTGGACGAAAACGGCAAGCTGTGCTTCTCCATACGTTCCGGCGGCAAAACATACACATATTATGAGGATACGCCGGTCTACCCGTCCGACGTTTGGGCGGACATTGAGCATATGCATCAGCGCGACCCGGAGCGCACCGGCTACGCCACGCAGAAGCCGGAGGCGCTGCTCAGGCGCATAATATCGGCCTCCTGCCCCGAAGGCGGGCTTGTTGCCGATCTGTTCGGCGGCAGCGGCACAACCGCTGCAGTAGCAGCCAAGCTTAACCGGCGCTTTTTAACGATTGATGCTTCGCCCGCGTCGCTTGGCATAGTGCGCAAGCGGCTGCTTTCCGCGGGATACGATGTGTCGCTGATAAAGCAAAGCTCTGCGCTCGCTCTCAGCTACCCCGCCCTGCCCGAAGGCGAATTTGATGCGGACTTCACCTTTTCGCGCGATGCATTCGGCGCATATGTTCAGCTTGATTCCTTCCGCAGCAAGTTCGGTCTATCCTTCATGGCCTTCGGCACCGTGGACGGCGATGGCATCTTCCGCCCCGCGGAGTACACCCTGTTCCCCACCGTCGGATCCCACCTGAGCGACTCCGCCTGCAGGGCCGATACCGTGCAGCTTTGCGATAATGCCGGCGGGATGAGATTTTATAGGGGTTGAGGAAATGGCAATTTTCACAGAAATCGCAAGAGCCGCAAGGCTCTTTTTCGGTATACAAAAAAGGCGCAGCAAACGCTGCGCCTTTTACTTTACTCTTACTCTTATTTTACTCCCCAAAATACCTCTTTAGCAGACCTTCGAACGCCTTGCCGTGGCGGGCCTCGTCGCGGGCCATTTCATGCACGGTGTCGTGTATTGCGTCAAGATTGAGCGCCTTGGCCTTCTTTGCCAGCTCGAACTTGCCCAGCGTTGCGCCGTTCTCGGCCTCAACGCGCATCTCAAGGTTCTTCTTGGTGCTGTCGGTTATAACCTCGCCCAGCAGCTCCGCAAACTTGGCAGCATGCTCGGCTTCTTCATAGGCGGCCTTCTCCCAGTAAAGACCGATTTCGGGGTAGCCTTCGCGGTGCGCTACGCGCGCCATGGCAAGATACATGCCCACTTCGGTGCATTCGCCGGTGAAGTTGGCGCGCAGACCCTCTATTATTTCGGGATCAACGCCCTTCGCCACGCCCACGACATGCTCGGCAGCCCAGTCCAGCTTGTTTTCTTCAATGGGAACAAACTTGTCCGCAGGGGCCTTGCACTGCGGGCAGAATGCCGGCGGCTCGCTGCCTTCGTGAATGTAACCGCAAACGGTGCAACGGTATTTCATATAGGTTTACCTCCTGATAAAAGAATACATTGTTTTTTAGTCCAGCAGCCCATGCTCTATCTTGTATGAAAGCGTGCTCAGACTCTCGCTCAGGTGAACGTTTTCTATCGGTACGGATGTTGTGATATCCAGCGGCACAAAGTTCCATATGCCGCGTATGCCCGCTGCGCACATCCTGTCCGCAATCTCCTGCGCGGCGCTGCGGCGGGCGGCTATAACGCCTATGTCGATCTGATTCTCGCGTATGTATTCATCCATGTCCTTAACGTCGAGCACGGGATGGCCCTTTATTTCGGTGCCGATAAGGTCCTCATTCACGTCGAACAGCGCCTTTACCTCGAATCCCGTCTCCGCAAAGCCGGGGAAGTTGGTAAGCGCATGTCCAATATTGCCCGCACCTACAATTATTATGGTGTGCTTGCGGTCTATGCCCATTATGCGCTTTATTTCGCCCGTAAGGTTGCTCACGTTGTAACCATAGCCCTGCTGGCCAAAACCGCCGAAGCAGTTGAAATCCTGCCTCACCTGCGATGCGTTCAGATTCATCTGCCGCGCCAGCCTTTCGCTGCTTATGCGCTCAACACCCTGCGTCTCCAGCATAGTCAAATGCCTATAGTACCGCGGCAGACGCCTAATTACTGCTTCCGATACTCTCTTAAAGCCCATATCTTCCTCCGATAACTGCACACTTAATAATGCTATTTCACCCTATATTATAGCTTGTATCGCTGTCTTTCGCAATGGCATTGTTTATAAATTATTTATTAGTTTATGCTCGGCGTCATTCCACGTCCGGCATAAAGCACATATCCTCGCCCCGCTTGCGCCATGTGCCGTGCACGCCTTCCGCCGCCGCGCCCAGCTCTATATGCAGCATTGCTATGCCCCTATCCACGTTGCCGAAGCCGAAATTATTGCCGCAATCCACAACGCTTATGCCCCCCTTTTCGGGAATAAGTTCATACGGCTGCTTGTTCACGGCGCTCGGCGCAAGTATTGCGCACTGCACCGCGCTCCTTTGCCATGCGGGCAGCTGCTCAAATTCTTCGTCCTCAAGCCATGTCAGTTCCGCAACGCCACGGCGCTTCCTGCGCACGAACGGTTCGTCCGCAATGCCGATTGGCGTTACGCATACGGCCTTCTCGTTCTTTTTCAGCTTTATCGCAGAACCGAGCGCACCGCGGTTGAAATTGGCGCCGAGCCAGCATGTGCCAAGCCCAAGCGACGTACATTCCAATACGAACGCTTCACCCAAGTACCCAAGCGACGTTTCGTCCCCATTTTGGGATATGAACGCGGCAAACGCGCTGGTGCCCTTTATGCGCGACCCAAGTATGCCGGAAAACACCTTCTGCTCCACGCCCACAGCAATGCGCACCCCGCGCACGCTAAGCGATGCCGCCGCGCTTTCCAGCGCCAGCATGTCCTCCAAACTCGGCTCCTGCTTGTACCGTCTTACGGAATAGCGTTTCTGCGCCGCCTTATACCATTTCGTCATGCCGCCATCCATTGGCTTATGTCCTCCCAGCCGTTTATTTTGTGCTTATTCGCGTATGCCTTTTTCAAGCATGGGCTTCAAATAAATGCCCGTATAGCTCTTTTTATTTTGGGCAACCTGCTCGGGCGTACCTGTGCATACTATCGTGCCGCCCATGTCCCCGCCCTCAGGGCCAAGGTCTATTATGTAGTCCGCCGTCTTTATCACGTCCAGATTGTGTTCTATTACCACGACCGTGCTGCCGCCGTCGCAAAGCCGCTGCAAAATGGCTATAAGCCGCTTCACGTCGTCCGTATGCAGTCCCGTGGTGGGTTCATCCAGCACATAAAGCGTCCTGCCCGTATCCCGCCTTGCAAGCTCCGTGGCAAGCTTAACGCGCTGCGCCTCGCCGCCGGAAAGCGTGGTGGACGATTGCCCCAGGCGGATATACCCAAGGCCAACATCGTAAAGCGTTTGCAGCTTGCGGGCAAGCTTGGGCAGCGGCGCAAAAAACTTCATCGCTTCTTCAACCGTCATGTCCAATACGTCCGCAATGGTTTTACCCTTGTATTTTACCTCAAGCGTTTCCCTGTTGTATCGCTTGCCGCCGCAAACCTCGCACGGAACGTATATATCGGGCAAAAAGTGCATCTCTATTTTCAGTATGCCGTCCCCGCGGCAGGCTTCGCACCGCCCGCCCTTAACATTGAAGCTGAAGCGGCCGTTCGTATAGCCGCGCATCTTTGCATCGGGCGTTTGGGCGAATACATCGCGTATCAAATCGAACAGTCCTGTATACGTTGCAGGATTGCTGCGCGGCGTGCGCCCTATGGGGGACTGGTCAATATCAATTATCTTGTCCAGCTTGTCTATGCCCAGTATTTCATCGTGTTCTCCGGGCCGCGTGCGCGCGCGGTTAAGGTCCCTCAGCAGCGTTTTTTTCAGCACCTCGTTCACAAGGCTGGATTTGCCGCTGCCCGATACTCCCGTTACGCATGTGAACACGCCAAGCGGAATATCCACATTCACGTTTTTCAGATTATTTGCCCGCGCCCCACGTATTTGCAGCCAGTTTTCGCCGGTTTCCCGCCGTTTTGCAGGCACGGCGATATATTCCCTGCCGGAAAGATATTTGCCCGTTATGGACTTTTCATCCGTCATTATCTCTTCCGGCGTGCCGGCAAAAACAACCTCGCCGCCGTGTTCGCCCGGGCCCGGGCCTATGTCCACTATGTAGTCCGCGCTGAGCATGGTTTCCTCATCGTGCTCAACGACTATAAGCGTGTTGCCTATGTCCCGCATGCCCTTGAGCGTATCTATCAGCTTTGCATTGTCCCGCTGGTGCAGCCCTATGCTCGGCTCGTCCAGTATATACAATACGCCTACCAAGCTTGAGCCTATCTGCGTCGCAAGGCGTATGCGCTGCGCCTCCCCGCCGGAAAGCGTACCCGCCGCGCGCGAAAGCGTAAGATAATCAAGCCCAACGCTTATAAGGAAGCCAAGGCGGGAATCTATTTCCTTCAGTATCCTGCCGGCTATCATTTCCTCCGTTTTGTTCAGCGTAAGTGCGGAAAGCTTCTCCCGCGCATGACGCACGGTCATGTCGCTTAATTGGGCTATGTTCATTCCGCCCACCGTTACCGCAAGGCTTTCGCTCTTGAGCCGCTTGCCCTTGCAGTCCGGGCACGGTATATTGGCCATGTATTCCTCTATTTCGTGCTTCATATAGTCGGACTGCGTTTCCTTATATCTGCGCTCAAGGTTGGGAATAACGCCCTCAAACGGGGAATCGTAGCTGCCTTCGCCAAATTCGCGGCGGTATTCTATATGTATGCGTTCATTACCCGTGCCGTAAAGTATGGCATGGCGCGCCTGCTCACTGAGCTTATTGAACGGCGTATCCATATCAAAGCCGTATTTTTCGCCGAGCGCCGCAAGATACATGCCAGCTATGCTTGCGGTATTGCTGCTCTGCCAGCCGGTCACGTTTATCGCGCCCTGCCTCAGCGAAAGCTCCTCGTTCGGCACTATCAGCGCCGGGTCGATCTTCATCAGCGCCCCAAGGCCGGAGCATGTTGGGCAGGCGCCGTATGGGTTATTAAAGCTAAACATGCGCGGGGTAAGTTCCTCTATGCTCACCCCGCAGTCCGGGCAAGCATAGTTTTCGCTGAAAAGCTGCTCCTCGCCGTTGTGTTCAACCTTAGCAAGGCCGGCGCCGAATGCAAACGCCGTTTCAAGCGAGCCTGCAAGCCTGCTTTCCGCGCCCGCGCGCACCACAATGCGGTCAACTATAACGTCTATGGTGTGCTTCAGCTTTTTGTCCAGCTTCGGCACATCCGCAATGTCGTATATCTCGCCGTCCACCTTAACGCGAACGTAGCCGTCCTTCTGTATCTGTTCAAGCAGCTTTACATGCTCGCCCTTCCTGCCGCGCACGGCGGGAGCGATTATCTGCACCCGCGCCCCTTCGCCGAAGGCCATCACCTGCTCCACAACCTCGTCCACGGTCTGCCGCCGTATAACGCGGCCGCATTTGGGGCAATGCGGTATGCCTATGCGGGCATAAAGCAGCCTTAAATAATCGTGTATCTCCGTTACCGTGCCAACGGTTGAGCGCGGGTTGTTGCTTGTGCTCTTCTGGTCTATCGATATTGCGGGAGAAAGTCCCTCTATCGTGTCCACATCGGGCTTTTCCATCTGGCCCAAAAACTGCCTTGCGTATGAGGAAAGCGACTCAACGTAGCGCCGCTGCCCTTCCGCATATATCGTATCGAAAGCAAGGCTTGATTTGCCGCTGCCCGAAAGCCCCGTGAAAACTATCAATTTGTCTCGCGGTATGGTCAGGTTCAAATTTTTAAGGTTATGCTCCCGCGCCCCGCGTATTACTATTTCGTCTCTCATATATCCTTATTTTCCATATTATATCCGCTAAGCCGAAGCGCGTATCACTTGCGCTTTGGCGATTTTCTGCCGCGGCCCTTGCTGCGCCGCGCGCTGCCTATCGTGCCCGGCGCAGGTTTTGCTACGCCCACGCTTTCGCCCGTCAGGCTGAAAAGCTCGTCCCTCAGCTTCGCCGCCGTTTCAAAGTCCAGTTCCGCCGCGGCCTGGCGCATCTGCTGCTGCAAAATTGCCGTGCGCTGCTCAAGCTCCTCTTTTGATATGCCGCTGCGTTCCTGCCTGTTTTTGTGCGATATTTCAAGCACGTTGCGTATTTCCTTCTTAACGCTTTGCGGGGTTATGCCATGCGCTTCGTTAAAGGCGCGCTGCTTTTCGCGGCGGTAATTCGTTTCGTCAATGGCTTCGCGCATGCTGGGCGTTATCTCGTCCGCATACATTATTACCCGCCCGTCAACGTTGCGCGCCGCGCGGCCTATCGTTTGTATAAGGCTTGTCGCGCTGCGCAAAAAGCCTTCCTTGTCCGCATCAAGTATGGCCACCAACCCAACTTCCGGCAGGTCAAGCCCTTCACGCAGCAGGTTTATGCCCACCAGCACGTCAAACTCGCCCAACCTCAGGTCGCGTATTATCTCCATGCGCTCTATCGTTTCAATATCGCTGTGCATATATCTTACGCGCACGCCCATTGAATCGAGATATTCCGTCAGCGTTTCCGCCATGCGCTTTGTAAGCGTGGTCGCAAGCGTGCGGTATCCCTTCTGCGCCATCAGCTTAACTTCGCTCAAAAGATCGTCTATCTGCCCTTCTACCGGCCTTACCGTTATTTCGGGGTCCAGCAGACCCGTGGGGCGTATTATCTGCTCCACTATTTGCGAAGCATTATCCGTTTCGTATTCGCCCGGTGTTGCAGATACGCAAATAAGCTGGTTTATCCGCTTTTCAAATTCCTCATATCTCAGCGGCCTGTTGTCAAACGCCGCCGGCAGGCGGAACCCGTATTCCACAAGCTCCTTTTTGCGCGAATAATCGCCCGCGTACATGCCGCGTATCTGCGGCAGGGTAACATGGCTTTCGTCTATAAACATAAGGAAATCGTCCGGAAAATAATCCAGCAGCGTAAACGGCGGCTGCCCGGGCTTCCTGCCGTCAAAATAGCGGGAATAGTTCTCTATGCCCTGGCAATAGCCTATTTCGCGCATCATTTCAATATCGTATTCAGTGCGCTGCGCTATTCTTTGCGCCTCCAGCAGTTTATTCTCCGCATTGAACTCGGCCACGCGCTTCTGCATGTCCGCCTCAATGTCGCCTATGCTGGCCTCCAGCTTGTCCCTCCCGGTAACGTAGTGCGTGGCGGGAAAAATGGCGGCGTGGCTCCTATCGGTTATAGTTTGGCCGGTAAGGGCGTTTATTTCGCTTATGCGCTCTATCTCGTCGCCAAAGAAGCTTATGCGCAGCGCTTTCTCGCTCCAGTTCGCCGGCATAACGTCCACCGTGTCCCCTTTTACGCGGAAGTTGCCGCGATTAAAATCAAACTCGCTGCGCTGGTACTGTATGTCAACAAGGCGCTTTAGCAGCTCGTCCCGCTCCATGCGCATGCCTTCGCGCACCGATACGGAAAGTTTGAGATACTCCTCCGGATCGCCGAGGGCGTATATGCACGACACCGAGGCGACTATTATAACATCCCTGCGTTCGTTCAGGGCGCTTGTCGCGCTGAGCCTAAGCTTATCTATTTCATCGTTCACCGTGGCCACTTTTTCGATATATGTATCGGAAGAAGCTATGTATGCCTCCGGCTGATAATAATCGTAGTACGAAACGAAGTATTCCACGGCGCTGTCCGGAAAGAACTCCTTAAATTCCCCGCAAAGCTGCGCCGCAAGCGTTTTATTGTGCGCGATAACAAGAGTGGGCTTCTGCACCCGCTCTATCACCTTCGCCATTGTAAATGTTTTGCCGCTGCCCGTAACGCCCTTCAGCACCTGCAGCCTGTCGCCGTTAAGCACGCCTTGGCTCAGTCGCTCTATGGCTTCCGGCTGATCTCCGCGCGGTTCGAAAGGGGTAACGGCCTTAAAAGCGCCCATATCAGCACTCAAAATCCACCGAAACGGAGGATTCAAGCAAGCTGTGTATGTATTCCTTCACCTTCATGTGCTCCGGATGCGTTGCGTATTCATCCAGCCCCGCCCTGTCGTCAAACGTGGCTATGAGCACCATGTGGTACGCACGCGCGGAATCCATGAAGTCTATGCCCGTTTCCATGCTCCTCAGCGACGGTACCTTGCCCATAAGCGCATTGAGCATAGGGGCGATCTTATAAGCCTCCGCTTTGTCGCGGTAGCGGTGGCAAACAACGTGTTTTATCATGTTAAACTCCTTCTATGTGCCTCGTATTATTATACCAGAAACGCGGCCCGTTGTGTAGTGCCGTTCGCTGCCTGTTATTCCCTTACACAGCCGCTGCCGCCCACGCGGATGCGCACGCTTCCCCCGTTTATGCCAAGGCGCGAATATATGCGCGAAGGCTTTCCCATGGCCTCGCCCTGAATGAACAGATTTGTCTCGTTCGGCTTTATGATGCCGTGCTTATAAAGATAATATGTAAGCGCGCCGGTGGACGTGCCCGTGGCCGCTTCCTCATCTATTCCGTAAAGCGGGGCAAAGTTGCGGCAATGCAGCGCGTCCTTCTCTATTGTAAACGCATGCACACCCGTAACGTCCAGCTTTTTGGAAAGTTTCGCTATCGCATCCATATCCGGTTCCAAATTTGCAAGCACTTCTGCGCCTTTAAGCGGCAGCATTATGTCCGCAAGGCCGCTGTTGGATATGGCCGGCTTAAGTTTCCCCATGTCCGCCGCACTTATGCCGTATGCCGCCGCAAGCGCCGCGCTGTCCGTATCATTTAAGAATGCAAGCGGCTTAGGCTCCGCCATATCCAGCCAAACAAGCCCGTCCGCAATGTCCACATTTATATCTCCCGCGCCGGTTTGGGCAACATAGCTTTCGCCTTCCCGCACAAGGCCGGTTTTCAGCATATATGCAAACGATCCTACCGTGGCATGCCCGCACAGCGGCACCTCCTCAACCGGCGTAAAATAGCGTATACGGAACCTGTTCCCGCCGAGCGGCAGTATAAAGGCCGTTTCGCTATATCCCATTTTTGCCGCAATACGGCGCATTTCAGCCTCCTCCGGCAATTTATCTTCAAACACGGCCACCCCCGCCGGATTCCCGCCGAACGGTACCGAAGAAAAAGCATCAACTGTTACAGGATACATAATTAAAGCCACCTCCCAATTTTATATCAATATAATACCACGCCGCCGCACAAAACGCCATTGACAGCGCAATATGCCGGATATACAATTATTTTTGTTAGCCGTGTCTAACTTATTATACGGAGGATATATGGATCAGATTTCACGCAAAAGATTGAGCGGGCTTGAATGCGGCCAAAGCGGGCATGTTTACGCGGTTGTATCTGCCGATAAGCGCATGCGCAGGCATATTGTGGACATGGGCATAACGCCCGGCACTGAGATAAAGCTGGTCAAGCTTGCGCCGATGGGCGACCCGCTTGAAATAGAACTCAGGGGCTACACTATGTCCCTCAGGAAAGCCGATGCGGACACGATAGTGCTGATGAACGAGGACGACCACAGAAAGTGGCACGAGGATGTTGAGCGCACAATCGCCGCCAAAGAAAAGCGCGCCCGCGAGGAGCGCGAACACAGCGCCGATAAGCGCGACGCAGACCATGCCGAGCACAAACGCGCGGCGGAGCTGACGGGCTTCATAATGGAAAAGAGCATGTGTTCGAAGGACGGTTTCTGCCCCAAGGATACGTTTGAGGAGGACCGCCCCGTCAGGCTTGCGCTTGCGGGCAACCCAAACTGCGGCAAAACAACGCTTTTCAATGCAATGACCGGCAGCAAGGAATACGTTGGCAACTGGCCGGGCGTAACGGTTGAAAAGAAAGAAGGCAAAATAAAGCAGCGCGCCGATAAGAACAGCGACGGATTATGCACCATGGGCCACGAAATGACCGTTGTGGACCTTCCGGGCATATATTCGCTTTCGCCGTATTCAATGGAGGAAATAGTAGCGCGCGATTATATCATAAACGAAAACCCGGACGCGATAATAAACATTGTGGACGCCACGAACCTGGAGCGCAATCTTTATCTTACAATACAGCTTATGGAGCTTGAGCGCCCGATGATACTGGCGCTGAACATGATGGACGAAGTTGAAAAGCAGGGCGACAGCATAGACTGCAAGCAGCTTTCGCTTGAGCTGGGCATCCCGGTTGTGCCGATAAGCGCGCGCACCGGCGCGGGCATAGACGATCTTGTTACAGGCCTGCAAAGCCTTATCACCGCGGCGCATACGCAGCTGCACGAGGGCTTCCTTATAGAGCCGGACGACGTTTACGATGATTTTACCCACGAGGAGCACCATAAGATAGGCGCAATAATAGAACCCTATGCAAAGGCCGCAAGGCTGCCGCTGCATTGGACGGAAATAAAGCTGCTTGAAGGCGACGAGCGCGTGCGCGAAAGCCTGAAGCTCAACGATATGGATGCAAAGCTTGTGGACGCGATAATAAACGAATACGCCGCCGCAAACCCCATAGGCGACAGCGAATCGCTTGTTGCGGACAGCCGGTATTCATATATCGAGCGCGTTGCAAAGAAAGCCTATCACCATTCCGGCAAAGCTTCAAGCGCCGCCCGCAGCGCAAAGATAGACGCAATACTTACGCATAAGGCGTTTGCAATACCGCTTTTTCTGCTGATAATGGGGCTTATATTCCTGCTCACGTTCTCAACCGTAGGCGCGGCGCTAAGCGACCTTGTAGGCGAATTTATAGACGGCGCCGTTGCTCCCGCCGTAATGAGCCTGCTGCAGAACGCGGGCGCGGGAGAATGGTTCATAAGCCTTGTTTGCGACGGCATAATAAAGGGCGTTGGCGGCGTGCTCACGTTCCTGCCGCAGATAGCGCTGCTTTTCCTTTGCCTCAGCCTGCTTGAGGACAGCGGCTATATGAGCCGAATAGCGTTTATAATGGATAAGCCAATGCGCCGCTTCGGGCTGAGCGGAAAAAGCTTCATACCGCTGCTGATGGGCTTCGGCTGCACCGTTCCCGCGGCAATGGGCGCGCGCACAATGGATAACGAACGCGACCGCCGCATGACAATATTGCTGCTGCCGTTCATGAGCTGCTCCGCAAAGCTGCCGGTATACGGGCTTATAGCTGGTGCGTTTTTCAGCGAGCATCGCGGCCTTGTAATACTGAGCCTGTATGTCCTTGGCGTGATGCTGGGCATACTTTCCGGCCTTATTTTCCGCAAGGCTGCTTCAAATAAGCAGGAAGCGCCGTTTGTTATAGAACTGCCGCCGTACCGCATGCCGAGCGCGCGTAATGTGTTCACCCACGTTTGGGAACGCGTGGAGCACTTCCTTGAAAAGGCGGGCACCATAATATTCGCCATGAGCGTTGTTCTATGGTTCATGCAAAGCTTTGACTTCCGCCTTAACTTTATATCCGATCCTTCCCTCAGCATACTCGGCGCAATCGGCTCCGCAATAGCGCCCATATTCAAGCCGCTTGGCTTCGGGTCGTGGCAGGCAAGCGTTGCGCTGCTCACGGGCGTTGTGGCAAAGGAAGCCGTTGTAAGCTCGCTTTCCATGTTTGCAAGCTTTTCCGCCTCCGCCGGCGGCGAGGTTGTGCGCCAGGCTTTAAGCGGCATATTCACCCCCGCAAGCGCGTATTCCTTCCTTGTATTCGTGCTGTTGTATACTCCGTGCATGGCCGCCATTGCCACAATTCGGCGTGAAATGCAGTCCCGCGCATGGACGGCGTTTGCCGTTGTTTGGCAGCTTGCAAGCGCGTATATAATGTCCCTGCTGACATATAATATAATCGGTCTTTTCACCGGAGAGACCGACAAAGCCGTGCTTTTCTATGCCGTAGCCGCGCTTATCGTTATATACAGCGCATACTGCATAATAATGCGCCGCCGGCGCGGATGCGGCTGCGGATGCTCCGGCTGCCGCTCTGCCGCTAAGTGTTCACAAAAAAAGCACCTATAATTTACACTGCCATGCAGGAATTTGTGCTACACTTAACGAAAGAGATAATATAAGCGGCCGCAAACCAAAGGGCCGCAAGAAAGGGGTAAGAAGGATGATTATAACGATCAGCGGAAAGAACATCGAAGTATCTGATTACCTGGAGGAGCTTATCAACAAAAAGGTAAACAAGCTGGACAAGTACTTCCCTGAGGATACCCAGGCGCATGTTACGCTCAGCGTGGAGCGCAACCGCCACATTGTAGAAGTCACGATACCCTATGCGGGCGGCATAATCCGCGGGGAAGAAACCTCCGGCGATATGTACGCCTCGGTAGATAATGTGCTCAGCAAGCTTGAAAAGCAGATAGTGCGCCACCGCACCAAACTTGAAAAGAGCCTTAGGGCGGGCGCGTTCCGTGCGCCGGAGCCGGTATATGCGGATGCGTTCACGCAGGACGATCTTGATGAAGAAGCGGCCAAGGTGGTAAAGGTCAAGCGGTTCGACATTAAGCCCATGACTGTGGACGAAGCCATGCTTCAGCTTGAAATGCTGGGCCATTCGTTCTATATGTTCACCAATGGCGACACGAATCAGATAAACGTTATCTATAAGCGTAAGGACGGCAACTACGGCCTTATCGAACCCGAATGCTGATTATCAACTGATATCGGGGGCGGATTTCCGCCCTCGTTTTTCAAATCATATTGTTTCTAACTGTCTTATGGCAGATCATAAAAACGGAGGGTATAACATTATGAAAGAAAAAGATATGCACATGCCAGCTTGGCTATGCGTTTTGGGCTGCGTTTTATTGGCCGGGGCATTAGCGTGCTTAGTGCTGTGCTTTGTTGTGTCCGTATATGCGTTGATAGGCTTCGCATTATGCCTTTGCTTGGGAGTCGCGGCAATATTATGCTATAAAAACCAATGGGTCGAAATGATTGATGATAACGAATTCATTTATAGCACCATGTTCGGCAACGAAACAAAATACTATTTTCCCGATATTGAAAGCTTAAAGCAGAATGCGGATTCCATGACGCTTCATCTTAAGAACGGCAAAATTCATATTGAATCATGCGCCGTAATTTCAGAGCGCTTCGCAAACGCCATCAACAGCAAGCTTTAATTTCTGTTTCAACGCAGGGCGGATTCCCGCCCTCGTTTTATTTTGCCCAAACGAAAAAGCACCCTTGAACAATCAAGAGTGCTTATATTTTGCTGTTTTAAGCTTAGGCCTTGGCGTTGTTGGCAACGTCTACCAGCTGCTTGAAGGCAGCCATATCACTTACGGCGAGTTCAGCCAGAACCTTGCGGTTCACGTCCACACCGGCCAGCTTAAGGCCGTTGATAAGACGGCTGTAGTTGGTGCTGCACATACGCGCAGCCGCGTTGATACGGGCGATCCACAGCTTGCGGTATTCGCGCTTCTTGTTCTTGCGTCCAACGTAGGCATACGCCATGGAGCGCATAACCTGCTGAGAAGCGGCGCGATACTGCTTGGACTTGGCTCCGAAGTAGCCCTTGGAAAGCTTGAACACCTTGCGGCGTTTCTTAACGGCGTTTACAGCCCTTTTGATCCTTGCCATATTGTTTGTTCCTCCTTACTTATACGGGATGAGTTCGCGCACCTTCTTGGCCTCGCACTCGGCGATGTAACCGGTCTGGCGCAGTCCGCGAAGTCTCTTGGTGCTCTTCTTGGTCAGGATATGGCTCTTGTAAGCCTTAGCCCGCTTGACCTTGCCGCCCTTGGTAAGGTTGAACCTTTTAGCTGCACCCCTGTGGGTTTTGATCTTTGGCATGGGGTATTTCCTCCTTGGATAAATTGTTTAGTTTGCCTTTGGCACCAGTATCATTATCATGTTGCGCCCTTCCTGTTTGGCGGGCTTGTCAACAGATGCCGCGTCCTTCACCATTTCATAGAAAGCGTCCATCACGTCCATTCCAATGTCGCCATGCTTTATCTGGCGGCCCTTGAAGCGAATGGTGACCTTTACCTTGTCTCCGTTGCCGAGGAACTTCTGGCAGGCCTTCGCCTTCACTTCCATGTCGTGCTGATCGATCGTCGCCGAAAGGCGAATCTCCTTCAGCTCGATGACCTTCTGGTTCTTGCGGTTTTCCTTTTCCCTTTTGGTCTGTTCGAAGCGGTATTTGCCGTAGTCCATAATTTTGCACACCGGCGGAACCGCTGTGGGTGCGATCTTGACAAGGTCAAGGTCGGCAGCCTCGGCCATCCTCAGCGCGACATCTATGGTTACGATGCCCTGCTGGTTGCCGTTTTCGTCGATGAGGCGGACTTCTGCGTCCCGAATTTCCTCGTTTATCAAGAGCTCTTGACTGGCTATGTTGGTACACCTCCGTAAAAAAATAGTGGATGCAAAGCACCCACCTATGATATACTTACGAAAAATCGCAATACTCATTGTTTACTTACCGCGCCTGGCGCACTTGCCGGCGGGTGAGAAGCGGGGCTTCTGCTTTGACCTTGGCTATTATATAGTCTTTTCCCTGTATTGTCAAGCGTTTTTTACAATGCTGCGCCCGTTTTTTCGATTCCGGCACACTTCCCTGTCCGCCGCGCGTTTTTTAGGTCTTAAACCGCGTTTTTCCGCCGCACTGTTGGGCAATTTTCCGCCTATGCATAATGCACTTTTAACATTTTAGCAGAAAAAGCTTTGCATTCGAGTCCAAACATAGTATCATATTATTTGTTCAAATACAGTATATTAGAAAAGGAGTGAACGTATGCGCAAATACACAAGAAACCTTACTCTTTCGGCCTTATTCTTAGCACTCGGTTATGTGCTTCCCTTCCTTACGGGGCAGATACCTCAGTTCGGCAGCATGCTGCTGCCCATGCACATCCCCGTGTTCCTTTGCGCCTTGATATGCGGCTGGCAATACGGTGCGGTGATAGGCTTTATTCTACCGCTGACGCGGTGCCTTTTTTTCTCCATGCCCCCTGTTTACGTTGCAATAGCCATGGCGTTTGAGCTGGCGACTTACGGCTTTGTAGCAGGATTCCTGTACAACCGTTCCCGTTGGCAGTGCGTAATAGCCCTGTACCGTTCCATAATAATAGCCATGCTTGCCGGCAGGCTTATTTGGGGCGCTGCGCAAATAGTGATATTGGGGCTTCAGGGCAATGCGTTCACATGGCAGGCGTTCATGGCGGGCGCGTTCGTCAACGCCGTACCGGGAATAATAGTTCAGCTTGTGCTTATCCCAGCAATCATGTTTGCGCTGGACAAAACGGGCTTGGTCAAATTCAGGCGCTCCGAAATACCGGAAGCTGCGGATGAATGACGCTAACGTTTCTGCCGTGCTTGGGCTAATAGCGGATATGCAGCCGCGTGAGCCTTATATGCTATCGATAGACGGACGCTGCGCCGCAGGCAAAACAACGCTTGCAAATGAGCTTTCGCAAAGCCTTAACTGCAACATTGTACATATGGATGATTTCTATTTGCCCTTTGCGCTCCGCACGCCCGAGCGCATGGCACAGCCCGGCGGGAATATTGAGTTTGAGCGGCTGATAAGCGAAATAATCGCGCCGCTTCTTGCGGGCAGGAACGCTGTATATCACCCGTATGCCTGCCACGAGGATAGTTTCCTGCCGTCCGTAGCGCTGAGCGCCGCCAAAAACACCATTATAGAAGGCTCATACAGCTGCCATCCGTGCTTGGCCGATATGCTCGGCATAAAGGTTTTTATGGACATTGCGCCGGATAAGCAGCTCAGCCGCATCGCCCTGCGCGATCCGGGCCACGTTGAAGCATTCCGCACAATGTGGATCCCGCGCGAGGAATTCTATTTTGCCGAGTGCGCCGTGCGCGAAAGGTGCGATATTGTGCTGATGAACTGAACTTAACAGCATGCAAAAGGGACGCCGAAAAGCGTCCCTTTTAGTTTTACATCATATATGGTGTATGGCTTACAGGCTCATATCGTCTATCTCGCCAAGCGCCTTCACCAGCGGCGCTATCGCGCGCTGCACAGTGCCTTCCTCAAAGGGATTGGACAGATGCGCAAGCTTCAGCAGGCTGAGATACGGCAGGCTGCCGCCCGCGCAGCACAGCGTGTAATAATCCTTCCATGCCTGCTCGCGGTTTTCCTGCATGCGGCCGAAGAACTCGAACGCGCCCATGGAGGCAAGCGTATAATCGATATAATAGAACGGAGAGGTGAAAATGTGCAGCTTCTGCATCCAGAATCCGCCCTTTTCCATTATCTCCACGCCGTCGTAGTCGCGGTCGGGCAGATACTTCTTCTCAAGCTCCTTCCATGCGGCGGTACGCTCATCCGGCGTAAGATCGGGATTTTCATACACAATGTGCTGATATTCGTCCACGCAGCAGCCATAGGGTATGAACGTGAGCGCTTCCATCATGTGGGTATAGCGGTTCTTCACAACGCCGTCGCCGAAGAACAGCCCCAGCCACGGATACGCAAAGTATTCCATGGACATGGAGTGTATCTCGTTCACCTCACTGGTGCTCCAGCAGTATTCGGAAATGGGCTGATGGCGGCTGGCGCAGAACGCTTCAAACGCATGGCCCGCCTCGTGCGTAAGAACGCCCACATCCGCCGCGGAGCCGTTGAAGTTGGAGAATATATACGGTGAATCATAATCCGCTATAAATGTGCAGTATCCGCCTACGGCCTTGTTCGGGCGGGTATCGAGATCCATCAGCTCATGCTCGCGCATAAAGTCGAAGAACTCGCCCGTTTCCTTGCTCATCTCGTGATACATTTTGTTCGCCGCGTCCACCATAAAGTCGCGGTCGCCCACGGGGTCCGCATTGCCGCTGGTGAACAGCAGCTTTTCGTCAAAGAAGCGCAGCTTATCTATGCCAAGGCGCTTGGCCTGCCGCTTGCGCAGCTCCGTGCATACGGGCACGATGTATTTAACTACCTGCTCGCGGTATTTGGCGACTTCCTTTGCGGTGTAGTCCATGCGGCCCATGTTCATGTATCCGAGCGGCGTGAACGTTTCAAAGCCCATTATCTTGCCCATGCTGTGCCTAAGATGCACCAGCTTATCGTAAAGCTCGCCAAGCTTCTTTTCATTATCGGCAAACCATCCGGCCCACGCATGGAACGCGCCGCGGCGAATGTCCCTATCTTTGCTTTCCATGTATTTGAGCAGGCCGTAATTGTTGCATTCCTCGCCCTGGAACGTTACGCTCATGCTTGATGTAAGGGCGCTGTATTCGCTGCTCAGCCTGTTTTCTTCCTGCATCAGCGGCACAAGCTCCGGCGTCATGCTCTTTACGGAAAGCTCCGCGTTCTTTATGAGCATTTCACCGTACTTCTTTTCAAAGTTGGCCTTGAACGGGGATGCAAGCAGCGCCGCGCTCATTTTAACGCCAAGTTCCATCAGAAGCGGACTTGTTTCGTCCCAGAATTCCTGCTCCGCCTTATAGAATTCGTCCGCAGTATTGAGCGTGAAGCGTATTGATGCAAGCGTGCCCATCGTTTGTACGGAACGGTTCAGCTTTTCGCTGTCAAGAAAAGCCTTCTCCGCCTGTTCAAAGCTTTTTGCGTAGCCAAGCTCCGCTATAAGCTTTAGCTGCTGCTCCTTCACATCCTCAAAAACCGGCCTTTTGTATGCATATTCGCTGAATTTCATATGCAGCCTCCCTTTGTTTGTATTTCAGCCCGTTTACGGCTTTTCTTTATTTTATAACATTACTATGGTATAATGCAAAGCATATTTTATGCAATAACCGGAGGCATGTATGACCGCTAAGCTATATCATCAAAACGGCTGCACACAATGCGATGCAGCGGTGCTGGACTGCCGCGCAAATGCGGACGGCACATTCGACATATTGCTCGACCGCACCGCAATATACCCAGAAGGCGGCGGCCAATTAAGCGACACGGGATACATAGGCCCCGCCCGCTGCACCCATGCGCGCGACGACGGCGGCGAAATATGGCACCGGTGCGATAGGCCGCTTGATATAGGCCAATGCGTGCATGTTGCGGCGGATGAGGCCGTGCGCCTTGACCATACGCAGCAGCACACCGGCGAGCATATGCTTTCCGGCCTTGCGCACAGCATGTTTGGCTGCACCAACGTTGGCTTCCATATGGCGGACGATATAGTTACCGTGGATTTTGATAAGCCCCTTTCCGTGGAGCAGATAGCCGAGCTTGAATTGAAAGTGAACGAGGCCATTCAGCGGGACGAGCCTACCCGCACCGTAACCGTTACGCCCGAAGAATACGAAACCATAGAAATTCGCAAAAAGGCAAAGGGCTTAAAGGGTGAAATAACCGTAGTATACGCCGGCGGCGTTGATTCCTGCACATGCTGCGGCACGCATTGCCAAAGCGCCGGTCAGGTCGGCGTATTGAAGATATTGTCCCACATGAATTATAAAGGCGGCGTTAGGATAGGCTTTGTATGCGGCATGAGGGCTGTTCTGTCCATGCAGCGGGACGGCGCGCGTATGGATGCGATAGCCCGCCGCTTCAGTACATCGGCAGACAAGGCCGTTGACGCCGTTATAAAGCAGGGCGACGAGCTTGCCGCCATGAGGCGGGAATTCAAGCAGCGCACGGATATGCTGCTTGATTACCGGGCGAAGGAGCTTGCGGAAAAGGCGGAGCTTTGCGGCAAAACACGCGCCGTTGTGACCATGGAAGAAGGGCTTGAGGCCAATGAGCTTGGCTTCCTTTGCGAAAAGCTTTGCGCATGCGGCAATATGGTTGCCGTTGTGCTGGCGCAGAAGGGCGAAAATTTAAGCTACCGCGTGGCGCGCTCGGCGGACGTGGCGCTGAGCATGCGTGAGCTTATTCAGGCCGTGAATGCCCTGTTCGGCGGCAAGGGCGGCGGGCGGGACGATTCCGCCCAGGGCAGCGCAAAGCTTAACGGCAGCGCGAAGGATTCCGTAGAACAGCTTAAAGCATACGTTTACCGCCGCATAAAGGGCTAATTCGCGTTCTCCCAATCAAAATCATCGCCAAATTCGGTGTCCTCGAGCGTTACCTCGGGGACATTCGTTTGTTCCGCCGCGCTGTACGGCACAATAACGCTCACCGTGCGGCTCAGCGGCCCCTGCGCCTTTTTGCCCAGCACCGTAAGGCGTGGATGCTCCGCCGCCACGGCGTAGCTTGCCATGCCGCCCTGCGCCGCTTCATCGGTATAGCGCAATGTGCCATCGCCCGATATGCTTGCTATCATTGTGCGTTCAGCACCCGATATGGTGTATATGCAATAATTCATTCCCTGCTCCGCTGCGCTGAACGTTATGACCGGCTTGTTGTTTTCGTTCAGCTCCACGCGCACGTTCCGCACGGCCTTTGGCACGGCCCAATACTGCGTGGTTTCCTCCGGCGCAGTACCCTTCAGGAAAACCTCACCCACTGTGCTGTCCTTCGGAGTGAAGGCGTTGGCAAGCACGGCCCTATGCTCGCTTTTAAGCGTATAGCCGTCAAGCTTCACCTTTTCAACGGTATCGGGCATTGCGAATTCAGGCGCGGCGCCGTCCGCGTACAGCTTTGAAAAAAGGTCATACAGTATCAGCGCGGGGTATTTTCCGCCCGTGGCTTTGGGCGGCAGTGAACCCTCCCGCGCGCTGTCGTATCCCATCCATACGCAGGCGGAATATTCGCCGTTATATACGGCCATCCATGCGTCGCGGTTGCCGTCAGCCTCGCCAACGGTGCCGGTTTTGCCTGCCAATGCAATGTTCAGCTCGCCAAGCCGCTTGCCCGTGCCTTCGCTCACAACGCTTTGCAGCATGCTTGTAAGTATATATGCGTTGCCCTCGCTCATCACGCGCACGGGCGTATCCTCATGCGAATAAAGCGCTTGGCCGTTCGCGTCCGTAATACTCCTTATAAGCGCGCTTTGGCGGTATTCCCCGCCGGAAGCAAAGCTTGCGTATGCGGCGGCCATTTCAAGCGGGGATACCCCGTATGAAAACCCGCCCAAAGCAAGGGTAAGGCTTGTGTCGCTTTCGTCAAATTCTATGCCAACACTCTTTGCAAATTCCTTGCCGGTTTCAACGCCAAGTTCGCTCAACACCCTTACCGCGGGCACGTTCAGCGAACGCTTTACGGCGTCCCTCAGCGTTACCCAGCCGTAATATTTATCGCCCGCGTTTTTAGGCGAATAATCGCCAAACGTGGTCTTTTCATCCATAAGCATTGTTGCGGCGGTATAATTGAGCCGCTCAAGCGCCGGCGCATATACCATCACCGGCTTTATAAGCGAGCCGGGCTGCCGCCGCATATCGTTCGCGCGGTTGAACGCCATTGCTCCCGCGTTCCCGCGCCCGCCAACCATTGCAAGCACAAATCCCGTATTCGGCTGCACAATGGCTACAGCCGCCTGGCAATCTTCGCACCCTTCGGGGAAAAACTCCGCGTTGTTCACCGCCTGCTCGCACAGCGATTGCAGCCTGGTATCCATCGCCGTATATATCCGGTATCCGCCGCAAAGCAGTTCTTCCATCCCAATGCCAAGTATGCCCTGCGCTTCTTCAAGCGCTGCGTCTATATAATAGCCGCGGTGCGTTTCCTCCTTCTCGGCCAAAACAAGCGGCTCTGCGGTGGCCTCCTCCTTCTCCTGCTGCGATATATAGCCATAGTCATACATAAGCCGTATCACGGTGTTTCGCCGTTTCAGCGAAGCCTCGTGATCAATATGCGGCGCGTAGGCCGAGGGAGACTTGAGTATGCCCGCCAGATCCGCCGCCTGCGCAATGCTCAGCTTGTCCGCCCCCACGCCGAAATAGTTCAGCGCAGCCGCTTCTATTCCGTAGCAGCCCGCGCCGAAGTACACATAATTAAGATACATTTCAAGTATGTCGTCTTTTTCATACAGCCGCTCCATCTGCATTGCAAGCACGGCTTCCTCAAGCTTTCTGGCTATCGTCTTTTCGCTTGTAAGGTGGCTCAGCTTTATTAGCTGCTGAGTAATGGTGCTTGCGCCCTGGGCAAAGCGCATCTGCTTTATGTCCGTCCACAGCGCGCCCATAACGCGGATGAAATCAACGCCGCGGTGCTTATAAAAGCGCGCGTCCTCGGCAGAAATGAACGCCTTCTGCACATGGTCGGGCAGCTCCTCTATGCGCTTATATACCCTGTCCTCCTTTGCGTGCAGGCGCACGGCCTCCGCATCGCTGCCATCGTATACAATAAGCGTTTGCGGCGCGGAAAGTATCTTATCCGGGTCAAAATCCTTCCATGAATCAATATTGAGCAGCTTTACCGCAAAAAACAGCAAAAACGCCGCCATTGCGCCCGCCGCAACGATCAATATCGTGCGGACAACACGCCACAGCGACGCAAAAAAGCCCCGTTTATGCTGCTTTTCTTTTTTATCGGTCCTTTTCATCCATACCCGCCCTCTTTCTTTGTCAACTGAGGGTAGTATTCCCTACGAGCGCGGATATTATAGTTAAATTATTATGGCTGCGCATAGAAAAGGCCAGCTTCGCCGGAAGCCGTGACCGTTTCACCCGCATCGGCATATATACGCAGAAATTCGCCGCTTTCGGTATTCATCTGCACGCTGCCGACGCTTATGCGGCAATCCTGCACGGCATAGGCGAACAAGAACTCCGCTTGCCTTACGATATGCCGTTCGTTCGGCTTTATCATTATCAGTTCGCCCGCCGCGCCGCTGAGCATTAAATTAAGGTCGCGTCCGGCGCCTGCGCAGGTCACATCTTCCCCGCCATCGAAGCGCTTAACGGCGGCATGCGGTATAAATTCCGGCTCATTTTGGCCTATTTTGAGCGTAAAGCCATCGCCAAGCGGGGCGATATAGCGCGTTACGCCGGGAAGCTTGGTGAACGTGGATTCGGCTATGTCCACCGTGGCCGTGCTTATGCGTATGCTAAAGCGGCGTTCTGCATAGGACGCGCCGTACGGCCATATGAACAGCTCCGTAGTTGTGCCGCCGCTCCAGCGGCTTATGTTAAATGCGCCTGCGGGCAGCTTTTCTATACTTGCCATAAGGTCAACCTCCGCATATAATACGGGCATAATTTTGCCGCGCGCGGGCCGGATTGTCAAGCAATAAAGCCTTTGGCGGCATAAATGCAAATTTTTGCTTGCAATGCGATGCAAAATGGTGTATTATAATCAAGCGGCTTGCAGAGATGGCTGAGCTGGTCTAAGGCGCACGACTGGAAATCGTGTTTACGGGGAACCGTAACAAGGGTTCGAATCCCTTTCTCTGCGCCAAAGGAAAAATCCCTTCTTTTGAAGGGGTTTTTGCTTTTTAGGCATAAAAGAGAAAGGGATGAGAAGGGAACGGCCGAGCGTCCCTCCCCCCCTTAGTCAAATATAGCCTTCTTTTTGCCGTTTGCATTGCGCGGCCATTCGCGTATGCGGGTAACGTATTCAAGGTTCACGGCCTCTATGCCATTCCCACGCTCAATTATTATGCCGTCGTCCGCAACGTCCTTTATAGTACCCTTCACTATCCCGTCCGACCCTGTAACGGTATAAACTATGCACTCTTTGCCTATAAATTGCTTCGCAAGTTCCTTCATTTTGTTGTTCTCCTTATTTCGCTTTTTGTTGTATAAAACGTGCTTAATTATCGCGTTTCTTCTTCTTCTTCTGCGCCGTTCCAGCATCGGAAGTATGATCAGCAGAAACACCGCTATCCAAATAGAGTTTTGCATTTAGCCTCCTTCAAATCAGGATATCCTGTTTCCGGCCTTGGAATATCTTATCGTTTCCCTGTAATATATGAACTGGAGTACAAACCAGATCACGCACACAGCAAAAGACGGCAGGAACCCTGTGTTGAATATAAGCGCGCACACGGCAAATATTATTGCCAGCACAGCGCAGGCCGTATTGGCCGCGGCATAGGCCTTATACGCGCACTTGCCTATCATAATTTTCTCGGCTTCGTCGCAGCTGTCCATCCATTTCCGTTGGAATTTCACATCATAGACGGAAGCGGTCTTTTCGTGGTTCATACGCTTTACGGCGTCTACGCACCACTGCTGAATTATTATGGTTTCAACTATAACGGCAATGAAAGCCGCAACGGCCACTATAAACGGCACCGGCCGCCTAAACGCACCAAACCCGCCGGAATATACCCAACCGCGCCGCCGATTGCCGTGCTTATAAGCGTAAGCAGTATAAACTTAGGCAATGCTTTGCAGTTTGCGCTCTTTATAGCATCATTGTTCATTTTCCGCCTCCTTCTGTAAATAGAAAATTTCCTCCACCGTAACGCCGCACACCTTGGCAATTGTCAGCGCAAGCGTAACGGACGGCGAATAATCGCCCCGCTCTATCAGGCTTATAGTTTGCCTTGATACGCCGCACAACCTGCCCATTTCCTGCTGATTAACATTCAATGCGGCCCGCCTTTCCTTCAATCGGTTTCGTAATACCACGCAGCACCTCCATTGACAATTACGTTTGTCTTTATAACAACTTTAATTGTCATTATGTATTATATTATTGTCATATAAGTTTGTCAACATATTATTTACATCAGCTAACGCACAAAGCAAAAGGCACCCGTTTCCGGATGCCCCTTAAACAACAACGCTTTAACTATTTTATCTTGCCACGAAGAACATGGCCGCGAACAGCACGCCTATTATCCAGGTGCCTATGTTTATTTCCTTTATCTTGCCGGTGAATATCTTCACGAAGATATAGGTGATAAGGCCGAACGCTATGCCGTAGGAAATATTGTAGGTGAAGGGCATGCAGGCCATTGTCATGAACGCGGGCAGGGCTGCGGTGGGGTCGCTCCACTCTATTTCCTTAACGCCGCCAATCATCAGTATACCGACGTACACAAGGGATGCTGCGGTAGCGCAGCTGGGCACGAGGGACGCTATGGGCGCAAGGAACATGGCAATAAAGAACATTGCCGCGGTGAACACGGAGGAAAGGCCGGTGCGGCCGCCTTCCGCTATGCCGGCGGAGGATTCAACGAAGGTGGTAACGGTGGACGTGCCGCAGACCGCGCCGAAGCAGGTAGCCGCGGCATCGGCAAGCATGGCCTTGTCCATATTGGGCACGTTGCCTTCCTTATCAAGCAGGTTGCCCACGGAGCACGCGCCGTAAAGGGTGCCGAGAGTATCGAACATATCAACCATGCAGAAGGCAAGCATGGTAGCAATAAACGTTGCAACAAAGCTGCCAGCGCCGTTCGCCGCTATGAACGCGGAGAAGTCAAAGCCTTCCGTAAATACCTTGCCGAAGGAAAGGCTGAAGAAATCGCGGAAGGGCTGGATTATATTGAGCGAAAGGCTGCCCTGCACATGCTCCGCATAGAAATTCTCTATGGTTATGAGGCCCAGCGCATAGTAAGCTACGGCGCCGCCGATTATACCCCAGAACACAGCGCCCTTGACCTTTTTCTTGGCCATGGCAGCTATTGCTATTATTGCAAATATGGTCACAAGCAGGGGCATTATCTCCGCCCAGGTGGTGTGGCCAAACATAAGGTTGAAGGAATGAAGGTCAACAAGCGTGGAGTCGCTGTTCACAACAATGCCGCTGTTCTGCAGGCCGAGGAAGGCGATGAACAGGCCGATACCCGGCGCTATGGCAGCCTTTACGGCCTTTGGTATGGCGTCGAATATAACGCGGCGCAGGCCGGTAACGGTAAGTATAAGGAACACTATGCCGTCCACAAGAACCATGACGAGCGCATTTGCATAGGTGAAGTTCATGCCGATGCATACAGAAAACACAAAAAATGCATTAAGGCCCATGCCGGAAGCCTGCGCAAGCGGCAGATTGGCAAGCATGCCTATCAAAAGCGTGCCGAACACGGCGGATATGGCCGTTGCAATATATACGGCGTTATAATATCCGTCGCCAAGTGCGGAGAACATGCCCGCATTGACCATGAGTATGTACGCCATCGCCATGAACGTGGTAATGCCGGCGATAAGCTCCGTGCGCACGGTTGTATTGTGCTGTTTCAGGTTAAACATTATTCCTCCTGCGTAGGCAGAGTTTTGTTTTGTCGCCCACGACTGTGCATTATACCAAACCGCGTATCCATAATCAATACCTATATCCATATGTCATAAAAAAGACGATGCATTTATTGCACCGTCCGCTGTTTTTTCATCGGTTTATTCTGTAATATCCGGCAGAACCTCAACGCTTTCATCATACTCTATCGTGAAATCAAGCCCGGTTATGCGCATATCCGTAGGCACCTGGGCATAAAGCGTATTGCTGCCCGGCTCAAGCGAAAGCAGATATTGCCCATCCTGCGCTTGCAGCCGGCACTCTGCAACCACCTCTCCCGTTTCGTCTGTAAAGCGCATATGCAGCGCGCAGAGTATGGCCTTTGGATAGGCGTTCACCGCCTGCATATCAACAAACGTGTCCTCCTCCTGCTCATATACCTGTATGTTTTCAAAGGAGATATAGCGCCTGTAATGGTCGCTTCCGGTTATGAACGCGCCAAGTTCGTCATATACGTCTATCTGCTGCACCTCTTCCGGCGTGGGCTCGGCCGTTGGTTCCGCCGTAGGCTCGGGCGTCGGGGAAGGCTCGGCTTCCACCCCAGTGGTCTCCTGCGGCATGGTAACGCTTGGATCAACCGTGCTTTCAAAGCGCACGCAGCCGCAAAGCGCGGCCGCCATAAGCCCCGCCGCAAGCAGCAGTATAAGCCCTTTATTCACCCTTTCGCGCATTGCGCAGCTCCTCTATCAGTTTTTGTTTAAGCGTATACAGTTCGTCGCTCAGGTCGACCTTGTACACATGCGGGTTCATAAGGCGCTTGCTCTCCTCCCAGAATGTGGAAAGCTCCGCCTTGGCATAGTGCTGTATATCCGCCATGCTCGGGCAGTCATAAACCTGCTTGCCGTCCACAAACAGCGGCACAAGCAGCTCCCGCACGTTGTAATCATACAGCGTTTTGGATTTATACCGCTGCTCCGGATGATAAATCGTGATGGGCTTGGTAAAGTCCAATTCCTCCCCTTCAAGTGCGATAAGATCCGCCAGCGCCATTCCGGAAGTGTTGCTGTAAAACCTGTAAACCTTTTTGTAGCCGGGGTTGGTCATCTTTATAACGTTTTCGCTCAGCTTTATCTTGGGCACAAGCTTGCCGTCCACTATTTCGGCGGCCATTTTATATACCCCGCCCAATGCAGGGAAATCCATTGAGGTTATTAGCTTTGTGCCGACGCCCCAAAGGTCTATCTTCGCGCCCTGTGCTTTAAGGTCGCGTATAACGGTTTCGTCCAAATCGCCGCTTGCGCATATCTTCGCCTCCGCAAAGCCCGCATCGTCAAGCATTGTGCGCGCGCGCTTTGAAAGATAGGCAAGGTCGCCGGAGTCCATGCGGATGCCTACTGGCTTATGCCCCTTTGCCTTCAGTTCGTTGAACACCTTTATAGCGTTGGGCACGCCGCTGCGGAGCGTATCATATGTGTCCACAAGCAGCATGCAGCTATCCGGAAAAATATCCGCATAGGCGCGGAAGGCGTCAAGCTCGCTCGGGAAGCTCATTACCCAGCTGTGCGCATGCGTGCCCGATACCGGCACGCCGCACATCTGCCCGGTAAGCACGTTGCTTGTGCCTGTGCAGCCGCCTATCATTGCCGCACGCGCGCCGTATATGCCCGCGTCCGGTCCCTGCGCCCGCCTAAGACCGAATTCCATCACCCCGTCCCCGTTTGCGGCATACGCAACGCGGGCAGCCTTGGTGGCGATAAGCGTTTGATGATTGACCAAATTGAGCAGCGTTGTTTCCACAAGCTGCGCCTGCATAATGGGCGCCTTAACGCGGATAAGCGGCTCGTAAGGGAACACAACGGTGCCTTCCGGCATGCCGTATATTTCGCCCGTAAAACGCATATCGGCCAATATTTTCAAGAAGCCTTCGTCAAACAGATTAAGTGAGCGGAGATATTCTATGTCCTCCGGCGCAAAATGCAATTTGTTTATGTAGTCTATAACGGATTCGGTGCCGGCCATTATGGCATAGGCGCTGTTGTCCCGCTGGCGGAAGAACAAATCGAATACCGCTTCGTTCTTATCCATGCCGCATCTGTAATAGCCATACATCATTGTAAGCTGGTACAGATCCGTCATCATGGTCAAATTGCGTTCCGAGCTTATGTCGTTCATTTATTCCTTACCTTCGCCTTCTTCGTTTTCGGTATTATCGTCGTTGGTTTGGGTGGTTTCCTCTTTATCTTCCGCGTCCGCTTCGGTGCTTTCCTCTGCGGCGTTATCTTCGGCTTTGCAGCACTCGCATTCGCATTCGCACTTTGCTTCGGCCTCGTTCGCGCATTCGCATACGGCAATGGGCTTTGGCCACATCAGCCGCCCTTCTTTCTTTTCCCGTACAGCACGGATTATGAAGAACGCGAGCACGCCCACGAACAGCAGAAAGCTGAGCGCCTGCGATACCCTTACACCGTCCGTCATTCCGGCGGCGGAGGGCTTGATTATCCATAGGCTGTCCCCGCGCAGGCCTTCCACAAATGTGCGCTCCAGCGAATACAGCAGCACATAAAGGAAGAACGTGTCTCCGTCGTGCTTAACGCGCTTGCGCGTGAGCCAAAGCACTATGAACACAATAAAGCACCATGCCGATTCATAGAAGAACGTGGCTAAGTGCAGATGCGCGCCGTTCGCGGCAGTCGCACAGGCGGTGCATACGGCCTTGTCAAAGTAATGCGTGCCTTCAATTGCAACGCTTATCGGGAAATAACCAAGTATCGGGTGCGCCGCAAGCATTTCCGGCGTTACGGGCAGCCCGTAGGCTTCCTGATTGAAAAAGTTGCCCCAGCGGCCTATCGCCTGCGCCAGCACAAGACCCGGCGCAATTACGTCCGCAAGGGTGAGGAAGCGTATTTTCCTTACCTTGGCGAATATAAACGCCGCAAGCAGGCCGCCTATCACCGCGCCGTATATGGCAAGACCGCCGCGCCAAATATACAGTATGGTTATCGGGTCTTTAAGATAGCTTTCAAGCTCAAACAAAACATAATAAAGCCGCGCGCCCACTATGCCCGCTGGTATTATGCAAAGGCACATGTCTATAACCGTGTCCTTTTTCAGCTTTTTGCGCCTTTCTTCGCTATATGCAAGGCCAACGGCAATTATCATTGCCGCGGCCATTATTACACCGTACCAGTATATGTCCTTCCCGAAAAGATTGAACGCTACCCTGCTTGGCATGTTCATTTGAATAATCCTCCTTTTATGCAAAAAAATTATTTCGCCGTTAATTATACACCACTATTTATTACGGGGCAATGCCGCCTATGTCCACCAGCGTTTCGGGTGCGGCGGAATCCTGCTTATTGAAATAATAGGTATATATCTCCTCCGCCGCGCTTACGCTCCACACGCCCGCGTAGCCGGAAGGCACGCATATAACTATTACCAGCTCCGCCTCGCCCTCGCGCGGGGTATAGGATACGAACCAGCTCGTGTTCTCTATATCTATTGAAGTTGTACCAACCTGTGCGGAACCGGTCTTACCGGCTATCCTGTCAAGGTATTTTTCCGTAAACTCCTGCGAGAATTTGCCGCCCGCGGTGCCGTGATCCTCTGCCGACACAACGCCCGCCATGCCCTGCTTTACCGCCGCCCAAAGCGCGTCCCATTCGGCTGTATCCTCGCCTATGGTTTCGTACACGGCCGCATTCTTATCCTCTATCAGGTTGCCGTTTTGGTCAACTATACGCTCAACAATGTTTGCATCATATACCGTGCCTTCGTTGGCAATTGCGCTTACGTAGCGCGCTATTGCCATCGGCGTAACCAGCGTTGTACCCTGGCCGAAGCCCGCGCGTATGGTCTGTGTAGGTTTCCATTGTATTTCGTTAAGCAGCGTAACTATTTCGCTTGTCCAGCTTTGCGTTATGCTGTATCCTTCGGGGATGCCCAGTTCGTCGCTCAGTATTTTTCGTATATCCGGGCCCTTACCGTCAAGGCCTTTGCCGTCCTGCAGCATCATCAGCTTTAGCGCGCATTTTCTTATAGCCTGTTCGTCTATTTCCATGCTGCGGCGGGTAACATACTCGCGCAGGCGTTCGCGTATGCGGTTATATATAAGTATGGGCAGGCTGGTTTTCTGTCCGGTTATGTTCAGCTCGCCGTTGCTGTCGGTCAGCTCGTTGTCAAAAAGCACCTTCTGCCCGCCGCCTACGCCCGCAGTCTCACCGGTGAGTTCAATGTTTGTCTTGGTATCCAGCCCGAACTTGCCCATCCATTTGTTCAGCGTGTCTATACCCATGCGGTTCGCGATTTCGCAGAAATAATAGTTGCACGAAAACGTGAGCGCCTGCGTCAGATTTATGTTCGCGTGGGCGGTATGGTTGCGGTAGCTCCAGCAGCGCGGCGCGCCCTGCTTCTGCACAACGGTCTTGCCGTTTTCATCAACGGAATAGAAGTAATAATAGCCGCTGTCGCCATGGTCGTTGACTATTTCGTCAATGCCCACCACGCCCTCGCTTACGCCCGCAACGCCCGTGAGCGGCTTGAATATTGAACCCGGCGCATAGCGTGCGGATACGGCCTTGTTCCTAAGCGGAGTGGTTTCCTTTGCCCCGTCGCCGAAAAGATATTCGCCCTGCTCCTTGGTAAGCCCCTGCATGAACCAGTTCGGGTCATAGGAAGGATAGCTTGCAAGTGCAAGCACCTCTCCGTTTCGCGGGTCCATAAGCACTATTGCTCCCGTACACGCAAGGCTTATGTCCTTGCCCTGATATTTCTGGTCCTTTTCGGGCCTTGCCGCGTCCTCCTCTATCATTTGCTGCTCCTGTTCCCTCATTTTGGTAATAAGGGAACCCAGCGCGTTTTCGCACACGGTTTGCAGCTCTATATCTATTGTTGACATAACGTCGTTGCCGTTTGTGGCCTCAGCATAGGATAGCTCGCGCGTTATGCTCAGGTTTTTGTTTATCTCAACCTCCCGCTTGCCCTGATGCTCATTCGTGGCGCCGGTAAGATATGCCTCCATTGTGTATTCAAGTCCGGATACGCCTATGTAATCGCTGTATGCATATCCCATATCCGTCATTTTTATCTGATAATCGCCGTCGTCGCCCATTGAATATGTGCCGTCGTCGTTTTTAAGATAATACGGTTCAAGCTGCGCGCGGGTATAGCCCATGGCGATAAGCTTTGCCGCGCTTACCGTGTCCGCATTCCTTGAAAGATAGCCAACTATGTGCGCCGCCGTCTCTCCGCGGGGATATACGCGCGTGGTGCTTTGCGCTATCTGCACGCCCACAAGCTCGCTTGAGCGTTCAACTGTTTCGCTCACGACCTCTTGCCCAACGTTATAGGCGATGGTTATCGGCTCATACGCGCGGTAGTTATTCAGGTTTACTTCCTGCCGTATGGATATTATCTTTTTGGCTTGTTCAAAGGTATACTCTTCGGGTATGTACCACGTTTTTCTAAGGTATTTATACGCATATTCCGCCGTTGGCCAAAGCTCCATGTTCCATTTGGTAGGGTCCTTGGGATACTCCTTATAAGCCGGGTCCTTTATGGATATATACATGGCTTCGCAGAAGTTTTTGTATCTTATGCGCCTTACGCGCTCTATCGCTTCGCTGCTTTCAACGCCGCTTATGCGCCAGTCGTAGGCTATTTCCCCGTTTTCGTCCATCACAATGTATGATGTGTCTATTGTTTGGCCGCCGCTTCGTTCAATTATCTCTATCGCCTTTATGAGCGATTCAGTATACACGGCGGAATCGTAGCTTGTGCGATTGTCAGCATTGCGCAGGAATTCAACGTTGTAGCACGTTTCGCTATACGCAAGCACAACGCCGTTCCTGTCCATTATTCTGCCGCGCTCGCCCTTTATGGCTATCGTTTGGGTGGAGCGGCTGTCCGCCGTCTGCGCCCACTTTTCGCCTTCCTTTATTGTCAGCGTGCCAAGGCGATATATAAGCGCGCCCATCATGCAAAGCATAAGCAGGCAAACTATTATTATTCGGGATATAGGCTTTTTCATTTTACGCCTCCCTGGGCATGGCTATCCCGTTCATATGTATGTTCCACCTTAAGCTGCCCCGCAAGCGCGCGGCGCATAAGCGCATGGGTAAGCATGCACACCGCGGCGCTCAGCAGCGCACATGGCAGGATATATGTTCCGAGTACGGTAAAAAAGCCGAACTTAGCCCCGCCGGCGGCACAGGCCGCGGCCATTACGCATTCCTTGAATATTGCCCCCACCGCCGCAACAAGCGCGGGGATTATTATATTATCCGCATAGTATTTTTGATAAAACGCGCCGCCCAAAAGACCGGCAAACATATAGCCCATTGCGCTCAGCCCAACCATGGGCGAATACAATACGTCCGCAATAAGGCCCATTATCAGCCCGAACAGCGCGCCCTTCTTCATGCCTAAAAGCACGCCCAATGACGCTGTGAGCGCCATTATGGCGTCCGGCCTGATGCCGCTTATATTCACGCGGGCAAAAAACACGGAATCAAGATAAAGCCCTGCTGCGGCAGCTATAACTATGTATAACCTTCGCATGGGCCTACTCCTCTCCCGTTTTTTCTATCAGCACCAGCACCTCTTCAAGGTGCCCAAAGTCCACCGCAGGCTCGATTATTGCATTGGACTGCGTGCCTTCCGCGGAACGGCGCGTAACCTCGGACACGGTTCCCACCACTATTGACTTAGGGAATATGCTGCTCATGCCGCTTGTAACTATCCTGTCCCCGGGCACAAGGTCAAAGCCCGACGGCAGATAGTAAAGCTCCAGCTGGTTATCATCCGCCGTGCTGAACGCGCCGCGCACAACGCCTATGTCCCTCGTGCGCTCCACCATAACGCTCACTTCGCTTGAAGCGTCTATTATGGCGGTAACCTTGCTCCAGTTCGCGCCCACTTCGATTATTCTGCCAACCAGCCCATCCGCGCACACAACGCTCATGTCCTTCTTTATGCCCTTGTTGCGTCCGGCGTTTATTGTGAACGTTTCAAACCACACGCCCTGGCTGTTGCCCGTTACAACGGCGGTGACATAATCGTAATTTTCAAGGGTTTCAACGTAGTTGAGCAGCTTTTTCAGCCGTTCGTTTTCCGCCTTTAGCGTTGCGTTTTCGTCCGCCGCCTGCTCAAGCTGCGCCATGCGCACCTGAAGCTGCTCCAGCTCCTTATCGGCGTCGCTTGTTTTGAATATGCGCTGGAAAAAGCCTATTATACTGTTTGAAGCCTTTGCCGCAAAAGTCTGCACGGGCTGGAAAACGGAGCCGAGCGTGCTTTCCACCCACGATACGGATCTGTCCGCGCTTGTTATGAACGCCAACACGCCCAGCAGCAGCACCGCCACAAGCATTATTATCAAAGGCTTATTTTTGAACAATCCGCGCATTACGGCATCCTTTCTATAATAAATCCGCTAAATTGCCTCATTTAACCCGTTTATTATAATATTTTGCCGCCGCTCGCGCAATAAGAATACGCAAAACGTCACACTAAGTTAAACTATATTACGCCTTATGCGTACCTTGGCGCGTCCATATCTTCCCCGCTGCCAAGCTTCAGCGCGCCCAGCGCAACGCAGTACATAGGGTCCTCCGCTATGCTCACCTTCAGCCCCGTTTCGTGGCTTATCAGCTTATCAAGCCCCTTAAGCTTCGCCCCGCCGCCTGTAAGCACTATGCCCGTGTCTATAAGATCCGCCGCAAGCTCCGGCGGTGTTTCGCTAAGCGTCCGCCTCACGGAATCAACTATTCTTCTTACCGTGGGCGCGATTGCGTGGCTAACCTCTCCGCCGGTCAGCGCAACGCATTCCGGCAGCCCCGTTTTCAGGCTGCGCCCCTTGAACTGCCTGCGCTCCATGCCGCCTATCAGCGCCGCGCCGAGCGAAAGCTTTATCTCCTCCGCCGTTTTTTCGCCTATCCTCACGCCGTACTGCGCGGCGATGTAGTCCGCAATGGCGCCGTCTATATGCCGCCCGCCGGTCTTTATGCTCTCATTTGCGGCAATGCCGCCGTAGCTTATAACGGCCGTGTCCGTTGTGCCGCCGCCTATGTCCACTACCATGCTCCCAACCGGCGCAAATATGTCCATGCCCGCGCCCGCAGCCGCCGCAAGGGGTTCCGGGATTATTGTTGCTTCCCGCGCACCGCAGGCCTTGACTGCGTCCGTAAGCGCGCGCTGCTCAAGCTCCGTTGCGCAAAGCGGCAGGCATATCGTCAGCCTTGCCCCCGCCGCGCCGCGCCTGCGCCCGAATGCCTTTATGAAAAAGTCGCCCAGCATATCGCCCACGGCCGATATGTCCGCAATAACGCCGTCCTTCATGGGGTATATTATGTTCACCCCGCCCGGCGTGCGGCCGTAAAGCCGTTCCGCATCCGCCCCGCTTGAAATTATGCCGCGCTCGCGTTGCGCTTCGGTATATACCGCGGCCGCCGTGGGTTCGTTCAGCACTATTCCGCGCCCCTCTATCGCCACAACCGTATTCACCGTGCCAAGATCTATCGCCGCCGCGCGGCCGAACAATGCACCCGCCGAAAAAAACATATACTCCCCTCCTGATAACCGCTTTGGGTTTATTTATGGAAGGGAGTATTGCCGCTAATTTTTCGGTATATACATATATGTTTATTATTTATTCATATCCGCAGTATATTCGGCGCTTTTGGCGGTCAGCTCCACCCATGCCGGACGGAAACCTGCGCGTATGGCGTTGCGGGCGGACGCCACGTTGCTCCATGCGCAGCAATAGAACGGCACCTTCCCACGCGCCATTATCTCCGCCGCAAGGCGACCTGTCACAGCTGAAGCTATCCCGCGCCGCCTGTATTCCGGCAGAACATCGACACCTATCTGCCACATGCTTTCGCAGTCCGCGCTGCACCCAGCAAGGCCTACAAGCTTTTCCCCGTCATATGCGCCTATGCCCAGCACATCAAGCTCCTTTCGCTTTTCGCACAATGCGTTGCTCCATTGCGGCGTATACAGCGGCGCAAAATTCTCCGCCGTGAGCAGCCGCAGTTCATAGCCGCAGTCAATCATCCTTATTGCATCCGTATCGCAAAGCCAGTATTCCGCCATGAAGCATGCGCTCATGCCCCGCCGCTCAAGCGCGGACTGCAAAACGAGCATATTCGGCGTTTCAAAGCAATGCTCAGGCGCGTATTTCTCAATATATGCCTTCGCATCGGCATATATCTCTTCGTTTACGGATGCAACTATGCCGCTGCCGTAGCTTACAAGCTGGCAATAAAACGGCAGCGAAAGATATTTCCTTGCGCCCTCCGCCGCCCTTGATATAACGGCTTTGCTTTTCCCTCTTGTCAGGTCGTCAACGGTGCAGTTTAGTTCAAGCGCGGATTGCTTCAGCGCCGTACAGAGCATTTCTTTGTTCGTCATGCGTGCCTCCGTATGCTTATATCATTGTTATATTATAGCATCCCTCAGCCGCCGTGCATACGCCACCTTACAAGCTTTTTCTCCATATATGCCACGCCGTAATACATAAGCGCCGCAAGCAGGCACAGCACCACTATGCTCGCCATAACAAGATCCAGCTTGAATACCTGCCCTCCGTAGACTATAAGATAGCCAAGGCCGGCCTTGGACACAAGGTATTCACCGACTATAACGCCCACCCAGCTCATGCCCACGCTTATCTTCAGCGCGTTCATAATAGTCGGCAGCGACGCGGGCAGCACCACCATTGTGAATATTTGCAGCTTGCTTGCGCCAAGCGTTTTCATAAGCAGCTGCTTTTCGCCCGTTATTTCGTTAAAACCCGCCAGCACGCTCATTATCGTTACCACAAAGGATATAAGCAGCGCCATTACTATTATGCTCGTTATGCCCGCGCCGAACCACACTATCAGTATCGGCCCCAGCGCGATTTTAGGCAGCGCGTTCAATACCACAAGATATGGGTCAAGCACGCGATTGATCGCCGGGCTCCACCAAAGCGTGATTGCTATCAGCGTACCCGCCGCCGTGCCAAGTACAAAGCCCAGCACCGTTTCATAAAGCGTTACGCCTATGTGCAAAAACAGTTCCCCGCCGGCATACAGCCGCGCTATCGTTTCCGCCACCCTTACCGGGGAGCTGCCTATAAACGGATCTATTATCCCCACGCGGGCAAAAAGCTCCCACAGCGCAATGAATACTATCAATATAAGCCAGCGCGCAAGCTTTATGCCCCGGCGGGAGCGGTTCAGCCGCGCAATATATTGCCTGTGTTCCGCCGAAAAGGCCGCGTCATTTTGCTTCGTCATGGTCCAGTTCCCCCCATATGGCGTTAAAATAATCCTTGAAGTTTGCCGCGTTGCGCCGTTCAAGCGGGCTTTTTCCGCTAAGGTCGATTATGTGCTCCGCCTTCACTCCCGTTGGCCGCGCGCTGAAAACAAGCACCCTGTCGCCCATTGATATTGCTTCGGAAATATCGTGCGTAACAAGTATCACCGTTTTGCCCTCGCGCTTCAATATATCGTGCATTTCGTCGCAAAGCATGAGCCGCGTTTGGAAATCGAGCGCGGAAAACGGCTCGTCTAACAGCAGCAGCTCCGGCCGCGTTGCAAGGGTGCGTATCAGCGCCACCTTTTGCCGCATGCCGCCGGAAAGCTGAGAAGGGTATTTCCCGGCAAACTCGCCGAGTCCGTATGTTTTAAGCAGCTCCAGCGCATAGCTGCGGGATTCTTCGTTCAGATTGCCCTGCACCTCAAGCCCCAGCAATATGTTCCCTTCCACCGTGCGCCAGTCCAGCAGATGGTCCTGCTGCAGCATATAGCCCGGCCTGCCGCCCTCTATGCGCACACTGCCCCCGCTCGGCACGGCAATGCCCGCAGCTATGCTCAACACGCTTGTTTTTCCGCAGCCGCTCGGCCCTACTATGGACACGAACTCGCCCTTCTTCACCCCGAAGTCAAGGCCCCTTATCGCTGGCGTTTCGCCCTGCGCATCGTGATAATTAAGGCTTACCCCGTTAAATTCAACTATATATGCATTATCGCCGTTCATAATGGCCTCCATATCGTTATATCATCACCTTATTCCGTAACGGCGCCTAATGTGCGGCAAAAAATAAGGCGGCAGGCCGTGTGTCATGCCATGCCGCGAAAGCGTATTATACTATATAAGGAGGGATATATATGTTACAGCGAAGGCCCGCAACAGTATACGTAAAAAAGCAATGCGTAAAGCGTAAATCAATACGCTGCGCAATGCTTTTCGTGCTTATTATGATATTGCTGCTGTGCTGCGGGGTCAACTTTCTGCTTGCGCTGCTGCTCAGCGGCGCAACGGTGATAACCATACGCATACTTGTGCTGCCGTGATGCTCAGCCGAGCAGCTTGCCTGCCCATTCATCCATGCTTATGGTGTATTCCCCCGTTTGGTACAGTGTTGCTTTTATTACTCTGCTGCCTTTTTGCAGTATTACCGTGGGCATATGCACCTCGTCACAATACGCAGCCTGCATGTCCGCGCCCACATCGGCTAACTCTATCGGCGTATAATGCCTTTTCAGCCTTGCGTTGAGCAGCAGTTCCTCCGCCGTGGCGCGGGCAAGCCGGGGCGACACGGTTTCATAATAATCTATCAGCAACCCGCCGGAAAAGGCTTTGCCGCCGCTCACCGTTACGGCCGCATATTCGCGGAAGTCTATCACCACCGGCGCAAGTATGTCGCTTCGCACCTGTATGCCGTCCGTCACAGGAAACCCCATCCGCTCATATTTGCCCGGCACAATGTCCGCAATGGTGGCAAATGGCAATTCGCCCGCGTATTCTTCAAGCGGTATACGGCCTTTATCCGCCTCGCTCCAGCGCGCAATGAACAGACATACCGTTGCCGCCGCCAGCACCGCGAACACTATGCGCGGGGCAATATAGCGCGCGCTGCTGCGCTTAACGCGGCGCACTATGCTCTCCCCCGCTTCAAGCCGCTTCTTTATGCGGCTGAGATATATAAGCCGCGCTATGCTGCCCGCTATCCACCATATGTCTATTATAAACGCAAGCAGCATAATGTCCGTGCCGACGGTGAACATGGTTGGCAGCAGCAAGCCGTCAAGCTTCAGCACAGGGTATATCAGCAGCCAGAAGCACAATACCAAAACGCTGTCTATTTGGCTGCGCACAATGCGCCTGGCGGCTATCGATTGCAGCGCCGCGTCCGTATTCAGCTCCGGCGCCGCTGCGTCATATGTGCGGAAAATATGGAATGCGCCTATCGAATCCACATATTCCCAGCCAAGCTCACCGCAAAGCTCTATCTGCTCATCGGTCGGCCTGCCGTTATCGCCATCCATAATGGGGCTTCGCTTTTCCTTCACGTCCATGCGGTAGCGCGCCTCCCGCGGCTCGCCACGCTCAAAGGAAGCGAAATACGCAAATATGCCGTCCTTTTTAAGATGCAGCCCTTTTGCAGCCATTTCCTCAAAATAGCTTTGCAGCCCTTCTATATCGTAATCCGCGCAGGGTATCAGCCTTACTGCGCCCTTTTTACTGCTTTCCATAGAACAATTCCTCCGTCCTTGCGTCCTCCGCCATCGCTTCAAGCCGCCTCAGCTCCGCCATATATGCTCCGCGCCCCTTTTCGGTTATGCGGTATGTGCGCTTTCGGCCTTCAACCTCAGTTTCTTCTATATAGCCTTCGCTTTCGAACTTTGCAAGCACCGTATACAGCGTTGCCGGGCCAATGCTTATGCGCCCCGCCGTTTTATCGCTTACGAAGCGCACCGCTTCTATGCCGCACATTGGCCGCCGCATCAGCGCCATAAGCACATAGAACATCGATTCAGTAAGGCTTTCCATTGCCTTTTTCGGCATTTTCATTCTCCTTCGCGTCAATATCGTTAATCGATATCATGTAACGATATTATAGTGTAATCAAAAACCCCTGTCAAGGGGTATGGTGTTTATCTGTGCGCAAGCAGCATAAGCGCGCGTATCAACGCATCCTCTGCCTTTGCCTGACCCGTCAGCTGCATTGTTGTCACGCGGCTGAGCGCTTCCGCCGCATCCGTCAGCGCAGCCACCTGCGCGGTTGAAAGCCGCTTTGCGCTGTCGCTCACGCGCCATGCATAGCCCGAACTTACGCCAAGGCGGCGCGTTATCTCATCCTTGCCTATGCGCTTATCTATCAGCTGCCTTGCCTGAAGGGTAAGCTTTGCCTTGTCCCGCAGACGTTCGGCTATCATCAGCGGCTTTTCGCCGTTTTCCATCAGCCCGTTCAGCGTGCGCAGCCCATCCGTCGCGCGGTTGGCAATGAATTGATCCAGTACCTCAAAAACAACGTAGTCAAGATCCCTTGTAACTATTTTGGCTATAACTTCCCGCGTTATCTCGTTGCCCGCTCCGGCGTAGGACGCGGCCTTGTCAAGCTCGTTATAAAGCGCAGCGCAGTCCGTTCCCGCAAGCGATACGAAGAACGCCGCCTCCTGCTCTGTTATCGGCGCATCTATCGCCTTTGCCCGCTTCTGCACGTATCGCCGCGCCTCAATCTCGTTCAGCGGGGCAAAATCAACGCTGCGGCCAAGCCTTGCCATAGCCTTCACGAATGCGCTGCGCCCGTCCGCCTTTCCCTTTATATAGAATAATAAAACCGTGCTTTCGGGCACCTTTTCGGCGTATGCGGCAAGACGGGCTGCGTCGTCGTCCTTTGGCATTGCGCGGCACAGTACCACGCGCCTTTCCACCATAAACGGCAGCGTTTCCGCCGCGGCTATAACGGCTGTTGCCTGCGCATTTTCCAATATGTCCACGTTAAGGTCCCGCATTGCGGGGTCGATAAGCTTCAGCGCGGAGGATACGGCGTTTTCCTTCAAAAACTCCTCCTCGCCATGCAAAAGATATGCCCCGCTCAACGCGCCCTTGCCGGCGGCTATCATAAAATCATTGCGTTCCATGTTTTCTATTATAGCCAATAAAGCGCGGCGGTTCAAGCAAGAATGACACTCAGCGTGCCAAGCGCAAGCAGCACGCAGCCATAAATAAGCTTTTTATTTCTGTCCATAAGGCAATATTTTGAAAGCACTATAAGCGCCGCAAAATACAGCGCGCATGTAAGCCCGTTAAAGCCGCTCAGCTTTATCTGCGCATACGGGAGCGAAGCGATGGCCGCACCGATGCTTTCGCTCGCGCCCAGCATCAGCCGCGCGGGTATTGCCAAAAGCGCGCCGAGCGGCGCCGATATATACGAAAGCACAAGCGCGATAAGCCCTATCGGCAGCGCAAGCGTTATAAGCGGCACAATGAATATATTTGCAATTATTGAATATGTGCTGAATTCTCCGAAGAACATCACCGTGAACGGCAGCGTGCCGAGCGTTGCGGCAACGGTAGTGCCTACGGGCGCAAGCGCGCGGGGCAGGCGGCGCATTATGGGCGCATACAGCATGGCTATCCCGGCCACGGCGGCAAAGGAAAGGCAGAAGCCCGCCGAATAAATGCTGAGCGGTTCCGCGCACACGATTATTATAAACGCAAGCGAAAGCGCGGACGCGGTATCGTTCCGCCTTAGGCAGAGAGGAGCAAGCACAATGCACATGAACATTATTGCCGCGCGCATAAGGCTTGCGGGAAAGCCCGCCACGGCACAGTATATGCCAAGGAACGCGAACACTAACGCGGCCCGCAGCCTTGGGCGGTTAGGCGGAATGCAGCGAAGCAAAACAAGCGTAAGTGCGGACACATGCAGCCCGCTAAGCGCCAGCGTGTGCGATACTCCGCTTGCGCGGAACACATACCGCTGAAAATATCCAAGCGTGCTCCTGTCCCCCAGCAATATTGCCCGCGCAAGAGGCGAGGCTTCGTTAAATAGCGCATCGCACCGCGCATACAGGCTTTCAACCATTGGCATAAGCGCAGCCGGCGTATGATTGCGCGAAAAGCGGGCGTTTTCGATAATTTCGCTCACTTCTTCACGCGGAAGGGATGCATAGCCCGCCACGCGCAGCAGTCCCGCCGCGGCGCACACAAGCATTACCGTTGCCGCGCGCTGCTTTTTCGCATGCATAATATATGCCGCAATAAGCAAAAGGAGCGCCGCCAATAAGGCGCGCGCTCCGCTTATGTGCATACCTATCGCCACCCCCGCGCCAAGGCCGAACGCCGCGCACACGAGTGGGCGAAAATTGAATGGATATTTTGCCGCGTTACGGCATTGCATGGCAGTTCCTTACTTAGAAGGAAGCTACTTCATCGGCCGCCTTGTTGGCAACAGCCTCGATCTCAACCAGACCGCCCGCGGGAAGCGCGGCGACCTGCACGCAGCTTCTTGCAGGATAGTTGGGGCCGAAGAACTCTGCATATATGGCGTTCACCTTGCCAAAGTCCGCCAGGTCGACCATGAATACGGTGGTCTTGAGCACATCGTCCATGGAAGCATTCGCGCTTTCAAGCACGTTTTTCAGGTTGGTAAAAGCCTGCCTGGCCTGCGCCTCTACGCCTTCGCAAAGCTTACCCGTGGCGGGGTCTATGCCAAGTTGACCGGACGTGAACACGAAGCCTTCCATCTCTATCGCATGGCAATAGGGGCCTATGGCGGCGGGTGCGTTGGCGGCGTTTATCTGCTGTTTCATTGCTGTATATCTCCTTTTTTATTATCCCTTGGGGTTATAGGTTTATGGTAACATTGCTTTTCTCAAGTGTCAAGCCGATATCGCGGTTCCACATTATGTAGGCCGCCTCTCCCGTGTCCGTATAATAGCCCTTCCTTACGCCCGCCTTTTCAAAGTCCAGCCGGGCATAAAGCGCCTGCGCGCCAAGGTTGTTCTCCCTTACCTCAAGCGTCATCTCCGTTGCGTCAAAAAGCCGCGCCGTGCGCATCATGCAAAGCATAACCCGCTTGGCTATGCCCTGCCGCCTGAACGCCGGATCGACCGCAACGTTTGTTATGTGCGCCTCTTCATATATTATCCACATGCCCGCATAGGCCACCACGCGGCCGTCCCGCTCCAGCACAAGATAATGCGCAATTTTATTCTTCAGTTCCCCCGCAAGCGAATCACGCGACCACGGCGTGCGGAAGCAGGTTTTTTCAAGCTCGTATACCCTGTCTATATCCATCGCCTGCATCGGGCGGACAATATCGCTCATTTTTGCTGCTCCTTCGCTTTATACATGCGCTCCGCCTGCGTTGGCCTAAGGTACAGCGGGCGCGCTTCTTCGCATGTTTCGCCGCGTTCAAGCTTGCCATCGGCGCACTTTGCCAGCATATCCGCCGTAAGCATATGCTTTTCTTCCGCAGCGAACGCGGCGTCCGGCACTGCGGCGGCTATCGCGTTACGGTACGTTTTTGCTCCGTCTCCCGTGAATACGGTATTTTGGGGCAGTTCGGCAATAAACTCGCTTACTGCCACGGCCTTCGGCGCAATAAGCTCTTTCCCGTTTTCATAAAGCGCGGCGTAACCGTTGCCGTTGCGGGCGTCTATCAGCGCGCATATGGGCCTTTCCGTGTCTACTGCGTCCGCAAGCGCGCGCAGCGAGCTTACCTCTATCACCGGCAGCTTGAGCGCATATGCCATTGCGTTGGCTATGCATACGCCTATGCGCACACCCGTAAAAGACCCCGGGCCAACGTCCGCGCATACTGCATCCATATCGCAAAGCTTTATTTCGTCATCAAAAAGCCCGTCTATCAGCGGCATTATGGTTTCCGAATGGGTAAGGCCGTTGTCGCTCAGCTTGGATCGGACTACCTTCCCGCCGCGGCATACCGCCGCGCCCGCCGCACGGCCGGACGTGGATATGAGCAATATATTCTTCATGCCAATCCCTCCGTAAGCTTTTCATGCGTCGCGCCGCTCGCAGCAATGCGCACGGAGCGCGGTTCTTCGCCGCTGCCCTGAATATGTATCTCAAGCCTGTCGCACGGCAGGGCATCCTCAACGTTTTCGCACCATTCCATTATTATCGCGCCGCCACGGGCCATGTATTCGTCAAAGCCTATGGCGTAAAGCTCGTCCGCATCGCCAAGCCTGTACGCATCGAAATGGAAAAGCGGTATGCGCCCCGCGTATTCGCGCACTATCGTGAACGTTGGGCTCAATATGCCGCGTATGCCAAGGGCTGCGGCAATGCTCCGCGTAAGCGTTGTTTTGCCCGCGCCAAGGCCGCCGTACAGCGCTATGAACGCGCCGGGGAACAGCCCTTCGCCAAGCTTTTCGCCTATGCGTGCGGTGTCCTGCTCGCTAAGCCCCTTCAGCTCAAGCTCCTTCATATCAATCAAACATTCCTTTTGCAATGCATTCGTTGCGGAAGTCCATAAGCCTGTCCTCCGCTATGGCCTGCCTTACGCCAGCCATAAGCCGCTGCGAGAAGCGTATGTTATGCATGGTTATAAGCTGCGCGGCCAGTATCTCCTTGCATTTTACAAGGTGGCGTATATATGCCCGCGTAAAGCCGTTTGAGCAGGCATAGCAGTCGCACCCTTCTTCTATAACGGAAAAATCATGCTCAAACGTTGCGTTTCTGAGCATCTTTTTGCCTGTTGACGTAAGCGCAAGGCCGTTTCTGGCTATGCGCGTCTGCAATACGCAATCGAACATATCCACCCCGCGGATAGCCCCTTCAACAAGGCAGTCCGGGCTTCCCACGCCCATAAGATAGCGCGGCTTATCCTTGGGCATATACGGGGCTATTTCCTCAAGCATTTCATACATAAGCGGCTTTGGTTCGCCGACGGAAAGCCCGCCTATGCCGTAGCCCGGGAAATCCATATCCGCAAGTGTTTTCGCGCTTTCTATCCTAAGGTGCTTATATGTTCCGCCCTGCACTATGCCGAACAGCGCCTGATCCTCCCGCGTATGCGCCTTTTTGCAGCGTTCCGCCCAGCGGTGCGTGCGGTTCATTGCAGCGCGTGTATAGCTTTCATCGCTTGGCCACGGCGCGCATTCATCGAACACCATCGCTATGTCCGCACCCAGCGCTTCTTCTATTTCCATAACCTTTTCAGGCGTGAAGAAATGCTTTTTGCCGTCTATCAGCGAACGGAACTCTACCCCGTCCTCCTTTATTTTGTTGGCAACCGCAAGGCTGAATACCTGGAATCCGCCGGAGTCGGTCAATATGGGCTTGTCCCAGCGCATGAACGTATGCAGGCCACCCGCCTCGCGCACAAGCTCGTGCCCGGGGCGCTCAAACAAATGGTATGTATTGGCAAGGCATATCTCGCTGCCCGTGTCCGCAAGGTCCCGCGGGGTCATTGCCTTAACGGTGGCCTGCGTACCCACGGGCATATAGCAGGGCGTGTTTATAACGCCGTGCGGCGTATGCAGCCGCCCCAGCCGCGCGCCCGTCTGCGCGCAGGTATGTATCAGTTCAAAACGGAATTGGTTCATCTTTCCTCCTATGTGGTCATGGGCAGTCAAATAAGCTTTTCCCACGCCCGCTTTGTGTATATCACGCGGATTATGTTCACGGTGTGTTCCGCGCGGTTCACGGCATAAAAAACGCAGTAATTATCCACGAGCAATGTCCGTATGCCGCGAAGCGCCAAGTATGTATCAGCCACGAGCGGATGCCTTTCAGGCATTGTTTCAAGCGATTTTACGGCCGTTTTCAGCCTGCCAATAAGCTTTGCGGCCGTTTCCGGTTCAAGCAGCGTATTGGCTATGTAGTCCGCTATGCCCCCAATGTCCTCTGCCGCTGCGGCGGACATCATGACGGAATAATTATCCATCTTTGCCATGCCCAAGCTTTTGCTCTATCCGTGCGAAAGCATCGTCCGCATTCTGCACGCGGCCCTGTTCAACGTCGTTAATTCCCTTTTCCATAAGTGAATACAACTCAAACCTGCCCACGAGCCGTTCATAGGTTTCTATGCTCATCACGGCCAGATCGCCCGTGCCGTTCTTTGTAATGTATACGGGCTCATTATACTTATGGCAAAATTCCGATATTTCATTGTACCCATTCCTAAGATCGGAACTCGGTCTTATAGCCGGCAATGCCATCACCTCCGCAATTATTATATCAATATTTTATGCAAATATTGATATACTGTCAACCTCACAGGAACAGACAGCAATCGCCGAAGCTGAAGAAGCGGTAGCGTTCCTCTACGGCATGGGCGTATATGGCCATTACTTCTTCGCGCGAGCAAAGGGCGCTCACAAGCATAAGCAGCGTTGATTCGGGCAGATGGAAATTGGTTATCAGCCCGTCCACGGCCTTAAAGCGATAGCCCGGCGTTATGAATATGTCCGTATAGCCGCTTTTGGCGTGAACAACGCCGTTTTCATCGGCCACGCTTTCAAGCGTGCGGCAGGACGTTGTGCCGACGGCTATTATCCTGCCCCCGTTTTGGCGGGCGCGGTTTATCCTTTGGGCCGATTCTTCGCTCATTTCATAATATTCGCTGTGCATATGGTGTTCTTCCACGTTTTCTGCCGATACCGGACGGAACGTGCCAAGGCCAACGTGCAGCAGCACATCCGCTATCTCAATGCCCATATCCTGCACCTTTTTGAGCAGCTCCTCCGTAAAGTGCAGCCCCGCGGTTGGTGCGGCGGCGGAGCCGTTCTGCTTGGCATAAACGGTTTGGTAGCGCTCCTTATCGTCCAGCCGCTCGGTTATGTATGGCGGCAGCGGCGTTTCGCCGCAGCGGTCAAGCACCTCTTCAAGTATGCCTTCATAATGAAGATATACTATCCTGCCGCCCGCGTCGGTCGGGGATTCAACCTCTATACTCAGTTCGTCCGTTACCTTATATATAAGGCCGGGCTTTGCGCGCTTGCCCGGGCGTACCAGCGCCTCGTAACGGTGGTCATCCAGCCTTTTGAGCAGCAAAAACTCCATCAGCCCGCCTGTATCCTCCCTGTGCGCATAAAGGCGCGCGGGTATAACGCGGGTGGTGTTGCGCACCAGTATGTCCCCCGGCCTTAAATGGGTAAGGATATCGGTAAATATCTCGTCATGCATCTGTTTATTCTTCATATCGTAATAAAGCATGCGCGCGGCGCTGCGGTCCTTTATGGGCGTCTGCGCTATCAGCTCATGCGGCAGATCATAGTAAAAATCACTCGTTTTCAAATGCGTTGCCTCCAAACATTCGGGCGTATTAGCTCCGTACGCCTTAGGGTATTATATTTGAAAGAGCCGTGCAATGCAATACGGATAGCCCTATTAACAAAATGTTAAATATGATATTAACGGCTTGACTTGGGGCAAAATAAACGATAGCATATCCGTATCGGCTCAATGCGGCAAAAACCGCGCGGGCGTTTACATAAGGAGTACACGATGAACGGAATCGTTTATACATATATCAGGATTTTTTTCGCAATGCTTATATGCGCCGCAATGCTGCTTTGCTTATGCGGCTGCGCGCTGAATAACGATAATGACGGCGGCATGATAGAGGTTCCAAAGCCAACCCCGCACCCAACGCCCACGTTCGTGCCGACCGTGGAGCCTTCGCCCACGCCGGAGCAGACGGCTGCCGCCACGCCCGAAGTCACGGGCGCGATAATGCCGGGCGAAACGGATAACCCGCTAAGCGAAGAAAAGTTGGTCGCATTAACGTTTGACGACGGGCCGTATGGCGAGGTTACAAACCGCATACTGGACGTGGTTGAGCAATACGCCGAATATGGTGTACACGTCACTTTCTTCGCGCTCGGCTCACAGGCGGAGAAATTCCCCAATACCGTTAAGCGCGCGGCGGATCTTGGCTGCGAGGTGGCGAATCATACATACAGCCACAAGAACCTGACCAAAATATCAGAGGACGAGCGGACAAGCCAGGTTGAGGACACCGCCGACATTATAGAAAGCATAACAGGCACGCGCTCTAAGCTGGTGCGCCCGCCATACGGCGCGAAGAACGACGACGTGCGCGCAACGGTGAAATACCCGCTGATACTTTGGAGCATAGATACGCTGGACTGGAAAACGCGGGACACGGACAGTACCGTTGCGGAGGCGTTGAAGGCCGTTGACGGGGACATAGTGCTTATGCACGACGTCAGGGATGATACCGCGGCCGCCGCGGAGCAGATAATTCCCGCCCTTGTGGAGCAGGGATACAAGCTGGTAACGGTGAGCGAAATGTTTGAAGCAAAGGGCATTGCCCTTGAAAACGGCAAAGCATACAGAAAGGCGAGGTAGAGCGCATGAAAACGCTGCTGATAACCGCATTTGAACCCTTCGGCGGAGAAAGCGAGAACCCTTCCGCGCTGGCGCTGGAGCTTCTTCCCGAAACGATAGGCGGTATACGCCTTGAAAAGCGGCTGCTTGAGGTCACGTTCCTCGGCGCAAAGGACGCCGTGTGCCGCTATGTTGACGAGATAAAGCCCGATTATGCCATATGCCTCGGGCAGGCCGGCGGCAGGGCGGCCATAACGCCGGAGCGCGTTGCGATAAACGTTATGGATGCGCGCATAGCTGACAACGCGGGCTATAAGCCGGAGGATGAGACGGTTGTAACGGGCGGAGCCAATGCGCATTTTGCAACGCTGCCCATAAAGCGCATGGTGAGCGCAATGGAGCGCGCTAACGTTGCCGCAGCGGTATCAAACAGCGCGGGCACATATGTGTGCAACAGCACGATGTATGCCCTGCTTGACCATATTGCCGCGAACAGCATGGCAACAAAGGCCGGTTTCATACACGTTCCCTATATCCCGAGCCAGGCTGCCGATAAGCCGAACATGCCCAGTATGCCGCTTGAGGATATGGTCAGGGGTTTAACGGCGGCAATAGAATGCATTGATGAATGAACAAATGCAACGGGGGATGCTTAAAAGCATCCTCTTTCTTATACGCCGCGTTTTATGCTATAATTATATAAAGCTATGCTGTGAGGAGAAAACATGGAATACTTTTCAACGGGAGTTACTAAGGACAAGCTGATGGTGCTTCACGGGCTGAAGGCGCTCGGCATGCAGCCCACCAAGGAGCAGCTTTCGGACTTTTTCGGCATATATGATCTGCTTGGGTATTTCGCGGTGCAGAACGCCGCGTATGAGTTGGAGGAGGAAGGGCTTATAAGCGCCGTGCCGCGCCCATATGGGCAGGCGTATTTCGTCACGCCGCAGGGTGAGCAGACGCTCGATATGTTCGCCGTGCGGCTGCCCGGGTCGCTGAGGGACAAGATCGCCGCACGCGCCGCGGAATACGCGCCCGTATTGATACGCCGCACGCGCTTTGCCACCAAAATAGAGCGCGACAGCGCGAGCGAGACCGCCCGCAGGGTAACGCTGAGGGCTATGGAGCCGCACGGCGATTTGGTCAAAATAGAGCTGCTGCTGCCTGATGAGGCCACGGCCCGCCATGCGTGCGACGTTTGGGAAGAACGCAGCCAGGCCGTGTTCAGCGCGATATATTCCGAGCTTACCCGCGAATGATCAAACAAACTTGAGCAGGCGCTGAATGTTTTCCTGCTCGTTCCTGCGTGCGCGCTTGCATAAGCACATTGCCTTTGCATCCGCGCGGACGCATTCGTTTTCCGCCCGGGCAATGTTTATAAGGCTCATCGCGCAGCCCTGCACCAGCATTTCGGATAGGTGCGAAGGCGTGCTGTCTATTGCCGTGTTCAGCGCAAGGCCTATCAGCATGGGCTTCTTCTGCCGCGGGCTTGCGCCCGAATCGTGCCGGCCAAGCTCCCTTATTATCTCCTGCGCATCGTTATACAGCTCGTGATAGTTCGCGAACATGTCCGCCATAACGCTGCAAAACGATGCATCGCGGCAGCGCTTTATAAGCCGGCTGAGCGCAAGCTTGCCCATGTCCGCACTGTCGCTTATTTCGCGGCATATTTTCGCCGTGTCGTTCATAATGTCACCTCTTTTCGGTTTTTGATTAGTTTTACCGGTAAAAAAGCTAAATATCCGCACTTGACTTGTCCAGAATAAACCATTGTATTATAATATAAAATTGGTTAATATTGATTTTATTCTGCGCTGCGGCGCACTTGGAGGGAATATGTCTAAAGACTATACCGTAAGCGATATTAAGGTAATGGAGGGGCTGGAGGCCGTGCGTATGCGCCCCGGCATGTACATCGGCTCCACCGGTGCGCGCGGGCTGCACCACATGCTTTGGGAAATTGTTGACAACGCCGTGGACGAAGCCGCCAACGGCTTTGCGGACACGATAAACGTTACATTGAATAAGGATAATTCCGTAACCGTTGAGGATAACGGCCGCGGCATACCCGTTGGCATACATGAAAAGCTGGGCGTGAGCGGCGTTGAGGTTGTGTATACCCAGCTGCACGCCGGCGGCAAATTCGATAACGATGCATACGGCTTCTCCGGCGGTCTGCACGGCGTTGGCGCAAGCGTTGTAAACGCGCTTAGCGAGTACGTCATAGTTGAGGTGGCTACCGAAGGCAAAAGCTATATTCAACGGTTCCATAGCTATGTTGATGCGGACGGCGTAACCCATTCCGGCATACCGGAGGGCCCGCTTCAGGAGACAGGCCGCACAAGGAAGCGCGGCACAAGGGTTACGTTCCTGCCGGACAGGCGCGTTTTTGAAACGCTGGACATGAACTTTGAAATAATATCAAAGCGGCTCAGGGAGCTTGCCTATCTTAACCGCGGCGTTCGCTTTACGCTAACGGACGAACGCACCCGCGGGGACAAAAAGGAACGCGAGTATTGCTTCGAGGGCGGTCTTTCGGACTTTGTAAAATATCTCAATGCGGACAAGACCCCGCTTTACCCCGAACCCATACACATAAGCGGAACGAAGGACGGCATAGTTGTGGAGCTTGCCATGCAGCATAACGACGGCTACACGGAAAGCATGTTTTCCTACGTGAACAACATACCCACCACCGAAGGCGGCACGCACGAAACGGGCTTCAAAAGCGCGCTTACGAAGATAATGAATGATTACTGCCGCAAAAGCGGCCTGCTGAAGGAGAAGGACGCTTCATTGAGCGGCGAGGACTTCCGCGAAGGGCTTACGGTGGTGCTTGCGCTGAAGATGCACTCTGTGCAGTTTGAAGGGCAGACCAAAACGCGCCTTGGCAACACGGAAGCCAAGGGCGCGGTGGAGTTCGTTATGAACGAATTTCTAACGCCATTCCTTGAGGACTTGAAGAATAGCGAAACGGCCTCACTTATGGCGGACAAGGCCATTAAGGCGGCAAAGGTGCGCGAATCCGCCCGCAAGGCAAAATCCATGGCGCGGGAAAAGAACAAGCTGGATAACGCGCCGCTCGTGGGCAAGCTTTCAAGCTGCACGGGCAGGGATTATAAGATAAACGAGCTTTTCATAGTTGAGGGAGACAGCGCAGGCGGCAGCGCCAAGCAAGGGCGCGACAGGCGCTTCCAGGCGATATTGCCGCTTAGAGGCAAGCCGCTAAACGTTGAAAAGAAGCGCATAGACCAGGTGCTGCAAAACGAGGAGTTCCGCTCCATAATAACCGCGATAGGCACCGGTATAGGCGAGGATTTTGACATATCCGGTCTGAAGTACGACAAGATAATAATACTTTCCGATGCCGATCAGGACGGCGCGCATATTCGGGCCATATTGCTCACCTTCTTCTATCGCTATATGAAGGAGCTTATTACCGAAGGCCATGTATACATGGGCCAGCCGCCGCTTTATAAGCTGCAAAAGGGCACGAACGTGCAGTATCTTTACGACGACGCGGCGCTGAACAAGGCGCTTAAAACAATAGGCAAAGGATACAGCTTACAGCGCTACAAGGGCCTTGGCGAGATGAACCCGGAACAGCTTTGGGACACCACCATGAACCCCGAAAACCGCACGCTTGTGCGCGTGAACATAGAGGATACGGCGGACGTTGAGCACCTTGTTACCCTGCTGATGGGCGACAAGGTTGGCCCGCGCAAGGAATACATAAGCGAATACGCCAATTTCAACAAGACAGACGCCTTTGAAGAAAAGGCGGAAAAGGCGCAGCGCAATAACGCAGAAGGGAGCGCTAAGGTAAATGGCTAAAAAGGACGAAAGGCCGCCCATTGCGACGGACAAGAACATACTTACAAAGAGCATGGACGACGTTATGCACGAATCCATGCTGCCCTATGCCGAGCATGTAATACTGGAACGCGCCCTGCCCCGCGTTGAGGACGGGCTGAAGCCCGTGCAGCGCAGAATACTTTACACAATGCTCGGCCTTGGCAACACGCCCGATAAGCCGCACAGGAAAAGCGCGCGTATAGTGGGCGACTGCCTGGGTAAATATCACCCGCACGGGGATTCCAGCGTATATGACGCAATGGTGCGTATGGCGCAGGATTTCAATATGCGCGCGCCGCTTGTGGACGGGCACGGCAACTTCGGCAGCATAGACGGCGACAGCGCCGCCGCAATGCGCTATACCGAAGCGAGGATGACACCGCTTGCGCTTGAGCTGCTGCGCGACATAGATAAGGACACGGTAAAGTTCAGCCTTAACTTTGACGATACGGAAAAGGAGCCGGACGTGCTGCCCGGCCGCTTCCCGAACCTGCTTGTAAACGGCGCGAACGGCATAGCCGTGGGCCTTGCAACGGCCATACCTCCGCATAACTTTGCGGAGACTATAGATGCCGTTATTGCGCAGATGGAGAAGCCGGACATAAGCCTTGACGAGCTTATGCAAATAATCCCCTGCCCCGATTTCCCAACCGGCGGCTATATACTGGCAAGCGATGAAATACGCGCCGCCTACGAAACGGGCCGCGGCAAGCTTACCGTGCGCGCAAAGTGCCATATAGAGGAGCAGAAGAACGGCAAAAAGCTGATAGTGGCCACCGAAATGCCCTATCAGGTGAACAAAGCCCGCGCCCTTGAAGGCATACTGAAAATAACGCAGGAAAAGAAGGCCATGTTCGCCGGCGTAAGCGACATACGCGACGAATCCGACCGAATGGGCATGAGGGCCGTTATAGAGGTCAAAAAGGATGCGGACGCGGGAAAGATACTGCAATACCTTTATAAATATTCCGACCTTCAGGTGACCTTCGGCGTGAACATGGTCGCCATAGCGGAAGGCAAGCCGCAGCAGCTTGGGCTTAAGGATATGCTGCGCTATTACATTGCCCATCAGGAGGACGTTGTAACGCGGCGCACGCGCTTTGACCTGGACGCGGCAATGAAGCGGGAGCATATATTGAACGGCCTTTCCATAGCCGTGATGAATATAGACGAGGTAATAGCCATCATACGCGCATCAAAAACGCCCAAAATCGCGCGCGAGGCATTGATGAAGCGCTTTGAATTGACGGAGATTCAGGCGCAGGCCATTTTGGATTTGCGTCTGCAAAGGCTGACCAATCTTGAGCTGCTGGCTATCGAGAAGGAGCATAAGAACATACTTAAAACCATAAAGGAGCTCAACGCCATACTGGCCTCCCCGCAAAGGCTGCACCAGGTCATAAAGGGCGAGCTCGGTGAAATACGGGAAAAGTACGCTAAGCCACGCATGACGGAGATTATAAACGCAGAGCCGGTAATAGAGGTGAACGAGGCGGAGATTGCCGCGGTGGACGTGAGCGTTGCAATAAGCGCGGACGGTAAGCTGAGGCGCGTACCCAGGCGGCAGCGGGACACGCTGAACACGGAAGCCGAGCGCGCAAGGTGGCTTTTCGATACGTCAACGGATAAGCGGATAAAGCTTTTCACCAACCTAGGCAGCCTTATAACGCTGAGCGTGGACGACATTGCGGAGACAAAGCCCTGTGCAAAGGCCGTGAACCTGAACACCATTGCCGCGCTTGAAAAAAACGAAAGGCTAATCGCCTGCTTTGACGCTATTGGCGAAGGCGATCTTTTCTTCTTCACCAAGCAGGGCAACATAAAGCGCACAAAGGCCGCCGAATACATAACAAAAACAAAGAAGATTCAGGCTGCCGCGCTTAAAGACGGCGACGAAATAACAGGCATAGAGCCGGACGCGGGCGAGGGACGCACGATACTGCTGATAACAAAGCAGGGTATGAGCATACGCTTTGAGCCGGACACGATACCCGAAATGGGCCGCGTGAGCAGCGGCGTTAAGTGCATAAAGCTGGACGAGGGGGACGAGGTTGTATACTTCGGCCAAATAACGGACGAGGGCGAGATTTTGACCCTGACCGACCGCGGCTACGCAAAGCGCAGCTTTGTATTCGAATACGACATACAGGGCCGCAACGGCAAGGGCTTAAAGACATTCGATTTTAAGAAGAACGGCAGCAACGGCACCTGCATAGCAGCCGCTTTCCATGTTACAATGCCCTTCCCCTTCGCCGTGCGCCAGTTCCACGGGACCGAAACGCGGATAGACACGACGGAGCTTGTGCATATAGAGCCGCGCGCGGGCAAGGGCAGCATACTTATTATGGCGCTGCTGGACGACGTGGTGACGGGAGCATACAGGCTGGATTCATAATGCCACCGCGCCCAACATATCCATATAGCATAATAACAAGCTATGGAGAGTGGATATGGGCTACACGCGGGATGAAAATGGACTGTTTATGCGGGGCAGGCTTATAGAGCCGCTTACGGCGGAGCATGAGGCCTACGGCGAGACGCTGTATCTTGGCAAAATAGAGATAATGCGCCTGAGCGGCACGGCGGACACGCTGCCCATAACCGTGCCGGGCAGGCTGATGAAAGGCTTCCGCATCGGGGACACGATTGAGTTTAACGGGGAGCTGCGCTCCTACAACCGCCATGTGGACGGCGCGAACAGGCTGCTGCTGAGGCCGTTTGCGCGGCGCATAGAATGCTGCCGGGCGGACTGCGGCCATGCGAACAGCGTTACGCTCACCGGCTGCATATGCCGCGAGACCGTGTTCCGCACAACGCCCTTCGGGCGGGAGATAACGGATATGCTCATCGCCGTGAACCGCGACTATAAAAAGGCGGACTACATACCCTGCATAGCGTGGGGCGGCGCGGCGCACGCAGCGAAGGAGCTTTGCATAGGCGCGCGGGTGCGCATAGAGGGCAGGCTGCAAAGCCGCCAATACACAAAGAATGAAAACGGCATAATGCTCGAAAAAACCGCGTATGAGCTATCCATTGCAAGGCTTGAGCGGCGATAGCGCGCATATGCCGCACGAACGGAGATGATACCAAATGTCCATGGACGGACTGAGCCTGTACAGCGCTATGAACGAACTGAACAAGCGCCTTGCGGGCGGAAAGATAGACAAAATTCAGCAGACCGATAAAGAGGAGCTGCTTTTGATGGTGCGCAGCCTTGGGCAGACATATAGGCTGCTTATAAACGCATCGGCTGCGGACAACCGCGTGCAGCTTACGGAGCTTAAAAAGCAGGCCCCGAGCGAAGCGCCAATGTTCTGCATGCTGCTTAGGAAGCGCATTGCCGGCGGCAAAATAGTGCGCTTTGAGCAGGAGCGGCTGGACAGGGTGCTTAAAATAAGCATAGAAACATACAACGACCTTGGCGACCTGAGCGTATTTGCCCTTTACTGTGAGCTGATGGGCAAGCATTCAAACATTATACTGGTGAACGAAAAGGGCGTTATAGTGGACGCGATAAAGCACGTTGGCCTTGGGATGAGCAGCGTGCGCTTCGTTATGCCGGGGCTTGAGTATTCCGCGCCCCCCGCGCAGGACAAGCAGGACCCGTCAAAGGCCTCTGCCGATGACTTTTCCATGGCTATGTGCATGGTTGGCATGAGCATTGCAAAGGCGCTGAGCAATGCGTTTTTCGGCCTATCCCCCGCCGTTGCGGCGCAGCTTGTTGCCCGATATACCGATAAAACGGAATGCACTCAGCTAAGCGAAGCGGAGCGGGAGGAGCTTGCTTCAAGGCTTGTTGGCTTCTATGCGGACATGGCGCATGGCAAGGAGAAGGCAAGCGCCGTGCTCAACGCCCTTGGCGAGACGGAGGCGGTGTATCCCTTCGCAATAGCTGGCGGCGGCATTAAGCTGTACGACAGCATTGGCGAGGCTTTGGACAGCCTTTATATAAACAGCGACAGGCGCGAATGGGCCAAGCGGCACGGCGCAAGCGCAAGAAAGGTTCTTCAAAACAACATTGAACGCTGCGAAAAGAAGCTTGCCCTTTACGCGGACGCGCTCAACAGCGGGGAGCAGATGGAAAAATGCCGCCTTTACGGCGAGCTGCTCACGGCAAATCTGCATTCGCTCAAAAGCGGAACGGACGCCGCGGCGGTGGATAACTATTATGCGGACCCAGTGGAGCGCATAGCCATTCCGCTGGACAGGCAGCTTACGCCCGGGGAAAACGCGCAGCGGTATTATAAAAAATATCAAAAGCTGAAGGCCGCGCGGGACATGGCGATTGTTCAGCGGGAGCAAACACTGAGTGAACTGAACTACCTTGAAGGCCAGCTTGACAATTTGACCAAATGCACCGCGGAAAACGAGCTGAGCGAGCTTATAGAGGAGCTGAAGGACCAGGGCTACATAAAGCGGGACAAGGGCGGCAGGAAGAAAATGAAGCTTGCCGCATCAAAGCCCATGCACTTCGTATCCTCCACGGGGGCGGACATATACGTGGGCAAAAACAACCGCCAGAACGACGAGCTGACGCTGCGCTTCGCCTCGCCAAACGACATATGGATGCACACCAAGAACATACCCGGCAGCCATGTTATAGTCAAGGGCGCGAGCGAGCAGGACACCGCCACCATGACAGAAGCGGCGCTGCTTGCGGCGTATTACAGCCGCGCAAGGGGCAGCGAGAACGTTGCCGTTGACTACACGCCGCGAAAATACGTTAAAAAGCCCGCCGGTGCAAAGCCCGGCATGGTGATATACACAACCAACAAAACCGCCTACGTCACCCCGAGTGAGGAAGCCGTGGCAGGGCTGAAGGAACGGTAATGGGTTAAACCGTCACAGCGCAACTATGCTTGCCACGGCGCTGCCGTTTTCTATTTCAAGCTTGGCGAAGCTTTTGCGCCTGCCGCGGCGCGGCACGCTGGGGCTGCCGGGGCAGACTATCTGCACCCCGCCCGCGTACTCTATTTCCGAAACATGCGTATGCCCGTACAGGGCAACGGCGCAGTCCAGCTCCTGCGCACGGAGCATCAGGCGGTAGCTGTTCAGCGCAATGGCATAGGCGTGGCCGTGCGTCATGAATATGCGCACCCCGCCGAGCGTTATCACCTGCTCCTCTGCAATGTCCCCCGCGTCGCAGTTGCCCTTAACGGTGTATACCGGCTTGCCGCTGTGTTCACGCAGCCAGTTCGCTTCGCGCTGCCCGTCGCCAAGGAACGCCCATGCATCGGCATTTGGCAGCGCTGCATACACGCGCTTCACCGCGTCCATATCGCCGTGCGTGTCGCTCAGTATTCCCAGTATCATGCCTGCTTCTCCGCCTCAAGCGCGGCCTTGAGCGCCTCCAGCGCCCTTTTGCGATGACTTATGGCGTTTTTGTTCTCCGCGCTCATCTGCGCAAAGGAAAGCCCCGCGGGAGCATAGAAGAACAGCGGGTCGTATCCGAAGCCGTTCTCCCCCTGCGGAGCGTAAAGTATGCTGCCCTCCACCGCGCCGCGGCAAACCATCGGTTCCTTGCCGCGCCGTGCCAACGCAACCGCGCTCACGAAGCGCGCCGTGCGCTTTTCTTCAGGAACTAAGCGCATCATGTCCATAAGCTTTGCGTTGTTGGCTGCGTCGTCGTGGCCTTCCCCGGCGAAGCGCGCGCTGTATACGCCCGGCGCACCGTCAAGCGCATCAACCATAAGCCCGCTGTCGTCGCTCAGCGCCGCGTCGGCATCGGCAATTTTAAGCACCTCCTGCGCCTTTTTAAGCGCGTTCTGCTCAAATGTTTCGCCGTCCTCCTCAACGTCTATGGCAATGCCCGCCTCCTTAAGCGAAAGTATCTCGCTGAAATAATCGCCCAGAATCTCCTTCATTTCGCGTACCTTGTGCGCATTGTTAGATGCTATTATCAGCCGCATCCGTATTTCTCCTTTGTACAGTAATATTTATTGAAACGTGTTTGCGTAAACAGGCGCTGTGCATTCGCGCGTAAGCTCGCACTCCTTGCCCTCCACCAGCACGTTCAGTTCGCTTATATCCTCAATGGCGTTGGCGGTAAGGAAAAGCGTATCGAACGCCGTTTCCGCCATGCCCTCTGTATACTGGGCGGAAAGGAACTCCCCGCTCAGGTTAACCGTTGCTGTCCCGCCGTATATATCCGCGCTTATAAGGCGCGTACCTTCGGGGAAGCTGTTCATCAGCGCCGCATCCTCCGGCCCAGCAATAAGCTGCTCCACCGCCGCCGCAAGCCCATGCCCCGCGCAGTACCGCGTGACGGGCACGTTCAGGCTTGCCGCGTTGTTGGCAAAATACAGCGTCATAGGCTCCATCCCGTCTGCCGAGGCGCTCACGTCCCCATCCTCGGCGTTCAGCATAAAGGGAGTCATGGCCTCGCTCAGCTTTGTTCCGCAGGGAAGCTTAGTCACCTTTTCGCCGTTGAGGGTTATCGTCACCGCGTCTATCGTGGGGAACTCGGCAAGGCTGTTCACAATGCTTGTTACCATCGCCCGCTCGCTTGCCTCGTCAGCAAATGCGCTCAGCGAGCTTATGTCTATCGTAGCCACCCCGTCGCGTATCCTTAACGTATATTCAACCCCGTCCGGTATGGTCGCGTTCAGCCCGCGGGAGCGCGCCTCTGCTCGGTTTTCCGCCGTGTCCACCAAATTGCCTATCGCCGCGCGGCCTATGCCTTCCTCCCACGGGATAAGCTTCATAACGGGCACTATGAACCCATCGTCATCCTTATAATAAAGCACCGTGCGCCGCATCCCGGCCTCGCTTGCGGGTTCATCATACATGCCCGCGTCCGTAGCCACGTCCTTTGCGCAGCCGCACATTATCAAAGCCATGCCGCATATTATCATGGCCGCGGCCACAGCTATGCGTAATTTCATATTCTCCGCCCTCCGTTCGCGTTTTTACCTAATACTATTCGCGATGGCGGAGGAGTATGCGGGCGATACCCGTATTGCTTCCGCCAAAAGGCGCCCCGAACGGGGACAGCTTTTGGCTGGAGTTATCACTCCCATAATACCACAGTTTTGCCCCGCTGTCATTGCCAAGCCGCACTTTCCCCTGCCGCGTATGCATGGTATAATGCAAGCAGGGATGAGAAACGGACAGCCGGAGCCATTGCGCGTCCGGTGGAAAGAGGAGGAAAAAGCATGAAACTATGGAGAAACCTTTTGTGCATGGCAATGGCTATTGCGCTGTGCATCAGCCTTTCCGCCTGCGGCAATACGGATGATGTAACCGGCGACGACTGGCGCGCAAGCGGGGACGTTGCTGCCGGCGACACAATAACCCACGACGGGGAAAGCGACGTGCTTGTAAGCTTTATACATGAAAACGGGGACGAGACCGAACTTATATGGGACCCCCTGCACACTATCGTCCCTTGCGTCCCTATCGTCCCTAAGCCGCTATTTGCCTAGGTTTTTTCAGGGACGATGAAATCTTGCGTCCCTGAGCGGAGGGGCTTACGCATGCCTACTGCCAACTAAAAGCTGTCCCCGTTTACGGGGAAAGTGTCGCGGCGTAAGCCGTGACGAAAGGGGAATAACTCGGAGCGGGCGAGTGCCGCGAGGTGTTCCCCCCTCAGTCTGTTTCGCTATCGCTCACAGACAACTCCCCCCCCGCAAGCGGTGACGCCTTTTGGCCGATGTCCAAACTCTTACGTTAAGCCTCCCTCACCGAGGAAGGTGGATTTTGCGAAGCAAAAGACGGAGGGAGTCAGCCTGCCCTGAAAGCAGGCAATATAAATTTAAAATCTTCAGCTAACGCAAATAAGCCAACCTTTCGATTGGCTTTTGCATAACCCTAATAAGGGGTAATTACTTAGTTAATTAGTTAGCCTTCGCAGCCAGCTTGAGGGCAAGCTGAGCCTTCTTGCGGTTGGCATTATTCTTATGCAGCACGCCCTTTGCGGCAGCCTTATCAACGGTGCTTACGGCGTTGACATAGGCGGCGGTGATAGCGGCCTGGTCGCCAGCCTCAAGGGACTTATCAAAGCTCTTGATAGCGGTCTTGACCCTGGAGGTAATTACACGGTTGTTAAGGTTTTTCTTAGCGGTGACTGCCACACGCTTTAAAGCGGACTTATGGTTTGCCAAAACGGTTTCCCCCTTGTTATTTTTACTCGAACATCGTGTATTATAGCACGGCTCTTTGCATAAAGCAAGCATAATTCGTGCGTAAAATCGGTTTTTTTATTCGTAAAGCGGCGCATAATAGCCCTGTGCACCATTTTTTATTCAAGGAGGACAATTATGAAGGCCGATATTCGCACAGACCTTGCCATGGAGGCGCGGGAGCTGCACGCCGCAGGCACCGGCGTGAGCGAGCAGAACGAGCAGCACGAAGGCTACGCCATATCCCGCATACGCATAGAAACGGACGAAGCGGCAAAAAAGCTCGGCAAGGCTAAAGGGCTATACGTTACGATAGACGCGCCTGAGCTTACCTACGGCGGAGCGGAGCTGACAGCCGCCGTTACAGAGGCCGCAGCCAATGAGCTCAGCGCAATGATAGCAGGGCTTGACGGCACGGCGCTCGTTGCAGGGCTTGGCAACCGGGCCGTTACACCCGATGCATTAGGCCCGCGCACAGCGGAAAAGATACTTGTCACGCGGCACATAAAGCAATACATGGCGGACGCCATACCGCACCATGTGCGGAGCGTCTGCGCCGTATCCCCCGGGGTATTGGGCGTTACGGGAATAGAAACAATGGAGATGATAAAGGGCGCGGCAGCAAGCAGCAAACCCGCCGTAATAATAGCAATAGACTCCCTTGCCTCCCGCAGGACGGAGCGCATAGGCTGCACCATTCAGCTTTGCGATGCGGGGCTTCAGCCCGGCGCGGGCGTGGGCAACGCAAGGAGCGGACTTGACAGGCAAAGCATGGGCGTGCCGGTGATAGCCATAGGCGTGCCGCTCGTGGTATACGCCAGCACCATCTCCCGCGACACGGTTGGGCTTATCGCGGGCGAGCTTGGCCTTATGAATAACGAAGAAAGCGTTAAGGAGCTTGCCGCCAAGGCCATAAGCGAAAAAACGGGCGAGCTGATAGTCACGCCCAAGGAAATAGACGCGCTTATAGGCAGCATGAGCGCAATACTGTCAAATGCAATCAACATGGCGCTGTTCGGCACGGATCATGCCGAGCTTAAAAGCCTTATAGCATAAGCCGCGCCCTCCCTTCATACCAATATGGAAGGAGGATAAGCCATGAACAAACGAATGCGCGGCCGCACACGCGCCGCTGACCACCACAAAACGCACTTAGGCGCAATGCTTCTTTTTATGTTTACGCTTGCCGCGCTCATAGCCGCCGCGCTCATACGCCCCGCCATGCGCACGGATAAGCCGGATGGGGACGAGCTTACAAACATAGAGATAGTGCTTGACCATGTTGATGCAGATGAAGGCGTAAGCCGCAGGGTGCTGCTGGAGCTTATGAAGGCGGACACAGATAAAAGCACGGGTATAGGTCTATCAACCGAAGGGCCTACCGTGCTTATTTACCATACGCATACTACGGAAGCATACTTCCCAACAAAGCGCTATACCTACGCCGCCTCCTCCCCCTGGCGCACGAAGGACAACGGCATGAACGTTGTAGCCGTGGGCGAAAAGCTATGCACTCTGCTTAACGAACGCTACGGCATTTATGCTATACATGACATTACCGACCATGAACCGCCTAAGCTTTCCAGCGCCTATTCACGCTCGCTTGAGACAATGCTTGAATACAAAAAGAAATACCCCACGATAGAATTGTTTATAGATTTGCACCGCGATGCATACGGAAACGACCCCAAGGCCCCCGCGGATTATTTGGTGATAGACGGCAAGGAATGCGCCCGCATAATGTTCGTCGTAGGTACGGGCGAAGGCGCAACCGGGGCCGGATTCGATGAAATGCCGGACTTTCAATCCAACTACGCCCTTGCCAAGGGCATAAGCGAATACCTTGGCACGATACACCCTAACCTTGCCCGCAATATCCGCGTTAAGGTGGGGCGATATAACCAGCATGTGTCCTCCCATTGCCTGCTGGCGGAGATTGGGCACAATGCAAACACGTTTGAGCAGGCCATGAACTCCGTTGAGTTCCTGGCCGAGGCAATAGCCAACGCCGCCTCGGCTCCCGCATCCGCACAGGTTGAGGAGGAAGAAGCCCTGCCCACAATGCTCCAACTCACTCCGTAGGCAATGTTATTATGAACAGCGTGCCGCGGTTAAGCTCGCTCGTTATGTTTATCTCCCCGCCGCACAGTTCAACTATGCGCTTTGCAATGCTCAGCCCCAGCCCGTTTCCGGCGGTGGCGCGGCTGCCTGCGCCCTGATAGAACCGCTCAAAGGCATGCTGCCGTGTTTCTTCGCTCATGCCCACGCCGTAGTCCTCTATCTCCACGCGCACGCTGCTGCCGTGCTTGGCGCAGTATATGCGCACCTCTCCGCCATCCTTGCTGAACTTTATTGCGTTGCCCAGTATGTTCAGCCAAACCTGGGAAAGCATCTCCTCGTTGGAGGTATACTCAACCTCGTCCAAATCTATATCAAGGCTTATGTTCCTGGCTTCCCATTCCTTTTCAAGCAGCAGTATGCATGTGCGCAGCTGCTCATCCAGGCGGAACGTGGTCTTGTCCGTAACTATCTGCTGGTTTTCAACCCGCGTCAGCGTAAGTATGTTGGACGCCATGTTGGTCAGCCTGTCGGCCTCGCTTATTATTATGTCCGCATATTCCTGCCGCTGAGCTTCTGTAATGTCGCTCTTTTTAAGCTGCCGCGCAAAGCCGCGTATGGATACCATGGGCGTTCTGAACTCATGCGAAAATGAATTTATGAAGTCCCGCCGGAAAAGCTCCGTGCTGCCCAGCTCCTCCGCCATCATGTTAAAGCTTTTCGTAAGCTCCTCAAGCTCGTTCCTTACGCCCTTTATCTCCTCCACGCGGACGGAGAAATCCCCCTTTGCAACGCGGCGCACGGCCCCTATAATCTGCTTCATGGGCCTGAAGTACCACCGCGTGAGCAGCGCGTTTATGCCCGTGCCCACCGCAACGCATATGCCAAGTGCAATTACGGGCCACACCACAGCAGGATATTTCACCTCCGGCAGCGCGCCAAGGAACTCCAGCAGCAGCATGACCGTAACCGTAAGCGCCGCGGTTGAAAGCATAACAAGGAACGTTGCAAAAACCATCTGCGCGCCGAGTTTTTTCATTGCTTCTTCACCGCCTTGTAGCCAAGTCCGCGTACCGTTGCAAGCTCAATATCCGCGTTGCCCTTCAGCCTTTCGCGCAGCCGGTTTATGTGCACGTCAACGGTTCGCTCGTCCGTGTCGCTCTCCATGTCCCATATTTCGTCCATAAGCTGCCTGCGGGTAAATATATGGTTTGGGTAGGATAAAAGCTTATACAGCAGCATAAATTCCTTGTTCGGCAGCTCATGCTCCCCCGCCGCGTCTATAAGCGTATGCGCGTCGTAATCAAGCGTGGTGCTGCCAATCGTCAGCCGCCGTTCGCTCACTATTCGGCTGCGCCTTAACAGCGCCGCAATGCGCAGCATCATCTCCTCCTCGTCCACGGGCTTTACCATGTAATCGTCAGTCCCCGCAAGGAAGCCTTCCTTCTTATCCTTGGCACTCTGCCGCGCCGTGACCATCAATATGGGCACGTTATTGCCCGCGCTCCTAAGCTCCCGCGCAAGCGTATAGCCGTCCATATGGGGCATCATCACGTCCAGCACAATAAGATCAACGTGCTTTTTGTCCATCAGCGCAAGTGCCTCCGCCCCATCGGACGCGGGAATCGCCGCGTAGCTGTTCTGCTCTATCACGGCCTGCATAAGCCGCCGCGCGTTTATGTCGTCCTCTACCACCATTATCTGAAACATCGCTCTGCCCTCCGGTGCGCTAATAAAAAAGCCATCCGCTCAGGACGGCTCACCCGTTCAAAGCTCTTTTGATATAAGCTTTTGGCAGAAGTCTGCAAGATACGGAATATATGAAAGAACCTCAACCGCGCTCATATATCAGCACCTCCTCTCCGCGTATGGAACGCAGAAAATCATCCGAAAGCATCTGCGTGGTCATAATGTCCATCTTTTTATCGAAGCTGTGCTCCATCTCATTATATAGCCCGCCCAGCTTGAATACGGAGCATACGCTGCCCTTGTCTATGCGGAAGTCCATGTCACTTTCCGGCGTTGCGTCCCCGCGCGCGTATGAGCCGAACAGATACAGCGCATCCACTCCGTAATCCTCGGCGATGGGCGCGGCGATGGAGCGTATTTCATCGAGCGTATATACTTTGTTGCACATGCGTCCGCTCCCCTTTCCTTTTGCTTTATTTGATTATAGCATATCACAAACGCCTCAGCCAATACAAAAAAGCGAGCCTTCGCCCGCTTTGATGTCGCCTTGTTTGCTTGGCCTTATTTGATGCCGCTCACGCGGTCATAGTACTTCTCTATCTTTATTTCTTCCTTCCACTTCTCAAGGCAGTCGTTGTAAATGGCAACCTTTTCATCCTCGGTCAGCTTGTCTATTATGGCCTGCTTAACGTCCTCAAACGGGGTGTCCTTAACCTCCGCATCGGAGGTGTACTGTATGAAGTGGTAGCCCGCCTCGGTCTCAACGGGGTTGCTCACGTCGCCTATGTTCTTGAGCGATATGGCGGCTATGCCGAAGCCGTCGTAATACTTATCAAGGGTGTTTTCGCTTATAAGATAGCCCTCGGTCTTGTAAGGCTCCTCCTTCATGCCGGGATCCTCGCCGTATTCTTCAACGAGCTTATCGAAATCCACGCCGTCCGCCAGCTTGGCCTTCACCTCTTCAACTATCTGGTTGACGTTCTTGGTGGTGTCGCCCTCCTCGGCCTTCTTTATAAGTATATGCTTGCAGAAGCGGTATCCTTCGGGCACGGTAAGCACGCCTACGGTGTCGCTGCCGCTGATGGCGTTGGAATAATCGGTATAGAACTGGGCGGGGGTTTCGGCATATTCGGCCTTCTTGGCGGCAAGCTGCTCGTCATAGTAGGCCTTGGCGTCCTCCTCGGTCACGTTCACGCCGGAATAGAGCGATTCCATATACTTGTTGCCTATGGCTGCGCCGCGGACGTCGTCCTCTATCATCTTCAGATAGGTGTTGTAGTTCCAGCCGCCGCTCTTAAGCGCCGCCTTGAACAGCTTTTCCTCTTCGGCATACTTGGCGTCCTCATCGGTTATGGATTCGTCCACCTGGGAGGCATACTGGGCTATCATCTGGTCTATCTGCTCTTTGAAGTCCGCCTGAACCTGAGCCTCTTCCTCCTCGGTCAGGGTAACGCCGTTCTGCTTGGCCACTACCACCGGCAGGGCATTGTTGATAAGGTTATCGAACACCTGGTCCTGCATACGCTTGAAGGCTTCGGGCGTTGAAACATTGTAAAGGCCATACATGGAATAGACCTGTGCAAGGTAGTTGTAATTATTATAGTAGGCGTTTACGCCTATGTTCATGTCGCCTACTTTAAGCACGGTGTAATTCGGGTTGTTTACCGAACAGGCGCTCAGCGCCGCCGCGAGCATTATAGCGGCCAGTACAAGGGCAATGGTCTTTGTTGTGCGCATTTTTCAAAAATCTCCTTTGTAATAAGCGCGAGGATACCCCCGCGCGCGGATAAACTGCCCTACTATTTTATCGCCCAAGCGCCTGCCTGTCAACGAAAAAGGCGATTGTACACAGAATTAACACTATCTTATCCTATTTTCATCTTACATTTAGCTTACTTTTCACAATAAAATATGGAAAAAATTTTATCTATCGGTTATAATGGTCTGCATAGGAGAGTGTAACTTATGCGGCATATACCAAACGTGCTTTCGGCAATACGCCTTATATTGGTTGGCGTGTTCATATTTCTTTTCGCGCGGGCAAAATATCTTGCCTGCCTTATTGTGTTCCTCACGGCGTTTTTCACGGATCTGCTCGATGGCTACCTTGCCCGCAGGAACAACTGGATAAGCGACCTTGGCAAGGTTCTCGATCCCCTTGCGGACAAGCTTATGGTAATAGCGGCGCTTTCGTGCTTCTATTCCGCTGGCTGGCTGCCGCTTTGGATACTGCTTGCGGTGCTTATAAAGGAAGGCATAATGATAATAGGCGGGCTGCTGCTTTTCCGTAGGGAGGTCGTGGTGTACGCCGATTGGTACGGCAAGTTTGCCGCGGGCTTCTTCAACGCAGGCGTTACGCTTACGCTGCTTAAAAACTTCTGGCCATGGATAGGCATGCTGAACATAATAGTGTTCTGCATTGCGATAGTGCTTGCGGTGATAGCCCTTTGCCACTATGCAAGGGTGCAGGTGTTCAACCGCGAAAAGAAGGAATCTTAAACCGGCATATCAAAGGGGCCGCCTTGCACGGCTCTTTTTTCTTGCCCTTGCCCGCGCTCTGTTCGCGCATTGCCTTGTGCGGCGGCGGTTTTGGGGGTATAATATGCGTTGGCACCCCCATGCGAGCCTGCATGAGGGCGTGATTGCATGCAATAAACTTTTTACGGAGGTTTTTATGTATATAATAGTAGGCCTTGGAAACCCCGGGCGCGAATATGCCGACACGCGGCACAACATGGGCTTTATGGCGCTGGACATATTGGCGGCAAGGCACAATATAGATATAAGGAAGGAGAACTTCCGCAGCGTTTACGGCGAAGGCCGCATAGGTACGGAGCGGGTTATACTTGCTAAGCCCTTAACCTTCATGAACAATTCCGGCTGGGCGGTAAGGGATTTGGTCAACTGGTTCAAGATCGAGCACGATCAGCTTATTGTTATATATGACGATATAGACCTTGACCCCGGCGATCTTCGCATACGCGAAAAAGGCTCCTCCGGCAGCCACAACGGCATGAAAAGCGTTATATACCAGCTTGGGTTCGATGATTTTCCCCGCATACGGGTTGGCGTTGGCGCGCCTGAAGGCGGGCGCGATTTGATAGCGCACGTTATGTCCATGCCCACGGGAGAGGCGCTGGACAAGGTTAAGGCCGCGCTGAACGATGCCGCGGACGCGGCGGAGCTTATGGTATCGGGCCGAATAGCAGACGCGCAGATGCGCTTCAACAAAAAGCCCAAGCGCAAAAAGAAGGAAGAAGCCAAGAAGGCCGAAGCCGAAAATGCTGAACAGAAAGGCGAAACGAAGGATGAATGAGCATCCGCTGATAAAAATACTTAATAAGCACCCGGAGTATACGCGCCTTGTTGACGCGCTGAAAAAGGGCGAGGGCAGCGCAGCCGTGTTCGGACTGGGCGAGGCCGTGCGGGCGCACATTGCGGCGGGCCTGTTTTGCCATACGGGCAAAACCGTGCTGATAATAACCGCCAATGAATCAAGCGCCGCAAGGATACAGCAGGACATGGCCGCGTTTACGGACAGGGCGTATCATCTGCCCGCGCGGGAGTTGCCGCTGGGCGCAAAGGGCATTGCCGCCTCCGCCGGACTTACCGCAAGGCAGCTTGAGCCGCTGTGCGCGCTGCTTAACGGGGAAAACATTGCCGTTGCGGTATCTGCAGAGGCGCTGATACAGCGCATGACCCCGCCCGCAGCCATCGCCCAATGCATGCGCACCGTTTCCGCAGGGGACAGGACTGAGCCGCGCGAGCTTTTGGCCGCGCTTATAAACGCGGGGTACGAGCGGGTTGATATGTGCGAAGGCAAGGGGCAGGTGTGCCTGAGGGGCGGTTACTTGGACGTGTTCCCCATAAGCATGGCGAACCCAGTAAGGATAGAGTTCTTTGATGACGAGATAGACACCATGCGCACATACGACGCAGTATCTCAGCGCTCGATAGAGAACATAGACCGCTGCGTCATCCCCCCGGCAACGGAGATGCCCCTTACGAAGGAAGCACGCACGCGCGGCATGCGCGCGCTGCGCAAAACGGAGGGCATGAAGGAAGAATACGACCGGCTTTCGGAGGGCGGCGTACCACTCGGGCTTGAAATGCTGATGCCCCTTTTTTACCCGGAGGCGTTTATTACCGATTATCTGCCCGAAGGCGCAATAATATTGATAGACGAGCCGCAGCGCGTTGAGGAAAGCGCAAAGCTTGCCTTCACAACGCATCTTGACAGGGTTGGGTCATATATCCATGAAGGCACGGCGCTGCCCGAGCAGGCGGAGCTTATATGCCAGCCCTCGCACATATTGCAGAGCCTTGACACGCCCTATACGGCCATGCTTTTCGCCCTTACGCGGACATACGGGCTGATAAAGCCCAAATGCCTTTTCCGCTTTGAAACGCGGCCGATGGCGAAATACATAGGCAACACGCCAGCCCTTGCCGCGGACATTGAAAGCTGGAAGCGGGGCGGCAGCACCGTTATGATATACGCGGGCGCGCACGCAAAGCGCATAGGCGATATGCTGGGCGATGAAGGCGTTACTATAGGCATTGCCGAAGCCCTTACGCGGGACATCATAAGCGGGGAGCAGCTTATTGTGGGCCAAAGCATAGCGCGCGGCTTTGAATACCCTGAGCTCAGGCTTGCTGTAATAAGCGAATGCGAGCTATACGGCACGGAATCGCGCCGCAGTGCGTCATCCTCCAAAAAGAAGCCCAAATTGGCCTTCAGCGAGCTTAGCGTGGGCGATTTGGTCGTGCATGAGCTGCACGGCATAGGCCGCTTCGTGGGCGTTGTAACGCTTCAGGTGGCGGGAGTATCGCGGGACTATCTGCATCTTGTTTACGCGGGCGGGGATAAGCTTTACGTGCCTACGGATCAGCTTGATCGCGTGCAGAAATACATTGGCGGGGACGAAACCACCGCCCATCTTTCCCACCTTGGCACGGGGGAATGGCAGCGCACGGTAAACAAAACGCGGGAGAGCGTTAAAAAGCTGGCGTTCGATTTGGTAAAGCTTTACGGCGACAGGCTGCACAGGAAGGGCCATGCCTTCCCGCCTGACACGGCGTGGCAGAAGCGGCTGGAGGAAAGCTTCCCCTATCAGGAAACGCCGGACCAGCTTACGAGCATTGCCGAAATAAAGAAGGACATGGAAAGCGACCGCGTTATGGATAGGCTGCTTTGCGGGGACGTGGGCTACGGAAAGACGGAGGTCGCCCTCCGCGCCGCGTTCAAGGCCGTGACGGACAGCAAGCAGGTTGCCTTCCTTGTGCCGACGACGATACTTGCGCAACAGCATTATAACACCCTTGCCGCCCGCTTTTCGGGCTTCCCCGTTAACGTTGCGCTGCTTTCGCGGTTCAATACCCCTTCGGAGGAGGCACGGGTGATAGACGGGCTTAAAAAGGGCACGATAGACGTTGTTGTCGGCACGCACAAGCTGCTTTCAAAATCCGTGCGGTTCAAGGACCTTGGCCTTCTTATAATAGACGAGGAGCAGCGCTTCGGCGTGGGCCACAAGGAGCAGATAAAGGAAATGCGCAAGGATATAGACGCGCTCACCCTTTCCGCAACGCCTATACCGAGAACGCTTCATATGTCCATGACGGGCATACGCGATATGTCAGTCATCGAGACCCCGCCGGAGCAGCGCTACCCCGTGCAGACATACGTTATGGAATACAGCGAGGCTGTTGCGCGGGAGGCCATAATGAAGGAGCTTGGCCGCGGGGGGCAGGTGTTCTTCGTTTACAACAACGTGCGCGGCATGGAAACGTTTGCGGAAAAGCTGAAGCAGCTTGTGCCGGAGGCGCGCATAGCCTATGCCCACGGGCAGATGGGCGAGCGGCAGCTTGAGCGCACGATGCTGGACTTTATGGAGCAGCAATACGACGTTCTGCTTTGCTCCACAATAATAGAAAGCGGGCTTGATATACCCAACGTAAACACCATTATAATATACGATGCGGACAAAATGGGCCTTGCCCAGCTTTATCAGCTGCGCGGCAGGGTGGGCCGGGGCGCGCGGCTTGGCTACGCATACCTAACGTTTATGCGGGACAAGGTTTTGAGCGACATTGCCGAAAAACGCCTGAGCGCCATACGCGAATTTACCCAATTCGGCGCGGGCTTCAAAATAGCAATGCGGGACCTTGAAATACGCGGCGCGGGCAACCTGCTGGGGCCGGAGCAGCACGGGCATATGGCAGCCGTGGGCTACGACCTTTACTGCAAAATTGTTGAAGGCGCGGTGAAGGAAGCCAAGGGCGAAAAGGAGCCGGTAAAGATAGACACGGTGGTTGATATCCCCGTCCCCGCCAGCATATCCACGCATTATATTCCGCGCGAATCGGAGCGGCTTTCCATGTACAAGCGCATAGCGCTGATAGAAACGCGGGACGATCTTTACGACGTGCAGGATGAGCTTATAGACCGCTATGGCGACATTCCGGAGGACACGGCGAATTTGCTCAACATTGCCCTTATAAAGGCGGACTGCTCCCGCGCGGGCGTTACGCAGCTGAGGGTACGGGATAAGGAGGTGCGCTTCGCGTTCGATAAGCAGGCGCCCATAGACGGGGCAAAGCTTATTGCCGCCGCGGGCAACATAGCGGGCGCGCGCATGACCTTCGGCGATACGCCGAGCATGGTTATAAGCCGCCCCAAGAGCGACGCCGCCGCGCTCTACGCCATGCTGCCACAGTTTGTTTACATGCTTGCCGATTGCCTAAGCGCAAATTGATGTTATAATACATAATACCGACTTGTGCTGCCGTTGCGGCACATGATATGGAAGGAGAAAACGATTTGAATACCAAGAAGCTTATTGCCCTGCTGCTGTGCGCCGCTATGGCTGCAAGCATACTGTGCGCCTGCCAGCTGAGCGACACCGATAACCCCAGCGGCACCGCCGCCCCCGCGGACTCCGATGCACCCGCATCCACCGCAGAGCCCACTGATACCGACAACAGCGCGGGACTTGACCTGAGTGCCGCGGTAGCCAAAATAAACGGCGAAACCGTGCTTACACTTGGCGATGTTAAGACCATGTTCGATATGTACGTTGAGTATTTTGCCAACTATGGTTACGACGTGATAAGCGATCAGGCCACGCTTGAGGAGTTTCAGGACGACCTTATCAACCTTATGGTTCAGGACAAGGTTATAGAGGCCAAGGCGCGCGAGCTGGGCTACGCCAACTTTACCGATGAGCAGAAGGCGGAGCTTGAAAGCCGCATTGCCGAAAAGATAGACGGGCTTAATTCCTATTACCGCGGCATAGCAGAGCAGGAGGCCGAGGCTGACGAAAGCGTGAACGTGGACGAAAGGATGAACGAGCTTATACTCGAAGAAGCCATTGCCAACATGGGCGACGAAAACGCCACCTATGAATCCTACTGCGCAAAGCTGAGCGAGGACGTTGAGGTTGAATACCTTGTCGAGCTTATGCGGAACGACCTGACCAAGGACGCCGCTGCGGACGAGGCGGACATTGAGGAGCAGTTCAACACCAACTCCATGACCGATATGGACACATATAATAACAATCCCGAATACTATAAGGACGACGAGGACGCCTACGAAGCAAGCCAGGAGGGCGTTCCCCCGCTCTATGTTCCCCAGGATTACCATAGGATATATGATATCTACGTTGCCTACGAAGGCGACATTCCGCAGGAATGCACCGATGCTAAGACCTCAATGAACAATCTCAAGACCGAGTATTGCACCCTTGCCTTTGACGATGCAATAAACGGCACAAGCACCAACGCCGCACGCATAGCGGAAATAATAAGCGAATACAAGGCCAAGCAGGCCGAATACGACAAGTATTACGCCGAATACACCGCCAGCGCCTATGAAAAGATAAACGCTGCCTACGCGCGCCTTGAAGCGGGCGAGGATTTCAAGGCCGTTATGGCCGACGTGACGGAGAATACCGACTTTACGGAGATTGATGCTTACGCGGACGGTATGCTCATATCCAATTCCTACACTTCCTCTTCCGATTGGTCATCGGCCGTTAAGGATGCCTTTGCCAAGCTTTCCCTTGGCCAGTACAGCCAGGTGTTCGAGGACACCAACGGGCTGCACATAATCTATTACGTCAGCGACGAAAAGGCCGGCTCCAAGACCCTTGACGAGGTACACGACGCCATAGCCGCCACCCTCACCGCCGACAAGAAGGACGAGGTTTGGAACGCGCTTATCGAAGAATGGCTCAACGACGGCTCCGTAGAGCTGATGACCGAGGTTTACCGCCAGCTCGGCAAATAAATAAACACAGCATGTATTATGCGGGGACGGATTACCGTCCCCTTTGTTTTGTTACTTACCGCAACCCCTCAGTCAAATAAACACAAAAAACAGGGACGCATAGCGTCCCCATATCCTTATAATTTCTCATGCTCACACGCCATTAGGCGTATTTCACATGGCGGAAGCAATATTTCACTGCGCCTAAGCGCAATTTCACTACGGGCGTAAGCCCATTATTGTCGGTATGTGCCAAATCTCCTCCGCGTATTCCTTCAGCGCGCGGTCGGAGGAGAACTTGCCCGCGCCTGCGGTGTTCATAAGGCACTTGCGGCCGAAGGCCGTGCGGTCGCGGTAGTCGCGGTTGGCGCGCAGCTTCGCCTCCATGTAGGAGGGCATATCCAGCAGCAGATAGTATTGGTCTGGCGTATGCCATGCCGCGCCGTACAGCAGCGAATCGTAAAGCTCCTTGAAGCCGCCCATGCCGCCGTCCGCAAAAGTGCCGTTTACAAGCGTGTCCAGCGCGCGCTTTATGCGGGGATTGGCTTCATAGATGCCCTTGGGGTCGTAGGAGGAGCGTATTTTTGCAATATCCTCAACCGTTGCGCCGAAAATATAGTTGTTCTCAAGCCCTGCCTGCTCGGCAATTTCTATGTTCGCCCCGTCATATGTGCCCAGCGTTACCGCGCCGTTGAGCATCAGCTTCATGTTGCCCGTGCCGCTGGCCTCCGTTCCGGCGGGGGATATCTGCTCTGATATGTCCGCCGCGGGTATTATCATTTCCGCATAGGAGCAGTTGTAGTTCTGCACGAACACAACGCGCATAGCGTCCTTCATGGCGGGGTCTGAATTGACCATGTTGGCAATTTCGTTTATGAACTTTATAATGTTCTTCGCCCGTATGTAGCCCGGCGCGGCCTTTGCGCCGAATATGAACGCCGTGGGGGTGAAATCCGTAAGTGTGCCATCCTTTATGGAATAATATATATCCAGTATGGAGAATGCGTTCATAAGCTGCCGCTTGTATTCATGCAGCCGCTTCACCTGCACGTCGTAAACAAAGTCCGTTGGCAGCAGCACGCCCTCCTTTTCGCTTATAACGGAAGAAAGCCTGCGCTTATTCTTGGCCTTTATTTCGTTGAAGTGGGCTATAGTGTCGTCATCTATATGCTCCTTCAGCTTGCTTATCTGGCTAAGGTCGGCAATGAAGTCGTAAGACCCCGTCTTTTCGGCAATCAGCGCCGCGTATTCGGGATTGCACAGGCCAAGGAAACGCCGCGGGGTTATGCCGTTGGTCTTGTTCTGGAAGCGTTCGGGATAGAGCGCGTACCAGTCGCGGAACAAGTCGTTTTTCAGTATGTCCGTATGTATCTTGGCAACGCCGTTCACCGCGCTTGAAACATAAACCGCCAAGCGGGCCATGTGTATGGTGCCGTTGTCTATTATCTGCATACGGCTGCGCATTTCGTCGCTTGCGCCGCGGGCGCGCAGCTCGTCGTTCAGCCGGTCGTTTATGCGGTAAATTATGCCCGTCAGCTCCGGCACAACGCTCGAAAACAGCCCCTCGTCCCAGCGCTCCAGCGCCTCGCTCATAACGGTATGGTTGGTGTAGTTAAAGGTTTTGCGCGCGGTCTCAAACGCCGCGTTGAAGTCCATTCCTTCAAGCATCATAAGCCTTATCAGCTCCGGTATGCTCACCACGGGGTGCGTATCGTTAAGCTGAATGGAGCAATGCGAGGCAAACATGCTCATGTCCGTGCCGCGGGTGCGCTTATAGCGGCGCACAATGTCCTGCAGGCTGGCGCTTGAAAGGAAATACTGCTGCTTTAGCCTAAGCCGCTTGCCCGCGTATGTGCTGTCGTTCGGATAAAGCACGCGGGTAATATCCTCCACCATGTTCTTTTCCCGCACGGCAAGGGCATATTCCTGCTCGTTGAACAGATTGAAGTCGAATTCCTCTATCGGTTCGCTCTGCCACAGGCGCAGCGTGCCGCTGTGCGCCGTGTTATAGCCGAAAACGGGCATATCGTACGGCACGGCAAGCACCTTCTGGTCCGCAAATTCAACGGTAACGGTTTTGTCGTCCCTGCGCTTGCTCCATGGGTCGCCGTATTTGAGCCAGTCGTCCGCCTTCTCCACCTGAAACCCGTCAACAAAAGTCTGCTTGAACAGGCCGAATTTATATCTCAGCCCGTAGCCTTCAAGCGGTATGCCCAGCGTGGCCGCGCTGTCCAAATAGCACGCGGCAAGCCTGCCGAGGCCGCCGTTGCCGAGCGCCGCATCGTCAATTTCCTCCATTGCGGAAATGTCCGCTCCCCTTTCGCGGAGGAGTGTGCGCATTTCGTCCAGTATCCCCAAGTTGTACAGGTTTGAAAATACCGACCTGCCCATCAAATATTCCGCGCTGAAATAATATGCCCTGCGCACGCGCTCATGCGCGCGGCGGCTTTCGCGGCAGTCCTTCGCGGTAACGGCCATAACGGCCTCCGCCAGCGCGTTATGCAGCTGCACCGTTGAAGCTTCGTGCAGCTCTATCTGATAATCCGCACTGAGGCGCTCCTCCATGCGTTTTACAATCTCGTTGCAATCAATACGGCTCATAGGCCCTCCGTTTTGATAAAAAATTATATCAGCATATATCATACCACAAAGCGACATATGCCGCAAATGTTTTCGCATGGCCTTGACTAAGGGGCGGGTTTACAGGATAATAATGCTAAGTATTTTTCCCGGAGGATACATGCCCATGAACGCGCCCACAGCAGCCGTAAGCGAAGCGTTTTGCGAACTTGTGCGCACATATAATGCCTGCATGCAGAAAACGCTGAGCAAATACGGCCTTTACCCCGGCCAGCCGCAGGTGCTTTTTGCAATAAGCAAGCTCGGCTCGCCCACGCAGATAGAGCTTGCGGAGCAGCTTGGGATAACAAAGGCCAGCGCGGGAATGTCGCTAAGGCGGCTTGAGGCGGCGGGCTTCGTAAAGCGCGTGCGGGATAAGCACGATACCCGCTGCGTAAGAATCCGGCTTACCCAGAAGGGCGCGGATTACGCCCGCTGGTGCGATATTGACTTCGAAATGATATACACCACCATGATGGAAACATTCTCCGCAGAGGAGCGGGACGAGGCGCTGAGCATACTGAGCGAAATGAACAAAAGCCTTACCGGATTGAAGGAAAGGCTGGACGGATAGGCATAAGCGGGCAATTTTGCCCGTTTTTCGCTATTTTTTCATATCATATTTAATAGCGGTGTTGACAAAACTGAACAAAGGTAGTATATTACATATGAAATCATACTGCATTGGTAGGAATTGAGGTGACGCGGTAATGTTCTTCTCCACAAAAGGGCGCTATGGATTAAAGGCCATGGTAGATCTTGCCATTGAATACGGCAACGGCCCGGTAAGCGCGCTGAGCCTTGCGCAGAGGCAGGACATAAGTACGTCCTATCTTGAGCAAATGATAAGCCAGCTTAAAAAAGCGGGGCTTATAATCGGCTCTCGCGGGGCATACGGCGGTTATGAGCTTAGCCGCGCGCCGGAGGATATATACGTAGGCACGGTGCTAAGGGTGCTTGAAGGGGACACGGATTTGGTAAGCTGTGTAGGCACGGAAAACGCCGCCTGCATCAATGCGTGCAGCTGCTCCGCCCGCCCGCTTTGGCTCAAGCTTCAGGGTCGCATAAACGAGGTGCTGTTTTCCACCACGCTTGCGGACATGGCGGAGGATTATAAAAGCCAGCTTGAACGCTGCGGCAAGGGCGACGAATACCATGTTCCAATGGTGCGCAGGCCCGCGCCGAAAGGCTCCTACACCAAGCGCAGAACAATAAATATGGATAAATTTTATGCAGATCAGGAGACAGAGGACAAATGAGAAAGGTTTATCTTGACAATGCGGCCACAACGGCCCTTTCCCCAAAGGTGCTTGAAAAGATGATGCCGTACCTTACGGACATATACGGCAACGCATCAAGCCCGCACTCCTTCGGCCAGACCGCCCGCATAGGCGTCGAGCATGCGCGCGAGCAGGTGGCCCGCGCCATAAATGCCGACCCGAGCGAAATAGTATTCACCGGCTGCGGCACCGAAAGCGACAATACCGTGCTTTTCGGCGTTGCGGAAAGATATGCTAAGAAGGGCGACCATATAATCACCACCAATGCGGAGCATCACGCAATACTGCATAGCTGCGCCGCGCTTGAGAAAAAGGGCATAAAGGTGACCTACCTGCCCGTTGATAAGGACGGCCTTGTCACCCCGGAGCAGGTGCGCGACGCCATCACAGATAAAACCATTCTTGTAAGCGTAATGTTCGCCAATAACGAAGTGGGTACCATAATGCCCATTCCGGAAATTGCCGCCGTGTGCCATGAAAAGGGCGTGCTGTTCCATACGGACGCCGTGCAGGCAGCGGGTCATATCCCCATTGACGTCAAGGCAATGGGCATAGATATGCTCTCCATTTCCGGCCATAAGTTCCACGGCCCCAAGGGCGTTGGCGTGCTGTATGAGCGCAAGGGAATACGCCTGCCCAGCTACATAATAGGCGGAGAGCAGGAAAAAGGCCGCCGCGCCGGTACCGAAAACGTTGCCGGTATAGTTGGCCTTGGCGAGGCGCTTGAGCTTGCCGTTACCAACATGAGCGAAACCTCCGCCCGCATGACAAGGATGCGCGACAGGCTGATAGAGGGCATAGAGGCCACCATTCCCGAAGTTAAGCTGAACGGGCACAGGACTAAGCGCCTGCCGAACAACGTGAACTTCTCCATTAAATATATCGAAGGCGAAAGCATACTGCTTATGCTGGACATGGCCGGCATAGCGGCCTCCAGCGGCTCCGCCTGCACCAGCGGCAGCCTTGACCCGTCCCATGTGCTGCTGGCGCTGGGTCTTACGCATGAGGTTGCGCACGGCTCCGTCCGCATGACGTTGGGCGACGACACCACCGATGAAGATATCGATTACGTGCTTGAAACGCTGCCCAAGGTGGCGCACAGGCTCAGGGCGATGAGTCCCATCAGCCCCATAGACTAAAATAAGCAAAAACGGAAGGAGAAAATATAGATATGTATACCGAAAAGGTTCTGGACCATTTTGAGCATCCCCGCAACGTGGGCGCATTGGATGATGCAAACGGCGTAGGCATGGTAGGCAACGCCAAGTGCGGCGACATAATGCAGATGTTCCTCAAGGTAAATGACGACGGCATCATCGAGGACGTGGGCTTCAAAACCTTCGGCTGCGGCGCGGCCATAGCCACCAGCTCCATGGCTACGGAGCTGATAAAGGGCAAAAGCATAGAAGAAGCGCTCCAGCTTTCAAATTCCGCCGTTGTGGAGGCGCTGGAAGGTCTGCCCCCGCAGAAGATACACTGTTCCGTGCTTGCCGAAGAAGCCGTCCGCGCGGCCATAGCGGACTACTACCGCAAGAAGGGCATGGAGGACAAGGCCAAGGAAGTTGAAAACACCAAATGCTCCTGCGAGCATGAAGAGCCGCACGAGCACTGAAAGCCATAAGTACCAAAAACTCCCCTACGGGGAGTTTTTTTGTGCTACCACCGTCCCAAAGCTATCCCCGTTTACGGGGAAAGTGGACACGAACGGAGTGAGTGGTCGAAAGGGGAACGGCTCAAAGATGCCAAGCTATCTTGCTGTTCCCCCTCAGACAATCCGCCTTACGGCGTATTGCCAGCTCCCCCGCATGCGGTGGCGCCTTTTGAGGTTGGCCATAAAAAATCTTAACCTCGCTCCCCCATCTCCTTCGCCAAATTTTCCCTTGAAAAATTCCGTCCAAATTACAAAAGCTAAATAAAAAGTGCGAAAGGAGATAAGGGGCATGAAAACTGTAGCTTTTGCGGCGGGCTTGGCAGCCGGCATGGCCGTAGCGGCCGCGGCCGTGTGCGCAATGTATCCGGACGTATCCAGGCGAGCCGTCCGCGATTCAAAAAGAATGATAAAAACCGGCAAGCGCGCCATTGACCGCATGTGCAACTGGTAAGCTGAACGCAAACGGGACGCATGGATTACCCCCTGCGCCCCGCTTTTTATTCAATCTCAAGGTTTGGCGGAATATCGAATTCCTTCGGCGTGGTTGAGCCGTTCCTTTTGCGCTGGCGCACGCACTCGCTCAAAAGATACTCTATCTGGCCGTTTACCGACCGGAAATCATCCTCCGCCCATTGTGCTATCGCGGCATATAGCTTGGGCGAAAGCCTGAGCGGTATCTGCTTTTTTGCGTTATCCGCCGCCATGTCAATACAGGCTGCCGCTGTTTACAATGGGCTGTGCATCGCGGTTGCCGCAAAGCACCACCAGAAGATTCGATACCATTGCCGCCTTGCGCTCATCGTCAAGCCGCACCACGTCGTTTTCGCTCAGCCGTTCAAGTGCCATCTCAACCATTCCCACCGCGCCGTCAACTATCATTTTGCGGGCGTCTATTATTGCCGACGCCTGCTGGCGCTGCAGCATCACCGCCGCAATTTCCGGAGCATAGGCAAGATATGTTATGCGCGCTTCTATTATTTCAAGCCCGGCTTCCGCCACTTTTTGCTGTATTTCATCGCGTATGCGATTCGCTACAACCTCGCTTGAGCCGCGCAGACTGCCCTCGTCTGCTATGCCGTCGCCGGTTGTGTCCACGTTGGGAGCAACGTCGTAAGGATATATGCGCACTATATTTCTGAGCGCGCTGTCACATTGAAGCGACAGGTATTCTTTATAATTATCAACATTGAAAACAGCCTTTGCCGTGTCAACCACGCGCCACATTACCGCTATGCCTATTTCAACAGGATTGCCAAGGCAGTCATTTATTTTCTGACGGTTATTGTTAAGCGTCATAATCTTGAGTGATATCCGCTTGCTCGGTATTTCGGCGTTTGCCGTCGCCATCTCCGCCGTGTTTATAAGCACCTGCTTGCTCCCGGCTCCGTTAACGTCCCCGCTCTGGCTCAGCTTTGTTTTTGCGGCAGGATTTACCGCAGTGCAGAATGGGTTAACAAAGTAAAACCCTGCCTCTCTTATCGTTCCTATATATTTACCGAAAAGCGTAAGCACAAGCGCTTCCTGCGGTTTAAGCACCTTCAGCCCTAAAAACAGCATCCAACCCAAGCATACCCAAAGTATGCCTATAACGCAAAGCAGCGTTATATCGTATATCGCGCCGAATACAATAAGCGCTATTGATGCAAAATACAGCAATACGCTTACAAGAAGCATAAGCATACCGTTTTTCTTGTTTGATAGAATCTTTTCCTGCATAATAAAACGCCTCCTTTATGATATTATTATGATATCATTTTGGAAGCATTTGTCAATGGCATTTTTACAGCCTTATTATTTCGTATACCGTAAGCGTGTCTCCGTTCACCTTAAAGCGCACGTCAAATCCGGCGTATTCAAAGCCGAACGGCGTATCCGGCTCCGTAATGTATGCCGGGCGCGGGTCCTGCGAAAGGGACTCCGTCAGCGCGTCGCGTTTACTTTGGGGTATCATGGCCATAAGCTCGTCCGGAATTTCAACCTTCAGCGCATAACTCAACCGCTCCCCGGCGAAGCCGTTCTTCGCATCGGGGTGGCTGTCCGAAATGAAAGATATGGCTTGATATCGTATATAGGCGTGCCGTCCATAAGATCCGCACCCGATACCGTAAGCACCGTGCCAAGGTTCGGCCGCTTCTCTATCCCTTCAAGCTTTACAGAGGAAAGCCCTATCGGGTTCGGCCTGTACGGCGAGCGCGTGGCAAACACGCCCATGCGCCTGTTCCCGCCAAGGCGCGGCGGCTTCACCATTGGCGACCAACGCTCCGCCTTTACCTCGCTGAAGCCCCATATGAGCCATATATGCGAATAGCCGTCCAGCCCGCGCAGGGCGTTTTCGTCGCGGTATTCGCTTTCGAATACTATTGTTGAAAGCTGCGCCGCCGCAAGCCCGCTTTGGCGCGGTATGCCGAACTTTGTTGTAAAATCGCTCCTGATGGTGGCAATCGTCTTTAATGCGTCCATAATTTAACATAAAAGGACTCCTCCTCTTGCGTGGAGGAATCCTTACGTCCCGTGTTTATCTGTTCTCTATTGCTTCGCGCGCCTTATCCGGATAGTTGGTTATAACGGCCTCTATGCCTGCGGACGCCAAATCGCACACCACCTGCTCGTCGTTGCAGGTCCACGGATGTATCTCGACCCCCGCCTTTTTGCAGCCTTCTATCAGCCCCGGGCAGCCCAGCGCCGCCAAATAATGCGGATGTATCGCGTCCGCATGCAGATAGTTTGCGTATACCCACGGGTCTACCATGGCTTCGGAATAAAGCAGGCCTATCTTCGCCTTGGGGTCAACCTCCCTCAGCTTCATCAAAACGTAATGGTTGAAGGAGGAATAGATTATCCTGCCCTGCATACCCATTTCGCGCTCAAGCTCTATAACCTTATCCCAAATGCCGTAGTATATAACCACGTCGCACTTTATTTCAACGTTTATGGTAAGGTTCGTGTTCTTCAGCAGCCCGTAAACCTCTTTAAGCGTAGGGATGCGCACGTCCTTATAGCCCGGCATGCCGTTTGAAAAGTCCAGCTTTTTAAGCTCCTGGCAGGTCATGTCCACCACGCGGCCCGTGCCGTTTGACGTGCGGTCAACGGTTTCGTCGTGAATGACCATCAGCTTGCCGTCGCTGCTCAGATGCACGTCCAGCTCAACGCCGTCCGCCTTCTGCTCCACGGCCAGCTTAAACGCAGGAATCGTGTTTTCCGGCGCATAGCCGCTGGCGCCCCTGTGCGCCCAGACTTTGGTTGCCATATATTCATACCCTCCTTGTTTTGTTTATGCGTTTATAAGTGATGCAAACGTGCTTACGGCGTATTCAACATCCTTTGTTGAAACATCGTTATTGGTAACGAAGCGGAATTCGCCAAGCTCTTCGGGGTTTATAAGTATGCCCTTCTCCTTCATAAGCTCGGGCAGCCTGTCCTTTAGCGCGGCGTCCTTATCCACCTTAAAGAATACCATGTTTATCTCTACGGCGTCCACGTCCACGCTCACGCCGTCTATTTTATTGAGCAGATTCGCCATAAGCTTGGCGTTTGCGTGGTCCTCGCCCAGCCGCTTCGTCATGTCCTTTAGCGCTATTATGCCCGCCGCGCCCAGTATGCCGCACTGCCGCATGCCGCCGCCGAGCATTTTTCTGCATTTCCTTGCGCGCTCTATTGTGGCCTTAGGCCCCGCCAACACCGCGCCAACGGGGGCGCACAGGCCCTTTGACAGGCAGCAGGACACCGTGTCTGCATATTTGGTTATTTCCTTCACGTCAACGCCCAGCGCCGTTGCGGCGTTGAATACGCGCGCCCCGTCAAGATGAATGGGCAGGGAATGCGCGTCCGCAATCTTTCGTATTTCCGCCATTGTTTCAAGCGGTACCACGCGGCCGTTCGCCAGCGCGTTTTCAAGGCATATAAGCGCCGTGGGCGGTTCGTGTATATCGTTTGGCCTTATGCGCGCGGCTATCATCTCCGGCACGGGTATGCAGTTCGGGTAGTCAATCTGCCTTATGCTCACGCCGCTAAGCACCGCCGCGGCGCCAACTTCGTGCATAACTATGTGGCTCTCCGCGCCGGCTATTATCTCGTCCCCCCTGCGGGTTTGGCTCATTATGCCTATTTGGTTGCCCATTGTTCCGCTCGTTGCGAACATTGCCGCCTCCTTGCCCAGCATCTGGGCCGCAAGGGCTTCAAGCTCGTTCATGGTGGGGTCGTCGCCGTATACGTCGTCGCCAACCTCCGCTGCGGCCATTGCAGCACGCATGGCAAGGGTGGGCTGGGTAACGGTGTCGCTTCTAAGGTCGATGTAGTGCATATTATCCTCCCTGAATTTGTTTATTTTCAGCGTATTTCAAGCATAACCGGGCAATGGTCGCTGCCCGTCACCTCGGGCAGTATGCTGCTTTCCTCTATTCTGTGCTTAAACCGCTCACTCACAACAAAGTAGTCTATGCGCCAACCTATGTTGCGCGCGCGGGAATTTGCCATGTAGCTCCACCAGGAGTAGCAATCCCGCTTGTCCGGATAAAGATAGCGGAAGCTGTCCACAAAGCCGCTTTGCATAAGCTCGCTGAACTTTGCGCGCTCCTTATCGGTAAAGCCGGCGTTGTTATGGTTTGTTTTGGGGTTCTTCAGGTCAATCTCCTCGTGCGCAACGTTAAGGTCGCCGCACATTATTACGGGCTTTTTCTTATCAAGCTCCGTAAGGTATTTCCTGAATTCGTCCTCCCAATCCATGCGGAATTCAAGCCGCGTAAGCTCCCGCTGGGAATTGGGCGTATAGCAGTTGACAAAATAAAATTCGTCAAATTCAAGCGTTATCACCCTGCCCTCGTTCGGGAAGCCGAGGTTTTCCATGTCCGGCAGGTCATAGCTTACGGAGAGGGGCTTTGGCTTAGTGAATACCGCCGTGCCGCTGTATCCTTTTTTCTCCGCGCTGTGCCAATATTGTTCGTAGCCGTCAAGCTCAAGCTCTATCTGGTGCGGCTGAAGCTTGGTCTCCTGCAGCGCCACAATGTCCGCGTTCACGGTATGGAAAAACTCCATGAAGCCTTTGCCCATGCAGGCGCGCAGCCCGTTCACGTTCCATGATACAAGCCGCATATTCATCAATCCTTTCTGTAAAACGTGCAGCCGCCTATAAATTCGCGCAGTATGCTCGTGGGCGGTATTTCGTCCTCTATCCCGTCCGCATCAAGGAAGTAGTTCAGCACCTTTGTTATGTCCCGCGCGGCGGCGTAGCAGGGGCTTTCCTTGGGCACCTCCTGAAGCAGCGGATAAACGTATTTCTTCAGCACGGAAACCTCGTACACAAGGGTTGTGTTGAAAAGCGCGTCCGCGTTTTCCTGATACGGGAATATCCATTTTTCCTCGCCCCGCCTTACGCTCGGCCACATGGAAAGCGTGTGCTCCATGCTTGCGCCGCGGGTTTCATAATCGCGCACAAGGCGGCGCAGAAGCCGCGCATCGGTTGTGTGTATCCTGTTGTGGTCGTCTATATTCAGCGTTGTAAGCGCGCTTACATACACGCGGAAAAGCTTATCGCGGTCTATATCGTCGTTGAGCAGCATCGGGTTTAACGCATGTATGCCCTCTATTATAAGCGGCTCGTCGGGATGCAGCTGCATCACTATGCCTTCCTTGGCGCGCTTGCCGGTAAGGAAATCGAACACGGGAACCTCCACCTGCTCCCCGCGCATAAGGGCGGCAAGGTCGCTTGAAAAACGGGGTATATCCAGCGTGTTTATGTGCTCCAGATCCTTCTGCCCGTTTTCGTCGGCAGGGATGGCGTCGCGGTCAAGATAGTAATTATCCAGCGAAAGCATCTTGGGATCCTGCCCCAGCACCCTAAGCTGAGTTGCAAGGCGGTTTGCGCTGGTAGTCTTTCCGGATGAGCTTGGCCCGGCAACAAGCACCGCCCGCGCCGAATGAGCCACTATTTTATCCGCAATGTTGGCATAGCTTTTTTCATGCAGCGCCTCGCTCACGCGCACAAGCTCGCGTATCCTGCCGGTGGATACAAGCGTATTCAGCTCTCCCACGGTTGAACAATGCATCAGCTTGCCCCAATCGTCGCTCTGCTTAAACACTATGCCGAGCTTCGGCAGGGGTTCATAGTCGCTCGGGACGTCCGGCTCGTCGCTTCTGGGCATGAGCAATATGACCGCGCCTTCAACGAATTTAAGGCGGAATACGTCCGCATAATCGGTAGACGGCGCCATTTCGCCATAGAAATAATCCATGTAGCCGCCTATAGTATATACGTCAAAATAGCTGAATTTGCGCCATTTCAAAAGCTTGGCCTTATCCGTTTGCCCGTCGCGCTCGTAAAAGTCTATCGCATCCTTTATATCCAACCGCTTTCTTTCAAGCGGTATTGCCGCGCGCACAATGTTTCGCATTTCGGCTTCCAGCTTCAATACGTCCTGCTCGCCGAGCGCGGGTTCTTTATCTATTGTTATATACAGCCCCGGCCCAAGCGTATACCTTACGCATACCCGCGCCGCAGGGAACAGCCGCCTTACCGCCGCAATAAATATGAATTGCAGCGTGCGTTCGTATACCCTTCTGCCTGCTTCTTCCTTATAGTTAAGCAGATGTATGTCCACGTCCTTGAACGGCGTATATCTAAGGCTGAATACCTCGCCGCCTATCTGCGCCGCCAGCGGGCGCGATGCAAGCGACATCATGTCAAGATCCAGCTTTTTCACCGCGTCAAGCAGGCTCTCCCCGTGCTTTATTTCGCACACCATTGAGTCCGCAGTTATCTTCATATCATAACCTCCGTTTTATATGTTAATCATTATACAACAAAACCGCCCAATATAAAGCCGAAAGCCAACAAATTTTGAAAAGTTGGCGAATTATTCATACTTTCCCTTATTTTAGCCTTATACTATGATATAATAACAGCCGGCTGCGGAAAACCTATGCCGCGGCCAAAGGGTGGAGAAAACATGGAAAAGAAGCAAAAGTCATTTGTTCAGGGCGCGGCGCTGCTGGGCGCGGCGGGCCTGATAGTAAAAATAATAGGCGCAATATTCCGCATACCGTTTGCAAATGCCGTTGGGCCCGAGGGTGCCTGCTATTACGACGCGGCATACCCGTATTATTCATTTCTGCTGGTAATATCCTCTTCCGGCCTGCCCACGGCAATATCAAAGCAGGTTAGCGAGCGCGTGGCGCTGGGCGACCATGCGGGGGCAAAGGAAGTGCTCGGCGTTTCGGTAAAGCTTTTGAGCATAATAGGCATAATAACAAGCGTTGCAATGTTCCTTGGCGCGAATGTGTTCGCCGCCATAACATCCTATCCCGAAACCGTATTGAGCTTCCGCGCGCTTGCGCCGGCGCTGCTGTTCGTATCCGTAATGTGCGCATATCGCGGCTATCTTCAGGGCATGCAGCAGATGGCGGGCACCGCCCTTTCACAGATTGCGGAGCAGCTTGGCAAGCTTGTTATAGGCCTTACGCTTGCAATAAAGCTGCTGCCCAAGGGTCCCGAATACGCCGCCATGGGCGCGCTGATAGGCGTTAGCGCAAGCGAGCTGATGGGGCTAATAGTTGTGTATCTTTTCTACCGCAGGCGCAAAGGGGAGCTTGACAGGCTTGCTAAGCATTCCGCATCAAAGCCGCGCGGCTTCGGCACGGTATCAAAGGCGCTGCTTGCAATAGCCATCCCAATAACCATAGGCGCATCCATAAGCCCGCTCACAGGCATGGTGGACAGCGCACTTATAGGCAGAATACTGCTAAAGCTTGGGTATAGCGAGGAGGTCACAAAAACCGCCTACTCACTCCTCAGAACATACGTCACTACGCTTATAAACATGCCGGGCGTGCTTACAATGGCGCTTGCAATGAGCCTTGTGCCCGCAATATCGGCCAAGAATGCCATGCGGGACCGCGAGGGCGTAAAGGCCACGGCAAGGCTTGGGCTAAAGCTTGCGCTTATAATAGGCATACCGTGCGCGATGGGGCTTTTCGTGCTGGCGCAGCCGATTATACATATGCTCTATCCCAAACTTACGGAGGCCGAATTGGCACTTGCCACGGACCTTATGCACACGGCGAGCATGGGCGTTATATTCCTTTCCATGGTGCAGTCCATGACCGGCGTTGTTCAGGGACTGGGCAAGCCGCAGATTCCGGTTTTCAATCTGTTCATAGGCTTTGTGCTCAAGGTCATAACAATGCTTATACTTATGAACATACCGTCCGTAAACATTCAGGGCGCGGCGATATCCACCGTGGTATGCTATGCATACGCCGGCGTTGCGGACACGATTTATATGATGCGCCGCACCAAATGCCCCGTTAAGCTTTACGATACGTTCATAAAGCCCGTTGCCGCATCTGTGGCAATGGGGCTTACCGTGCATTATACATATGCGTTTTTAAGCGGCAGAGGCCACGGCACGCTTGCCACCCTTTCGGCGGTTGCAGCCGGGGTTGCGGTATACGGCATACTGGTAATATTGCTGAAAATGCTTGACGCGAACGAGCTCAGCTTTATCCCCGGCGGAAGCAAGCTGAGGCGCATAATGTACAGAAACGCAAGCAAACGCTAAGGAGATATTTTTATAATGAAGCTTACGATAGCCCCGCTTTCAACTCCCCTGTCCATAACCGCCGCCGCGCAGCAGGCAATAATTGCGGCAGACAGGCTGTTTATCCAAACCGAGCAGCACCCCAGCGCATACTGGCTTAAGGACAGCGGCATAGAATACGGCAGCATGGATGATTTATACGAAAGCTGCTATGACTTTGACGAGCTGAACGCCGCCGTTGCACAAAGGCTGCTTGAGGGCGATACGGACACGGTATACGCCCCTGTTGGCCGCGGAGTTGGCAGCGCGCTGCTTGAGGCCATACGCACCCGCGCTGATGAAACGGGCGCAAAGCTTAGCATACTTAGCGCAAGCGGCTACGCGGAGGCCGCCCTGTGCGCCGCGGGACAGCCAACGGGCAGCGTGCGCATACTGAGCGCGAACGAACTGCCCTGCCGCATAGATACGAGCGTGCCGCTGTGCATAGAGGAGGTGGACACGCCCATTCGCGCGGGCGAAGTTAAGCTGGCCCTTGGCGAATACTATCCCGATGAGCATGGCGTTACGCTTGCCTGCATGGACGGGCGCGGCGCGTACCATTGCAGCGATATAAAGCTATATGAGCTGGACAGGCAGAGGAACAGCTTCTTTGCGGCGACTGTGCTTATAGTTCCCCCCGCGGCGCTTGAGCAGCTGGACAGGCACGGCATGGACAGCCTTGTTGACGTATTGAAGCGCTTACGCGGCGAAAACGGCTGCCCCTGGGACAGGGAGCAGACGCACATGAGCCTGAGAAACACAATGATAGAAGAAGCCTACGAGGCCGTTGACGCCATCGAGCGGGACGATACGGACGCGCTGTGCGAAGAACTGGGCGACGTGCTGCTGCAAATAGTTTTCCATGCGCAGATAGAAACGGAAACGAGCGACTTTACCATACGCGACGTTACTACCGGCATAGTAAAAAAGCTTATGTACCGCCATCCGCACGTTTTCAGCGCGCTTAAAGTATCCGGCACGGAGGAGGTGCTGAAAAACTGGGAAGAGCTGAAAAAGAAGGAAAAGCATATCCATTCCGCTACGGAGGCCATGCAGGCCGTTCCGCAATGCTTCCCAAGCCTTATGCGCGCGGGCAAGCTGCAAAAACGCGCCGCCGCCACGGGGTTCGATATGGATGCATCCGCCGCGCTTTGCGCCGTTAGCAAAGCGGCAGAGCGTATAAAGGCGGGCTATGCCAATGGTGCTGACGGCGAAGCGCTGTATCCATTGGCGGAGGAGCTGCTGTTTGCGGCGGTATACGTTATGCGTGCGCTGGGGCTTGACGCGGAGCTTACGCTGAGGGATGCAGGCAGCGCCTTCCTTGATGCGTTCGCCAAAGTTGAGCATGAATCCCGCCAAAACGGCACTGAATTGGGGCCGCTTACGCCGGATGGACTGCACGCGCTGCTGCAAAGAGCAAAATAGGCGAAATTCAAGGCTTTTTTAACGCAAAAAAGCAAAAAAGTGCTTGTACTCAGGCTAAAAAGCTGATACAATATCCCATGCGCAAAATTGTTGCCAATTATTTTTAGGAGGATAGAAGTAATGAACAAAACCGAGCTTATAGCCGCAGTAGCCGAGAAAAGCGGTCTCACCAGGAAGGATTCCGAAAAGGCAGTGCTTGCCGCGCTTGAAACCATCACCGAAACCCTAAAGACCGGTGAAAAGGTACAGCTGGTTGGCTTTGGCGTATTCGAGACCCGCGTTCGTCCCGCTCACAAGGGCCACAACCCCATGACCGGCGCCGAAATCCAGATTGCGGAAAGCAAGGCTGCCACCTTCAAGGCAGGCAAGGCTCTCAAGGAAGCGCTCAACTAATTAAGGTATCATTACGCGATAAAAGCGGCGTAGCCACAAAAGGCCATGCCGCTTTGTTTTTACCCTTCTTTTATAAATTCCCGCATGAACGCGCCGAACGCGGCAAGGGCCGGGCTGTGGTAATTGGCGTTCATGGCAAGGCCAATCTCCCTTTCGCTGTGCTCAAGCGGCACGGTGCGCACATTGCCCAAATGCATTGCGCTTAGCATAAGCTCCGGCAGTATTGTGAACCCCAGCGCGCGTTCCACCATTGCGGCCGCCGCATAATCATCGCCCATGTTCAGCACGGCCTTGGGCCGTATCCCCGCCCTTGAGAAAAAGCGGCCCACGTCGTGGTTTGTGCCCTCCGCGGGAACTATAAACGTTTCGTTTGCAACATCCTCCGCCGAAAGGCTGCGCTTTGCCGCAAGGGGGCTATCCGGATGCACAACCGCAAGCAGCCTGTCCCGCGCAAGGGGTACGGTTTCAAACTCAGCACGCGAAGGCAGCGCAACGAATGCGCAGTCAAGCAAAGAACTGCTCAGCATGTCCTCAATGGGCGAATATGTGCCGTTTTCTATTGTTATGGCAATGCCGGGGTAGCGCGCATTGAACCTTGCCATAACGCTTGGCAGCCACGCTATCGCCACGCTTGAAAAAGTGCCTATTCTGAGCGTTCCGCGCTCAACTCCCCTCAACTCCTCTGCCGCGCCGAGCACGGCGTTCTCCGCCGCTATAAGCCGCCGTATGTGCCCTATGAGCGCATTCCCCTCCGGCGAAAGCTCCACGCCCGCCTTTGAACGGATAAGCAGCTGCACGCCCAGTTCCTGCTCCAGCGTATGCACAAGGTGGCTAACGCCCGATTGGGTGTAGCCCAGCTTCTGCGCGGCGGCGGTCATGTTGCCCTCCTCCGCTGCGGCTATAAATGCGGCGTATTTGCTGTTTGCCACGGCAATGCCCTCCAGTTTCGCTTCGTTATGCTTTATTATAATAATTACAGCATTGCCATGTCAATGCATCGCGGCATATTCAATTAGTTGCAAGATATCAGTTTTACTCATGCATAACACAAAGCATATTCATTTTACTTGCGCGGCATATGGTTATATAATCACATTTGGGTCGTATTACGTTCGTTTTTCCCTAAGAAATACCCATTATTTCCAAGAAAGGGCTACCGTAACAGAAATGAGCATGAATTCTACCGCTGCGGCTGAGATAAAGGCTGCGGCAAAGGCTAAATCCGGCTTCAAAGCATGGAAGGCGGTTGTATTCCTTATATGCTTCGTGGTATTCTTTGCGTTTTTCGCCGTGCCGATGGGCATTGCGAACATGATGAACACAATGATGAACACGGCGTACAGGCTGCTGATGGACACAACGCTTTACCTTATGGCAATAGCCGTAATAGTTGGCGCGCTTTCCGCCGTGCTTACGGAATTCGGCGTAGTTGAGCTGATAAACCACGTGCTATCCCCGCTGATGCGGCCGCTGTACGGTATGCCGGGAGCCGCGGCGCTGGGCATAGTTACAACATACATGAGCGACAATCCCGCAATACTCACCCTTGCGGACGACCCCAAGTACCGCCGCTATTTTAAGGCATATCAGATACCCGCGCTTACAAACCTGGGCACCAGCTTCGGCATGGGCCTGATAGTTACAACGTTCATAATCGGCCTTGGCACGGCGGGTGGTGAGCACGTTGGGCTGGCGGCGCTGTGCGGCAATCTGGGCGCGGTATGCGGCAGCATACTGGCAACGCGCCTTATGCTCCGCCACACGGCAAAGGCAATGGGCCGCGAGGCGGAGGCGGAGCCTATCGACCCCGCGGAGCAGACCAGCGAACCCACGGAGGGCAAGGGCAACGGCCTTATGCGCTTCCTCAATGCGGTTATGGACGGCGGCAAGAAGGGCGTGGACATGGGGCTTGGCATAATACCGGGCGTGCTGGTTATATGCACAATAGTAATGATGCTTACCAACGGCCCATCGGAAACCGGCGCATACACCGGCGCGGCTTACGAGGGCATACCCGTTCTTCCATGGATAGCGGAAAAGCTTGATTTTATACTGCATCCGCTGTTCGGCTTCTCCTCAAGCGCAGGACTGAGCGTGCCGGTAACGGCGCTTGGCTCGGCAGGGGCGGCGCTGGGGCTTATACCCGGGCTTCTGCAAAGCGGCATGGCAAACACCAACGATATAGCCGTTTTCACGGCAATGTGCATGTGCTGGAGCGGCTACCTGAGCACGCATGTATCCATGATGGAGCTGCTGCACAGCACGCGCTTCACCGCCAAGGCCATACTGTACCACACGATAAGCGGCCTGTTCGCGGGCGTGGTGGCAAACTGGCTGTTTAAGCTTTTGATGCTGATAGTGTAGAATGTTCGGTTCAACCCCTCAGTCTCGCCTTCGGCTCGCCAGCTCCCTCTAAGAGGGAGCCTTTTGGTATGGTGCGTATAGCCAGAGCAACTTAACCAACCTCACTGCGCAGGCAGGCGACTGCCCTTGCGCTTATGCATTCGCCGCGGCCTTCGGCATTCATGCCCTCGGTAGTGGTGGCCTTCACGCTCACGGCGGCTGTGCTTACGCCGAGCGCGGCGGCAATGTTGGCGCGCATGGCGTCTATGTACGGGGCGAGCTTGGGGCGCTGGGCTATTATCGTTGCGTCTATGTTGCCCACGGCGTAGCCCGCGGAGCGTATCTTTTCATATGCGGCGCTCAGCAGCGTAAGGCTGCTTATGCCGCGGTAGCGTTCATCCGTATCGGGGAAGTGGCGGCCTATGTCCCCCAGCGCAGCCGCGCCCAGCAGCGCGTCCGTCACGGCGTGCAGCAGCACGTCCGCATCGCTGTGGCCAAGCAGGCCCTTTTCGTAGGGAATATCCACCCCGCCAAGTATCAGTTTACGGTTTTCGGTAAGTATATGCGTGTCCTCTCCGCAGCCTATGCGCATCGTGTCCCCCTTTGCGGCAGTGAAAAACTGTATGTCCGCCGCGTATGTAAGCTTTTGATTCATTATGCTGCCCTCGCTGTAATGCGGCGCGCCAATGCAGCGCATGTATGCGGCGCAGTCGTCCGTGTCCGGATAGCCGTCGGCGCGGCTTTTGTCATACGCCGCGGCAATGGAGTCCAAATCAAAGCATTGCGGCGTTTGCATTACAAGAAGCCCGTCCCGCGCAACGCTCTGCCCGTCCGCACGCCTTAGCGTATCCCGTGCGGGAATGGCGGCTATGCCGCTGCCGTGCGCAAATGCGGCTTCCACCGCGCGGCATATCGTGCCGCTGTCCACAAGGCAGCGCGCGGCGTCATGTATCGCAATAACGGCCTTTCTGCCCGCGCTCAGGCGCAGCGCTTCCCTAACGCAGTTGTGCGCGCTTTCCCCGCGGCTTGCACCCCCGGCTATAACATGTACCTTTTCATAGCGGCTGCATAATGCCTTCACGGCCTCCGTATTTGCCGCAGAAGTGGCAACAATAATGCCCTCTATATTTATGGGGCATGCCGAAAAAGCCTCTATGGAAAGCTCCACGGGGCTTTTACCGCCGAAAGACAGGCTAAGTTTGTCCCTGCCCATGCGGCAGGATGAGCCCGCGGCAAGTATCGCCGCGAACACGGGCGCGCTATCGTGCATCATTCGCCGAGTATTTCATACATTGCGGCAGCCTCGCCCTTGGGGGCGAATTCGCGCACGCTTATTACCTTAACGCGCATATGCTTGCCGCCCATCAAAATGTCCAGCTCGTCGCCTTCCTTAACCTCGGTAGAGGGCTTGGCGACCTTGCCGTTTATCTGTATGCGGCCCAAGTCCGCCGCCTGCGCGGCAACGGTGCGCCGCTTGATTATGCGCGATACCTTAAGGTATTTGTCCAGTCTCATGTTGTGTCTCCTTTGAAAATAGTGAACTCCATTTGTAGGGGCGGCTATTGGCCTCCCGCCGTGGCTATGCTTTTTACCTCAACCCCTCAGTCACGGCTTGCGCCGTGCCAGCTCCCCGTTCGGGGAGCCTTTTGGGCGGTATCTAAACTCTTGCGTTAAGCACTCCCTCATTTAGGGAGGTGGATGCGAGCAAAGCGAGCAGACGGAAGGAGTTAGAGCGGGCAGCTAATAGCCGCCTCTACAACGCCTAAGCGCAATTTCACCCCATGCGTAAGCATGCTACCTTCTCGGGCTTATGGCGGGGCGGATACGCTCGTCATAGAACCGCTGGCACATCCAATACAGCTTATCATATGCGAAAAACGCCGCCTGCATTATGAGCACTATTGCCCATATGGGCAGCGCAACGCTGAGCGTAGTCATATCAAACCCAAAAAGCTTTATCGCCGCGAATGCGCCCAGCACCGTGAATACATCGCAGTAAAGCACCTTTACCGCGCTCTGCACCACCTTATCGGGCATAACTGAATCGAACCACGTTTTGAATATGCCGAAATGCCCAAGCAGCACTATGTACGGCACGGCAGCGGCACGGCTGGGCAGTATCAAAAGCGAAAGCACGCCCGTTGCCAAATAAACGCCAACCGCGCCCAAATACGCGCTTTCGGCCGCAGGGACATACACAAACAGCGATGCTAAGAAATACAGCGCCATGCGACCCGTTGGCAGCACAGCCGCCGCATACAGGCACAGCACGCCCAGCGCCGTGCACATTGCGCCTATGGATATAAGTTTTGCTCCGCTAAGCCTTCTCATTTTGCGTCACCTCAGCAGCAGCGTATCAAATCGCCGCCCATGCATTCGCAGCAGCAGTCCGCGCACATAAGGCCGGAGCATATGTCGCACGCGGAGCAATTGCCGTAGCTTGTGCTCTGCCGCGGGCGGGAATACGGGTTGCCCGTGTAGCGCAGGGTATTGTAGGCTTGGGCATATTCCGCGTTGCCCGGCTCCGTGCGGTACGCCCGGCCCAGGAACTCCCGCGCCTTGTCGTACCAGCCCTGCCTAAGATATATTATGCCGTACAGATAATACCATTCCGCGTTGCGGGTCTGTATGCTGTCAAGTATTGTCTTTGCCCCGTCCAGATTGCCCGCGTTGATAAGGCTGCGCGCGCGTATGAACCTATCCGCTTCGGGGCCGCTATAGCTCCCGCCGTGGCCGCCCGCGCCGTATGCTGCGCCGGAATATCCGCTGGACGCGGTTTTGCCGGGGTTTTTGGTAAGCTGATCGTAGGCTTCGTTTATCTCCTTCAGCTTTTCGTTGGCAAGCTGCTTCATGTCCGGGTCGGTATACTTATCCGGATGGTATTTTTTCACCAGCGAAAGATACGCTGCGCGTATCTCCTCGTTCGTTGCGCCCTCGTTCACGCCCAATACCTTATACGGATTCGTCATCGTTCCCTCCAATTAAGCGGCGCGTTTTCAGCCCGCACCCTTCTTTCAGTATGTTTTCTATTATAGCCCCGTCCTCAAGGGGCCTTAGCAGCATATATGCTTCCTCCGCTTCCCTGAGCGAATTGAAAAGCATTATCTCCGCCCGCTCGCGAAGCTCTGCCTCGTTTGCGTCCTTTGCGGCAATGTTGAACGCGTTGTATGCGCCGCTTTCCCTGTCCCGCGCGCGGTCGTCCCATGCATCCATTATATATACCCAGCGGCCCAGCGCGGCGCACAGCGCGGCAAAGGCCTTCCTTATGGGCATGCTCTCTATCGGTGCGCAAAGCGCGGCGGAGTGCATCAGCCCCGCAAACGCGGCGGCGGGGGCGTCTATGCTGCCGTCCATGCTTTTTTCTATGGCGTTCAGCTCCGCCATGCTGCGCTCTATTGCGCCGCACAGGGCTTTGTTATATCGCCTTGCCTTGGCATAGTCCTGCTTCAGCGCGGCGCGGCCCACCTTGGCGCGTATGCGCTTCTGCCCGCGCTCGTCCGCAATGTCGTCGCAAAGCTTGTTGTACGCAAGGGCAACGTTCACGTCTGCGGCAAAGTCTATGCCCGCGCTTTGCTCTATTATGGGCATGGGCTTCTTCAGCGGCTTATAGCCGCAGCGCATCGGCACGCATCTGCTTGGCCCCAGCGCATTGCATAGCGCAAGGGCGAAAAATGCGCAGTCGTAATTGAGTGTTAATCGGGCGGTTTGGGAATACCGCGCGCCTATGCTTTTGCACAGGGCGCAGTAAAACGCGCGGTAGCGCGTAAGCTCCTTCATCTTCAGTTCGCCCTTATCCGGCTCAATATATCCAAACATAGCCGTATTGTAGCATATTTTAAGGCGTTAGCCAATAGCGGGGGAGAATATGGGCATATATATGTGTAAATTATAACATATATGTGACAGTTCATATCAATTTGACCCGATAATAACATTCTTTTACCCATAAGCGGAGGCAATGCCCCCATAAATGCGCAGGATAGCACAAAAATCTTGCATAGGCTTATGTTTTTGCTTGCCTGTATGGGAGAATAATAGTATAATGTCCATTAAGTGCGAAAGGGCGGCTGCCCCTTTGCACGACAATGTGTTTTTATTTAAATTGAATATTGGAGGACTGAAATCAATGTCGAAAAAGTACGTTTACCAGTTCAGCGAAGGCAACGCTTCCATGCGCAACCTGCTGGGCGGTAAGGGCGCCAACCTGGCCGAAATGACCAAGATAGGCCTGCCTGTTCCCCAGGGCTTCACCATCTCTACCGAGGCCTGCACCCAGTATTACGAAGATGGCCGCAGGATTAACGACGAAATCCAGGCGGAAATAATGGAAAACATCATAAAGATGGAAGAAGTGACCGGCAAGAAGTTCGGCGATAAGGAAAATCCGCTCCTCGTCTCCGTCCGTTCCGGCGCGCGCGCTTCCATGCCCGGCATGATGGATACCATACTGAACCTGGGTCTCAACGAAGAGGTTGTTGAAATAATCGCAGCCAAGAGCGGCAATCCCCGCTGGGCTTGGGACTGCTACAGAAGGTTCATACAGATGTTCTCCGACGTTGTTATGGAAGTCGGTAAGAAATACTTTGAAAAGCTGATAGACGCCATGAAGGAACGCAAGGGCGTTACCAGCGACTTGGATTTGGATGCGAACGACCTGCACGAGCTGGCCGATCAGTTCAAGGCCGAATACAAGCAGCAGATCGGCAGCGATTTCCCCACCGACCCGAAGGTGCAGCTGTTTGAGGCTATCAAGGCCGTTTTCCGCAGCTGGGACAACCCCCGCGCCAACATTTACCGCATGGATCACGACATTCCCTATTCCTGGGGTACTGCCGTTAACGTGCAGATGATGGCCTTCGGCAACATGGGCGACGATTGCGGCACCGGCGTTGCGTTCACCCGCAGCCCCGCTACCGGCAGCAAGGGCCTCTTCGGCGAATTCCTGACCAATGCTCAGGGCGAAGACGTCGTTGCCGGCGTGCGCACCCCCATGCCCATAAGCGAGATGGAGCAGAAGTTCCCCGAAGCGTTCAAGCAGTTCGTGGAAGTCTGCAAGACCCTTGAAAATCATTATCATGACATGCAGGACATGGAGTTCACCGTTGAGCACGGCAAGCTTTACATGCTGCAAACCCGTAACGGCAAGCGTACCGCTGCCGCCGCCATAAAGATTGCCTGCGACCTGATAGACGAAGGCATGATAAGCGAAGAAGAAGCGCTGATGCAGATAGACGCCAAGTCCCTGGACATGCTGCTGCATCCGCAGTTTGACCCCGCCGCGCTGAAGGCCGCAAAGCCCGTAGGCAAGGCCATAGCCGCCAGCCCCGGAGCTGCCGCGGGCAAGATCGTGTTCACCGCCGAGGATGCGGTGGAGCAGGGCAAGCTGGGCGAGAAGGTAATACTCGTTCGCCTTGAGACCAGCCCCGAGGATATCGAGGGCATGAAGTACTCCCAGGGTATTCTGACCGTTCGCGGCGGACAGACCTCCCACGCGGCCGTCGTTGCGCGCGGCATGGGTACCTGCTGCGTATCCGGCTGCGGCGAAATAAAGATGGACGAAGAGAACAAGCAGTTCACCCTTGCCGGCAAGACCTATCACGAGGGCGACGTGCTGAGCCTTGACGGTTCCACCGGCTGCATCTACGATGCTCTTATCCCCACCATCCCCGCCGACCCCAACAGCGGCTATTTCGGACGCATAATGGAAATGGCGGACAAGCACAAGAGGCTTGCCGTGCGCACAAATGCGGACAATCCGCATGATGCATCCGTTGCCGTAAGCTTCGGCGCGCAAGGCATTGGCCTTTGCCGTACAGAGCATATGTTCTTCGATGAGGACCGCATCCCCGCCATGCGCGAAATGATAGTGTCCAAGACCGAAGAAGCCCGCCGCAAGGCGCTGGATAAGCTGCTGCCCATGCAGAGGAGCGACTTTGAGGGCATCTACAAGGCCATGGGCGAGCATCCCGTGACCATCCGCTTCCTTGATCCCCCGCTGCATGAGTTCCTGCCCCATAAGGACGAGGAAATTGCAGAGCTTGCCAAGGAAATGGGCATGACCTTTGAAGAGCTGAAGGCCACCGTTGCCAGCCTGCACGAATTCAACCCCATGATGGGCCATCGCGGCTGCCGCCTGTGCGTGACCTATCCCGAAATTGCGGAAATGCAGACCCGCGCCGTTATAGAGGCCGCCATCAACGTGCGCCGCGAAACCGGGCTGAACATAGTTCCCGAAATCATGATTCCCTTGGTAGGCGAAGTGAAGGAGCTTGCTTACGTTAAGAGCTTCGTCGTAAAGACCGCCAAGAAGGTTATGGAGGAGAACAACACCGAGTTCAAGTTCCTCGTGGGCACCATGATAGAGATTCCGCGTGCGGCCCTTACCGCCGACCAGATCGCTACCGAGGCCGAGTTCTTCTCCTTCGGCACCAACGACCTTACCCAGATGACCTTCGGCTTCAGCCGTGACGATGCGGGCAAGTTCCTGAGCGCTTACTACGAGAAGAAGATCTACGAGTCCGATCCCTTCGCGCGCCTTGACCAGATTGGCGTAGGCAAGCTGGTAGACATGGCTGCCAAGATGGGCCGCGCTACCCGTCCGGACATCCATCTGGGCATCTGCGGCGAGCACGGCGGCGATCCTTCCAGCATAGACTTCTGCCACCGCGTTGGTCTTGACTACGTATCCTGCTCGCCTTATCGCGTGCCTATCGCCCGCCTTGCCGCGGCACAAGCCAACATAAGGAACAAATAAGAAATAAGTATTCAGGTTTGAATAAAGCTAAACCGGGGGACGGATTGCCGTCCCCCGGTTTGTTTGTATTTACCGCAGCCCCTATATAAAGAACTTCCTTCTCAGTCCCTCGCGCATCTTGGGGCAGCAGGCGATAACGATAAGCGTTACGCCGAAAATAAGGCTGCACGAGAGCGGATACAGCGACCACACGAGCGTATCGCTCACATGGAACGTTATGTTTATAAGGAACTCCACAAGCACCGCGAAGCCGCCAATGGCTATGAGCGTACCCGCGTACACGAACAGGTGGCCTTTCCTAAGATAATGCAGCAGAGTTACCGCGGCGCAGGCAATAAGCATAGCCCCGCCGGTCACGGGGAACGCGAAGGAAAGGAACCAATGCCCGTTCACGGCAAAATCGATATACAGTAAATATAGCCCTATCGCCACAAAGTCCGCCGCAACGAATATAACCGGCGTTGCGTGGCAGAACCACATGGGCAGCACTACTATTATATATGTAAGCGCAAGCGCGCCCGCCGCGTAGCCCGACCATACAAGCGTTCCGTTCACCTTCCAGTCGCACAGCAGCGACAGCACGAACGGCACCAAGAACATTATGCTTGTTATGAACAGCATGCCCGAGCGGGTGGCCGTTTCGGCAGGCCGCCTGCTTTCGGCTGGATACGGCTTTTCGCCGTCCGGCCGCTTTATGTCCGGATGGAACACCACCGTGCCGCAAAGCGGGCATTTTTCCTCGCTGTCCTTCAGCTCCACTCCGCATTTTATGCAATACATATGTATTCGTCTCTCCTTTCTTTCCCATCCGTTTAAGCCTGATTGCTCTCCACGGCGGCGTTAAGCCCCTGCCGCTTGAGCGCGCGGAAGAACCTCAGCTCAAGCTCCGGCTCCTTTATATTGCGGATCATGTTTATGTACATTGTGCCGTTGTATGTTATTATGCCGCAGTTGTGCGGCGCGCGCGCCTGCACGCCTATTATGAAATCCATCCGCTCAACATACTTTGGCATATCCCCGGGCAGCGTAACGTTGCCAAGGTTGGATAGGCACAGGCAGCTTTTCCTTTCCCCCACCGCATCGAACACGGCCTTCATTGCAATGTTCTTTATGAAAAGCGGCATAACCTTCAGCGCAAGCGCCCGCTCGCTGCTCACGTTGGTAGCAATGCGGGTGCCCATAAGCTTTGCGGTGTAGTCAAGCCCCATGCGGTGATGCACTATGGCGCATATTTCATCGAACGTGTATTCCCCGAGCGTGGGATCGACCTCCGGCGTTATGTACAGGGCAAAGTTCCTGAGCGTTTTGCTTGAAAAAAGCTTCCTCAGGTTAACGGGTATAAGCACCTTTACCGGCTTTCTCCTGCTGCGGGAATGCACCTTTTCCGCCTGAATTTCAAGTATGGCCTCCATCATTGCCGCGCACAGGAACTCCGTCACGGTAACGCCGTGCTCCTTTGCCTTTTTGCGCACATCGTCCGCGCTGAGCATAAGCGTAACAATGTCCACAAAGCCGTTTTCCTCCGGCGTGCCGCTCAGGTGATACGCCGTTTTTTCGCTGCGGCTGGCGCGCACATCCCCGCTGAATTTAAGGAAGCTGTCCTCCAGCTCCTCATCGCTGGGCGCTTCCAGGCGGCAGAGCACGCCGTCCTCATTGGGTATCTCCACGCCGTATTTCTGCGTTATGTATTCCGCAACCAGCGTTTTAACGAATGTCAGCGCGCCGTTGCCGTCCGTCAGCGCGTGGAAGAACTCCACCGCTATGCGCTTTTTGTATACTATAACCCTAAACGCGCACTCCCGCACCTCCTTGAAAGGCACATACGCCAGCGGGTAAGCCTTCTCGTCCCGAATCTTGGGCGCGTTTGAAAGCTCCTCCAGGTAATACCAGAACGTGCCCCGCCTCAGCCGCACGGCTATGGACGGGAACCGCCGCACCGTAACGTCCAGCGCGGCCTGAAGCACCTCCCTGTCCACGTTTTCCGTCATAGTGGCGGACACGCGGAAGAAATTATTCCAGTTTTTCCGCCTTGCCGCGGGGTAAATCTTCGCCGCGTTGTCCAGCCGCATCCATCTAAGCTTTCTTTCCGGGCAAAGATGGTCGTTGAGGAAAGCGTTTATGGCTGTGAAATCATCCTGATTTTCATTAAGCTGATACAGCACATATGCGTGCCAACGCTCCGGCGCAATTATAAGCCTGCTCTTGCAGCCGCACTCGGTCAGCCGCCTGTTGAGCCGCACGGAATCATCCAGCAGTATTTCGTCCCCGCCGGCGAATATGAGCGAAGGCGGCATGCCCGTAAGCTCTCCGAACAGGGGCGATATTGTCTGCTCCCGCCTGTCGTGCTCACCGGCGTAGCATTGGGCGTAAAACTCCAGCACCTCTGCCGTGAGCGAAACATCCTTTTCGCGGTTTGTCTCGTATGTGCTGCCGGAGGCCGTAAGGTCCGCCCACGGGGAAATGGCTATTATTCCGCAGGGCAGCGGCAGCGAAAGCTCCTTCAGCTTTAAGCACAGTGCAAAGCACAGCCCGCCGCCCGCGCTTTCGCCGCAGAGCATTATATGCTCCGGCTTATAGCCCTTCTGCCGAAGGTAGTTATATGCTTCCAGCGCGTCCTCCACCGCCGCAGGGTATGGGCTTTCCGGCGCCAGCCTGTATGCCGCAGCAAACACGCGCACGCCTTCCTCGTCCGCAAGCGTTGCTCCAAAGCCCTTTGCGTAGTCAAGGTCTCCGCAGGTGTATCCCCCGCCGTGCAGGTAAAGTATAACGCCCTGCCTGCGCTCGTCCTTGGGTATTATCCACGCGCCTTCAAAGTTTGCGAAGGCATGATCGCGCGTGATCACGTCCTTCCTGTGTATGGCTTCCATCAGCTCGCCCAGCTTATCCTGCCCGCGCCGTATAGTTTCCAGCGAACAGTTAGCCACCAGCGGCTTGAAGAAGTTCAATTGAGAGTGAACCAGTTTTGCCGGCAGCCCCATAGTAATCTTTCCTTTCGTTATAAACGCATCTCAGCCTTAAATTATAGCATATACCGCCGCGCGAATAAAGCATGCCCGTGCGCTTTACACGGCACGCGCTAACTATTGTTAAAAACCGTATCCATACGCAGAAAATGCCGCTAATCAGGCATAATTCGACAGTCTATTATCATGCCTGCAAAATATGTCAATTTTTGTAAACATGATTAAGATTCGTTTCCGTTATTCTTTCCGCCTTAATTCATATTTATCACAGTTATTTCACCATTGTCACGCCGCGTTGATTATGTATTTCTTTACAATTCTTGGCGCCATTTATGTACTAACCCAACATGGCATTGGCTTAATGCTATCAATATAATTGTAAGTGTTATTTAAGGAATCAATAACAATAACGCTTTGCACAAACCTATGCATCATTAAAAAGGAGGGTTTAAGGCATGAAATTGGAAATAGGCCATTTCAGCGTCAAAGACGTTTGCTTTGGCGAAAAAACAGGCTTTGAAAACGGCGTGTTTACCATTAACCGCGAAGAAGCCATTGCTGAAATGAACAAAGAGGGCAAGCTGAAAAACGTTAAGCTTTATATCGCCAAGCCCGGCGACAGCATAAGGATAGTGCCTGCCAAAACGGCCGCTGCCATACGTTTCCGTCCGGACGGACGCTGCGTATTCCCCGGCTACACCGGCGACGTATCCCAGGCGGGCGACGGCGTTACCTATGCCATGGACGGCGTTGGCATAATAGGCGCGGGCCTGCACAGCCGCCAGGGCATGAACGGCATGGTAGACATGAGCGGCCCGGGCGCCAAGCTTTCGCACCTGACCAAGCTTATAAACGTTGTATTCGTTGCGGAAAACGCCGACCCCGGCGAGGATATTCCGTATATGGACAACGTGCATTATGCGAAGGCGGCGTGCGTGCTGGCCGAATACCTTGGCAAAACGCTCAAGGACCACACCCCCGAATCTTCGGAAACGTTTGAATGGGCGCCCTGTGCGGACAATAAACTGCCCCGCGTGGCGTTCTTCATGCAGCAGTGCAACATTCCCAAGTGGATACCCGGCACCTCCTATTACGGCTACGAACTGACCGGCATACCCACTACTATAGTACAGCCGCTTGAATGGCTGGATGGCGCGTTGACCGGCGATGGCGGCTCACTTCCCGGCAACGCGGTGCGCACAACGTACGACTTCCTCAACGCACCCATTATCCGCCGCCTACTCAAGGAACATGGCAAGACCATAAACCTTGTATGCACGGCGCTCGTGGGCCACGTTGAACCGGTCAACGATAAACAGCGCGTAGCTAATATATATGTAAGTCTCACCAAGACACTTGGTCTTGATGCGGTAGTAGAAATGGAGTCCCACTGCGGCAACGTAGACGTTGACTTCATGATGACAATGGGCGGCCTTGAGCGCGCGGGAATAAAAACCGTTGGCTTATTCGCAGAGAACGTGGGGCGCGATGGCAGAAACCCCGGCAAAACATATACAGACCCCGCGGCGGACGCGCTGGTTTCCACCGGCAACGCCTGCCAGGTATATGAACTGCCTGCCATGGATACAGTGCTGGGCAACCTGGATTCCTATAAAGAGGATCCTTATTGGGGAGCATGGCTCAGCGATCCTTTGCGCGGCCCCTCGCTCAGGCCCGATGGCTCATTGGTCGTGGACGCCCATGCGTTTTTGGGTCACGACGGATTGCTCGGCGATTCGCTTTTGACCGTTAAGGATTTTTAAGGAAAGGAAGAAGAAGCGTATGAAAAAAGTCATTGCCTTTGTCAACCAGTTCTTCGGACAGGTTGGCGGGGAAGAAATGGCGGGTATGGCTCCGGAGCTGCGCGAAGGCATGGTCGGCCCCGCGCTTGCCATGCAGGCACAGCTTAAGGACGGCAAAGTTACCCACACCATAATTTGCGGCGATAACTACATGGCCAGCAACACCGCCGATGCACTTGCAACAATAAAGGGCTTCCTGAGCGGACTGGAATTTGATATGCTCATAGCCGGCCCCGCGTTCAACGCCGGCCGCTACGGCTTCAGCTGCGGCGAGGTTTGCAAGCTGGTTCAGAATGAGTTCGGCCGCCTTGCCGTGACCAGCATGTCCGATACCAACCCCGGTGCGGAGCTTTACCGCAAGGATGTGTATATAGTTAAGGGCAGCCCCTCCGCCGCAGGTATGCGCAAGGATATGCCCAAGATGATGTCCCTTGCCAACAAGCTGCTCAATGGTGAAGAGCTGCTGGGCGCGGATGCGGAAGGTTACTTCCCCCGCGGCGTGCGCAAGGAAGTGCCCTACCCCGGCGGCAAGAATGCGGCAGACCGCGTTATGGACATGCTGCTTGCCAAGCTGAACGGTCAACCCTATGTTTCCGAATATAAGGTTGAGCAGGAGGAGGCCGTAAAGCCCCTGCCCGCGATAGACGTAAAGGGCAAGCGCATAGCCTTCGTTACCACCGGCGGCTTCGTACCGATGGGCAATCCGGACAGGATAGCGTCCGGCAGCTGCACGCATTACGGCAAGTATTTCATAGGCGATCAGACGGAGCTGAAGAGCGGAGACTGGATATCCGTACACGGCGGCTACAACGTGAACTACGTTGCGGAGAATCCCATGCTGCTGGTTCCGCTGGATGCATTCCATAAGCACATGGAGGAAGGCCACTTCGCCTCTCTGCATCCATATGTATACAGCCTTTCCGGCAACCAGACCACCAAGGGCGATTCCCAGCGCATGGCGCGCGAAATTCTTGCAGATCTTCGCAATGACGGCGTAGACGCCGTTATTGTGGGCTCGACCTGAGGCACCTGTACTCGTTGCGGTGCAATGATGGTTAAAGAATTTGAAAAGAACGGCATGCCCGTGGTGCACATGGCGAACATGGCACCCGTTGCGCTGGGCATAGGCAGCAACCGCGTGGTAAAGACATACGGTATCTCCTTCCCCATGAACGACCCCAACGTGACGCCCGAAGAGCAGAAGAAGCAGCGTTACGATCTGGTCGCGCTGGCGCTCAAGGCGCTCAATACGGACGTTACCGGCCCCACTTTGATAAGTTAACGGTTTTTATTAAAATAATTAAAAGAAGGAAGGAAACGCACATGAAGATCTTTGGTATGCCTTTGGAAGTTTCCTGGTATTATTTGGTGTCGCTTATAGTGGTGCCTATAATAACGGAAATCGTACTTCGCTCCAAATGGTGGAAAAAGAAGCAGGACTATTATTTCTCATTCAATGAGCCGAGTGAGGAAGACAAGAAGAAGGAGGAAAAGTAATGTACGGCACAACTCAGATAGTAATGGCTGTCGTATACATGGCAGCGCTTGTAGTGGTTGGTCTGCTGGTCAGCCGCAAGGTAAAATCCTCTGACGACTATTGGGTGGGCGGCCGCAACGTTGGTCCCTGGACCACGGCGCTTTCCTATTGCGCGGCGTATCTTTCCACCGCCGCCATAATAGGCTCCATCCCCAAGCATTATACTTACGGCATTGGCTACGGCGGATTCAATCTGTTCTCCTGCCTGGTCTGCTGCGCGGTGCTTATATTCTTCATATTCGCACCCAAGATGAGGGCGCTGAGCGAACGTCTTAACGTCGTCTCCATGTCCGGCTTCCTCTCTGTGCGCTATCAGTCCAATCGTCTGCGCCTTATCTGCGGCTCCCTGGTCGCAATAATGATGATCCCTTATGCCATCTCCGCCTGCAAGGGTATTGCAAACGCGATGGTGTCCATAATGGGCATGTCCTATAACGTTGCGGTCATAGTAATAACCGTGGTCGCATTCCTTTACCTCATAACCTCCGGCTTCTGGGGAGTGTCCACCACGGACCTTATTCAGGGCATAACAATATCACTCTCTGTCATAGTTGCCGCTGTTATAGTGCTTACCAAAGCCGGAGGCCTTACCAATGTAGTCACATACATGGGCCAGACCGCTCCCGAAAAATTAACATGGAACTCCGGCATGACGTTCCTTACCCTGTTCAGCTACGCGGGCGTTTGGGCGTTCATAGCCTTCGGCCAGCCCCAGCTTATAACCAAGTTCATGGCGCTTAAGGATTCCCGCACCGTGGGCACGGTTGTGCGCGTAAGCTACGTTTGGAACTACATTGCAATGTTCTGCCTGCAGATAATCGCCTGGTCCGCCAATTACCTTTATCAGAACAAGGTATTTGCCGACGGCGACTCCATTGGCCCAACCGTTATAGCGGAATACTGCGGCAGCTTCGTATCCGGCATATTCCTTTGCGGCGTGCTCGCGGCCGGTCTTTCCACGGTTGTTTCCCTGGTGCTGACCTCCGCCTCCTCCGTTGCTAAAGACGTTTATGAGGACTACATCGGCAATGTCCGCGGCAAGGATGCCGTTGACTCCAAGAAGTCCATAAAGATCTCCCGTATAGTAACCGGCGCCGTTATGTTCATAGTGGCTATCGGCACCATGTTCCCGCCCGATTTCGTTTGGGAGCTTTCCACCATGTCCGCCGGCGCAATGGGCGCGGCCTTCACCGCCCCGCTGATCCTTGGCCTGTACTGGAAGCGCGCCACCAAGCAGGGCTGCTACGCCGCCGTTATAGTGGGCGTTCTTACCAGCATAGTTTGGTACCTTGCGGGTCTTTCCAGCATAGTGCACAGCTTCGTGCCCGGCACCTTGGTGTCCTTCATACTGCTAGTGGTCGTATCCCTGTGCACCAAGCCCATGGATAAGAATACCATAGACGTGTTCTTTGAACCCGGCTGCCCCAAGGCTGAAATAGCTGCGGCTATCGAAGGCGGTAAGAGGAACTGATAACCTTCAAATGAAGCTTAATAAACAAAACGCATATTATATGCTGACTGCCGCCGTTCTCCTGCTTATGGGCATGGTAAACATGGGGCAGGCAGTGATGCAGACCCTGGTCCTCCCGTTCATACGGGAGGATCTGGGGTTATCTTACTCCAATGCGTCGCTTATGCTCACGGTGCGCTCCGCGTTCACGGTCATAGCAACGCTTGTGACCGATAAGATATTCAACAAAACCTCCATCAAGTTCGGAATACTGCTTGCGTTCATATGCAGCGTGCTTTCCGCCGTACTCTACGGCGTTGCCAAAAGCTATGCCGTGTGCATAGCAGCCATTGCGCTTTCCGGCTTCGCTTTCGGTCTTGGCGGCACAATACCCGCCGCGCTCATCGTGCGGCGCTGGTTCGTAAAAAGCCGCGGGCTGGTGCTGGGCATATGCGCAATGAGTTCCGGCGTTACCTCGCTTATTCTCTCCGTGCCGGTTTCGCGCATTGTGTCCGAACGCGGAGTGCTTGCGGCGGAGCTTTGCATGGCGGCAATATTCGCAATAGTATCGCTTATAGTAATGCTCCTTCTCAGGGAGCATCCGGAAAGCCTTGGCCTTGGCGCATTCGGCGCGGATGAGGCCGGCGCGCAGGTCTCTGCGGCAGGTGCAAAGCATCGCCTTCCCCCCGCGGACAAAAAGGGCATCACAATGCTGTGCATAGCAATGGTGTTCTGCGGCTTCTTTGCCTATTGCAGCTGGGATAATTTCAACCTTTCCGCAATAGCCGCCGGTTACGACGCGGTATTCATCAGTTCCGTAATGGCCCTGAACGGCCTTATGAACATGATAGGCAAGCCGTGCTACGGCGTTGTGGCGGACGCGATAGGCGCGCCCAAGGCGAACGTAATTTATTATGCGCTGCTTATAATAGGCCATGTGGCGATAGCGCTGTTCAACGGAGTATCCGTTGTTCCCGTATATATAGTTGTCATCTGCCTGGGTCTTGGCAGCTTTACCATAAGCACCGTAGGCGCGCCCGTATGGGTTGCCGAAATGAGCGACGAAAAGGATTACGCCGCAACGCTTAAAAAGCTGCAATCCTGCTGCACCATAGGCGGACTTTGCATGTCCCCACTGCCCGGCCTTCTGGCGGACGCAATGGGCGGCAGTCACAATGCATATTATCTTTTCTGCGCCGTTACCACAACGCTTTCGCTTATATTGGTAAACAGCGTATATAAAAAGCAGCGCCGGCTGAGCGCTGCAAAATAATCGTCTTTTCCGCCGGGCTTACAGATATTTGTCCGACGGATAATCACCACGATAGGCCATGGCGATTATTGAAATATGAAGCATGGTTATAACGCGGCGGTCGGTAAAATCAATGCCAAAATCCTCCTCCAACTTGTGGATCCTCTGATAAACGGTATTGATGTGCATATGCAGATACTCCGCCGCAACCTTTACCGATAGGCCGGAAAAAATATACGTGGCCAGCACGTCGAGCAGGTCTGTGTCGTTCTTTTCGTCGTATTCCCTTATTTTCAGCGTTATCGGATGGCAAATGCTGTCCAGCGTTATTTCGCCGTGCATAAGGGCAGTATCGATAAGATGCGATATCACCATATCGCCATAGCCGTTGATGTGCTGCGACCATTTATATTTCCGAATGATCTCTATTACCCTCACGGTCTGCCGCATGGCCTGCGCGGCGTCCGTTATGTCAAAAAAGCCATAGCTTAACGAAGCATACATATTGGTCTTTTTGATGAACGCGGTAAGTTCGGGGAAATTCCTGCCAAACAGGGCGTAAAGCTCCGTTTTCCAATCGGAATGAAGAATACTGATGTAATAATCGCCAAACTCATATACCGGTTCGCCAATGATGGTTTCCAGTTCCTTCACGAGCGAACCGGTACAATTTTGCAGTTTTCTGTATATGGATAAAACATAATACTTTTCATAGAACTTCCAGCCCAGCGCCTCAAGCTGACGCTTAACGTCAACGGGGCTTGCGGGCTTATTTTGCAAAAGCTTAAATAATATTGTGCGCATGCTTGCCTGCGCGCTCATTTCGCCATGCTGCCATTTAACGTTTGCGAATACGTCGCTCACTATGCTGATGCGCTGCTGCACATCCGTGGCGTCAAAACTATTTTCCTGCTCCGCAACCACCATGAACATGCCGCCGTTTTCGCCGTGTATGCGCGTGAATATAAGCCTGCGCTGCAGCGGGTTGCCCGCGCTGCCCTTTTCAAGCATGGTAAACTTTCCTTCCGCGCTGTAACGCATCAGCTGATCCGCCTGTATATTCGCAAGCAGGTTTATGTCCTGCGCCTGATAACCGCTCAGCGCAAGCGGCGCCGCATCCATGGACATGAGCATAACGGGGTTTTCAAATATGGTTGAAAGCAGCGTTGTAACGTTATCCACCGTGTCCCCATCCGCAAGGCTGTGCTGAAGGCCGAGCGCGTTGCGCATCAGCTTTGCGTCGCTCAACAGCATCTGCTGCACCATGTCCGTAACCTTCGCCACGTTGTAGGGTTCAACGGCCAATATGCACATATTTTCGTATATATGCGCATATTGATACGCATCGGTTGAATTTATATACAGTATGCCCGATGTAAAGTGCGTGCTGCGCCCCGCCTGGTCAACGGCGTATACGTCCGCATCCGCAGGGCCTATATATGCGCAGCTATAAGTGTTCTCCTTCAATTTTTCAAGTATTCTGGCTATTTCCATCTGTCGCCGTCCTCCGCGTTTTCTTCGCCCCGCAGCTTTGCATAAAAAAGCAAGGGAGGCCGATACTGATTATATCATAACCATCCCTTGCCGGTAAATATGTATAAAACCTGCTTTTGCGCCTTACACGAACTTGAGCAGTTCCGTGCATGTGTGCATCATGCGCTCTGTCAGTTCATCGTTCTTTGCATCCGTGGCAAGCTTTATGCGCTCGTTGAGCAGCATGCTGAAATACAGCACCGTAAGTTCGTTTATCAGTTCTATGCGCGCCTTATCGGCCTTGCCTTCAAGTATAGGCTCAAGCACCTCGTAATTTCGCCTGTACAGGTCCGCGTTGAGCAGCATACCCTGATAGCACTCCGGCATGCCTTCAAGCTGCTCGGGGAACAGCTCGTAATATCTTCGCACAACTTCGCTCAGATCCTCGCTGTGCGGGCCGAAGAACAGCATGTTTATTATCTCCGGATATTTGAACGCATAGCGGCAGAAAAGCTTCCAGCTCATGCTGTATGTGCCTTCCGGCGTTTGCTCCTGCGTGCCTTCGTGCATAAGATCGTTTATATACAGCTTAAACGTATCAACGCATGCGAAAAGCCTTATCTCGTCCTGATCCTTAAAATACTTATACAGCGTTGCAAGGTTCACGCCCGCGTAATCTGCAATTTTGCGTATGGTCGGTATTTCCGGCCCAACGTTCACTATCAGTTCATTCGTTGCCTGTATTATGTTTCGGGTAACGTCCCGTTTCTTTTCATCCGTAAGCGGCGGCCTGCCCATGAGTACACCTTCCTTATTATTATTGGCCAACGGCCCTTGTACTTTAACACAAATCGGCGGCTTTTTCAAACGTATTTTAATCACGTTTATCTTTTATCGGTTATTTTATCAGCAAATCAGGCAAAATCGTAATTATCGATATTTTTGATTAAAATAACCTTGATTATTTTATTATCTTGTATTATAATCATGATTATTAAAAGAGGATGACGTTCGGAATGATGCGTTATGCATGGCAAAGTCCCCACTTACACCATGTATGCGAACATGAAAGGAGCGAACAACATTGAAGCTGAAAATCGGTAATTTCCATGTTAAGGAGGTTCGCCTGGGCGACACCAACTCCTATGCCGAGAACGTTTTGACCATTGACAAGCAGGCGGCGATAGCCTTCCTGCGCGAAGCTGACGACCACATAACCGACCTTGACATAGTTATAGCCAACCCCGGCGACGATACGCGCATAGTGCCGGTTATAGAGACCATTGAGCCGCGCTGCCGCGTGGACGGGCGCACGCTTTTCCCCGGCGTCACGGACGACGTTGTGCCCGCGGGCGACGGCGAACTGAAGGCGCTTAAAGGCTGCTGCATAACGGTAGTAGGCAAAACTTGGGGTTCCTTCGGCGATGGCGTGATAGACATGGGCGGCGAAGGCGCGAAGCACACCTATTGGTCCAACCTTATAAATATTTGCCTCGTCGGCGACACGGACGAGGAGTTTGAACGCCACGAGCAGCAGAAGTGCAACCACGCGCTGCGCTGGGCTGGCCACCGCTTTGCCGAATACGTGGGCAAGATAGTAAAGAGCCTTGCCGCTGAAGATTATGAAGAATACTGCTTTGAGCCGGTAATAAACCGCGCCAACCGCAACAACGGCCTGCCCAACGTTGCGATAGTTTTGCAGCCGCAGTCCCAGATGGAAGCCCTTGGCTACAACGACCTTTGGTACGGCTGGGACATGAATAAATACCTACCCACGTTCGTAAGCCCCACGGAAATACTGGACGGCGCAATGATCTCCGGATCCTTCATGCCCTCCTCCTCCAAGTGGTCAACATACGAAATGCAGAATTTCCCCACCATAAAGGAGCTTTTTGCCGAGGACGGCAAGAGCCTGAACTTCGTCGGCGTAATACTTTCCATGCTGAACGTTGCCCTTGAGCAGAAGGAGCGCGCCGCGGTCATGGTAAGGAACATGGCGCTTAACCTTGGCGTTGATTACGCAATAGTTACCGAGGAAGGCTACGGCAACCCCGATACCGACTATGTGCGCTGCCAGGTAATACTTGAGGATGCAGGCATTCCGGTGGTTGGCATATCCAACGAATGCACCGGCCGCGACGGCTTCTCTCAGCCGCTGGTAACGCTGGACGCAAAGATGAACGCGCTTGTATCCACGGGCAACGTATCCGAACTGAGCATACTGCCCGCGTGCAAAACCGTTATAGGCTGCCTTGAGGCTATGAACCGCGACGGTATGTCCGGCAGCTGGGGCTACGATGAAAAGCTGGGCAAGTCCGCCCGCGACGACGGCTCCATAATAATGGAAGACAACAACTGGTTCTGCGGCGACCATATATCCGGTCTGTCCGTAAAGACGATGATAGAATACTGAGAAAGGAGCAGCAAAAGCAATGAAGAAGGTAATTTGCTATCTCAATCAGTTCTTTGCCGGCATAGGCGGCGAAGATAAGGCTGATCAGGAGCCGTATATTATAGAAGGCGTAGTCGGCCCCGGCATGGCCATAAAGGCCGCGCTGAAGGATGCGGAAGTGACGCACACCGTGGTCTGCGGCGATAACTTCATGGGTTCCAATACCGAAGAGGCGCTGCGCCGCATAATGGATATGCTGAAGGATAAGGAGTGCGATCTGTTCATAGCCGGTCCGGCGTTCCAGGCGGGACGCTACGGCGTGGCCTGCGGTAACGTTTGCAAGGCCGTTGAGCAGCAGATGGGCATTCCCGCAATAACCTCCATGAACGCGGAAAACCCGGGCGTGGAAATGTTCAAAAAGGACGTAATAATCTTCAAGGGCGGCAACGGCGCCGTAAAGATGCGCCAGGACGTGAAGAGGATGATGGACTTTGCAAACAGGCTCCTTGCCGGCGAACCCAACCGCGGCGCGTATGAGGAAGGCTACTTTGCCCGCGGCTGCCGCCATGAAAAGTTCATGGAGCGCACGCGCGAAAACACCGCCGCATACAGGGGCGTACAGATGCTGATAAAGAAGATGAACAAGCTGCCCTATCAGACGGAGCTTATCATCCCCGAAAAGGAAGTTGTGCCCATTGCCCCCGCAATACAGGACATGAGCAAGGCCGTTATAGCAATGGTCACCACCGGCGGCATAGTACCCGTGGACAATCCGGACAGGATACAGTCCGCCTCCGCCACCCGCTGGGGCAGATACGACATCACCGGCATGGATCACCTTGAATCCGGCGTATTTAAGACCATACACGCGGGCTTTGACCCCGCCGCGGCAAACGCCACTCCGGACGTTATAATGCCCATAGGCGCCATGCGTGCCTACGAAAAGGAAGGCCGTTACGGTAGGCTGCATAACTACTTCTATTCAACCGTCGGCACCGGCACTACCGAGGCCGAAGCCCGTCGCATGGCGCAGGAGATAATACCCTACCTGCAAAAGGACGGCGTGAACGCCGTAATTATGACCTCCACCTGAGGCACCTGCACGCGTTGCGGTGCAACGATGGTAAAAGAATTTGAAAAAGCGGGATTCCCCGTTGTCCATATGTGCAACCTGGTACCGGTATCGCTTACCGTTGGCGCAAACAGGATAGTACCCACAATATCTATCCCCTATCCCCTGGGTGATCCAAACACCCCTCCCCAGGAGCAATGGAAACTGCGTTACAGCCGCGTAGGCACTGCGCTTGATGCGCTTTCAACCGACGTATCCGAGCAGACCGTGTTCAAGGTGCGCGTATAACAGGAACCATATAAGCTGAATAGATCCTCCAAATCAGATTATATTTGGTCAAAGCGTGAAGAAGCAGGTATGCATGGGCCTGCTTCTTCGCATGAAAGGAGAAAAACATGCCCCAAACCGTAAAGGCCTGGACGCGGCAGGATAAGCGCATAATGGACGACATTGAGCGCCTTGGCCGCTACACAGTGAAGCGCAAATACATACGCGAAAAGAACATGGAAATAGCGGACTATTATCTGGACCTATACGATTGGTATACCCGCAAGGCGCAAAGCATAGTTGAGCGCCCAAGCGATGCGGAATACCCCATATGGCTGTTCCTTGACAAGGCAAGCCGCCTGCCGCCCATAGAGGGCACGGTATGCCTGGAGCTGGATGTTCCAAAGGAGCTTATAGTATTCACCGACGTTGAGCGATGGGGGTACAGGGTGAACTATATGTACATTCCGTTGAACGATGCCGATACGCGCGCACATGAGGAGGAGCTCAAGCGCAACGGCATAGTGAACGAGACCGCGCTGATACAAACGGACAAGGGCAATTTTTATCCGCTGCTGAAGCAGAAGATAATAAAAAGCTGGGACAGGGTATTTGCGGACGTATCCACGGGCAGCGGGCTTTGTCAGGGCACCATATGGGAAATAAGGAAGGAATGGATAAGCGGCATTGAATACGGCGGATAGGCTTACGCTTTTTACGCGGCAGGATAAAATAGTACTGGATACGCTGTATGAATGCGGCGTGGCGCGCGCTAAGCAGGAATACGTGCAAAGGAAATACGGTTCTCTCCCCAATTTTCCCGCGGCGTATTCCGTTATGCGCGGCCTTATGGAGCAGACTGTTCCGCGCGCAGAAGGCGACGAATCCCCCTTCTGGCTGCACGGCACGGCGGAGGCCACGGGAATATATTCCGTTGACGCGCCGCTTATAACGCTGAGCGTGCCGCGTGACAAATGCGTGCTTTTCGACAGCCGCCGCTGGAACAGGGCGCTGAACCTATGCTACATCGGCAGCGATGCGCACGACGAGGCCGCGTTTGACGCATTCAGCTCCTTATCCGATACGAACTTTTCTTCCTTTAGCCCCTTCAATAGTGAAGGTATGGCCCCCAGCATTATAAACACGAACGGGAACGCCGCAACTATGGAAAGTATTTGCAGCATGTTCAGCCCGTCCCCGCAGCTGAGCATCATTGCCGCCGCAAGGCCCGCCATCAGTATGCCCCATATTACCTTGCTCTTGTTGGACGGGGTAAGCGTGCCGTATTCGCTGTACATGCCCAGCACATACGTTGCGGAATTGGCAGAGGTTATGAAGAACGTGCATATCAGCACGAACATCACAACGGATATTATAGTGCCGAGCGGATAATTATCCAGCACCACGAACAGCGCCGTTGAAGTGGACGCAATGGACTCCTTAACGGTTTCAAAATCAAGCCTGAGGCCAAGCGTGCCGAATACGGAGAACCATATTATTGAGAAGCCCGCAGGCAGCAGCATAACGCCCTTTATAAATTCGCCTATCGTGCGTCCCTTGGATATTCTTGCTATGAATGAACCCGTGAACGGCGCCCATGCTATCCACCATGCCCAGTAGAATATCGTCCATGTGCGGTACCATTCTTCGCCCTTGAACGCGCCTACGGAGAACGTGTTTTCTATAAGGCCGGAAAGATACGCGCCCGTGCCTTCCATAAGGTTGTTCAGTATAGGCACGGTGGGCCCGATTATGGTGAGCAGCGCCATTACGCCAATCGCTATTTTTACGTTGAGGTTGCACACGAAGCTTATGCCCTTATCTATGCCGGTGACGGCGGTTGCAATATATATCGCGGCAAGGATGATTATCAAAACGAGCTGCACCAGCCGCGTTTCCGGAATGTCAAAAAGGAAATTAAGGCCGGAATTGATTTGAAGCACGCCCAGGCCAAGCGACGTGGCAACGCCGCCGGCCGTTGCAAAAAGGGCCAGAATGTCTATCGTTTTACCTATCCAGCCACCGGCACGCTTTTCGCCGATTAACGGAATGAACACGCTGCTTATAAGTGCAGGCTTGTTGCGGCGGAACTGCATGAACGCAAGCGCCAGCGCAAGCACGGCATAGTTTGCCCACGGATGTATGCCCCAATGCAAAAACGTGCGCGAGAAGGCGAATTTGAGCGCCTCAGAAGAGCCCGGCTCTATTCCGTCCAGCGGACTTACAAAAAAGTTCATCGGCTCCGCCGTTCCCCAGAACACAAGGCCAACGCCCATGCCCGCGGAAAACAGCATTGCAAACCACGCCGCGTTGCTGTATTCGGGCTTTGAACCGTCCGGCCCAAGGCGCATATCCTTATATTTGCTGAAAAAGCCAATCCATACGCAGAAGCCCACGAATATGGTCATCGTCAGGCAATACAGCCACGCGAAATTGGTGCTGAGGAAGCTCATGCTGCCCTGCGCCGCATCAGTAAAAGACGCAGGGAAAGCAATTCCCCATACGCAGATAAGCAAAGTCAAAGTTATGGATATAATAAATACAAGATTCTTTTTTTCTTTCATTCTCATCACCTTCGTTGCTTTATGCGCCGCGTTCCGCCAAAGTCCCCACTAAAAACGGATCGCGGCCTGAGAATGACCAATCGGAATGATAATCTTGATTATTTTATATTTTAGCGCATTGTGTTCAAACAATCAATAAAAAGTTTAATGCATTTGTTATATCAATGATAACTCTTGCCAAAAATACTGCGCAGGCGTTAAACTATAATTACAGTAAATCCAAGAGGTAGCAAATGAAGCGAACCATGCCCGTGCAGCTTTTGACAAGATATATACGCGATGCGCAATTCAGAAGCCTTGCGGGCATTTATATCGGCTTGACAGTCGATATACTGTATGCCGCCTTCCGCGCGATAGTCGGGCTTAGATACGGCTCCCGCTGGTTCTTATCCATGGCCGTGTACTATGCCGTGCTTGGTATGCTTAGGGCGTATCTCATTTTCGGCATGCGGCGCGCGGCTCCGCTTGGCGGCAGCGAGCGGCTTTATTATGAATATTCCTGCTACCGCCGCACGGGGTTTATGCTCCTTGCGCTCAATGCGGCAATGGGCGCGATGATATCGCTGATGGTAATAGCCAACCTTCGCTATAATTACCCAGGCTATATCATTTATCTTTCCGCGCTGCATGCGTTTTATATGTTCATAAGCGCAATAGTCAACCTTACCAAATCCCGCCGCTTCGGCATGCCAATTCTTTCCGCGGCAAGGGCTGTGAATCTTGTTGCGGCAATGATGTCCATGCTGGGCCTGCAAACGGCGCTCATAGCCCGCTTTTCACCCGATACTGAAATGTATCCCCGCCGCATGAACGCAATAACCGGCGGCGTGATATGTATAAGCGTTATCGCCATGGCAATATACATGCTGCGCCACGCATACGCTATGCAGCGGCGCATACAAAGCGGTGAAGAATAAGCTTTATGCTGCGCAAAAGCGGACAGCCCTTACCGGACTGCCCGCTTTTTTACTTCAGCTTAAATTATATGCTTTCGGGAACGTGGCTGTTTATGCGCGCGTAAAGCTCCGCCACTATTTCCTTGGTGCGCTGCATGGCGCATTCAAGGGGAACGTCCTCCTTTATGGTCTTGTCCCTTGTAACTATTTCAACCACGCCGCGGTCAAGCGTCTTGGGCGATATTACTATGCGCACGGGGCTGCCCAAAAGGTCTGCATCCGAGAACATGAAGCCTGCGGACACGGTGCGGTCGTCAAACAGCACTTCGTAGCCTTCGTCCATAAGTGACTTATAAAGCTTATTGGCTTCCTCCTTAACGTGCGCCTGATCCGCACGCAGGGCGCATATCTCTATTTCCCAAGGGGCTATTGATATGGGCCATACGGGGCCGTATTGGTCATGATGCTCCTCGCACACGCTGGCCATCAGCCTGCCCACGCCTATGCCGTAGCAGCCCATTATGGGGTTGACGCGGTTGCCCTTTTCATCGTCATAGGTCATGCCCATGGATTCGGTGTAGCGGCGGCCAAGCTGGAATATGTTGCCGACCTCTATGCCGTTTTTAATGGTAAGCGAATGCTTGCCGCACTTGGGGCATACGCCGCCCACGGTCGCCTTGGCAACGTCCGCATATTCGGCATTGGGCACGTCCCTATCCATGTTGAGCCCTGTGAAGTGGTAGCCTTCTTCATTCGCGCCGCATATAAGATTCCTTGCGCCTATAAGCGAGCGGTCATACACCACGGTTATGCCCTTGGCGGGGTTTACGGGGCCTATCGCGCCCGCAACAAGGCCGGCGTGGTCTATTTCAACGGCGGGATGCACCTCCGCCTTAAGATAGTTCCTCAGCTTTGTTTCGTTCACCTCAAGGTCGCCGCGCACGAATACAAGAACGTAGCTGTCGTCCTCGTTGCGCTGATACACAACAGCCTTGGCGCTCTTTTCCGCGCTGCCGTGCAGGAAGCTGCACACATCCTCAATGGTCTTGTTGTCATACGTTGCAACCTTTTCAAGCGGGGCCATGGCTTCATCGGGGTCGTTATGCACTATGCAGTCCGCCGCCTCCATGTTCGCGCGGTAGCCGCACTCCGGGCAAAGAACGATGGTATCCTCGCCAATATCGGTAAGCAGCATGAACTCGTGGCTAACCTTGCCGCCCATCATGCCAGAATCGGACGCAACGGCCACAACCTCGGGTATGCCTACGCGGGCATATATGCGCTCATACGCGCGGTAGCAGCGCTTATAATACCGCTCCAGATCCTTCTGCGAGGTATGGAAGGAATAGCCGTCCTTCATAGTAAATTCGCGCACCCTTATAAGGCCGCCGCGGGCACGGGGCTCGTCGCGGAACTTAGTCTGTATCTGATATATCATAAAGGGATATTTCTGATATGTGCTCGCCACGTTCATGGCCATATGTACGGCCGCTTCTTCATGAGTCATGCCAAGCACCATATCCGCGCCACTCCTGTCCTTAAAGCGCAAAAGCTCCTTGCCGACGCTTTCCCAGCGGCCGGAAGCCTGCCAAAGCGTTGCGGGCATGGTAACGGGGAACAGTACCTCCTGCCCGTCTATCCTGTCCATCTCCTGGCGCAATATCGCCTCTATCTTATTATGTATACGCCGCGCGGGAGGCATAAGGGAATATATGCCGTTGCCCACCTGCTTAATATAGCCGCCCCTTACCATAAGGTTTTGGCTTTCTATTTCCGCAACCCTGTCCTTATACCTTTCGCCTAACAGCTCGCTGACTTTCATGTTTCACCTTTCCTATCCGCCTAACGGGATAACGCCGTTTTTGTCATACCCTGCATTATACCACGCGCGCGGCAAAAAACAAACATTTTAGGCAATATTGTTGACTATTGCGCAAGCATTTTTTATAATATGCTTTCGCATCACTATCATCAGTTGAGGAATGTGCCATGTATCGTGACCTTACGCGCGGAAGCATATCCCGCTCGCTCATTCTGTTTGCGCTGCCAATGATGGCGGGCAATATGCTGCAGCAGTTTTATAACATTGCCGATACGCTTATCGTATCCCGTGCGCTTGGCGCAAACGCGCTTGCCGCGGTTGGTTCGGCCTATACGCTTATTACGTTTCTCACTTCCATATTCCTTGGGCTGAGCATGGGTTCGGGTGCGCTTTTTTCGATATACCGCGGGCGGAACGATTCTTCTTCGCTGAGATCAGGCATATTGCATGCGTTCATTCTTCTCCTTTCAATAACCGTGCTTATTAACGCCGCAGTATACGCCTTCATGGAGCCTATACTCTTGTTCCTGCGCGTGCCGGACGCTGTGCGCGGCGGTATGCGCGAATATTTGGCAATTATATACGTTGGGCTTATTGCGACCTCGCTTTATAACTACGTTTCCTGCCTGCTGCGCGCGCTGGGCAATTCTTCCGTGCCGCTGATATTCCTTGCGATATCCGCCGTGCTGAACATTGCGCTTGACTTGATATTCGTGTTGGTATTCAGTTGGGGCATTGCGGGCGCGGCGTGGGCAACGGTCATTGCGCAGTACGTTTCCGCGGTGGGCTTATGCCTGTATGTGCTTTTCAAATGCCCTGAGCTTATACCAAGGCGCGAGGATATGCGCTTCAGCAAGCCTATACTGAAGGATATATTCAGTCTGTCCTCCCTCACCTGCCTTCAGCAGTCCGTAATGAACTTCGGCATACTTATGGTGCAGGGGCTTGTAAACAGCTTCGGCGCTACGGTAATGGCCGCGTTTGCCGCCGCGGTAAAGATAGACACTTTCGCCTACCTTCCCGTACAGGACTTCGGCAACGCTTATTCCACATTCGTTGCGCAGAACCATGGAGCGGGCGACCATGGGCGCATACGCGCGGGCACGAAGCAAGCATTTATTATAAGCACGGCGTTCAGCGTGGCAATATCGGCGCTGGTGTTCGCATTTGCCCGCCCGCTGATGCTTATATTTATTGACGCAAACGAAACAGCCGTGCTGCTGGCGGGAATAAAATATCTTCGCATAGAAGGCGCGTTCTATTTCGGTATAGGCTGCCTTTTCCTGCTGTATGGCTATTTCCGCGCGGTGCAGCGGCCCGCAATGTCCGTTGTGCTTACGGTTATATCGCTGGGCACGCGCGTGGCGCTTGCGTATATACTTTCCGCAAAAATAGGCGAAATAGGCATATGGATGGCAATACCCATAGGCTGGCTGCTGGCGGACGCGACTGGTTTGATTACAATGTTCAAAAGCAGGCGTTTACAAAAGCAATAAAGGCGGGTAAACTATAGCTATAAACGCTGAACGGGGTGAATATTATGAGCAAAGTTGAAACGCTTGTATCTCAATATAAAAACGAACTTAAATACGCCGGCCCATTCTATATTTCGCACGAGGGCTTCGGCGCGGCGCCGCTGGGGCAGATAGACTACCCTGCGCTTTCCATGGCCTTTGCCGAATGGCTTGATGCGCGCGGGATACTGCCGGAAATAGTTGGCTGGAGCAACAAAACCGGCTTCTGCGATGCGGACGCAGCGGGCTATGCCGCCGCATTCCCCGCAAACGAAAACGGCCTCGCAGCCGCGCTGAGCGGGCTTGAATCCGCTATCTGGGATGAATTCTGCAAGGAAAGCATATGGGACGAATGTATATACGATTCCCAAATGCCGGACGAGGGATGAAAATCGTAGTTACTCTGATAGAAGTTCTTTATTAGATGTGTTTAAGTTAACCATCGCAGATAAACAATCTGATATTTGATTAATTGCTATATCTATTTTCTTACAGGCCTCATTATATTCCATTCCATTAAAGCAGCTCTCTATCAATCCAAAGAAAGGTTTTTCTAAATCAATATACTTTTCTTTTATAATACTACTACCCTTATTAGCAAATCCATAATGCATCATACAGCTTCTAAATGAGCTATCTATCAAATCCCTGTTGCTATCCAATATGCCCTGAATTGCTATATTAAAATGCTGCTCTTGAATTTTTTCAAGACTTTTATAAGCATAGTACATTGTTATATATTTCGCTCTAAAATTCCAAATATTTTCCAAAGGTACTATTTCATTCAAAACAAAACGAATAAAATTGACGCTGCATAAGAGATGAAGAGTTCTCAAAGATAGCTCTTTATTGTCTTTATTCGATGGGAAAAAATTAAAGTCCTTATTCGTATTGTAATCTTGGAATAGCATAGTATACTGTTTATTCATAATATTCGCCTTGCAATCTGGAAGAAAGTCCCTCAATCCAGCGCATACAGAGGCAACAACTGTTCCTAGTGCCACTCCCAGCTCTTTTGCTCCCTTTTCTGAAATTACACCTTTCGAGAGCTTTTTGTCTTGAAACATATAGTATATATACTGAGTATTGCCAATAATTCTTCCATCGCTGTCAAAAAAGACTCCAATGTTGTAATATTGTCTTTGGCATCCGAACATAGGAAAACATATTCTATTTTTAAATTCACCATCCTGAATGGCATCTACCTTTAATATCTGTTTCTCTAAACGCGAGTAAGAGTCAGAAAATAGCTTTAATTTGCTTCTAATATCAGGCACTTGGAACGGTGACTCGTTACTTATAGCAAATCCAGCATTACAGGATTCGTAGTATTCTTTGACAGCAATACAAAATAATGAAACGTATGGAAGTATGCAAAGTGTAATGATTGGCTGAGATACAGTAGAAACAAGTGCTCGTAGAGTCTCGCTATCATTTTTAATTGCAATCATCGACAGCATATGATAATATTCCTCTTCCCTTATGTTACTCCACTTCATGCGCAACCTCCATTTTGCAACGTACATCCATATGACATTTTTCCGTAAGATACTATGAAAGTCGTAACGTTTTGCTTTTCATCATGGGTTTTTATGTCTAAACAGATTAAAGCAAGCAAAAAGCCCAGAATTTCTGGGCTTTTTTGGTGGTGGAGCCGAGGAGAGTCGAACTCCTGTCCGAAAACCCTTCAGCAAGACTTTCTACGAGCGTAGCCGCTGATTTGCAATTCCCTCGGCGGAGCCCCCGGCGGCAGGGTCGGCGCTTGCGGTAGCTTCATATATCCCGCCTGCGGCAAAGCTTACGCAGGTTGGTTCCCCACATTGATGACGCCCGTATCCTTAGGCGTGGGAACCTAAGGGCGGACGGTCACTGCTTACGCAGCGACGGGTACAAAATTAGCTTCGTCAGTTAATTTTTAATTTTCCCGCTTTTTACGAAGCGCGGGGCTTCGGCTCGCTTATCCGGCCCCCGTGATCCCCGTCGAAACCATTTACGGCCCCATGATAAGTGATGTCCCCTTTTTTCAGGGGATTATATTATACTATATTTCTTCGCGTCAATCAACGCTTTTCATGCGGCGATCCATATCGCGCTTGGCGTCCCGCTCGGCCATGGTATGCCGCTTATCGTAAAGCTTTTTGCCTTTGGCCACGGCAAGCTCTACCTTCACCAACCCGTCGCGTATATAAAGGCGGGTGGGGATAAGGCTGTATCCATCCGTTTGGGAAAGGGAATTGAGCTTTCGTATCTCCCGCTTGTGCAGCAGCAGCTTTCGCGTGCGGAACGGATCCTTATTGAATATGTTGCCCTGGTCGTATGGGCTTATATGCATCCCCACCAGCAGCATTTCGCCGTTCTTCACCTGCGCATAGCTGTCCTTCAGGTTCACCTTGCCCGCGCGCACGCTTTTAACCTCGGTCCCTACCAAGGCTATGCCGCATTCATATGTGTCCTCTATAAAATAATCGTGCCTGGCGCGGCGGTTTTCCGCCACCTGCCTTGTGCCCTTGGTTATAGGCATGCTTCGGCACCCCCTTTATACATGGTTTGAAAAAGGGAACGCGCTAGCATGGCGCGTCCCCGTTGCATTAGGATCGATGCTTATTTTACGAACATCATCGCTATGGTAAGCACGGCGATAACAATGCCCAGTATAAGCGTGATTTTCTGCAGCTTGGCTTCCTTGCTGACCGCCTTATTGCGGGCGGTGTTGAAGGAGGCGGTATCGCTGCCGAATGCGCTGCCAAGGCCGCTGCTCTTGGTCTTTTGCATCAGTACCGAAACCACAAGCGCGGCGGAGGCGAGTATCAGCACTATGTTAAGAATTATGTGTAGAGTTCCCATCTTATAAACCTCCTAAGCGTCTTTGCAAAACTTACTTTCTCAGGTTCAGCTCGGCAAGTATGGCGCGGTAACGCTCTATATCGGTTTCCTTGAGATAGTTGAGCAGGCCGCGGCGCTGACCAACCATCTTCAAAAGGCCGCGACGGGAGTGATGGTCCTTCTTATGCTCCTTAAGGTGCTCGTTAAGGTGGTTGATGCGGTTGGTAAGCAGAGCTATCTGCACCTCGGGTGAACCCGTGTCGCCCTCATGGAGCTGAAACTTCGCTATGATTTCCTGTTTGGTTGCCATTGTTTTTATCCTCCTGATAATTATATCGCCCAGCGCCGAGTAAAGCGTCGGAGTCGTCGCCGAACACAGCAGCCGGTTCTGAGTGAAGTATACCATATTTCCCGCCGCATGTAAACGGCATATCAACTATTTTTTAATATATCGCGGGCTTTTTCGCCGTCCGCCTTCATTTGCGTGGCAAGCGTATGCACGTCCGGGAAGCGTATTTCCCCGCGTATGCGCTCAATGAACTCCACCTTCAGCGTTTGGCCGTATATATCCGCGTCAAAGCCAAGCATGTGGGTCTCTATGGTGGTATTCTCGCCGTTCACGGTAGGGTTGCGGCCTATGTTGGTTACGGCAGGGTACTTTTCCCCGTCAAGCACGGCCCGCGTTGCGTACACACCGGCCATGGGCACGGCCCTGTCCTCCCAGCCCGCTATGTTCGCCGTTGGGTAGTCAAGCGTGCGCCCTATGCCGCGGTTGCGTATTACAGGCCCCGTAATTGAATACGGCGCGCCAAGCATCTCCCCAGCGTCCTTCACACGGCCCGCTTCAAGGCAGGCGCGTATGCGCGTGCTGGACACGGCTTCCCCTTTATACATTACCGGCGGCACTATTTCCACCGCGAAGCCGTATTTTTCGCCCAGCTTTTTGATAAGCTCCACGCTGCCTTCCCCGCGCCTGCCAAACGTATAGTTAAATCCGGCCACGGCGCAGCCCATATCAAGCCGCTCAATAAGCATTTTTATGAACTGTTCTGGTTCGGTCGCTGCATACTCGGCGCTGAATTCATCCGCGCTGAGCGTGCAGCCCATGCCGCCAAGCGCAGCCATGCGTTCGGACTGCGTCATCAGCAGCGGCGGCTGCTTGCCGAAAAGCACCATTGGATGAGCCGTGAAGGTGTATATCATCGGCTCCATATCAAGCTCCGCAGCCTTATCTATCGCTGCGTTTATTATCGCGCGGTGGCCTATATGCACCCCATCGAACGTGCCAAGCGCTATTGCTCTTTTCATGCGCCGGCCTCCGTAAGGTTTATTTTTATGTGCACGCTGCCGCCCTCGCCCGTTTGGCCTATGCCTAAAAATTCGCCGTCGGCATACAGCATAACAATGCGGCTGTCGTCCCTGCCCTTTAATTCCCCGGGGAATATCTCCGCGCCGTTGCGTATCAGCCGCGCCTGCTTTTCGTCAAGGCCGGTAAGGCTCAGCTTATCTATCAGCCCGTTAAGTGAATCCTCTATGCTTATCACGGCGTCGTCAAGCCGCCCTTTTTCCTTCATCTGCCTTAGCTCGGCTATGGAATAGGTGCTGCCTATTGTGAACTCCCCGCTGCGCGTGCGCAGCAGAAAGCTCATATAAGCGCATGTGCCGAGCCGCTTGCCAATATCCGCGCACAGCGTCCTTACATATGTTCCGCGGGAGCAAACTATGCGCAAAAGATACCGGTTTTCGCCGCTTTGCGCCATAAGCTCAATATTATCTATTGTTGCGCTGCGCTTTATTTCAACGGCATCCGCCCCCTCGCGCGCAAGCTGATAAAGCCGCTTGCCGTCTATGCTGACGGCGCTGTACATGGGCGCGGTCTGCTCAATTTGGCCTATAAAGCAGGGCAAAACGGCCGCAAGCTCATCTTTTGATATTATCCTTGCGTCCCTTTCAACTATGTGGCCGTAAGCGTCCTGCGTATCCGTTGCCGCGCCGAACGTTACCTCCGCAATGTATTCCTTTTGCTTATCCACCAATATGTCAAAAAGCCGCGTAGCCCGGCCTATACATATGGGCAGCACGCCCGCCGCGCCCGGGTCGAGCGTTCCGGTATGGCCGACGCGCTTTATTTTGAATATATGCCTAACGTCCGCAACAGCGTCGCTGGACGTCATTCCCGGCGGCTTTAATATGTTTACGATACCTTCTGTCATCTGTGTCTCTGTTTATGGTTATAATGCCTGTATAAGCGCCTCGGTAAGCTCAGCCGCAAGCGCGTCCAGTTCGCCGCGCACGGTGCAGCCCGCGGCAAGCCTGTGCCCACCGCCGCCATAGCGTTCCGCAACGGCGCACACGTTGGCGTATTCCTTCGCCCGCATGCTCACCTTGTATACATTCGGCTCCTTTTCGCGCATAAGCATGGCTATTTCAACGTTCTCAACGTCCCTCAGGTTGTCTATTATGCCTTCGCAGTCCTCGTCCCGCGCGTTGAAGCGTTCAAAATCCGCCCGCGTGAGCTTGCATACCGCTACCTTGCCCCCGTGCAGATACTCCGCCTTTATCAGCCCAAGGCCCAGCATCCTGCGCTTTGATACGGGCGCGGAGCGGTATACAGCGCGGTTTATCAGCGCATTGTCAGCCCCGCGCTGCAATAGCTCCCCTGCGGCGAAAAGCGTATCCGGCGTGGTATTTGAATAGGCAAAGTTGCCCGTATCCGTAACAAGGCCGCAAAAAAGGCACGTTGCAATATTCGCGCCGAAGTCCGCATCAAGCTGCTCTATCAGCTTTTTCACTACCTCCGCCGCCGCGGCAGCATGCGCCTCAACGGCGTTATGCTGCGCAAACATGGTGTTGGTAACGTGGTGATCTATGTTCGCGGTATGCTTTGCCTGCGCAAATATTTCGTCCGCCGCGCCCATGCGCCCTTCGTCCGCGCAGTCAACGGCTATTGCCGCGCTTGTTATGCGCGCATCATTGGGCTTAATAATATCCTCCGCCCCTTCAAGGAAGCGGTATATGCGCGGCACGTCCCCATCGCACACGGCCTGCACACGCTTGCCCATCGCCATAAGCGCAAGCCTTAACGCGCAGGCGGAGCCTATCGAATCCCCGTCCGGCGAAACGTGCATTATAAGCGTAAAGTCGTTGTTTTCCTCTATCAACCGCGCTATGGACGCAAGCGGTTGGTTCACGGGCGTGTTATTCATCGCTCTTTTTATCCTGACTGTGCAGGCTTTCTATTATCTTTGCTATGTGCGCGCTGTACTCTATCGATGTGTCCAGCGTGAATTTGAGCTGCGGCAGCGCCCTAAGCTCCATCCTTTGGCCCAGCTCATGCCGTATGAAGCCCGCCGCGCGGTTAAGCGCGTCCACTGTGCCCTTGCGCACGGCGTCGTCCTCGTCATATACGCTCACCTTCACCTTGGCTATCTTCTGGTCGTTTGTGACCTCGGCAGAGGATATGGTGGTCATGGGCGATATGCGCGGATCCTTCATTTCGCGCACTATTTCACTTATGGTCTTTTTGACCTCTTCGTTTATCCTGTCGTATCTGATATTTGGCATTTTGTTTTAAGAAGCGGCCCCTTCGCTTTGTGGGCTGCAAGGCCGCTTTCCTTTCCGTTTATTCCTTTTTTCGCGTTATCAGCGCTTTACTTCTTCCATTACGAAGGCTTCTATTGTATCGCCCTCGTGAATATCGTTGAAGTTTTCTATGCCTATGCCGCATTCGTAGCCCGCGGCAACTTCCTTAACGTCGTCCTTGAAGCGCTTGAGCGAGGATATTTTGCCTTCATGCACAACTATGCCGTCGCGCACAACGCGCACCTGCGCATTGCGGCTCACCTTGCCGTCCTGCACATATGCGCCGGCAATGGTGCCCACGCCGCTTACCTTGAACGTGTTCCTCACGCTTATGCGGCCCAGCTCAACTTCCTTGAACACGGGCTTGAACAAGCCCTTCATGGCATTCTGGATATCCTCTATCGCATTATAGATTATGCGGTAAAGTCTTATATCCACGTTTTCCTTTTCGGCCAAGGCCCTTGCGCTGGTGTTGGGGCGCACGTTGAAGCCGATAACGATTGCGTTGGACGCGGATGCAAATATAACGTCGGAGTCGGTTATAGCGCCGACTGCGCCATGGATGCACCTTACGCGCACTTCATCGTTTGAAAGCTTCTCCAGCGCCTGCCTCACGGCCTCCACGCTGCCCTGAACGTCCGCCTTGATTATTATGTTCAGGTCCTTCATCTGGCCTTCGGCTATCTGGTTGAACAGATCGTCCAGCGATACCTTATGGGTATTCTTTAGCTGCTCTGCCTTCAGCTTATCGCGCCTTTCCTCGGCAACCTGGCGAGAGAGCTTATCTATTTCGGCGGCGTTGAGCATATCGCCAGCGCTCGGCACTTCGTTAAAGCCAAGCACCTCAACAGGCGTGCTGGGGCCGGCCTTGGTAACGCGCCTGCCCTTATCGTCCATCATGGCGCGCACGCGGCCGTATGCCATGCCGGCAACTATCGGATCGCCAACCTTCAGCGTGCCGTTCTGCACAAGCACGGTTGCTATCGGGCCGCGGCCCTTATCAAGCTCGGCCTCTATTATTATGCCCTTAGCCATGCGGTTGGGATTCGCCTTAAGCTCAAGCACGTCCGCCTGGAGCAATACCATTTCAAGCAAATTATCCAAGCCTTCCTTGGTTTTGGCCGAAACGGGAACACATATGGTGTCGCCGCCCCATTCTTCGCTGACCAAACCGTATTCGGTAAGCTGCTGCTTTACCCTGTCCGGATTGGCGGCGGGCTTATCCATTTTGTTTATTGCAACAATTATGGGCACGCCTGCGGCCTTGGAATGGTTTATGGCCTCAACGGTCTGCGGCATTATGCCGTCGTCCGCCGCAACGACCAGTATTACTATGTCCGTAACCTGCGCTCCGCGGGCGCGCATAGCTGTGAATGCCTCGTGACCCGGGGTATCGATAAAGGTTATCTGCCTGCCGTTGCAGGTGACGGTATATGCGCCGATGTGCTGCGTTATGCCGCCGGCTTCGCCTTCGGTAATGCTGCTGTGGCGGATAGCATCGAGCAAGCTGGTCTTGCCATGGTCAACGTGGCCCATTATGGTTACTACCGGCGGGCGCTCAACAAGGTTTTCATCCTTGTCCTCGTCCACACCTTCAAGCAGAACGTCCTCATAGGTCTTGGCAATGTTCTGTTCAAGCTCAATGCCGTAGTCCGATGCTATCAGCGAGCAGGTATCGAAATCTATCTCCTGATTTATGGTGGCCATTATGCCTAAAATGAACAGTTTTTTGATTATTTCCGCCGCGGGCTTGCCTATCTTTTCGCTAAGCTCCTTAACGGTTATTGTTTCGCCGTTTATAACGGCCTTTTCTATCTTCACCGGTTCCGGCTTAGGCGCGGGCACAGCCTGCCTCTTCTTCTTCCTTCCGCCGAAGCCGCCGTCATCGTCCCATGCGTTCATTGAGGGCGCCGCCTCCTTTAACAATGTCTTTTTATTCTTTCTGCGCTCGTCGTCGCGGTTCCCCTTGGCGGGCGCTTTTTTATTGGCCTCGTAGCCGCGCTCGCGGCCGCCGGATGCGGGCTGTATCAGTTCGCTTGCGGCCTGCATGGGGCGTTCGCGCCGCTGGCCCTGCTGCGGCCTGTCATTGCGCTGCTGCTGCTTGCCGAATCGCTCCTCTCCGCGTGGCGGCCTTGCGTCCTGCCCTTGGCGCGGCTGGTAACCGTCCCGCTGCGGCCTATCGGTACGCTGCTGCGGCCTGTCTCCGCGCTGCTGCTGCGGTTTATCCGCGCGGCTGCCCTGCGGTATGGTGCGCTGCTGGTAGCCGCCCTGCTGCGGCCTGTTTGCGTCGTTTGCCCTCTGCCGGGGCTTTTCCTGGTTCTTCTGCTGCACAGGCGCTGTTACCTCGTTTGCCTTTTCTTCTTTCTTGAGTTCTTCCTTTGTTTGTTCCGGCTTTGCCGTTTCCTTCGCGCTTTCCGCCTTTTGTTCGGCAGGCTCGCTCTTTTCTTCCGCCTTGGGCTCCGCGCTCGCTTTCTCAGGCTCCGCGCTCTTTATTGCGCTCGCTTCGCTCTTTTCTTCGGCCTTCGGCTTCTCCGGCTCTGCCGTTTCCGGTTCGTCGCTGTGGTACGCCGCAGTATCCGCACTATTGGCCAGTTCCCTGAGCCGTTCTATCCTCAGCGCCTCCGCGCGCTCCTTCTCGGCTATTTTTTCCTTTTCTATCAGCTTGCCTTCGTATTGGCGCATGTCTTCAAGCGTTGCACTCATATCCGCATTCATGCCCTTTATCCGCTCAAAAAGCTGTTTAGCCCGGGCTTCAAGCTCCCTGGCAGAATCCATTACCTTTACTTTTGCCATTCTTGCCACCCCTTTTAGTTTGCTTGTTCCGTAGCCTGGTAGGCTTCCCGGATTATTCCGGCAAAGTGCCGGTCTGTCACCGCGGCCGTCTTGTGGGCATCCTTGCCTATCAGCCGCCCGAGATCTTCTATGTACAGGCAGTCTATTTCCGCCGCGCTGCACATCGCCTCGTATTTTTCCCTTGTGTTCGCGCTTACGCCGCTATCCAAAAGCATCAGCTGCACCTTTTTCTGCTTCATCAGCTTTTCGCAGGTAAAGTCCCCGCTTTTCAGCTTCCTTGCGCGCGCCGCAAAGCCTATATACGCCGTCAATTTACTCCTGACCACCCGCGCCTATCTCCTTTTGCAGCCTTTGGAACACTTCTTCGTCTATCTTTTTATCCAGCGCCCTTTCAAGCGCGCGGATCTTTATCGCCTTTTCAAGGCACGCTTGACTTTTGCATATATATGCGCCGCGCCCGGCTGCGCGGCCGGTGGTATCGGCGCATATTTCGTTTTCCGGCGTGCGCACTATGCGTATAAGCTCGCGCTTGGGCTTCATTTCCCTGCACGCAACGCACATGCGCATGGGCGTTTTCTTTGCGGCCATTATGCCTCCGGTTCTTCGCCGGCGTCCATGCCGTCAAGATCTATGCGGTCCAGCTCCTCCTCGGCCTGGCTCTGGCTCTTTATGTCTATCTTCCAGCCCGTAAGCTTGGCCGCAAGGCGGGCATTCTGGCCTTCCTTGCCTATTGCAAGGGAAAGCTGCTGATCGGGCACGACTACCTTCGCCGCCTTTTCGGTTTCGTTGATATAACCCATTATCACCTTCGCGGGGCTGAGCGCCTTTGCGATATACACGGCGGGATCGCTGTCCCACTCTATTATGTCTATCTTTTCATTGTGCAGCTCATTCACCATGCGCTCCACCCTTATGCCCTTCTGGCCCACGCAGGCGCCCACGGCGTCCACCATTGGATCGGTAGAATGCACGGCGACCTTGGTGCGGAAGCCCGCTTCGCGCGCGATGGACTTTATCTGCACAACGCCGCTCATTATTTCCGGCACTTCCAGCTCGAAAAGCCGCTTCACAAGGCCGGGATGCGTCCTTGAAACAAGCACCTGCGGGCCCTTATTGGTCTTTCTTACCTCAAGAACATAAACCTTTATGCGGTCGTTATTGTTATACTCTTCGCCGGGTATTGTTTCGTTATAGGAAAGCAGGCCGTCCGTTTTGCCGAGCTCAACGTATACGCCCGCCTTTTCGGCGCGCTGCACTATGGCGGTCAGTATCTCGTTTTCCTTTTCAGCAAACTCGTCGTATATAACGCCGCGCTCGGCTTCCCTTATGCGCTGCACCACTACCTGCTTAGCGGTCTGCGCCGCTATGCGGCCGAACTTGCTGGGGTCGGCTTCTTCTTCCAGCACGTCGCCAATATCAAACAAGGGGTTTATCTTATGCGCCTCTTCAAGCGAAATTTCGCTGTAAGGGTTTTCAACGTGCTCAACAACGGTTTTGGACGCGAAAATCTGCACGTCTCCCGTGTCGCGGTCAACAACGGCGCGCACGTTGGCGGTGGTGTTGTAGTTGCGCTTATACGCCGCGACCAGCGCGGACTCAAACGCGTCTATCAATATGTCCTTGCTGATGCCGCGCTCTTTTTCGATAGCGTTCAGTGCTTCGATAAAATCGGCTTTCATCTTAATTACTTATCCTCCCTGTGTTATTCAAAATCTATCCACGGCCTTATAAGCGCCGCATCTTTGCGTTTTATGGTCACTTCGCCCGTTTTTTCAACGCTTATGGTGAAGCTTTCACCATCGTATCCGGTAAGGACGCCCAGAAGCTCTTTTTTCTTATTTATGGGAGCATACAGCTTGACCTGAAGCTTTTTGCCCATGTTTCTTTCAAAATCCCTGTCCTTTTTGAGCGGGCGGTCTATGCCTATGCTGGAAACGCTCAGGTAATACGCTTCCTCTATGGGGTCGTTTTCATCAAGTATGGGGTCTATTGCGCGGCTCACCTTTTCGCAGTCGTCTATGGTCACGCCGTTTTCCGAATCGATATAAAGCGTAAGCACCATGTTGCCGTATTCTTTAACGTATTCAACTTCATCCAGTTCGTAGCCCATTTCGGCTATTTTCCCGCGCACAAGGGAATCCACTATTTCGGTAGTTTTCAACCGTACCTCCTTAAATATAAGGCTCACATGAGCCGATTCATTGCCTTATCAAAACAAAAGAGCGGGAACGTCCCACTCTTCAAAAAGCCAACAAATGCGGTATTTACCGCCCAACACAAGCATTATAGCACAGCTTATGGTCTAAGCGCAATAGTTTTGCTTATTTTCCTTAGAAAAAGCTTACCTGATTGCTTTCCGCAAGCCCATCGAAGCAGCCAAGCTCCCTCAGCTTATCCACAACGCCGCTGTTCGCCTTCGTGCGGGCGCGGAAGTCCTCTATCGAATTGAAGGGGACACTCCTGTCCGCCGCGCCTATTCCTTCCGCAGCCGTTACGCCTACGCCCGCCACGGCAGAGAACGGCGGCCTTAGCCCGTCCTTCTCGATGGTAAACTTTGTGGCGTCGGATTTATATATGTCCACATTCAGCAGCTTTATTCCCCGCCGGTTCATTTCGTACACAACTTCGAGTATCACCAGCAGATCCTGCTCCTTCTGCTCTGCCTTGTTGCCCTTGTCGCGTATCGCCTTTATGTTGCGCAGCACCCTTTCTTCCCCGCCCAGCGCCATGGATACGTCAAACGCATCCGCGCGCACGGAGAAGTAAACCGCATAGAAGGCTTCGGGCATATGCACCTTATACCACGCTATTCTGAACGCCATCATAACATATGCCGCCGCATGGGCGCGGGGGAACATGTATCCTATTTTTTTGCAGGAGGAGAAGAACCATTCGGGCGTGTTCACTTCCCGCATGTTTTCTTCCATTTCCTCCGTAAGGCCCTTGCCCTTTCGCACGCTTTCCATTATTTTAAAAGCCTTTGAAGGTTCCATCTTTATGCTTATGAGGTAGTTCATAATATCGTCTCGCGTGCAGACCACCTGCGAAAGCGTTGCTATGCCGCCAAGCACCAAATCCTGCGCATTGCCCAGCCACACGCCCGTGCCGTGGGAAAGGCCGGATATTCTGACGAGCTCCTCCATCGTGGTCGGCCGCGTATCCATAAGCATCTGCCGCACGAAGTTCGTGCCGAATTCGGGCAGGGCAATGCTGCCCACGTCGCAATTCAGCTCCTCAAGCGTTATACCCAGCGGCTCCGTGGACGAAAAAAGCTTCATCGTTTCCTTATCGTCAAGCGGCAGTCCCTTTGGGTCAACGCCCGTTATGTCCTGAAGCATCCTCAAAACGGTCGGGTCATCGTGGCCGAGTATGTCCAGCTTAACAAGCCTGTCGTCCATGGCATGGAAGTCGAAATGCGTGGTAACGGTATTCTTCTCCTTTTTGTCCGCAGGGTACTGTATCGGCGTAAAGTCGAATATCTCGTATCCTTCGGGTACGATAACTATGCCGCCGGGGTGCTGTCCCGTGGTGCGCTTAACGCCTTCGCAGCCCGCAACGAGCCTTTCCGTCTCCGCACGGGTAAAGAAAGCATCATATTGCTCGCAATAGCCCTTAACGTAGCCGTAAACGGTTTTGTCCTTCAGGCCGGATATCGTGCCGGCGCGGAAGGCATGGCCCTTGCCGTACATGACCTCAGTATACGCATGGGCATGGGGCTGATAATCGCCGGAGAAGTTAAGGTCAATATCCGGCGTTTTGTCTCCCTTAAAGCCAAGGAATACCTCAAACGGTATAGTATAGCCAAGCTTTTTCAGCTTTGTGCCGCAAACGGGGCAGTCCTTATCCGGCATATCCACGCCGCAGGCATATTTATCAAGGTCAACGTCAAATTCGCTGTGCCTGCAATTTGGGCAAACATAGTGCGGCTGCAGCGGATTCACTTCCGTTATTCCCGCCATTGTGGCAACAAATGATGAACCTACGCTGCCGCGGCTGCCGACAAGGTAGCCATCGGACATGGATTTTGAAACCAGCCTTTGCGCGCTCAAATACAGCGACGCATAGTCGTTGCCTATTATGGAAGTAAGCTCCTTATCGAGCCGCGCCTGCACAACGGGCGGCAGAACATCGCCGTATATCTCCCGCGCGCGGTTTTCGCACATGCTCCTCAGTTCCTCGTTAGCGCCGGGGAATTTAGGGGCATATGTGCTTTTTTCGCTCAGGAACGGCTTCATGCTTTCGCACATGTCCGCTATTGCGTTCGGCACGTCTATAACCACTTCCTCGGCCTTTTCCCTGCCAAGGTAGCTGAATTCTTCAAGCATATCGTCCGTCGTGCGGAAATACAGCGGCGCCTGCTGCTCCGCGTCCTTAAATTCGCGCGCGCTCATGACTATCGCACGGAATATGGAATCCTCCGGCTCCATAAAGTGCGCGTCGCCCGTGGCTGCCACGGGTATGCCCAGTTCCTCGCCCAGCCGCACTATTCTGCGGTTAAGCTCGCGCAGGCCGTCCTCGTCCTTCACTATGCCCTCGCGCATAAGGAAGGCATTGTTGCCTATCGGCTGTATTTCAAGGTAGTCATACTCCCTTGCAATGGCGCATATTTCCTCGTGCGGCTTTTCTTCAAGCACCGCGCGGAAAAGCTCGCCCGCCTCGCATGCGGAGCCGATTATAAGCCCTTCGCGGTAAAAATCCAGCAGGCTCCTTGGTATTCTCGGCACGCCTTTAAGGTAATCTATATGGGCATAGGACACCAGCTTATAAAGGTTCTTCAGCCCCACAATGTTCTTTGCGATTATGATTATGTGATATGTGCTGCGCTTGCCCTTTACCTTTTCGTGCGGCACGCAGTCAAAAAGCGGTATGCGCGCCTTACCCATGGCCTCATAACGCTCTATTATCTTCAAAAACTGTTCCTTCAGCGCGCGCGCGCCGTCAATGGGCAGCATGGATGCGCGGCTTGTGCCCATAGCTGCCATGCAGCCGTCTATGGTAGTCGTGTCGTCCAGCGGGGCGCGGCAATGGTACCGCGTCAGCTCCATCGCCACGGTGGCATGCTCGTTCATGTCTATGCCGCGCTTCTTCGCCTCTTTATACAGTTCATAATATTCTTCCCTGTCCCATACGACCATTTTAGCGCCCTCTGCAAATTGCAGCAGCGCGTTAACGGCGTCCTTCAAAAGCGGGGCGGTTTCGCTGTCCTCCTCGCTTATGCCGGTCCGGCGGCGGAATTCCTCGCTCATCGGCACGCCAACGCTAACCGGCGTATAAAATTCGCTGCATTCGCCGTTGTCATTGAAGCGCACGGCGCTTATGGCGCACAGCGCGCCGTTGCAATGGGTCAATTCTATCGCCGCGTATTCGCCGCGCGGGCTTGTCCATACGCAGTCCGGCAGAAGGTAGCCCTCCACACCCATTATGACCTTTATATCAACGCCGTTTTTCTTCAGCTTGCCCGCCGCGTTAACCGCCGCCGGGAATGCCTGCACCACGCCGTGGTCCGTTATTGCAACGGCCTTGTGGCCCCATTTTGCCGCGGTTTTTACGGCCTCGCCCGCATCTATAAAGCCGTCCATGGCGCTCATCTTGGTGTGCAGGTGCAGTTCTACTCTCTTGCGCTCTGCCTTGTCCTTGCGCGTTACGGGATCGGTCTTGTATATTGAATCGGGAAAAACGCAGTATGTGCCGCTGAATTCGTCGCGCTGATATTTGCCGTGCACAACTATCCATTCGCCCCCGTCCTTTATCTCCGTAAGCCTATCTATTATGTCCTTATTCTCGGCTTTTGGGAAAAGCTTTATGGGCAGGGTGTTGCTGCGGTCCGTAACATAGCACTGCACTATAAAGCCGCCGTTTTTCCTTTCGCGCACGTCCATGCTTATTATGCCGCCCTGAACCGTTACGGTTTCGGATTCCTCCGTAACTTCGCTCATTTTGGTTATGCGCGCGCCGAAAACGCGCCCCATTATTATGTTTTCCTGCGGCACGTTGGGCTTAGGACCGGCGTTTTCAAGCTTCCTTCTGAACGGCTTCTTCTCCGCCTTGTCCTGCTTTTTGGGCGCTTCTTCCCACGGCGGGATGTCCTCCTGCGCGCTGCGCTTTATAACTATCGGCTCTTCCCTGCGCTCCGGCATCGTAAGCGCTATGCTCTCGTCCCCTATCAGCATTACCTCTATGCTTTCACCATAGGTATCGTATATAAACTTTTCCAGCATGTTCGCGCCGTTGTAGCTTTTTGCGCTAAGGTAAAGCCGCTTTGGTATGCGCACGGCTATAATGCCCTCCGCGCCCCTTTCCCATTGGGAAAAGCCGAGCACGGGCTTCATAAGCGGCGAAAAGTGTTCCCAGCTTGCCCTGAGCATGTCAAGAAAGCCCTCCTGCTCGCTTGCAGGCAGGCCGTCCTCAAACTGTGCGCTTAATAGAACGCTGCACCCCGGCGCATTCTGCCCCAAAATGGCCGCTATTTCAGCGGCCTCCCTCGCGTCTATCAGGCGCGAAAGGCAAAGCTGCACCTCCAGCTCCATTTTGCGCATATGCAGTTTGGCCCTGCTCAGCTTTGCGCCGTAGCGGGCAATGCCGTAATCCTTTTCCGCTTCCATCCGTGCTGTTACTTCCCCTCAAGCATCTGCTTGGCCTGCCGTATAAGCTCTTCCTCGGCTGTGTCTATATCGTATGCGGCTATTTGCTCGCCTTTTTTGAAAAGCACTGCGTTCGTCCGCCCGAGCGCCAGCCCTATGTCCGCTTCCTTCGCCTCCCCGGGGCCGTTTACCGCGCAGCCCATAACGGCGATCTTCAGCGGCCGCTTTTCGCGCTTAAACTCCGCCTTCACGCGCTCATATATTTCCGAATGCTTTGCCACGTTGCCGCAGCGGCCACACGTTGGGCAGCAAACAAGATGCAGCCCCTGCGCGCGGAGTTCAACGGCTTTAAGCAGCTCTATTCCCGTTTCAACCTCCCTTTCGGGATCGCCCGTTAAGGACACCCTTATTGTGTCCCCAATGCCTTCCATCAGCAGCGTGCCTATTCCCGCGGCGGAGCGCACTATGCCCTCCATGCCGCCGCCAACCTCCGTAACGCCCACATGCAGCGGATAGGCGCAGCTTTCGCTGAGGAGCCTATATGCCTTCACCGTTTCCGTAACGGACGACGACTTGACGGATATAACTATATCGTCAAAGCCGAAACGTTCAAGCATTTTGGCGTTATTCAGCGCGCTTTCCGCCATCGCCGCGGCGTTCGGCCCGCCGTGCTTAATCAGCAGCTCCTTTTCCATGCAGCCGGAATTTATGCCTATGCGTATTGGTACGCGGCGCTCCTTTGCCCCTTCGCAAAGCTCCTTCACCTTGTAGTCCGCGCCTATGTTGCCGGGGTTTATCCTAAGCTTGTCTATTCCGCTTTCAAGCGCGGCTATTGCAAGCCTGTGGTCAAAATGTATATCCGCAACCAGCGGCACGATAGCGCCGCGTTTAAGCTCCGCTATGGCGCGCGCGTCATCCATATCCTTCACGGCAAGGCGCACTATTTCGCACCCTTCGTCAACAAGGCGCCGTATCTGCGCGGCGGTGGCGGATATATCCGCCGTGCGCGTATTGGTCATGGACTGCACGCTAACCTTGGCGCCGCCGCCTATTTTAATATTGCCCGCCGTGACCTGATGCGTTTTTTCGCGCGGTGTCATATTATCCTCCGATTATAAATGTTCTCACGTCCGATATTGTAAGGAACACAACAAGGCACAGCAGCAGCACCAGCCCCACGAAGTGAACTATGCCTTCCTTTTCGGGCGGCACGGGCTTGCCGCGCACGGCCTCTATTATCAAAAATACCAGCCTGCCGCCGTCAAGCGCAGGCAGCGGAAGAAGGTTCATCAGCCCAAGGTTTGCGCTTATCAGCACGCCCAGCCTGAGCACGGTTTCAAACCCCGTCCGCACGGCCTGGCCTATCATGGACACTATGCCCACCGGCCCCGCAACGTCCCCGCTGCTCACCTGGCCATGGAACAACATGCCGAAGAAGGATATAAGATCCTTTATCATCTGCCAAACATAGTTAAAACTGCCCGCAACCGCGCCGAAGAAGTTCTGCTTCAGCCGCGCAGGCTCCATAACTATGCCAATTATGTTTCGGCCTTCCTGCTCGCTGTAAAAATCCTTTATCTCTATTTCAATGTGTTCGCCGCCGCGTATGACCTCGAGCGTCATGCTCTTGCTGTCCGCCGCGCGTATAAGCGAGGATACTTCGTTATAATAGCTCAGCTCATGCCCATCCACGGCAACAATAATGTCCCCGCTCTGCATGCCGGCAACCTCCGCGGGCGAATTTTCAAACGAAAAGCTATTCACCGCGGGCATATATTCGCCGTATGTCATAAGCATTACGGTGGCAAGTATTATAGTCGTCAGTATGTTCATCACCGGCCCCGCGGCAATCACTATCATCCTTTGCCATATCGGGTGGCAGCTGAACGCCTTCCCGTCGCCCGTATCCGCCTGATCCTCGCCGTAAAACTGACACATGCCGCCTATTGGCAGCGCGCGCAGGGCATACGTTATGCCGTTTTTCTCTTTTTTTATTATTGCCGGGCCCATGCCCACGCTGAATTCAACTATGCCGAAGCCGAATATGCGCCCCGCGCAATAGTGCCCCAGTTCATGCAGCACCACGAATATGCTCAGCACTATCAGCGCCGCCAATACCGAAATGACCGTACTCATTCAATTTATCCTTTCACCGCCGCCATTCTTGCCATAGCGTCGTATTCAAGCAGCTCCTCAAAGGAGCCTACGGCTGCGTTGGCTATGCTGTCCATGGCCCGCTCAACGTGGTCCGCAATGTCCGTAAAGCGGATCATTCCCTTTATGAACATATTCACCGCCGCCTCATTCGCGCCGTTATACACCGCAGGCATTATGCCGCCCGCTTCAAGCGCGCGGTACGCAAGCGGTATCGCCCTGAAGCGCTCCGTATCGGGTTCTTCAAACGTAAGCATGCCGAGCTTTGTTAAATCAAGCGCGCCAAAGCTGCTTTCGTGCCGCCTGGGATACGTGAGCGCATAATGTATGGCCAGGCGCATATCAGGCGCGCTCAGCTGCGCAATCACCGCGCTGTCGCAATATTCAACCATTGAATGCACAACCGACTGCGGGTGCACAAGCACGCTTATTTTTTCCGCATCCATGCCGAAAAGATATGCCGCCTCCATTATTTCAAGCCCCTTATTGAAAAGCGAGGCCGAATCGATGGTTATCTTTCGGCCCATGCTCCACGTTGGGTGATGGCACGCCATTTGTGGTGTAACCAAATCAAGCTGTTCTTTGGTGAACTGCCTGAACGGCCCGCCGGACGCGGTGAGTATAAGTCGCCTTACCTCCCGCTTTTCCCCTGCGCAAAGGCACTGGAATATGGCGCTCTGCTCGCTGTCCACGGGGATTATCTCCCCGCCGCCTTTTCGCTTTGCCTGCTCCACCAATTCATGCGCGCAAACTATGCTTTCCTTATTGGCAAGGGCAACCCTTTTGCCAGCCTCCAGCGCCGCAATAAGCGGCAGCGTGCCAGCAAAGCCGCTGACCGCGTTCACCACCGTATCCGCCGCGGCATACCGCGCGGCAACAGCCGCAGCGTCTTTTCCGGCATACAGCTCAACGCCCTTTGGCAGCAGTCCCTTTATCGAAAGCGCAGCCGCCTCATCCTCCATGCACATCAGCTCAGGCATAAACTCCTTCGCCTGCTCCAGCGCAAGGAGAGCGTTTTTGCCCGCGCATATCGCGCACACTTCAAATTCATCTTTATGCGAGCGCACCACGTCCAGCGTTTGCGTACCGATGGATCCCGTGCTGCCCAGCACCGCTATCTTCTTCATGGGTATATTATACTCCGGCAACCGTGAACGCAGCGTAAACTATCGGGGCGCAAAATAAAACGCTGTCCAGCCTGTCCATAACGCCGCCGTGTTCGCTGAAAACGCGGCTGTAATCCTTTATTCCGGCATAGCGCTTTATGCTGGAGGCAAAAAGATCGCCTATCTGCCCCGCGCCACCGCATATAACGCCGAGTATTATAAGCATGATAAGCCCCGCACCGGCGTTCCACACATTCTGCATAAGGAATACCAGCGCCCCGCCTATTCCGCCGCCGACAAAGCCGAATATGCTCCCGGCAACGGTCTTGTTCGGGCTAAGGCGCGGGCAAAGCTTCTTTTTGCCCAAAAGCCTGCCGCCGAAATACGCCAGCGTGTCCCCCATAAGCGGCATTGCAAACGCACACAGCAGCGCTATTCTGCTCTTGTCCGCATCGGCGCCGTATTCGCACAGCATAGCGACTGCGGCAAAAAGGCTCATTGGATACACCAGCACGAACATGGACGCCATAGTGTCCTGCGCTGTGCGCGCTTCGGTAAATATCCTGTCCGCCATGGCTATCAGTATGCACGCCATTGCAACTATCCAAAGCCCCATGCCGCCGAATACCCTATACGCCGCAAAATACAGCAGCGCGAATATATACGCCGGCAGCATGAACGGCTTCAGTTCCTTTTTGGCAAGCGCGCTGCCCATTTCATACGCCGCCATCACCGCGCCCGCCGTGAACAGCGCGCACAGCACCCATCCGCCGAAATACAGCGCCGCCGCCAGCACGGCAATAAGTACAGCGGCGACTCCAATGCGTTTTACAAGCTTCATTTTCCATCCAATCCGCCATACCGCCGGTTCCTGTGCGCAAATTCGCCAAGCGCGGCAATATAGCATTCGTCGCTAAAATCAGGCCACAGCGTATCGGTGAACACAAATTCCGCATATGCGCTTTGCAGCAGCATAAAGTTGGAAAGCCGTTGTTCGCCGCCCGTGCGTATAACAAGGTCAACATCGCTAAGCCCCCTTGTGTAAAGGCGGCTCATCACGCATTCCTCATCAATATCCTCTATATTAAGCCTGCCCTCCTTAGCGTCCAGCGCAATGCTTTTAACGGCGTTCACCGTTTCCGCGCGGCTGCCGTAATTAAGGGCAATATTCAGCTTCAGTCCCGTGTTATTCTTTGTTTTCTCCATCGCGGCCATGCATTGGGCGTATACCTTTTCCGGCAGTGCAGCAATGTTGCCCATGGCGCGTATGGCAACGTTGTTTTTATGCAGATCCTCTACCTCTTTGGTAAAGTATTCCATGAATATCGCAAACAGCGTATCCACCTCTATCTTTGGCCGTTTCCAATTTTCGGTGGAAAAGGCATAGAGGGAAAGCGCCTCTATGCCCAAGTCGCTGCTGAGTTTGATTATCCCCCTCAGCCGCTCCGTTCCCGCCCTGTGGCCCATGGAACGCGGCAGGCCGCGCCGCGTTGCGTAGCGGCCGTTGCCGTCCATTATTATGCCAACATGCTTGGGCAGGGGCGAAAGCGTGATGCGCAGGGCATTCAATTCAGCCACTGTCAATTTTTCATTCCTCCGGCGCGTCAATGCGTGTTTTGAACACGGCAAATGTCAATTCCGCGCTGTTTTCGCCCGTTTGTTTGGCGCGTACAACGCGCCGTTCGTCCCCGTCCACGCCTTTGCGGCTGGATACTTCAAGCGTAGTTACTTGTATCCCGTCCGCTTCAAGCGCATTTATTGCCGCGGATAGTTCAAGGCCCTCTACGTTCCTCAAACTTCCATTATCTCCTTCTGCTTATCGCTTACTATCTTATCGATATCCTTTATGTGGCTGTCGGTCAGCTTCTGCGCCTGATCTTCCAGCTTCTTGCGGTCGTCCTCGGTAATCTCGCTGTCCTTCTGCGCCTTCTTTATCTGCTCTATGGCGTCGCGGCGGATGGAGCGGATGGCAACCTTGGCTTCTTCACCCTTCTTCTGGATGGTCTTGGCCAGCTCCTTACGCCTTTCCTCGGTAAGCACAGGGAATATAAGGCGTATGCACTTGCCGTCGTTGGAAGGATTGATGCCAAGATCGGACATCTGTATAGCCTTTTCCAGCGGATTGAGCACAGAAGGATCATAGGGGGTTATAACAAGCATCCTTGCCTCGGGCGAAGAGATGTTGCCTACCTGGTTAACGGGGGTGGGCGTGCCATAATAGTCAACCATTATGCGATCCAGCACCTGCGCGTTGGGTCTGCCGGCCCTGAGCGAACTGAGCTCCTTATGCAGCACGGCAATGGTTTTGCCCATTTTCTCTTTTGCGGTTTCTATTGCGTCCATATTTATACCTCCGTACTAATTGTTCAATATTGTATATGTATATTTTAGGCTAAATCTTCCGCTTAGTCAATGACGGTACCAACATCCTGCCCATTAATTGCGCGAAGTATTGCGCCTTCATCCTTCAGCGCGCATACAACAACGGGGATTTTCTGCTCCTTGCAAAGGGTTATGGCAGTAAGGTCGGTAGCCTGCAGGTTCTGCTCTATCACCTGCTGATAGGTAAGGTAGCTGTATCTTACGGCATTCGGGTCCTTATTGGGGTCCGCACTATATACGCCGTCCACGTTCTTCGCCAGCACAAGCGCATCCGCGTATATTTCCGCAGCTTTCAGCGCGGCGGCCGTATCCGTTGAGAAAAACGGCCTGCCCGTGCCGCAGGCAAACAGGCAAACCTTGCCCTGCCGCATTGCGTCTATTGCCTTTTCCGCGGAAAAATCATCGCAGAAGGAGGGCATATGCAGCGTTGAAAGCACCAATGTTTCAACGCCTTCTTCCTTTAGCGCCGCTTCCATTGCCATGCAGTTTATGGTGGTTGCAAGCATGCCCATCTGATCCGCGCGGTTCCTATCCATGCTGCCGCCGCTTCTACCGCGCCATATATTGCCCGCGCCTATGGTAACGCCTACCTCAACGCCCGCTTCCACCAGCGTTTTTATTTCCCGCGTAATGGCCGCCACCGCCGCAAAGTCTATCGTTTTGTCGCCGCCCATGGCCTCGCCGGACAGTTTTAATGATACGCGTTTATATTTAAGCATATCTTTCTCCTTTTTGCTGAGTATATACAAAAAGGGAACGTCAAATAACGTCCCCTTTTGCTAACTTAATTATTTCTTCATCTGGCCCATAACTTCTTCGGCGAAGTTATCCTGCCTCTTGGTCAGGCCTTCGCCCATCTCGTAACGGACGAAGCGGCGGACGCTGATCTTTTCGCCGATCTTGGCGATAGCGGCGCTGACCATCTCGCCAACGGTCTTATCGGGATCCTTAACGAAGGGCTGCTCCAGCAGGCACACTTCCTTATAGTACTTCTCGATACGGCCTTCCACCATCTTTTCGATTATGGCAGCGGGCTTGGGCTTGGGCTCGTTCATGGCCTGCTCACGCAGGATCTTCTTTTCATGCTCTATCTCGGCCTGGTCAACCTCTTCCTTGGTAATATAGGTGGGGTTGGAAGCCGCAATGTGCATGGCTATATCGTGTACAAGCTGCTTGAAATCGTCGGTCTTGGCAACGAAATCGGTCTCGCAGTTGACCTCGAGCAGAACGCCGATTTTGCCGCCCATGTGGATATAGGAATCAACTATACCTTCGGCAGCTATACGGGACGCCTTCTTGGCGGTCGCGGCAAGGCTCTTCTCGCGGAGATACTCCATGGCCTTGTCCATATCGCCATCGGTCTCAACAAGCGCGCGCTTGCAGTCCATCATGCCGGCGCCGCTCATCTCACGCAGGGCCATTACGTCTTTTGCAGTAAACATAACTTAATATCCTCCTAAAAATATGCGCTCGGCTGTTTGATTAAAACTCTTCCTCGTCCGCAGCCACTTCTTCAATGGCTTCGTCGCTCATCTGCTCGCCCTGCCTGCCCTCAAGCACTGCATCGGCGATCTTGGAAGCGATCAGCTTGACGGCACGGATAGCGTCGTCGTTACCGGGGATGGGGTAATCGGCCTCGTCAGGATCGCAGTTGGTGTCAACTATGGCGACCACGGGGATGCCAAGGGCCTTGGCTTCCAGAATGGCGATGTGCTCCTTGCGGGGGTCAACCACGAACATGGCAGAGGGCAGCTTCTTCATTTCCTTGATACCGCCAAGGTTCTTTTCAAGCTTCTCCTGCTCGGCCTTGAGCTGGATAACTTCCTTCTTGGGCAGCAGATCGAAGTCGCCGTCGGCTTCCATCTTCTCGATCTTGCGCAGCTTGTTGATGCGGCTCTGAATGGTCTTGAAGTTGGTCAGCATGCCGCCCAGCCAACGCTGGTTGACATAGAACATTTCGCAGCGCTTGGCTTCCTGCTCGATGGATTCCTGGGCCTGCTTCTTGGTGCCTACGAACAGCACGGTGCCGCCCTCCATGGCCAGATCGCGGATGAAGTAATAAGCCTCATCGATCTTCTTAACGGTCTTCTGCAGGTCGATAATGTAGATGCCGTTGCGCTCGGTGAAGATGTATTCCTTCATCTTCGGGTTCCAACGACGGGTCTGGTGGCCAAAATGCACACCGGCTTCAAGCAACTGCTTCATGGAAATAACAGACATAAAAAAACCTCCTCGTTTTTTATCCTCCCCATGCATCATCCCGTAACGCGACCCGACTCATCGGGCACGAGCCTTACGGTCCGCATGAGTGCGTAATGATTCACTTTTACGCGGGCGCGCCATTCCATTAAACGCACCGTGGTGGATTATACCACAGAGAGCCCCGCTTTGCAACAAAAAATATAGAGGCGGGCTGCATTTGCCCGCCTTTTGCGCATTAAAAATGCGTCCTTACATATTCATTATATTTTTTTGCGTTCATGCAGTCCTTATATGTGTTCTTAAAACGCTGCACGGTAAGGTTATTCATTTCAAGGATGTTGCGGTATTTCCAAAAGCCTGCCATGAGCGGCACGCCGCCGCACAGATATCCCATCGGCGCCGTGCGATAGCACGAGTAGCACAGCGCGCCTATGACCACAAGCGATATCAAAACGCCGACTATCTGCTTTTTAGTCTGCATATTCTTAACGTCCTTTTCCTTGACAACGCCAAGCTTAATCATCTCCTCCGCAAAGCGCTTCTGCACGCCGAAAAGGCTTATTGCGTTAAGCGTCATGGGCGCGGTGACAAAAAAAGCGAACAGCGCAAGCAGCGCCTGAAATATAAATATAGCAATACCTACATTGTTTCCCATTATGCCGTCTCCTTTAAAAAGCCGAATGATTTAACAAAAGTATACCATGCACGGGGCGTATTGTCACGGAAATAAAAAGCAAGGCGCACCGTTTTTTAGCAGTGCGCCGTGCCTTTTGTTTAATCACATTAAGTAATATCTTTTTTATTTGGCTTCCGCAACCATTTTCTTGTTGGCTTCCGCCATTTCCTCGAATATACCTGCGTTTTTCTTGGAAACGACAGCCTTGATTACGAACAGGGTGGCAACCATGAGCACGATGGCTATGGCAAGGTTGAGCCATACGTTCTGGATAAGGCCGG